>Ga0213833_1002855_pt1 | contig 10907 bp, 18 predicted proteins | sample SWATP21_FD_160575 | JGI IMG/M metagenome (GOLD analysis project Ga0213833, IMG submission 160575) | Coastal seawater microbial communities from Marineland, Florida, United States - SWA TP2 #1 | ecosystem: Environmental > Aquatic > Marine > Coastal | place: USA: Florida | collected 2016-08-14
GAGGGGGGGGTGGTGGTGGGGGGGGTGGGGGGTGGGGGGGGGGGGGGGCAAGAGAAAGTTGAGTTGAAGGGAGTGAAAACGCCGTCACGCACCAAACGGTAAACGAGGAACGCTCAACCACGCGTGCACGCAGACTACACCCCACCACACAACAACACACACCCTCACACACAACGCGGGGTCACGTCCGCGCGACGGTACGTACAGGAGCAACCAACCGAGCCAAGGACGTATTGGATGCCAGGGTGTGCAGTGCGTGCGCCGAAGTTGCCGCTGAGTTCGCGTCCAAGTACGCGGGGCACGAAGCGACACAGTGGACGGCTGGAGAGGTCAGAGACCCAGCGCGTGTGGCGGCAGAAGCAGCGGACGACCCGGTGGACCATTGGAACACAAGGGCTTCCGCACCTGCTGGTGCTGGTGCAGCTGTTGCTGTTGTTGCACGACCGATATGCGCGTCTGCCTTGTCGACTGTGGCTTTGGTGGTGCCTTTGGCCGCTTTGCTCGCTGCGGGAACGACCTGGTCACGCAGCCACGCCCACACGGACGACGGAAGCCGGTTCGCGTGGACCAGCAGTGTCGCATGGCCAGCATCTGGAGCAGCCGCGGCAGCGGAACCCAGGGACGCAGGCCGAGGCAGGTTGCGTATGGGAATGGCAAGCATTCCAGCACTGCAGTAGGGAGAGGTGGCAATTTCGGCGGGTGGCACCGAAGCGGAAGCTCGACAGCAGGTCATGAACAGGGAGGTGTGGAGCGCCGAGGGTGGGCAGGTAGGTTCTACGACCACGACGGCGGGCGTGGAGGAAGCAGTAGGCGTGGGTGGGGGTGGGGGTGGCAGCTTGGAGGAGCCCTGTGAAGCGCCAGCAGCCACTGGAACAACGGACCAGACCTGACGTCGGGATTGAGGGCCTGGACTGCCCAGGCCGTCGCCATTTTCAGGGCAAGCATCGTCTATCTGTTGGGAAATCCACTGCGTGGCGGTTGCTGGCGTGATGATGATAACATGGGCGCCAGGTCTGTGACGATTCCCCCCAAAAAACAACAACAGCAGCACCCTGTGAGTACGTCACCTTGGTGAGCAAACACGAGCGGGCGAGCGCATGCCATGTACCCGACAGTCTCTGTCTCAGCCATCCGGCGCCGCAACGATGGCATGCCTTCACTGCCATGAAATTGGGTCTCAGAACTCGGAAGGTCAGCGTGTTGTGGTTGCCATGCCGTCAACACCTGAGCTAGACGCACAAACGTCATGGCATCGTCACCCAGGCATTCCCACTCCACACCACTTGTGCCGTCGCCTTGTGCCAGACGGGGCACCCACAGCGATGCCCGATGGGAAGAATTCAACTGATCAAGTGCACGGCAGCAGCGCATGATGGCAGCACGTGCGAATGCCATGCAGTGTTGGCGCGTTGGTGCGCGCAATGCCTGCCTGACGGACACGCGGCGTCGGCCACGCGAAGACGCTGTGGTAGCCGCCACGTCCACAGCTCCTTCTTCATCCTCGCCCTGCAAGCCTTGACTGCGCGAAGAAAACGCGCAATGTGTGGCAGGCAGTGCGATGACGAAGGCTGTGCGCGCGAAGGCCATGGGACCAGCAGGACCGCGTGCGCTAGTGACAGTGCGAAAGCTGCCATGTTCCACCGCAACAAGAGTGACAATGTTTTTGTTGTTTTCATTTTTGTGGTTGTTTCGTTCTGTTCGTGGTTGTGAGCACGTATGTCTTTCTTACACGTGCACTCAACACACACTGGACAGCCACTGCTATCTAAGTTCTAAAACATGCAGGTGACAGCAGGTTGCAAGCTGGACGAACGGCATCGTGGCCTGGAGGCAACAACACGAAACGTGAGCGAAAGGCGCAAGCGCGCATCAACCAGAGCAGCGCATGCAAGCGACATGGTTGGGATCAGAGATCAGAAATTAGGTGGGGTTTTGCACTGAGCGTTATCGCCATGAACCGTTGTTGTATTCGATTCTCCGACTGGGGCGGCTGTGCATACTCATCCTTTCCCAACCATGTGCCACGCGTGTGTGTGCGTAGGAGGTACGACTCACCTATTCAGCTCGGATGTTTAAACCTTCGCGTGGTACCGAACAGCACAGCCCAAAGCGAGACACCACAGGCCTGAGGACAAGTGCGAAACACAACAACAGCGCGGTTCGTTAGAGGACGCGCGACAAGCGAGGGGTGAAAAATGGGAGTGCACAACACGCAGTTGGGATCAGAGGTCAGAAATTAGGTGGGGTTTTGCACTGAGCGTTATCGCCATGAACCGTTGTTGTATTCGATTCTCCGACTGGGGCGGCTGTGCATACTCATCCTGTCCCAACATGCGTGATGTGTGTGCGCTTGAAAAGTGTGGTGCACGTACGTTGTCGCAATAGAGCGGCATCATCCAGTCACTCGGCGACGATAAGGTCTGAGACACGCAACAGAGCAGGGTTAGGAAAAAGAGGGGTACAAAAGCAAAACACGAAGCCGTGCGGTGTTGGGTCAGAGTTGAATGTCAGCATGGTTGTTGTTGCGGTGTTGGCAACACTCAGACAATGTAGATGTAAAACATCATGCCCGGCGGGCGCGTGTGGGTGGGGGCACACAAGAACGCACCAGGTGGTCGGCATGGGAGGCAATACGCATGGTAATGCGCTTGTCATGGTGTGACACTCGTGGGGAGAATCAACTCATTCATTGTTGTTGTGTAGGCAGCAGTGGCAAGCCACATACATGCATCTCACGACGGACCGCCGTACACTCGGGGTCCGCCGCGACGACAGCCGCCATTCACACCAAGCGTAGTCATCATTTTCGCGAACGAAAGAATGAAGAGAGGTGAGGTTTGGATGGCAAGAGGGCCACAGGGCACAGGTCACGTTCCCTTGTGGGGGTAACGCAGGCAGGAGTGGAATGCCGCACACACATGACGAGGGCACGCTGGTCGCTTGTGGCCGCACAATCCAAAAGCGCTATTTATGATAGTTTATGTGGGGCAGTTGTGATGTGTGGTGGTATTTCTGAGAAGATATGAAAAGATCGGAGAGGAGTACAAAACGTGCGGCACGTGCGTGTGCCGAGACAGCAGCAGGCCAGGTGTGTCAACCCTGACAGTCTGGGGTGTCGTCATCAAGGTTACGTTGGTGACACAGAGGTGTTAACTGCTAACAAGCATGTCGTCACCGAGGCGTGTCCATGTGGAGTCCAAGACCCAGGAGGCAGTGCCCAGCAAGCGTGCCACGGAGCCGGAGAAGGAGTCTGACAAGAAGAAGAAAGATGAGCCCACGGCCTCCTTCTTTTCCTTGTTTCGCTTTGCCGACCGTGTGGATGGCGTCCTGTACACCATTGGTATCATCGGTGGCATTGTAAATGGCTTGACCATGCCAGCGTTCAGTGTGGTGTTTGGTGAAATGCTTGATGGCTTCAACCCTGGCGAGCCAGGAACAGACATCATGGCGGACGTGTCAAAGTATGCCGTAATCATCACCTTGGTGGGCGTGCTCTCATGGATCGCTGCATACATCGAGATTGCCTGCTTCACCATTGCAGTGAGTGGGTGGCTTGCGTCTTCGTTGGGGCTGGTGCCTGCTCTTCTGAGTCCGTTGTTGAAACTGGTTGCAGTCGGAGCGCCAAGCAGCTGCCGTTCGCGATGCTTACTTCTCGGCCCTTCTGCGCCAAGACATCGGATGGTATGATGCACATCCTTCTGAAGAGCTTGTTACCAAGGTGGCAGAGTACGTGGCCCATGCGCAGAGGGTGCGCATTGGTGCTGCCGCACTCACATTCAGTGTCCTTGCTGCTTTGTTGGTTGCTGTGCTGTTGCGTGACCAGCGAAACCCGGGCTCTGAAAGAAGGGTTGGGTGCAAAACTTGGTCTTGCGGTTCGGTCTATGTAAGCTGTGACAGCCTGCTGCCAAGGGTGGCCGTCTGGGTTGTTGGTACTGTTGGTTGGGGTGGCGCCTTCGCGCACCGCCCTTCGTCCCCGAGGCGTCAGCTCATGTGTGTGTTGCCTGTGTCTGTGTCTGTTGCCTTTGCCTGTGCCAATACACTTGCTTGTTGTTGGTTCTTGGTGCTGTTGGTGCTGGGGGTGGCCGGGGGTGGGCGACATTGGCAGCGCCACTTTCATTGGGGGCTTCATCGTGGCGTTCATGGAGGGGTGGCAACTCACGCTTCTTCTGATGACGATGGTCCCGCTGATGGCGGTGGCTGGGGCTATTTGGATGAAGATGATGGCAAACCTGGAAAGCGCTTCATCAAAGGCGTGCGTTGTGTGTGTCTGCGTTTGCGTCCGTGTCCGTGTCTGTGTCTGTGTGTGCGTCTGCCTGTCTGTCTGTGTGTGTCTGCATCTCCCCTCATCAAAGCCCACGACTACTGCTCCTCCGCTGCAGGTATGCCAAGGCCGGCGCCCTCGCCCAAGAGCTGTTGGCCGGCGCCAAGACTGTGCAGACGTTTGGTGGCCAAAAGGACGGAGTTCGACGCTACGGCGTTTTCTTGGATTCTTCGCGCAAGGTGGGACAACAGCGCAACAGTGTGGTTTGTGCTGCTTCTGTTTGGTGACCACTTGCGAGTTCGTGTACGCACCAGGCTGGCGTGAAGTCTGCGTTTGTCCAAGGTGCCTCCATGGGCTTCACCAACCTCATCATGTTTGGCACCTACGGCCTTGCGTTTTGGTGCGTTGCGTTGCCTGCCTTGTTTCCCTTCAAAGTCTGTGCCCGTGTGTCTGATTCCGTTCCTGCCACTTCCTCTTCCCGCTGCGGGTGGGGTGTATGGATTGATGCACACCCAGGTTTGGCTCTCGCCTCATCGCGGAGGACCGGGAAGACGTGTTGGACGAGCTGGCAGCGGCGGGGTGTGGTGCAGACCCTGACTTCAGCATCACGTGTAGCCCTTCCTACCTCAACGCCACCGCAACCGTCTGTGTGAACCTGTGCAACGACGTGGTGTTCCCCTGCCTCGGTGGCACTGGTTGCCACACGGGCGGCCAGGTGGTGCTCGTCTTTTTCGCCGTCATCATCGGCGCCATCGGCATTGGCCAGGCAACGCCCAGCGGCACCAGTGTCGCGCAGGCACAGGTAGCTGGGTACAAAGTATTCGAGGTTCTGGACCGAGAGGTGTCCATCGTGCCCTCTGACGGTGCGAGTGGCGCAAGTTGTTGAGCGCCGGCCGCGTTTCATTCGTGTGCAGTGCATGGCGTGACATGCTTGCTTGTGTGACTTTCGTGTGCCCACGCGGGTGCAGATCCAAGCAAGAAAGTTCGCCGAGAAGATGTGCGTGGCAACCTGGTGTTCAATGACGTGTCCTTCTCCTACCCGTCTCGACCAGAACGCAAGGTGCGTGCGTGGGGCATTTCGGTGAACTTTCCTTGAGTGCGGTGTTGAAGCGGTGCTCGGGAGATCTGATGGGGTGTTGTGCCCATTGCTGGATGGCATCCCACACAGGTGTTGGACGGCCTCAACTTGACCATCGAAGCTGGCACGACTGTCGCGCTGGTGGGTCGTTCAGGTTGCGGCAAGTCCACAATCGTGTCCTTGATCCAGCGCTTTTATGACCCGGACTCCGGTACTGTCAGCTTGGATGACCTGGGACCTCTGACGGAGCTTGATGTGGAGTCCGTCCGGAGTGTGATGGGCTTGGTTGGCCAGGAACCCGTCCTGTTTGACAACACGATCCGGGGTGAGTTAGTGGTCGTATGGTTGATGGGTGTGGAGGAGTGCTGGGTCGGCACTAGCTAACTCGACACCTGTTCGCGGTGTTCATGTGTTTCCTCCCGTACCGTGCAGACAACATCAAGCTTGGCGCAGTCGCGCGCAATGTAACCGACGCGGAAGTGGAGGAGGTGGCTCGCATGGCGAATGCGCACCACTTCATCTCTGAGTTTGAGAAGGGGTACGACACGATCGTGGGCGAGCGAGGAACGAGTTTGTCTGGTGGCCAAAAGCAACGTGTGGCAATTGCACGTGCCATTGTTCGGCGCCCGAAGATTCTGCTCCTCGACGAGGTGAGTGTGGCCACACGAATGCAGAGCATGTGTGCCTGCGTGTTTGCTTGTGTTTGCTTGCCTGTGTGTTTGCTTGCCTGTGCGTTGGGTGGTCTGCACGCTCCTTCATCCTGCGTATGCCACCACCGCCGTCTTGTGTTTTGCTGGTGCAGGCCACATCGGCGCTGGACAGCAACAGTGAAGTTGCCGTACAAGCGGCACTAGATGTGCTCATGAACGACCACACACACACGACGGTGGTCATTGCTCACCGTCTGAGCACCATCAAGAACGCGGACAAGATTGTTGTGATGCACCAGGGCCGCGTCATTGAGCAAGGCAAGCACGATGAACTCATGGCCATCCCTGACGGGACGTACCGTGACCTTGTGGAGGCGCAACAATCCGGTCGCGATGGCAAGTTGGCAGACCTGTACGCCCACACGTTGGTTGTGCTCATGAGATTGCGTGGGCTTCGTGCAGCACACTCACTTGCCGCCGTGGTGGGGTTGATGCTGGGTGGGTGATGTTGGGTGCCAGCTCTGACCACATGAACGAGTCAGAGGAGAAGCAACTTGAAGGGAAGGTTCAAGGCTCTGCCGGGGCTCGTTCTGTCCAGGCATCGGCGCAGGACACGGCAGGTGGTGACGAGGAGGTGCGTGTGGGCGCACCGCGCACGCGCAGTGCTGGGCATGAGTTGCTGCAGCCAACTATGCGCGCGGGGGGGGATACCTCTTGGGGTTTGACTCTTGTTGCTGTGTCGCGTTGCGCATTGCTGTTCGTGCAGACAAAAGACGCTGGGGACACGGAGTCGAAGGTGGACACCTCGGTGCTGCGTATCCTGCGAATGTCTGCCTTCAAAGCTGGCTGGATCTTGATCGGCATGCTGGGTGCGCTCGTGTACGGCACCCAGTATCCGATGTTTTCGTTGGCTTTCGCGGAGATCGTGAACCTGTTCTTTGAGCCCAAGATTTCCACAATGCGCTCCGACGGCGAGTTTTGGAGCATCATGTTCCTTATTCTGGGCTTCGTTTCGTGTGCGTCGCGTCGTCTGGTTGTTGGTGTCTTCCTTGTGTTGTGTGTGCCTTTGCTGTCTCACGATGTTTCTGTGGTTCCATCCCCCCCCCCCCCCCCCAACACCTTGCAGGTGTGGCTGCATTGCTCATGTTCGGGGCGTTTGGATTGGTGGGGGCCCACTTGACTCGCAAGCTACGAGGCATGGCCTTCAACGCCTTGCTGCACAAGGACATGGCGTTCTTGGATAAGAAAGAGAACTCCACAGGCGTGCTGACGACACAGCTCGCCACGGATGCCTCTCAAGTCAATGTTCGTGGTGCAGCGCGCGGTACACCGTGATCCTATGTCTCATAACCCTCTGCTCTGCGTGCATGGCTGCTCTGCACAGTCACTTGCTGCCGAGCGAATGGGCCGGGCCGCGACAAACGTCGTTACCTGTGTTACTGGCCTCACGATTGCTTTCCAGGCCGACTGGCGCTTGTCACTGGTTGTTCTGGCTTGCCTCCCCCTTATCGCACTCTCAGGGCACTACCAGATGAAAGCGTTTTCGGGCCAGTCCTCAGCCGCCAGTGCTTCTCTGGAAAAGGTGTGGTGGTATGCTGTGGTGTTTGGCATGGATCCCCAGTCAAGAATGGAGGGCTGAGTGACTGTGTGGCTGCGTGGGGGGGGGGGGGGGGGTCTTTATTTAGGCTGGCCAAGTGGTTGAAGAAAGCGTGCACGGCATCCGCACGGTCACATCGTTCAACATGGCCGGTGAGATGAGGTCTCGCCACAAGGCACGGTTGGCAGAGCCACGCCGCACAGGCATCAAGGGCGCCCACATCGCTGGCGTGGCCTTCGGCTTCTCTCTCTTCATCATGCTTGCTGTGTACGCTGCTGAAACAAATCTTGGATGTTTGCACTGTGCCTGACGTTGGTTCTGCTCTCATGCACCACCTGTGCTGCTGTCTTGTTGTTCTTTTTTGTTCACAGATACGGCCTAGCGTGCGTCGGTCATTGAACCGCTGTGATGTTGCGTCCCACGCGCTTGCCATTCTCATCTCTACGACTTGTTTGCTTCGGTTGTGGCGTGACAGGTTCTACGTGGGCGGGCTTTGGGTGGATGATGGCTCGTTGTCATTCAAGGACATGCTCTTGGTTCTCATGGCCATCATGATGACGTACGTGTGTGCTCCGCGTAGTGTGTGGTTCATTCAGCGCCACACTGCTGTGCCGTCGGTTTCTTCATTCCTCACCTTGTTTGGTGTGGCGGATGGGATGCATCTGCTCTGCGACGGCCTCGTCCATTCACAGTGGCATGGGGTTTGGTGAAATGAGCTCCATGGCACCCGACACTGCCAAGGCGGCTGTGGCTGTCAAGAACATCTTTACCATCCTTGACCGACCTCCACAAATCGACTGTACAGGTCAAAGTGCCGGGCGGCGTCTGCCGCAGGTCCAAGGAGACGTGGTCTTTGACAATATCCAGTTCAAGTACGCAGCAAGCTCCCCAAGGGGACAGGGGGGTGTGATGCAGATTGTTTACATGTGTGTGCGTGTGTATGTGTTGTGCCGCTCCATTGCGCGCAGGTACCCAACCCGTTCAGGGACTGTGATTGAGGGTGTGACGCTCCGAATCGCTGCCGGTTCGCAAGTCGCGTTTGTTGGCAGCAGTGGCTGCGGGAAGTCGACGCTGTTGCAGCTGCTGCAACGTTTCTACGATCCAGTTTCCGGCTGCGTGTACGTGGATGGTCACGACGTTCGCACTCTGGACTGCCAGTGGCTGCGGGGCCAGATCGGGGTCGTTTCGCAGGAACCAACCTTGTTCAACGGCACCGTGCTGGAGAACATCCAGTACGGCCTCGTTGTGCAGGACGATGCCGAGTTTGGCCCATTGGAGACTGTGCACCTCATCGCGTCTGATGAGGGCAGCAAGGGGCCTGATGAGGTGGTTGGTTCTCAGCAGGTTCCCGCGCGCGTGTTGGAAGCTGCCCGAGCGGCGAACGCGCACGACTTTATCTGCCGCATGCCCGAGGGCTACATGACCGTCATTAAACCCGATTCTGTGTCTGGTGGGCAACGCCAGCGCCTTGCCATCGCACGCGCCATTCTTCGCAACCCTCGCATCCTGTTGCTGGATGAAGCCACATCTGCGCTGGACAACCGGAGTGAGAAGGTGGTGCAAGACGCACTAGATCGATTGATGGCAGGCGGGAATCGGACCACCTTGGTGGTCGCGCACAGGTGCGTATTCCAAGCAAGCGTGTTTGCTGCAACCAGGCTGGTGTCTCACACAGGCGTACGTGCCGTCCCTTGGTTATGCCTCTGAGCCCACAGGCTGAGCACAATTTACCGGGCCGACCAAATCGTCGTGTTGCAAAAGGGAAGGATCATTGAGCAAGGGACGCATGAGTTCTTGCTGGGTGCAGATGCCCCCGTGGGAAAATACAGGGAAATGTGGGAGCAGCAGAGTCTCGTGCAGGGAACACCCTCGCAGAGCCATTGAAGACCCCGTGTGGTTGACGTGTAGTGTAGCACAGGGAACATGCCAAGGGAGTGAAAGCTCTTCTTACGCACCGCCACCTCGCCTCGACGCGTTGCGCACACGCGTTGGCAGGTACCAGTAGTCTAGCTTTCTGTGCGGTTGCAGCAGCTGACACCCCACATGTGTCACTTTTATGTCCTTTTGAAACTTCAACGCGTTGATTTCGCTCCTTCACACGCACGTTGCGCTGTGGCTGAGTCAGCATCACCACACCCAAGGCCTCTGTGGTAGGGTGTGTGTGTGCGTCCAACAGCAGAGAAGCCACGCCTCGTGGCAGGCGTTGTGCGCGGCGGCAAAACGCCTTTGGTGATGCACAGCGGCCAGTTGCTGTGTGCGAAGTGAGCGCAGGGGGAATCTTTTTCACTTGGTCTGCCCGGCTGAGGCCATGTCGCTGGGTCTCGACCTGTCCCCCGATGAACAGCAAGTGCTGGACCGCGTGTTGCAAAAGTACCCAGCGATGATGGAGTCTTGGCGAGAGGTGCAAACGGTACACACGGCAAAGCCAGTCCCACTTGCCACGGGTCAAGCCAAGAGCGACGGGCGCCAGAACGGCCACTCCTCTGACAGCATTCAGAGCAAGACCCGCGGCGGTAGCATTGCACACAGTGGCAACACATCAGACGCGCCACGCCGGCAGTCGGTTGGATCTCTTCCAAACACTGTGCAGCCCAGCTCTCTCGGTGGAAGAGCCGCAGGTGGTAGCAACGTGGCCCACCACACGCATCTTCACACAAATTATGTGAGCAGCAGCGACAGCGATGAAGATGGGCACAAAGCCCGCCCTATTCCATCGTTTGCGTTCTCCTCGATGCCTGCTAGCGAGGCAATGCGCTCGGCATCTCGCGCGGCGCTTCCAACACAGGATGTGGTGACACCTCCCGTGACACACACAATCAGCGTGGCTCGAACCACGTCCAGTGGAACTGCATCAACCAAACGACGGCGCCCGAGCCTATCCGATGCAGCAACCCAAGTCGGGTCACCCGTAGGAATGATCCTGGCTCTGTCGGGCCTGGGGCTGTTTTTTGCGTACCCGATCATTTGGATGGAGTTGATGGACGAAGAAGTGCACACCGTGATGCCATGCATATCTTCTGGCGCCATCCTCGCTCTTATAATCACAGGCCAGCTCGTGTGGGGAACCATGGACTGCACGACCAAAATCAAACGCTTCGCGAAGGCTTCTGTTCGGGCTTGGCGAGACAGGCGGTGTTGTGGCCGGGTGCCTGTGACCGTCAGCCCCATGGCTCGACGGAATCGTGTGGTCAGGCGGTCGCACACGAGCCTGCGCTGCCACCTGGCTGAGGAAGAGTGTGACGAAAAAACTCTCCGTGGACGCATCAACATGGCCATGAACAACGATTTGTGTGCGTGGATGCAGCGGCAGTTGCTTGGGGG
>Ga0213833_1002856_pt1 | contig 10906 bp, 6 predicted proteins | sample SWATP21_FD_160575 | JGI IMG/M metagenome (GOLD analysis project Ga0213833, IMG submission 160575) | Coastal seawater microbial communities from Marineland, Florida, United States - SWA TP2 #1 | ecosystem: Environmental > Aquatic > Marine > Coastal | place: USA: Florida | collected 2016-08-14
GGTGGCACCGGACTTTGGTGATATCGCGGCAACATCAATAACAGGAAGGAACGTGAAGTGCACTCCCTCTCCGACAAAGTCCACGCCGTTGAACGATACCTGAACTGAGACGGTACCGGGTACACCGACAGGCGACATACACTGAACTATGCTGGTGCTCAGACGCTTTCCAGCCGTCGGAGCACTATGTTCACCAAAGCGACACATGACATGTGTTGAAGTGGGAAAGTCACGCCCTGTGACCTGGACTGAAGATTCCAGGAATGCACGACCCACAGGAGGGGAAACCTTCAAAACTGAAGGCTCGGCAAAATAGCTGAAGCGCGTGGATGCTTCCCCCAACGACGTTTCTTCGTGCAGCAGCGAAAACGTCACACTTCCCGCCGCTGACGCCGCGGGAGCGATGCATTCTAACAGAGTTGTAGTGACCCAAGACGCCGGGACGCTGTTGGCCCCAAACGAACACGCCCAATCACCAGAACCTGCAGAGGTAGGGGGACTGCTCAAAGACGCTGTTACTACCGTCCCCCCTCTGACAGAAGCCAGAGAAGGAAATAGTCCCACAGATCCCACGCTCCCAGAAACTGACACGGTTGTGGTTGTCAAAGACACGTCCACGCCGCCATTACAGGAAGCGCCAACACGGATAACATCGCTGTTGACTGTGAAGCTGGCAGGAACAGCACACCTCAACACTGTGGATGAAACAAGTTGACCAGGAACCACCAGAATAGAAGTGCCGGAAGACATAATACAGCTCAGGCCGTCCACGGCTCTGTATCCGACGCCAGCTAGATGGATGGTTGCTGCTTGACCTGACAGAATGGCTGAAGGTGATACAGAGGTCACCAGGGGAGGCGAGAACACGCTGAACGCTGCAACGCGGGAGTAGTCGGCACCATTGTTGCTCACAAGCACGTCAAGTTCTTCTCCATCGACGTAGGACATGATCGGAGTGACGCATTGAAGAGTATCCGGTGCAATAAACTGAGCCGGCACAGGCTGCTCGTCTCCAAAGCGACAGGCGAGCTGCGATGAGTTCAAAAACCCAGTGCCTGTAAGCACAACGGTGGTTCCTCCGGATGCCGGGCCGTTGTTGGGTACGATATTGCTGGCAGTCAGCGCGTCATGATAACGGAACTCCGCATCACTGGCACTGCGTTGTCCATTCTGAAGAATCCAAAATGCCGCGACACCAGCTTGCTTGGACGGCGAGCGCGGAGTAACGCATGCAAGGGTTTCATCGGACGTCCATGTTGCAAGAGAAGACACGGAGACATCGTTGAGCTCAACAACGCACAAAAAGGAGGCAGATTGCTCGAAACTTCCGCCGTGGACTTCAACCAACCCCCCACCTTCAATCGGTCCGCTTGTCGGGCGAGTAAACTCGACCGAGAAGGATGTCACGTAGCGAAACGACACCTCATGTCCTCCTTCATCATCTCCGTTGTTGTTTGTAACAGAGAGAACCACTTCCTGAGGCTCGTGCGGTGGTGCTACGCAAGAAATCTCATCCTCTGAAACGAACACTGCCGGTACAGCGGTTCCAGCAAAGTTGCATGTCGACGCCTGTGCAACGAAGCCAGTACCATGAATATGCACAATTGTTCCCCCCTCACGTGACCCAAAAGTGGGCTCGATTGACGATAGTGACAGTGGGACTCTGTACAAAAATGGAGCAGAACTTAAGGACAGGAGAGATCCGCTGCCTCGTCCCACACGAACAGCGACTGTTCGTTGGGACACAGTACCACTGGCAATATCCATGCGCGAGGGAAGGACACACTGCACAGCTGACGAGTTGATGAACTGTGCTGACACACTGATGTCACCGACAACACATACTTGAGCGTTCTCGTGAGAGAACCCTGCTCCAAGCACCTGAACGCTTGTCGTCGTTGACATGCTGCCCGAGCTTGGGCTGACCCCATGTACAACTGGAGGGCTGTGCTGAAGGTGGACCATCAACGAGCCATCAACAGCCAGATCCGAACTGCCGGTGCGGACACCAAACTGTGCGTCCATGTCCTGCTGAACTTCCATTCTAGGAAAGGAGCACATTAGCACACTGGAGGAAACCCACTGTGCAGGTGCGAGGGCCTCTCCTAGAACACAGTCCATGTCGTCAACCAGCGGAAAGTGCTCGCCGATCACTGTGAACACAGCGCCTTCGCTTGCAAGCACAGCAGTGGGTTGAACCGCAGACACACTCGCAGCTCCATGAAACATGAATCGGACAGTGGAAACCGAGGCCACAGTTGCATCAGGCGGGCCTTGAGCAATGCGAACCGTTGCAAGTCCCGTTTGATTGACAGGCGGAGTCATGCAAACGACCTCAGTTGAATCCACAACACTGCCCGACGTGTTGAACATGTCTCCAGTCGGAAAAGTGAAAGAGCAGACTGCAGCAAGATTGCTGATGAATCCAGCACCAGTGACTGTGATGGTAGTTCCACCGGACGTCAGAGCTGACATTGGGGATACCCCTGACACAATTGCCTCCTGCACGTAGGAAAACGTGAGTGGAGAAGAGAATTCGTCACCGTTCACTGTCACAGCGACTTCCACATTCTCAACGTCCAGTGACTGAGAAATCTGAACTCGTGGAGGTACCACGCACGTCACATGCGTTGGAGAAATAAGGGTGCCAGATACAACTGTTCCGACGCCGAGGCGACACGCTAGCCCCTCATGTTCACGGAACCCTGACCCGTACACATGAAGTGTTGTGTGAGCCCGAGCACTGACGGAAACAGGCTTCACGTAGGCAAGGACCACAGGGCGAACAAAGTTCACTGCCAGGCCTGTCGAAAAGTGCAATGCGTTGTTGGAGACCGCAACGCTGGAAGGACCCGACTGAGAACGAACAGGCGTCACACACTGAACTTGTTGTGAGCTGACAAATCGCCCAACCACAACTCGATCGTCACCAAACCGGCAGCGAAGCTGTGTTGAGTTCACAAAGCCTGTCCCTTGGATAGACACGACGGCGCCACCTTGAGTCGATACTGAAGCAGGATCGATATCCCCCAAGGTAGGACTGGCGTAGTAGGTGAAGTCGACAGGATTGCTGAAAAACTCGCCGTCACTGGACAGTCTCAAAGGAACTGTTTCCGCAACACCTTGTGGGGCCTGCGGAACTTGACAGGCAATCAAGTTGTCACGAAGAATGGAGGTTTGCGGCGATTGGACCGACCCAAAAAAGCAGCTGGTGTGTTGGCCATGCGCATTGGCCACGTGCACCAAGGAAAACAAGCCTCCTTCCAACGGTGCTGAGTTGGGAAGGGCGGAAGTGATTCGCAAAAGGTTCCCTGCACGCAATCCAACAACAATGGAGTGTCCATCCACTGCATCTCCTCCCTCTCCAGTCTGTCCCATATCGGACACACCCACAGAGAACTCAGCCATTGTGTTGGCTCTGGTTGTCACGTCAAGTGACAAACTTTCCAGAGCCAAATTTGCGTTGCCCACAGTGCCAACAAAAGAGATGAGCTTATCCGCGATGCCATCTCCCTCGCCACCTGGAGCACCAAAACCAAGGGCCCTTGTCGACCCCAAGGTAAGTGTGTTCACAGCAGCAGACACTTCTGGGACAGCTGCAGATATGAGAACCTGTAACACAATCGAAGTAAGCGCATGATAACGCTGATCACAGCCCCATGAAACGGACCTGGTTATTGGCTTCCCCAACGTCGACGTCCTCGATGCGAAAGTCCAACAATGACACCCGCATGTCAGTTGGAATCGCAACACGTGGAACATCATCTACCGCTTCTACAAGCACAGTGATGATGGAAACCGCAGATGACACGATTCCCTCCTCTGGCACAACCGCCTTGAAAGGCACAGCAATGGAAATGTTGTTGCTGTTGTATGGAGGCTGCAGCAACAACCGTCGGCCGAGAGGAACATCGACTGGCGCGGAACTCAGCGGTGCCAAGCGTGTGACCCCATCTCGGGCAATGGGAACAAGTGTTGACCCGTCAGTTGGGAGTTCCATGATGCGCGCCATCATGAGCCGAGATTGCGCGTCAGTAGCATTCAGCCACAGAACAATTGCGGTGTCCTCACGAGTGTAGACGCGATCACCGATGCCTGCTGTGGACTCCGTCCAGGCAGGTGGTGTGGAACCTGTGGCGGAGACGACAAGATAAGCATCATTGCCACGACCGGACGAGTCCGAAGCAGTGAGGCCTCGCCCTTCATCAAATGAAAGGTGCAGGAGCAGGGAATCGTCCACTGGCGTCTTCACTCGATGGTGCCACCTGTGCTGAATGGCAGCACTGTCAAGTGCAAGCTTCCATACTTCTACGCCGTCCACGGCTCCATCCAAGAACGATCCTATCACAGCAATACCCGATGGTGTATCGGTGTATCCCGCCATGAGAAGGAGTGGACCACCGCATGGTTGCGGCATGGTGGTGGGAAGCGTGTGGGTGGCAACAGCGCTCCCATCAACGTAGCAAGACACAGTGTTGGCATGAACAGTAAGCTCCAGTTTGCGCCACTCGTCGGCACGCAGCACGGATGGGGGTCGCCACACGTATTGCCAGCCAGTTGATGATTGGCCTCCAATGCGCACCTCCACACTGGCAGTGGTGCCTGCTGCGGCGCGATAGAGGGTCGTGGCAATTTCACGAGCGTTGCGCGAGGTTGCCTGCGAAAGGTATGTGGTGAGGTGAGTGTGCAAAAGGGTGCATGCTATCTGGACGACATACCTTCGAGAACACAGTCATGGGATAACCGCGTGTAGGAAGACTGGAAAGCTTCACCCAGACAGAAAACGTCATGGAAGGAAAGTATTGCCATTCTTCAGATTGGGAAACGGTAGCAAACCCCTCTGAGGATGGAGTTGTTTGGACAGCGTAGCCAGCAGTCCCAGGAACGATGGGTAGCGGAGCGGGAAACAAGTGCACCAGGTTCGTGATGGACTTCGAAGAGATCACTGCATCAATGACGAAAGCGCTGTCAACCTGAGCATGAAGGCCCGAGCCTGATGACATGGCAGAGCCAATCCTCATCGTGGGTGTCCCAGCCAATGGCGTGCTTGCGCCAACCAGAGATTCACCAGCAACTGACAGGGTTACTTGGGAATGATGGGCATCATAGGAAGCCAACACCAGCGTCCACACATTTTCAACCACTTGTGGGCCTCGGATTGGGGAACTATCATCGCCACCTGTGGCAACCCAGCACTTGCACGTCGCGTCCAGTGCAATCCCTCTGGCTGTGTGCACAGCGCCATCGTCGTTGCCGATCAAGAACTGCAAGCTTCCGCGCTGGTCAACATCGTCAGCCCCAAAACTCATAGCATGAACCTTCACCCATGCACCAATTGTAATGACTGGAAACACAGATGGGCTGATGTCGAGATCAACGTCGATGTGAGAAGTTCCATCGAAGTACATGGAACGCCCGTCCACTCCATCGGCTGCTTCCACAGCACCATGGATAACACCATGGTGTGCAAGTTGGGAACCTTCACCATTGGACTGTGCGCTATCATAGGCGTTCCCATCCAGTGTGTAGAAAGCTATCACTTGACCTCTATCCAATTGAAAGAAATCAAAGAAAGGTGGATCTGCCGCCGTCGCAGTGCTCACACAGAATGCCACACAGGCAACTGTAGCAACAGCAAGCCAGGCACGGCTGGAGCGATCGCGTGTGCGCCAACAACTCATTTCGGTGTTGTTGTGTTGGCCCAGGATCGTGCCCAATATCAAGCTGAACGTAGGGCTTTGAGCCCACTACCGTCCAAGGACAGCGACTCTCGAACACCAGGTGCCACACCCAGTTTCGCTCACGGGGTCACCATCCACCACCGCCGTAACTCAGGCAGGGGCAGAGCAAAGATTGTCCTGTGCGTCACGTTTCTATCAGGTCGTGGAGGTACAACGCTGTGGTGGGTTGCTGATGAATGCGCACGCCGCTGCTGTCACGCACGCACACACAAGACAAAGCGTTTCGAGCGCCGCACTCATCTTTTCTGCACCAGTTTTTTTTTGGAGTTCCGTTGATCTGTCTGTCATGTCCAGCACCCTCCACAAGTTGAAGTGACTTTGTTGCATCGGGTCACTTGTCGTGACGTTCCTTCAAACTCCGGCTTCGTCCGTACGCATGTCCGCTGCAGCTTCAGGACTTTGTCGGTTGGCAAGTGGCTCTCGTGGAGGCGTGCTGTTATCCCGACCTTGACTCGTAATTCAATACACAAGCGTGTGACGTGCGGTCATGGCAGGACGGGGGCGCCCGGTGGGGTTCACGCCGTACGAGAAGCTCCGCAACATGAGCCTGCGCTCAGCCCAAGCAGCCATGCAGACAGAGTCTGGCGTTCCAGTGATGAACGCTGCTTCGCTTCGAGCTGCTTGCATTGAGCACGACGGCTATGAGACACCTGAATTGAATGATCGTCTTTATCTTCACTTCAAGGGTTTCAAGAAGATCGAAAACCTCGAGCCCTACACTGGGCTCAAGGCGCTGTGGCTGGAAAGCAACGGTGTATCCAAGATCGAGGGCCTTGCCCACCTGCCAGGTCTACGCTGCCTCTTCTTGCAGCAGAATATGATCACTGAAATCGGAACTGGACTGGTGGGGCTCTCATCGCTCCAGACCCTGAACCTGGCGCAGAATCACATTGCTGCCGTGGACAACCTGGACTCCCTGCCAGAGCTGAGCACCCTCAACCTGAGCCACAACGCATTGGAAAAGCCGTCTGACATTGAGCACCTTGTTGGTTGCACTGCATTGACCAACTTGGACTTGTCTGATAACAACCTGGCGGACCCTGCAATTTTGGAGCCCGTGTTTCGTCGCATGTCGCATCTCGTGGCACTCAAGTTGAAGGGCAACCCCATGGTGAAGAACACAAGGCACTACCGCAAGACAATCATCACTTGGTTCCCCAAACTCCGACACTTGGATGACCGTCCTGTGTTCGAGGACGAACGCGGTGCTGTCACTGCTTGGGCGGCCGGGGGGCGCCAGGCCGAGAAGGAGTTTCGACAGTCGTACCGCGAGCGGGAGCGTGCAAAGCAGCGCGAGCAGCGCGAGCGGTTCAAGGCATGGCAGAAGGAGGTCCGTGAGCGACGTGCCAAAGAACTTGCAGAATACCGCGAAAAAGTGGGCGATGACACGGCCACTCCGCCCGCCAAGCAATGGGTAACGTACGGCAAGGTGTCCGACGCGCAGCTGCAAAAAATGGACGCTGCGCGCCGCGCCGTGCTGCTGGCTGAACGCGCCGCGGAACGGCTGGCAAAGAACGGAACCACCGTTGTGGATGTTGGCGCTGCGTATTGGGAAGCGCGGGGTGCTGGAGCAGGCGCAAGCGAAGCTTCCAGTACGGGGGATGTTCGCGACGCTGCCGGCGCCGCACCACCCGCCGCTGATGTGGAGGACTCGAAGGGGGCAGAGACGGGCGCTGCCAGTTCGACGACCACCACACCTTTGGACTCGGATCCCACCCCACGAGCACCAGAGCAAGTTGTGGAGGCACCACAGCCTGCCAGTGCCCCGGCACCTAGCCCCGCGGCGGCGCAGAAGGCGGCGCCTGCGAAGCCAAAGCAAGACGAGACGCCTGCACTGGAGGGTGCCTCTGCCCACGACACTCGCCACGACGAGGAAGCAGCCCCAGGTCAGCAGCAGCAGAGCCAAGACGATGGCACTGTGCCCGTGGCTGAAACGCCGTCTTCAAACGCCGAGAAGACGCTTCTGCCTCCCTCTTCTAGTGCTGGTGCCGTGGATACCGGTGTGGGTGCGGCGGCGCAAGCGGCGGAGGAAGAGGAGAGTGGGTTGGCAGCCGTGGGCGCCATCCCAGACCCGTCAGAGGCGGCGGCACCAAACGGCGAGGACGCGCCGGACAACTCGGAGGAGGCGCGACTCGAGCGCGAGTGGCGTGTGCAGGAGTCGCTGCGTATGTATCGTGCCCGGAGGAAGAACCCTTCCGAGTCCTTGGCGACCCGCACGTGGGGTCCAGACCCTGCCCACCCCGGCCCAGCTGTGTCCTCAGCCGCCCCCAGCGGCACCTTTAACCGACTACTCACCTCGGCATCTGCCAGTGTCGCTGCAAGCACATCGACGATCACCATGCCCCCGCCGCCGGTGCTCTGGTTCCCCAAGCTGGACAAGGCCCTGGGCAAGGCACTGAAGCTGGCCAAATTTGACTTCAAGCGCGCTGCGCACGCGATGGGGGTTGCTGTGAAGAAGGGCGTCGTCAAGCTTCCGAAGAACCACGCGCAGACTCGACAGGATGTTGTGCGTAGCATCACAGCAGATGCATGTCGCTTGCGCATCAAGTACCTGAAAGCCGCAAAAGTCCAAGCGGAGCGTTCCTCTGCCGTTGCGCCGGTTCCGGTGGCCACAACACCCGTGAACAATCTCCTCCGAGGCAGTTTCGATGCCCCCCTCCCATTCCGCAACATTCGTCCGTCTGTTCCCCTTCCGTCCATGAAGGAGACAGGAGACGGATCAGCTCATGATGTTGACGTTGCTGCGCGTCCACTGTCGCGCGACGAGATCGTCCGCTCTCTCAAGCAGGCACGTGCCTCAAGCGGTGCTGGTGCCGGTGCTGGTGCCGGTGCCGGTGCTGGTGCTGGTGCCGGTGCTGGTGCCGGTGCCGGTGCTGGTGCTGGTGCCGGTGCTGGTGCTGGTGCCGGTGCAACTGTGGCTGGCACGTCCAACGGCTCCGCCTCAGTTGTGGTAACCGCCGCTGCACTTCCTGTGTCAACGGACGTTGATGAGCTAGATTAAGGACGCGTGGCGTTGAACAGTAGTCGTAGTTTTGTGTTTATTTTGTTTGACATTTTCGCGCTACGCTGAACAGTCGCATCGGAGAACGCACTCGAACTGAACTCTTCCCTTGTGCACTTCACTTGCACGGCAGCTACTCTGCACTACCTGTCCGATTGGCCAAAGCCACCAAAGAATCCATCGGTTATTCCGGGCTCTCGCGCCTCGCGGCGCTCACGCTCGGCCCGAGCTCGTTGCTGCTCCAACTGTCGGTCAAGGGTTGCCTTGTACTGTGCACGAGCTTTGCGGTCGCGTTCCGCTTGTGCCGCCTCCAAACGCGCTGCCGCACGCAAAATATCGTTTTGGCGACGAGCATCCTCCCGATCCGCCTTCTTTTCTTCCTCTCGTCGACGCTCAACGGCGCGACGCTGTTCCTCCTGTGCTCGTCGGTACGCTGCGACCTGTTCCGAAGACATGCCGCGGTAGTGGTCTGGGCGGATGCGACCAGCGCCCAGGGCTGATTGGCCGTCAGCCGGGTTCTCGGACAAAATTCCTGTGGTCAGCGTGGTCTCCAGCTCCATTCTGTTCAACATCTCCTCATCTTCCTTTTGCTTCTTCTTGAGGGCCGCAGCTTCCGCAATCTGCCACACATGCGCAGCACAGGGCAAGCCTCAATCAGCACACGCCCCCACCAACAGGCCACCGACCCTGGCACGTACAATCTCATCATTCTTTCGCTTTGCATCCAGCATGGCTTCTCGCTGCACAGCTGCGACTGCTGCATCCGCAGACTTGCGAAGCTCCTCAATACTCTCCAGGTAGCGGCGGTACTCACTGAAGGGCAGGGTGGCACATGTCAGCAACAGCACCAGTGCACACGACGTCCCACCACCCACTCCACCCACCCACACACGCATCAGGGGTCCACGTACTACTCCTCCTCAAGCTCCTTAATGCGTGCGGCACGCTTCTTCATGTCTTGTTCAATGCACCAGTTGCGCATTTGCTTGTGCTGCAGCTCGCGTCGCTCGGCAGCACGCAAGTCTTCACCGTCGAACACCTGCAAGCTCGCCGGACCAAGGCGCGGGTCGTCGTCACCGACACGTGCGGGCTTCTGTTTCTTCAATGCATCCTTGTCGTGCAGCTCGTAGTCTGGGTTCAGCTTGCGAGCTGCGATCTGTCGCTCCCATTCGGCTTTGGCTTGCTCAGCCTGCTTTTTCTTGTTGGCGTTCACCTGGAGCTCAAAGTTTTCCAGTGCACGGTCCACAGCAGCTTGGTCCCGCGCTGCAATCCACCACACATAGCAACACCATAGCATGTTGCGTAAAACCAAGTCAACAGCCAAAGCCAGTCGCCCCCACATCCAGCCAGGGCGTACCAAACTTCAGTTCCGCAGCCTTCTCCCGTCGAGCGGCCTCTTCCCGCTCTCGACGCTGCTGCTCAAGGAAGGCCACATCCACCTGTTGCCAGCACCAAGACACACATCAACGTCACTTGTACAGCACATATCTACAGCGACAGGACGGCTGTAAACGCACACCAATGGTCCGTTCCCGTGCATTCAAGAAGCGCTGGCGGCGGGCTTCCTTTCGCTCGCGCATCGCGGCAATACGCCGATTCTGAGCGTCCTCCATGGCGACGGCGGAGGTTTGTGATGTTTCCTGCATCACGATAGTGCTCGCAGCGTTGCGAAATACAGACGTCATGCTTACGACGTGGTGCGCACGAGGTGTCGTGAGCTGGCGTGTGAAATCACGCAACGGTATGCTCGGTGCGATCGCTGTGTTCAACTGCTGCCATTTTGTTACGCTTACCCAATGGATTTAAATGGGCGCGATGGGACGAGTACATGCACAAAAAACGGTCATATGCCAATAAATAATGCATTTATGAAGCACTCATTCCAACATGTCTCTGCCCCGTCCACTACTTCAGAGCCCCGGGGTCGAACGGCGGCAAACCACGCATCAGTCTTACCAGTGCGGGGTCACAATCGTGCTCCGCAACGTGGCGTTCGAGCTGCTTCCTCAGACCGAAGCACTGCACGCATTGATGGCATGCAAAGCGGGGATTGTTGACCTTCCGGAACCGCGTGCGAGCATTTCGACGAGCCTGTTGGACTGCTTGGGAAATCAAACGTCTCCGAACCACTTTGAGTGTGGCTTTGTCGACCTGGGATGGGGGG
>Ga0213833_1002858_pt1 | contig 10902 bp, 8 predicted proteins | sample SWATP21_FD_160575 | JGI IMG/M metagenome (GOLD analysis project Ga0213833, IMG submission 160575) | Coastal seawater microbial communities from Marineland, Florida, United States - SWA TP2 #1 | ecosystem: Environmental > Aquatic > Marine > Coastal | place: USA: Florida | collected 2016-08-14
CAAGCAGGTCAACCGCCTCTACATCGAGGACGGTGCCGATATCGCCCGCGAACTGTACTGCTCGCTGCTGGTCAACCGCGAGACCGGCAAGGTCGCTTTCGTGGTATCCACCGAGGGCGGCATGGATATCGAGCAGGTCGCGCACGACACGCCGGAAAAGATCCACACGATCGACATCGATCCGGAATACGGCGTCACCCAGGGCGATGCCGTGAAGATCGCCGAGGCGCTGGACCTGCATGACGTCGCCCGCGACGACATGATGGAGCTGGCCCCGACGCTCTACAAGGCCTTCACCGAGAAGGACATGTCGCTGCTTGAGATCAACCCGCTGATCGTGATGGAAAACCATCACCTGCGCGTGCTCGACGCCAAGGTCTCCTTCGACGGCAATGCGCTGTTCCGCCATGACGACATCATGGAACTGCGCGACACCACCGAAGAGGACGCCAAGGAAATCGAGGCTTCCAAGTACGATCTCGCCTATGTGGCGCTGGATGGCAATATCGGCTGCATGGTCAACGGCGCGGGCCTGGCCATGGCGACGATGGACATCATCAAGCTCTACGGCGCCGAGCCGGCGAACTTCCTCGATGTCGGTGGCGGCGCGTCCAAGGAGAAGGTCACCGCGGCCTTCAAGATCATCACCGCCGACAAGAATGTGAAGGGCATCCTGGTCAACATCTTCGGCGGCATCATGCGCTGCGACGTGATCGCGGAAGGCGTGGTTGCGGCCGTGAAGGACGTGGGTCTGCAGGTGCCGCTGGTCGTGCGCCTGGAAGGCACGAATGTCGAAAAGGGCAAGCAGATCATCAATGAAAGCGGTCTCAACGTGATCGCCGCCGACGATCTCGACGACGCCGCCCAGAAGATTGTCGCCGCCGTGAAGGAGGCCGAATAATGTCGATCATCGTCGATAAGAACACCAAGGTCATCGTCCAGGGCCTCACCGGCAAGACGGGCACCTTCCACACCGAACAGGCGCTGCAATACTACGGCACGCAGATGGTGGCCGGCGTGCACCCGAAGAAGGGCGGCGAAAGCTGGACCTCGGGTCTCGATGCCTCCGCCGAACTGCCGATCTTCGCCACTGTGGGCGAGGCCAAGGAAGCCACCGGCGCCGACGCGTCCGTGATCTATGTGCCGCCGGCCGGTGCCGGTGCCGCGATCATCGAGGCGATCGATGCGGAAATCCCGTTCATCGTCTGCATCACCGAAGGCATTCCGGTGATGGACATGGTCAAGGTCAAGGCCAAGCTGGACAAGTCCAAGTCGATGCTGCTGGGCCCGAACTGCCCGGGCATCCTGACGCCGGAAGAGTGCAAGATCGGCATCATGCCGGGCCAGATCTTCAAGAAGGGCTCGGTGGGCGTCGTCTCGCGTTCGGGCACGCTGACCTATGAAGCCGTGTTCCAGACCTCGCAGGTCGGCCTCGGCCAGACCACGGCGGTGGGCATTGGCGGCGACCCGGTGAAGGGTACCGAATTCATCGACGTGCTGGAGAAATTCCTCGCCGACGACGAGACCGAATCCATCATCATGATCGGCGAGATCGGCGGTTCTGCTGAGGAAGACGCTGCGCAATTCCTCAAGGACGAGGCGAAGAAGGGCCGCAAGAAGCCGACCGTCGGCTTCATCGCCGGCCGTACGGCGCCTCCGGGCCGCACGATGGGCCATGCCGGCGCCATCGTCTCCGGCGGCAAGGGCGGCGCGGAAGACAAGATCGCGGCCATGGAAGCAGCCGGCATCAAGGTCTCGCCCAGCCCGGCCCGCCTCGGCACCACGCTGGCGGAACTGCTGAAGGGCTAGGCTCTCTCGGCACCGACACCGAAAACAAGCCGCGCTCCGGGTCTCCGGGGCGCGGTTTTTCGTTTGTGCTGATTTTTTGCCTTGAGGCATGCCTCCCTCTCCCTTGGGAGAGGGATCGAGGGAGAGGGGAAGACGCTGCGTCCGGCGATTACGCGCCGGCGCCGGGCTTTTCCCCTCATCCGCCCTTCGGGCACCTTCTCCCCTGGGAGAAGGGGAGTGCCGGCTCGTCCCTGCAATCCTCACTGTCACCAGGTTGTCAGCAGACCGGGGGAAAACGGTACTGTTCGTTGGACATCCGGCCTAGATGATTGCTTAACCGTCCTTGTGTAGCGACGCATACAGACACACTCCTGACTCAGGCCATCCCCCCAATGTCTGACCAAAGCCGATCCCCCGAAAACCAGTCCTTCCTGGACACGTCATTCCTGCAGGGTGCCAACGCCGTCTATCTCGAACAGATGGCCGCCGCCTATGCCAAGGATCCGAGCTCGGTGCCGCCGAGCTGGAAAGCCTTCTTCGACGCCATGGGTGATGCCCCGGCCGATGCAAGCCATGCGGCGCGCGGTCCGGCGTGGAAACGGCCCGGCTGGCCGAAGGCGGCCAATGGCGACATGGTCTCGGCGCTGGGCGATATCGGTCCGGACGAGGCGGCGATGGTCGACCGGGTCGCCGAGCATGTTGCTGTGGCCAGCCCGGGCGCCGATCCGGCGGAAGTGCGCCGCGCGACCCAGAATTCCATCCGCGCCATCATGATGATCCGCGCCTATCGCATGCGCGGTCATCTGGCGGCGGATCTCGATCCGTTGGGCCTGACGGATTTCGGCTACCAGGCCGAGCTGGACCCGGCGACCTACGGCTTTACCGGGGCGGCCCTGGACGAGGAAGTCTTCATCGACGGTTATCTCGGCCTCGAGATCGCGACGCCGCGCCAGATGCTCGACATCCTCAAGCGCACATATTGCGGCCCGATCGGCGTCGAGTTCATGCACATCTCCGACCCGGAAGAAAAAGCCTGGCTGCAGGCCCGCTTTGAAGGGCCGGACAAGGACATCACCTTCACGCCCGAGGGCAAGGTGGCGATCCTGTCCAAACTGATCGAGACCGAGCGTTTCGAGCAATTCCTGCACAAGCGCTATCCGGGCACGAAGCGTTTCGGCGCCGATGGCGGCGAGGCGATGGTTCCGGCGCTGGAGCAGATCATCAAGCGCGGCGGCGCGATGGGTGTCGAGGACATCATCATCGGTATGCCGCACCGCGGCCGCCTGAACATCCTGGCTGCCGTGATGGGCAAGCCCTATCACCAGATCTTCCATGAATTCCAGGGCGGCAATACCCAGGGCGAGGAAGAGTTCGGCTCCGGCGACGTGAAATACCATCTCGGCGCCTCCTCGGACCGCGAGTTCGACGGCAACAAGGTGCACCTCTCGCTCACCGCCAACCCGTCTCACCTCGAGGCGGTCGATCCGGTTGTGCTGGGCAAGGCCCGCGCCAAGCAGGAAGAGAATTGCCGCAAGGCACCGGGCACGCCGCGCTCCACAGTGCTGCCGCTGCTGCTGCACGGCGATGCGGCCTTTGCCGGCCAGGGCATGGTGGCCGAGTGCTTCGGCCTCTCCGGCCTGCGCGGCCACCGCACGGGCGGCGCGATCCACTTCATCGTCAACAACCAGATCGGTTTCACCACCGACCCGAAGGACAGCCGGTCGAGCCCTTACCCGTCCGACGTAGCCCTGATGGTTCAGGCACCGATCTTCCACGTGAATGGCGACGACCCGGAAGCTGTCACCCACGCCACCAAGATCGCGACGGAATACCGCCAGCTGTTCGGCAAGGACGTGGTGATCGACATGATCTGCTACCGCCGCTACGGCCATAATGAGGGCGACGATCCGACCTTCACCCAGCCGATCATGTACCGCATCATCAAGGACATGCCGCCGGTGCGGAAGAAGTACCAGGACCGGCTGATGGAGGAGGGCGTTCTCACCGCGGCCGAGGCCGAGGCGATCGAGAACGAGTTCGACACCTTCCTGGAAAACGAGTTCAACGCCGGCAAGGAATTCGAGCCGAAGAAGGCCGACTGGCTGGACGGCCGCTGGTCGGGCCTGGGTTTGCCCGAGGATGACGAGCGCCGTGGCGAGACGTCGGCCACGATCGAGCGCCTGAAGGCGGTCGGCGAGGCGATGACCCGCATCCCGAACGACATCAACATCCACCGCACGCTGAAGCGGGTCATAAATGGCCGGCGCGAGGCGATCGAGCAGGGTGAGGGCATCGATTGGGCGACGGCCGAGCACCTCGCCTTCGGCACGCTTCTGACCGAAGGCTTCCCGGTGCGCCTGTCCGGCCAGGATTGCGGCCGCGGCACCTTCTCCCAGCGTCACTCGCACATCATCGACCAGGAAACCGCCGAGCGTTACACGCCGCTGAACAATCTGGCGCCCGAGCAGAAGAAGTATGAAGTCATCGATAGCATGCTGTCCGAAGAGGCTGTGCTGGGCTTCGAATACGGCTATTCGCTCTCGGCCCCGAACACGCTGGTGATGTGGGAAGCCCAGTTCGGCGATTTCGTGAACGGCGCCCAGGTGATCATCGACCAGTTCATCTCGTCCGGTGAGCGCAAATGGCTGCGCATGTCCGGCCTGGTGATGCTGCTGCCGCACGGCTATGAGGGCCAGGGTCCCGAGCACTCCTCGGCGCGCCCCGAGCGCTTCCTGCAGCTGTGCGCGGAAGACAATATGCAGGTCGCCAACTGCTCGACGCCGGCCAATTATTTCCACATCCTGCGCCGGCAGATCCACCGCAATTTCCGCTCGCCGCTGGTGATCATGACGCCGAAGAGCCTCCTGCGTCACAAGCGCTGCGTGTCGACGCTGGCCGCGATGGGGCCGGGCTCTTCCTTCCACCGCGTCCTGTGGGACGATGCCGACGAGAAGCGGCCGGAAGGCGAAATCCGCCAGACCTCGATCAAGCTGCAGGCTGACGAGAAGATCCGCCGCGTCGTGATGTGCACGGGCAAGGTCTATTACGACCTTCTGGAAACCCGTGAGGATCGCGGCATCGACGATATCTACCTGATGCGGGTGGAGCAGCTCTATCCCTTCCCGTACAAGGCGGCGATGGCCGAGCTGGCGCGTTTCCCGAACGCCGAAGTCGTGTGGTGCCAGGAAGAGCCGCGCAATATGGGCTACTGGACGTTTGTCGAGCCCAATATCGAATACGTCCTCGGCAAGATCGAGGGCAAGGCGGAGCGGCCGCGCTATGTCGGCCGTGTGCCGACCGCCTCGACGGCGACCGGTATCGCCGCCAAGCACAAGCAGCAACAGGAAGCCCTGGTCGACGAAGCCCTCGCCTAGGGCGCGCGATCATTCTCTTTGACAGAGGAAGAACCGACATGACCGATATCACCGTTCCGCAGCTCGGCGAGAGTGTCACCGAAGCCACGGTGGGCAGCTGGCAGGTGAAGACCGGCGATGCCGTCTCCAAGGACGATGTCCTGGTCGAGCTGGAAACCGACAAGGTCGCCGTCGAGGTCCGCGCCGAGGAAGACGGCGTGATGGGTGAAATCGCTGCCCAGGAAGGCGACACGGTCGAGATCGGCGCCAAGCTGGGCGTGCTCGACGCCGGCGGCAAGGGCGCCAGCAAGGGCAGCGACAAGGCTGACGAGAAGCCGGCCAAGTCCGATGACGCCAAGAAAGCCTCCAAGTCTGATGACAAGCCGGCCGAAGGCGGCAAAGGCAGCAAGGGCGGCGATACGGTCGAGGCGACCGTTCCGCAAATGGGCGAAAGCGTCACCGAGGGCACGATCGGTTCCTGGCTGGTGAAGGTCGGCGATACGGTCGAGATCGACCAGGCGCTGGTCGAGATCGAGACCGACAAGGTGGCCGTTGAGGTGCCGTCTCCGGTGGCCGGCAAGGTCGCCGAACTCCTGGTCGGCGAGGGAGACACCGTGTCTCCGGGCGATGCGGTCGCGAAGATCGCCGAAGGTGCCGGCGGCTCGGCATCGGCCTCTTCGGACAGCCAGGACGACAGCAAGGCTGAAACCGCTTCGGGCGGTGACAAGAAGGCCATGCCTTCGGCTTCGCGCGTTATCGAGGAAAACAAGCTGGATGCCGGTTCCATCGAAGGCTCCGGCAAGGATGGCCGTATCACCAAGGGCGATGCGCTGAAGGCCGCGGAAGCCGCCAGCAAGGCCTCGACCTCCGCCCCGGCGCCCGCGCCGTCTGCTCCGGCCCCGTCTGCCGCGCCGCGTGAAACCGGTCCGCGCGAGGAACGCGTCCGCATGACGCGCCTGCGCCAGACGATCGCCAAGCGCCTGAAGGATGCCCAGAACTCGGCGGCGATCCTGACCACCTATAACGAAGCCGACATGTCGGCCATCATGGCCGCGCGCAAGGCGCACCAGGACGCCTTCGTCGCCAAGCATGATGTGAAGCTCGGCTTCATGAGCTTCTTCATCAAGGCCTGTGTCTCGGCGCTGAAGGAAATCCCGGCGGTCAATGCCGAGATCGACGGCACCGACATTATCTACAAGAACTACTACGACATGGGCGTGGCGGTCGGCACCGATCGCGGCCTCGTCGTGCCGGTCGTGCGCGATGCCGACCAGATGTCGCTGGCCGAGATCGAGAAGGAGATCATCCGTCTGGGCAAGCGTGCCCGCGATGGCAAGCTCTCGATCGAGGAGATGCAGGGTGCGACCTTCACCCTGTCCAATGGCGGTGTGTACGGTTCGCTGATGTCGATGCCGATCCTCAATGCGCCGCAATCGGGCATTCTGGGCATGCACAAGATCCAGGAGCGCCCGGTCGCCGAGAATGGCCAGGTCGTGATCAAGCCGATGATGTATCTCGCGCTGAGCTATGACCACCGCATCGTCGACGGCAAGGAAGCTGTGACCTTCCTCGTGCGCGTGAAGGAAAACCTGGAAGATCCGCAGCGTATGCTGTTCGACCTCTAGGCCAGCAAGGGCGTCACAGTCCGAAATTTCTTTATTCCGCGAGCTCCCGCCGGATTGGGTTAAGCCTTCCGGTGGGGGTTTTTATGCGTGCAAGCACTGCGTTCTCGGCCGTCTTCAAGGGTCTGGTCGTTCTTCGGGTCAGTTATGCGGTGCTGCTGTTCAGCGGTACGATGGCCTACCGGCTGAGCGGAGGCGGCCCCTTTGATATCGACGAACATGTCGGCGCGATCCTGCAAAGCTTCCCGGTCTGGTATTTCGTCGTATGGGGCGGGTTTGTCGGCGCCTACGCGCTCGCGGCACTCCTGCTTCTCCTGCGATCATGGCTGGCCCTGCCTGTCTACGCGATCGCCTTTGCGGCCGACTTTCTGCTCTCCCTCTACTGGTTCCAGCAACCCGGTATGGATCATCTCTACTCGGGCAGCGCCAACCTGGTCGAATGGGGGCTGAATGCCTTCGACCTCACCGTCATTGCCATTCTGGTTCTCGCCGGATCCGCCTTCACGCGCGATCCCGACTGATCCGTGCATGCCTGCCTTGCGCGCGAAGCTGCCAATCGGGGCAGATCGGGCCTTACTTTTGCGCACGATCATGGGCATATAGGCTGCAAGTCCGACCGATCATTCCAGCTCTTGCGAGGCGACCATGTCCGAACCCTACGACGTCGTGATCATCGGGGGCGGCCCCGGTGGCTATAACTGTGCTATCCGTGCCGGCCAGCTGGGCCTCAAGGTGGCCATCGTGGAAAAGCGCGGGCGCCTCGGCGGCACCTGCCTGAATGTCGGCTGCATCCCCTCGAAAGCCCTGCTGCACGCGTCCGAGCTGTATGAAGCGGCGGACAAGGAATTTGCCGGCCTGGGCATCAAGACCGGCGGTCTGGAACTCGATCTGCCGCAAATGCTCAAGCAGAAGGACGAGGCTGTCGATGGCCTGACCAAGGGCATCGAATTCCTGATGAAAAAGAACAAGGTCGACTATCTTGTCGGCAAGGGCCGCATCGCCGGCGCGGGCAAGGTCGAAGTGGAGAGCGAGGACGGCAAGCAGACGCTCGACACCAAGCACATTGTGATCGCGACCGGCTCCGAGGTGACGCCGCTGCCGGGTGTGGAGATCGACGAGAAGCGGGTCGTGTCGTCCACGGGTGCGCTGTCGCTGGAGAAAGTCCCCGGCAAGCTGGTGCTGATCGGTGCCGGCGTGATCGGCCTGGAACTGGGCTCGGTCTGGCGCCGCCTGGGCGCCGAAGTGACGGTCGTCGAATATCTCGACCGCATCCTGCCCGGCATGGATGGCGAACTGGCCAAGAACGCCCAGCGCACCTTCGCCAAGCAGGGCATGGACTTCCATCTTTCCACCAAGGTCACCGGCGTCGACGCCTCGGATGCGGATACGCTGAAAGTCACGATCGAGCCGGCCGAGGGGGGTGAGAGCAAGACGCTGGAAGCCGATACGGTTCTGGTCTGCATCGGCCGCCGTCCCTACACCGAAGGCCTGGGTCTGGAAAATGTCGGTATCGAGACCGACAAGCGCGGCGTGATCGCCAATGACCACTTCCGCACCTCTGCGGAGAATGTCTGGGTGATCGGCGACTGCACCAGCGGTCCGATGCTGGCCCACAAGGCCGAGGATGAAGGCACGGCCTGCGCGGAGCGCATCGCCGGCAAGGCCGGCCACGTGAATTACGGCGTGATCCCGGGCGTCGTTTACACCGCGCCGGAAATCGCCGCGGTCGGCAAGACCGAGGAAGAGCTCAAGGCGGAAGGCCGCAAGTACAAGAAGGGCAAATTCCCCTTCCAGGCCAATTCCCGGGCGCGCACCAATCACCAGACCGAAGGTTTTGTGAAGATCCTGGCCGATGCCGAGACCGACGAAATCCTGGGGGCCCACATGATCGGGGCCAATGTCGGCGAGATGATTGCCGAGATCTGCCTGGCCATGGAGTTCCAGGCGGCGTCCGAGGACATCGCCCGCACCTGCCATCCCCACCCCACACTGACCGAGGCGGTCCGCCAGGCGGCGATGGGTGTGGAAGGCTGGACCATGCAGGCCTGACACCGTCGCAAAGCCCCCGGCGCTGTCGCAAAGGCGACGTGAAGCCCGCCTAGACTCTGCATGATTCGCCTGCGCCGCAGGCGGCGGGCTGAGATACGGGCGGTGGCCGGATTTCCGGCGGACAAGCGGCCCCGTTTCGGGCACAATCAGGATGGACGTTCCGGGCGGCAGCTGTGGCTGTCCGGACGCAAAGGCCGGGACATGGACCACGCGCTGATGACGACACAGATCGAAATCGCTTCGCCGCGCCTGCGGCTGGTCGCGCTGGACCGGCGCCTGGCGGCCCTGCAGCTCGATGATCGTCAGGCTTTCTTTGACGCGCTCGAGGTTGAGGCCGAACCCTCCTGGCCGCCGGAACTGACCGACGAGACAGCCATGCGCCGGCTGTGCGAGACACTGGATGCTCACCCCGAGCAGACCGGCTGGCGGGCCTGGGTCTTCATCTCGCCTGTCATGCACCGCCTGCTCGGCAGCGGCGGCTTCATGGGCGCGCCGGACGCCGACGGTGTGGTGGAGATCGGCTATTCCATGCTGACCTCCTGGCGCGAACAGGGCCTGGCGACCGAGGCGGTCAACACGCTCCTGCAATGGGCCTATTCCCACGACACGGTGAAACAGGTTGTGGCCCGCACGCCGGACGATCGCGACGCCGCTCACCGGGTGCTGGAAAAGGCCGGCTTCGTCCAGGCGGGCCATGAGGGCGATGTGATCGCCTGGACCCATGAGCGCAGCCGGCTGGCCGCCTGAACGGCTTCAGTTTTCAGGCGTTTCGCCGAGCAGCATGCGCAGCTCGTCGAGATAGGTCAGCCAGGCTTTTCGGCCTGCCTCTGTCAGCGCGGCGCGGGTCTGGGGCTTGCGGTCGACAAAGCTTTTCTCGACCGACACATAGCCCGCATCTTCCAGCTTTCTCAGATGGACCGAGAGATTGCCGTCACTGGCGCCGGTCTTCTGCTTGATCTCGGCGAAAGTGGCGCTGCTGGCCGCCGAGAGCAGCGCCATGATGCCGAGACGCAGGCGGCCATGGATCGTCTCGTCGATCCGGGAGGCGTCGAATTCGGCGCCCATCTATACCGCCTCGCCGGCCGGTTCCCCGCGCAGCAGGATGACGCCGGGCACGATTGCCAGGATTGCCACCGCGGCGGCGCTGAACAGGTAGAGTTCCGGCGTGCCGGCCAGGCTCATCCCGCCGCCGCAGGCCAGCCAGGCGATCACCGACATCGGCCGCATCCAGCGCGGTCCGCCCAGGCTGGCGGACACCCAGAAGGAGACGCCATAGCCACCGAAGGCGACCAGCGGGATGGTGTCGAACAGGATCATGTCGCCCCGTCCCAGCACCAGCGCGACAACGGCGCCGATGGCATAGGCCGCGACCAGCCACATCACCCCGTTCCACACGGCGCTCTCGCCGCGATTGTTCACCGCGCCCGTACCGGGCTTGTTGCGCAGGCTGCGGCCGAGAAAAATCGTGCCCGTCATGCCGATCAGCCCGTAGGCCATCCAGACAAAGCCGACGAGGCTCGGCTCGATCCCGGCCTGGCCGGTGATGATGAACCAGTGCGCGAGAAGCGCCGGCGCAGCGAGTCCGCCCCACCAGATAAAGAAGCGCCCGGCGAGGGACGGTGCCTGCTGGCCGGCCTCGGCCACAGAGCGCAGATAGGCAAGATCGGCATTATTCGACATGGCATCCTCCAAGAACTTTAAAAAACAAAGTACACGAGTACGGGAAAAGTGCAAGGGGGGTAAAGGGGCAAGCTGGCGGGGTGCGGCGAACGGGAAGACTAACGTCCCGCATCTGCCCGGCGTCTCCGTGGGCGCAGTCCCAAATTCCCTTCTTCCCATTCTCCCCCACTTCCCCCGGCCCCCGTGCCGGGGCCCGGTTGAGCCTGCACCTGAAACGCCACTGGGCCCCGGAATAAATCCGGGGAAAGTGGTTTTTGGGGTGAACGACAGCACGAAACCCTCCACGGCGCTGTGCGCCTGGAGCGATGAGAGGGGTGCGGGATGCACGGCGGACATCGTGTCCGGATTTGAAGCTTTGGTGGTGATGCCCGAGGCATCCCGCACGCGGAGATTTACCCGGATCCCTTGCG
>Ga0213833_1002859_pt1 | contig 10900 bp, 15 predicted proteins | sample SWATP21_FD_160575 | JGI IMG/M metagenome (GOLD analysis project Ga0213833, IMG submission 160575) | Coastal seawater microbial communities from Marineland, Florida, United States - SWA TP2 #1 | ecosystem: Environmental > Aquatic > Marine > Coastal | place: USA: Florida | collected 2016-08-14
CCCTGCGCTGGAATCAGTTTGAGTGGAGCAAACGGCAACCGAAGCCGCCTCGGCGAAACCGGAAACAAAGGTACCGTACGGCTTGGCCAGTTCTCTGCACCCAGGCAGCTGACGCTGTGACTCATAGCCACCCAAGTATCCATCCAGGGAGGACCACCCTCCTGACTCGGCACTACAGACTCTGCAGTACTGAGCGTGTCGCCTGTACCAAGCACGTGTGCCGTGTGGCAAGCGTGTGCCGCGTGTGTGACACTGTGTGTGCCACGTCGTTGAACGATGTTCAAGCAGCACGCTCTGCGTCGCACGAACTAATACACCTTTTGACAAGCCTCAACACAAAACGGCGCACGAAGGGCCCACGACACCACGCACAGGAAGCATGGCCGCAGAGCGCAAGGATGGCGACCCCCCAGAGGTTGCCCTGCTTGCTCTGCAACAAATTCTAGAACGCCGTGGCTTCCCGGTGCGCCTCCCGAGTGACCCCCCATTGGGCGAGCGTGTCATGCGCCTTCCGCGTCGTTCTGCTGGTTTATCAACCGCGCAATATCTACCAGGACATGCCATGACACGACACCTGCAGCGCCAGGCCAACCTCACCACTCTCGATGCAGAAGCATCAAGCAGAGCAAGTGCCCATGGCAAGATGGGCGCTTCACGCCAGAAGCATCAGAAATTGCAGGGAGTTAGCTTCGATCGTGGGGCGGTGCCTCCCGAGATTCCCGTGACCGCCCACAGCACGCTTCTCCGCAAGTTTGCCGAAGACCTACAACCCTCGACAACGAAGAAACCCAACACGACGGGTCTCACCGATGCGTTTATGAGCGCCGTTCGAGACTATTGTACTGCTATGCAGCCGGGCGTGAAAAAAGAGAAGACGCGCGAGGAAATAGTCTTGGAACACCTCCCCAAGCTGTTCGCTGCGTGTGGTGTGCCCTTCAACTTCAAGGTGTACCAATCAAAGTCAAGCTACCAGTCCATGGTAGACATCGCTTTGGTCCCTGCTGCTGAGGCTTTCACGGGACCGATTGCAGGCCGAACCCCTGATACCGAGCCTCCGTGTGCAATCATTGAGGTGAAAGGGGAGCCAGGTAGCAGCGGTGAGCCTTGGCCGCAGCTTGTGACGTACTATTCTGATCACGTCGACCGGAGCATGTGGGTGGGGGAGGAGTATGCGAGCCATGTGTGCAACGTATCGCGGTTCCCTATGATCTTGAGCGCTGTTGATGGCCCCATGGTGTCTCATGGTGCCGGGGTGATTGGAATGGTGCCTACGACGCAGCAGCTGTCACACCCCGAACCTCACTTTGAGACGGGCGACCGCTATCACCTGGTTCTGGTTGCCGCGAACCTTCGCGCATGGATACGAGCGATTGATGCATTGGCTGCAGAATACCGCGCAAAGCAAGCGATTGAGCTGAGCGACGAACTGGACGCGGAGCTGGTGTTTCCAGAGCTCACGGTGGATGGAGAAACTGTTGTGTTCTTGGAACACCTCGCCCGAGGCGTGTTCCGTGCATCCTGGAACCACCAATTGGTGGTTGTGAAGATTTGTCGGCACAACAACAATCGAGCCCAACGATGGACGGCAGGGCAGGTAGCTGGTGGCCCCAAAGAGTCGTTGGCCCCGAAGATTCTTCACACGGAGTCACTCCCTGGCTCTCCGGGCGTTCCGTGGCACATCATTGTCATGGAAGACTTGTGGGTGCAAGGGTTTGACCCGCTGACAACGCATGTGAGGAAGCACTCGCTGCAAGATGGTGACGCGGCTCTTATTCGCGACGGCGTTACGGCGGCACTGGAGCGACTGTACGAAGATAAAGGCCCAGATACGGATGTGGAATGGGTGTTTTTCGACTTGCGTGCCCCGAACGTGATGGTTCGGCGTAAGGACGACGGGGTTTGGGACGTGCGATTGATTGACTTCGGGATGTGTGGGAAGACTGGTGAGCATCGGCCGCGTTGCTTGAACTCAGGCATTGAATGGCCTCCATGGGAGGAGGATGGGGTTCCTTTGTTGCGGCGTAGCGATGACACGTGGATGTTAGACAGGTTAATGAAGTAACACGTCTTGCCAACTGTACTCCCATGTGGCACTTCCCAAGGATCGGGCACACTCACACTTCCTCCTCGACCGTGCTTCGTGACACTCTGTACTACCTCACGGTCGGCCAAGCACACTACCGATGAAACGCCACACCTCAATGGCAGTACACGCACGACCTCTAGCGCCGCTCGCTGCCGTTTCGTTGGGCGATGCCGCCCACTGTTCCCTTCTACTGCTCCTGCCCCTGCCCCTGTCGCGCTCTTTGCGCCTGCCGTGCCCCCACCACTAACTACTCCTGCCTCTGCGGTCCATGAAGCGAAACCTCCCACTGTTTCTGCTTCACACAGCGGCGCATCTGTTGTTCGATCTCTGAGAGGAGGTGCAAGGGGCGACACAAACTGAACCTGCACAACACGACACTAACAAATGTGATGGCATCGCATCAGGCATCGCCGCCGTCTTGTGGACTGGTAGACCCATGGGGTTGGCTCCCCGTTGTGGGGTGCACACCTGTAGAGACCAAGGATGACCTGCTCTCGGGTCGGTACCGCACGGCGTGTCGAACGCCACCCCCGACAGGAAACCCGACGTCACGTAGTGCACCCGAAACCGTTGGAGACAGAAGTCTCGGCTCCTTGTACGCAGCACTGAAGAAGCCGAGCACAAGCAAGCTTCCGTAGCCAAGAAGCCACACCTGACCCACAAGAGACATCACACGTGTTACAGACACACACACAGACGCATAAAGCACGCAGTGGACATCAACCGGCCAAGCAGAAATGGCACATGGTACATGACACACCCACCTTTGCCTTTGAAGGCCCGCGGGGCATTGCCATTTCGGCTCGAGCTGGCTGCTGCGTACGATGGTTCGTCGTGCAGGGCCTGCACCGCGGTTTGAAGTGTGCGAATATGGCATGACACATCACACTGGCATCATGTGCTGACGGTGCTGCCAAGCTTCCACCCGTTCTGGTGTCGACCAACCCTCCCTTGTTCTGCGTTGGTGGTGACCTACGGGCACTCTTTCGATACAAGAGTGCGCGTACACACACGTGTGTGGCTGTGTGACGGCTGTGCGTGTGGCTGTAGGCTCCGTGTGCATCCATAGTCTGATGCACCAGCGTAGTCATGGTGGTCAAGAAGCGATTTGAGTTTACCATAGACTGCCCCTGGGACGTAGCTGTGCTGGCGTACCAGAGCAAATTTTGGAAGGTCCCCAACCCCAAGGTTCCTGAACTGCTTGAGTGCAAGTTTTCAGACATCAAGTATGACCCGGAGACTGAGATTACGACCTTCAAGAGGTGCGCATACTTGTGCGATTCATAACACCCAGCCCTCACCCCTGCTGTCATTGCCTCTCAGGATGGGGCGGTTGAAGCTGAACGCTCCAGGGTTCATTTTGAAGCTTGCTGGAGCGACAGAGATGATAGTATACTCTACCACTGTGCTTGACCGCCGCAACCGCAAGCTGCAGAGCAAGGGGTGGAATGACACGTTCCGCCGCCGACTTGTTTTGGATGAAGTGGCGACATTCCAGCCTCACCCTGACAACCCCAACCAAACTCAGCTGGTGCTGGAGGGTTCATTCACACTGAACATATCCTTTTTTGGCCAAGGCATCCTCGAGAAGCTCATCATGAGCCGGTACGAGGGGTTGGCGAAGAAGGGGCGCGAGATGGAGCATGATGACATGATGGAGTTTAAGGCACGGTACGCCAACACTTCGCCACCCTTGTGTAAGTGTGAGATCATGGGTCGCGAGGCCCATGAGAAGGAGGGTGGTGCGGCCACGGATGACAGCACTGCTGCCGAAGCCTCCTCCGCAGCCGGTGCCGGCGCAGGCGCCGGTGCTGGTGCTGGTGCTGGTGCCGGAGCCAGTGCCGACGCGGATGCAGCGCCCAAATCATAGCTAGAAAATGTGTGGCTCTGCTGCTCGTGTGGTGTTGTTGTGGCGGGGTGCGAGTAAGACGGAAGGGTGTGATGCGGTCGCTTCATGACAGAACGGTGCACAAAGCGTCGTTTGTTCTTCTCTACACAGTTGCCAGCACTCTACAGGCCGAGCAGCATCTTGTTGGGGTCCTCGATCTGGTGACGCACGTGGAACAAGTGGAAGGTTGTTACACGGCGTCGCACACCCAAGGGAACACAGCTCGTTGCAATGCCAACGCACCTTATCACGGATCGAACACAGGAAGGTGACTGCCTCACGGCCGTCGATGAGGCGGTGGTCGTACGTCAGCGCCAAGTACATGACGGGGCGCACCTTCACTTCACCCTGATGCATGCCACGCGATGGAGTTAGAACCACACACAAGACAGTGGTACGGTGCAAGTGGGAGTGCGGGCAATGAAACAAGATGCAGCAAACAAGCAACAACACGTACGTCCACTACGACTGGTCGCATCTTGGTGGCGTGCATGCCCAAGATGGCAGACTGGGGCAGGTTGAGGATGGGGGTACCCATCATGGAGCCGAACACTCCACCGTTGGAGATCGTGAAGGTACCACCAGCCATTTCTTCCAGAGCAATCTGGTTGTTGCGGGCCTGCAGGGGAACACACAAAGGGTGCCACACGCACTTGGATTTAGGGCAACAGCTGGGAGACGAACGAACAAAGAAAACTGCAGCAAGGCCCTCACCTTCTCAGCGAGGTTTCCCAGGGTCTGCTCCACCTCAGCAAAGCCCATCGTTTCTGCGTTACGGATGACTGGCACAACCAAGCTGGAACGCACCACACAGAACGGGCACCGTCATCATCAGGGCAAGCGAACAACGTGTTCAGCCGGTCAACGGCAGGACGTACCCTCGCGGAGACGCCACAGCGACGCTGACATCAACATAGTCACGGTACACGATATCAGAACCGTCAATCACGGCGTTGACGGCAGGGATCTCCTGCAGTGCAGCGGCTGACGCCTTGATGAAGGGAGACATGAAGCCAAGCTTGACGCCGTGCTTCTTCTCGAACTCTTCCTTGTGCCTGACAGTCGACAATCGCAACAAGAAAAACCAAAACAAAACCCCCCCCAAAACAAACAAGAAGCGTGAATGGACAACGCGCACACTGGACATCGTGCAAACACACAGAGTTCGCTCCGTACTTGTTGCGCATCTGGATGAGGTTGTGCATGTCCACCTCCTGGAACGTGGTCAGCATGGCGGCGGTGTTCTGGCTCTCCTTCAGGCGCTCCGCGATGCGTTGGCGCATGCGGTTCATGGGCACGCGGGTCTCCGTGCGAGCACCGGCAGCAGCAGCTGGTGCAGCGTCGGCGGGCGCAGCGGCAGCGGCAACGGCAGGCTTGGGGGCGGCCGGAGCGGCAGGCTTGGCCGGCGCAGCGGCGGCCTCGGCAGCAGGGGGTGGGGGTGGCGCCGTGTCTGCGGCAGCCGTGGTGGCTGGGAGCATCAAGCACAGAGTGGAGTTCAGCACCGGACACAGGTCACAGTTCACAGTTCACAGAGTTCACACAGCACACAGCAGCACACAGGTCAACCACCACACCAGTACCAGTGCACACTGGAACACACAAAACACATAACGCGGGATGGGCACGACAGGTGCGCGGCATACATACATGCGGCGCCCGCAGGGGCCTCGCCCTCCTTCATGTTCAGCAAGTTCTGTCCGATCTCGACTGTATCACCGTCCTCCACCAAAATCTCCTCGACGTAACCAGCTTGGGGCGCGCGAAGGTCATGGCTCACCTGGAGGTGGCAACACCCTGGCATGAGCGCACGGGATGCAAACGTTGTCGAGGAAGGGTCAAAGAGCTCACCTTGTCCGTCCCGATGGTCAACACCACCTCATCCATGTCACACCAGTCTCCGGGAGCTGAAGACGAACACATGTGGTGAGCAGCAAGCAAAGCAGCGTGGAAAGGGCGCATGGGTTTGGCGCTGTGCGAATGCAATGCCAGCAACACACCCTTGACAATGTCAACAACAGTTCCCTCGGTGATAGAGTCTCCGAGTGAGGGGACTTCAACCGGGAACACGGCACCTGCAAGCAACGCGGTAAATGTAAGGTGAGACACGCGAATGAAAGCAACAGCCCGGCTTGGCGTTGCCAGCGGTCACCTTGCAGCCAGCAGCAGCGTTGAAGCAGCAAGCACAGACAACAACAACTTACCACTGCTGAACGCGCGCACTCCCACGCGGGAAACAGTGGGCTGCACAAATCGCGCCATCGAGGCAGTGCGAGGAGCAAATGCAGCTGCACGCGGCACCAGCTGCAGGCATTGCGACACCAACAGCCGACGGAGCCACAATTCAGCAACAGTTCCAGGCACATGCACACACAACGAACAACGCAGGCAGTACCTGAGATCGGCGCGCCAAAGGGCGCAACGCACGAGCAGCGGCACGTCGGAGCATGGTTACGGTCTGCGAACTTGTCTGCTGACAACGGGCAGGGAAAGCAGGTGTTGAGAGCAACTTGGCAGGGCTGAGGCAGTGCGACGCACACCCCGGACCCAAACACGACAAATATGTATTTGTCAATTTATGTCGGCATTTTATGACACCCTCCCTGCCCCCAGTTTTCAAAGCGTGTGGTTGGCCGTAGGTCGGTTGCCCGCGCCCGTGTTTGTCAGTACTCCCTCGTTCGTCCCCGTCCCCATCTCACACCGCCCACACGCGTGTGCTTCTTGGGTGGCTGCTTCACACGTTGGCAACGCGTTAGATTGTTCAAGATGAGCTCTGGTGCTGGTGCTGGTGCGGGTGCTGGTGGAAGCAGAGGTGGCAGTGAGCGCTACGACACTCGCAAGAAGGGCGAGGATGTCCGGACCTCCAACATCATTGGTGCGTTGTGTGCCTGCCCTGGTTGAATGATGGATGTGACCGTGTCGAGTGAATCTGTGGCTGACGCTGTCGTGTTTGGTTGCTTGGGTGGGACTCTTTCTGCTCCTCTCGATCACGGACATTGCATACCACAGCCGGAAAAGGTACGTTGCAGCGCCGATCATGGTTGCCGTAGCGCGTCGCAAGTCGTTGGTGTTCCCACCCTTCAAAGTTTTTTCTTTGAGGGGGTGGTGCTTTTTCGGCCAGTGATGGGTGGCTCGGCTGTTGTGGTGCCTGGGACCGACCTCACCGTTGTGTGTGGTGCTAATGTTCGGTGCAGCCGTCGCCGACGCCGTGCGCACCTCGCTTGGTCCACGCGGTATGGACAAGATGATCGAGGAGAATGACGGTGAGGTCATCATCACAAACGACGGTGCTACGATTCTGTCACATATGCAGGTACGATTTGATCCCTTCCGTGTAGCGCGGTGCGGTCGAAGAGTGCGTCTTACGATTTGTTCTCGTTCTTCATTGCAGGTGTTCCACCCCACCGCGAAGATGCTGGTTGAGCTTGCGCGCTCTCAGGATATTGAAGCGGGTGACGGCACCACCTCCGTGACTGTCATCGCTGGTGAGCAACAACTGATGGCGCCGCTGTCGTCCTACACGTCCTGACGGTTACGCACCCTGTTGCTGTTTTCTCCTTTTTAGGCTCCCTGTTGAACCAGTGCTCCAACCTTTTGTTGAAGGGAATCCACCCGACAGCCATCACTGAGGCTTTCCAGATGTGTGTGACCAAGGCAGAAGAGATTTTGACGTCCATTGCAACTCCGGTGCGTTCGTGTGTGTGCCCGCGTCACGATGTCGTTGTTGCTCACCTGGTTGTTCGCGGGCTTGCGTGTTGCCTTTCAGATTGCCTTGACCGACCGCGAGGCACTTGTCGATGCTGCCACTACGTCCTTGTCCTCCAAGGTTGTGTCACAGTATTCTGACAAGTTGGCCCCACTGGCCGTGGATGCCGTGCTGGCTGTGGTGGAGAGCAAGGAGGACACCAACGTCGATCTGAACAAGATCAAGGTTGTCAAGGCCCAGGGCGGCACCATCGACGACACGGAGCTGGTGGAAGGCCTGGTGTTCAACAAGCGCGCTTCGCACACTGCCCGCGGTCCTACTCGCATCACCGACGCCAAGATCGGTCTGATCCAGTTCTGCCTGACAGCTCCCAAGACCGACATGGAGAACTCCGTGGTGGTTTCGGAGTATGCCAAGATGGACAAGATCTTGCGCGAGGAGCGCAAGCACATCTTGAAGATGTGCAAGAAGATCCAGAAGTCTGGCTGCAATGTTCTGCTGATCCAGAAGTCCGTCTTGCGCGACGCTGTGAACGACCTTTCGTTGCACTTCTTGGCAAAGCTGAAGATCATGGTGGTGACCAACATCGAGCGCAGTGACATTGAGTTCATCTCCAGCACGCTTGATTGCCGTCCCATCGCGCACATCGACGAGTTTGTGCCGGAGAAGTTGGGTCATGCCGAGCTTGCGGAGGAGCGGACTGTGGGCGCCACGAGCAAGGTGGTGAAGATCACTGGCGTGCCGAACCCTGGCCGCAACATTTCTCTGTGCGTGCGCGGTTCCAACCCTCTGGTGTTGGAGGAAACAGACCGTTCCATCCACGACGCCCTTTGTGTGGTGCGTGCGTTGGTGAAGAAGCGCTACATGATTGTGGGTGGCGGTGCCCCGGAAGCCGAAATCTCCCTGGAGATGAAGAAGTGGGCGAAGACGTTGACTGGCATGGCGGGTCACTGCGCCAAGGCGTTCGCGGAGGCACTCGAGATTATTCCATACACGCTTGCCGAGAACGCAGGCATGCACCCGATTGCTATTGTGACGGAGCTGCGAGCACGCCATGCTGCCGGAGAGAAGACAGCCGGTATCAATGTCAAGCGCGGCACCATCAGCGATATGGCTGCGGAGAACGTTGTGCAACCCCTGCTGGTGTCCACATCTGCCATCAAGCTTGCGTCCGAGTGTGTTTGCATGATCTTGAAGATCGATGACCTCGTTGCGGTGCGATAAGTGTAGAGTTTGCTGGTCGACAAACCAATAGACTGATGCACTCACGAAAGCGCCTTCGAGACACGACTTCGACAAGTCAAGCACACCGATCTTTTTCCAATTTTTTCAACGAGCTTGCTCCAGCAGGTTGAAGCTATGTTTTATTTGTAGTAACCGTGTTCGCGACGTTGGCGCCACGCCACATTGCCTGCGACTCACGGCAGTCCAGAATAGACAGTGCCATTGTTGCTGTGAGCTGCACGAGAGAAGACCTTTACACAAGTGTGTGTGGCTTTGCGTGGGTTCACCATGTCAGAGAAAAAAACAGCCAGCAAGAAGCCAGAGAAGAAGTCAGGGGCGGGCTCTGGTGACACAACAACACAGGATGGTGAGCAGAAGAAGGAGATCTACACCTACTATGCCCCGTGGCCCATCTACGGCATGTCGTGGAGTCTACGAGCTGATCCCCGTTACACGTTTCGGTGGGTGGTGCCACAACCTGTGATGCCTGCTTGCCGTGCCATCCCATCATCATCTGTGACTTGAACGCTGCCGTATTGTTTTTTGTTTTTGTTTCCCGTCTAGGTTTGCGCTAGGCAGCTTCATTGAGGAGTACTGCAACGTCGTCCGCATTGTGCGTTTGGATGAACACGGAAAGTTCAACCTTTGTGCACAGATCGACCATCCCTACCCGACCACAAACATCATGTGGAAGCCCAGCAAGTCCACGTCCGGCAAGGATCTGTTCGCGACCACTGGGGACTACTTGCGAGTGTGGAGTGTGTCTGAGGAAGGCAACGCCGTGCGCCTTGAAGCCTTGCACAATGTCGTGCGTGACAGCTTGCGTCTAATGGTTTGCCATGTTCCGGGGCTGTCACCTTCCGTCGCTGACCGTGATCGCGGATGCGTGTGTGGCTGGGTCAAACCAGAACAAGTCAAGCGACTACTGTGCCCCTTTGACGTCGTTTGACTGGAACTGCGTGGACACCAACTTGATTGGCACCTCCAGCATTGACACAACTTGCACAATCTGGGACATCCAAGTGCGTACAAACGTTGTGGCGTTGCGTTGTTTGTGTTGGTGGGCGCAGCAGCAGCAGCAGCAGCAGCAGCGGCAGCAGCAGCAGACGGCTCACAACTTGTGTGCATTGTTGTGGCGTGGGTGCCGCCAACAGAGATCTGTTGCCCAAACGCAACTCATCGCACACGACAAGGCCGTCCATGACATTTCGTTTGTTCCCAAAAGCAAAGACGAGTTTGCCACCGTTGGTGCCGATGGCTCTGTCCGCTTGTTTGACCTCCGGTGCGTGCAGGGACGTGGGCGGGTGGGGTTTGGAGCTGTGTGGTGACACAATCGCTCTGCGCAGACACCTCAAGCACTCCACAATCATGTATGAAAGTCCCGGCTTGACGCCGCTGCTTCGGTTGCAGTACAACCGACAAGACACAAATTTCATCGCGTGTGTCATGATGGACAGCCCTGGCACGATCATCTTGGATGTTCGGTGCGTGGCGGGCTGTGTGTGTTTGGTTGGCTGTGCAAGGTTGTAGCTTGACCCTCCTTGCCTTGCCTCCGCATTTTGCAGAATGCCGGCACGAACTGTGGCGACCCTCAAGGGCCACACAGGGTGCGTGAACGCAGTGTCATGGGCCCCGCATTCGTCCTGCCACATCTGCACGGCTGGGGACGATGGCCAGGCGCTGATTTGGGATCTGATCAACGTCAGCGCAGAGCCAATCACAGGTGGGGGTTGGTGGTGTGGTGTTAGGGTTGTTGTGGTGTGCATCCACGTGTTGGTACAGGCGGTTGTGTTGTGGGCGCCAGTTTCTGCCGCATCGTGTTGCTGATGCTCGCTCGTGCTGGGTCTGTTGACTTGCTGGTGGTGGACCCAGACCCGATCTTGGCATACACTGCCGAAGCGGAAATCAACCAGCTTCGGTGGTCAGCCGCGCACACCAACTGGGTGAGCATTTCATACGACAAGAATCTGCAAGTGTTGCGCGTGTGAGGGTTGTTGTG
>Ga0213833_1002861_pt1 | contig 10892 bp, 3 predicted proteins | sample SWATP21_FD_160575 | JGI IMG/M metagenome (GOLD analysis project Ga0213833, IMG submission 160575) | Coastal seawater microbial communities from Marineland, Florida, United States - SWA TP2 #1 | ecosystem: Environmental > Aquatic > Marine > Coastal | place: USA: Florida | collected 2016-08-14
GTCCTGATCCAACCTGTCAAGGCAAGGTGGGTTGTGCCTGCTCTCAAGAAAGCCCTTGCGACAAAGGATTGCGCTGCGAAGAAGACACCTGCACAAAAACTGAAGACGAACAACCAGCAGATAACGGTTCTGAGTCATTCGACGAAGAGAGAAAGGGCCAGGATGGTGGCGAATATAGCGACGAAAAAACAGAGAAGCCTCGCTGTGAAGCTGGCTCACTGGCTTGTCGCTGCCGCGCGACAGGCCTCTGTAATACGGGTCTGCGTTGCGACAACGACATCTGCCAACAATGCCCAAAAGGCAGTGCCGGCTGCGCTTGTCAAAGCGGCAACAAATGCCAAAGTGGCCTGCGCTGTGAAAACCAGGTCTGCAAAGGGTGTGCAGGTAAAGCATTCTGTCCATGTCATGGCAATAACAGTTGTGACACAGGCAATGTTTGCGAGCTCGCTTCTGATGGCAGCTCCGCTTGTAAACCTTGTAAAGACCGAGAGAATAAGACAGGTTGCAATTGTGAGCAAGACAGCCAATGTGGTGATGATTTGCTGTGTATCAATCAGCGCTGTCTTTCCCCCAAAGCCTTAAAAGAGATCCCCAAAGAGCCCAAGTGCTATAGCCCTTGTGAAGGGGATCAAAAAGAAAGCGACGGCTCTGTCCGAAGTTGCCACCCTCGACACAAGTTGATGTCAGGTTGCCTGACTGGCCAAGTCTGCGATCAAGGCAGTTGTATCGACGCCAAGCTATCAGGAAAAACACTGCCACAAGATGCATATCCATTTTGCCAAAAAGATGCAGATTGTCCCAGCTGGCAGGCTTGCATCAGCGGTCGCTGTTACTCCAATTGCCAAGGCAATAGCACGTGTGGTGATGGCTTTCGCTGTCACAGTTATGTCTGCCGCCGCCGCTGCACCCTGCAGAAGAAAACCTGCGACAGCAGCAAGGACAAAGGCAAATGTCAAACTTGTTCCTCTACCCAAGTCTGTCAGCAGCTTGGCTCAGCAAAGGAAGACGGCCTGTGTCTCCCTCTCACCTCTCGAAAACAAACAGCACAACCACAAACCAAAAAAGAAGCTGTTGTCGTCTTAAATGTACGGCATCTGGATTTCACCCATCGACAAACCTCAGATCAACTGGTCCTGGTGAACCAAAGCGCCTTTACCACCACTTTTTCTCTGACTCGACAATCCGATACCCTCAAGAGCCAAAAGCCTCTTAGCTGGCTGACAGTGGATCAATGCAAGACCTACAGCAAAGATGGAGCCACCTGTACAACCTGGCAAAACCAGCCCTCAAAGGCAGAACCTCTCAAACTGAACCTAAAAGGCAAATCACGTATTATCCTGCGATTGGCCGAAGCTCACAAAGCGCCCAGTACGCCAAAGAGCTATCAAGGTGTCCTTCAAATACAAACCCCCCATGCAAGACAGGTGGTGGGTGTAAGCTATCGTGGCTCAAACACCGGACGCTGGAGAGGGAAGATGTACTCATTGGGACACTTCGCCGATGACAACATCGACAAAATTCGCACCTCTGCATCCATCCGCACATTCCCCAATGCTTTGGTCAGACGCTGGTTGCAATTCAAGAGAAATGAGATCAATCTGACCCAATTTCAGGCCATCTTACGCTCAATCCAAGAACAAACCTGGAACCTTAAAAACATCAAGGCACTTTGCAAAAAGACCTTCAGCAAAGTGGGTTCAGATGATATCGTCTGTTATCCTTTTGCTTCTTCTCAAGGTGTTGAAGTCCTGTCTATCAGTCACAAAGAAGCACCGATACCTGGTGGAGTGTCAGCCCTGAATTTCGTAATGGATGTAGAAGATAAGGCAAGCGATCGTTGGGAAGGACGTGTGGTCACAAGCGAAACTCTGCAGTATCCGGGAGATCCAAAAATCAGCATCACCTTTGATGGCGCAGCAGGCAGCAAGAGCCGAACTTCTCTAAGCTCTCTATTGGTGTACAGCGACCTCGGAGGACGTTACCAGGTCACAAAACAAACAGGATGCACCAATACCCAAACCTTTGGTAAGCAGACACTCCCCTGGCTACTGACGGACTTTATCGGTTCTTCGACACCTGGCTCTTCACAACTCACCCGTGAAAGATACGAATGCCGCCAGAACAACATCCCTTTGCAACCACCAGCTGGAGCCAGTAGCAAAGAGCGAGCTGCCATTATCGCAAAAAATCAGAGTATCAGCGGTGCAAACCCACTTCCTTCTGGTCGTGTTTTACGCCGCACCATCGAACTGGTGGATGGCTTGCTGCTCAACAACGAAACCCTCATCGCTCTAGTCAGAGAAAGGCTCACCAGCCCCTTCGCGAGTTCTGGCTCAAACAGTCCTCTTGGTAAGGATGTACTTCGCTACGGTTACATCTGGATGACTCGCAGCCATCACATCGAAGCCAGTGAGCTGAAGACCAAAGGTAATGCCCAAAACATTTGCAAAAGCAATGGTGATTGCGGTAGTAGCGAAGTCTGTGAAAAAGGCGTTTGCCAGGGGACTCCCAAGACAAAGCAGGTCAGCTGCAGTCCTGAACTGGTGCAAAAAGCCATGAAAAAGAGCATTCTCCAAAGCAAAGATCTGGAAAGATGGTCTTCACAACAATTGGAGGACCTGAGCGACACACTGCTGCTCGGGCAAACTAAAGCCCATCTCTCTCAGCTCCAAGCCGTGAAAAAACAGATCCACACAACCAATGGACTGCCTTACTACGCTTATCAAGATAGCACCACAAAGAAAACCCACTACATCCACTATCTCTGTGTAGACACAGGACAGTTCAACGGCGGCCCAGCCAATAACCAGAAAGATTGTCCCATTGGCAGTCAAGTGATCTACTTTGCAGTAGCAGGTATCGACGAGTTGGCCATGCGTAAAGATGCTTGTCAGGCAAAAGCAAGTTGCGAAAAGCGCTATCAACAGCTCAAGGGCTTATCAGGCTTTCGTGCAAATGTGCCTTATAAATGCGCCGCCAGCAATGCCATCGCCTGTGATGGTAGCAACAATCCCAAAGATCTGCGTGCCGATAAAGTCTTTTTTCCTGTCACGCCCAAAGGCAAGTACGTTTCTCCCTTTGCCCCTCTACGTGATGAGATCGCTCAAGCCTTTCGCTATCGCTTCAAGTTTCAGACAAGAGCAGGAAAGGGTCTGGGCTTTGCGCCGGTGCCCTGCTCCGAGATATCAAAAGCCAGTACGCCTTACTGCTATGATGCCAAAGCCATAGAGTCTGTGCAGAAGCGCGTCAACTGCATCGAATACCTGTTCACAAATAACACCATCAACAACAAGCTCTCCACTCAAGGACGAGGGCAGATCCGCTCCTTCCTGGTGTGGGCATTTGGCTATTCCAATGCCAAAAGTAGCACCGGTGCCATCACCACACAGCTGGGCTTTGAAACCCTCAATGCCGAGCTTCGAGTCATGTTGGGTGATGCTGATTATGTCAAAGCCTTGTCCAATCGTTATGACCTCGCTGGCTCCAGCCTCATCGCCTTCGAAGGTGCCAAGATTGAGCCCAACGGACTCAACGCATCTGGCGTACTGGGTAGCGAACTCTACCACCTGTATCGCTCAGTCCACTACTACCAATCTGTTCTGGACAGATTTTACGCACAGACCTCTACCTTTTCAGCGTCCTTTCGCTCCACTTCAACGAGCTTTTTGACAGCCAATACCGTGACCAGCTACATCCCCAAATTGTTGTTGGCTGCCACAAGAAAAGCCCGTTCCTGGTCGCAGATTGCTCGAAAATATCACAGTCTCAACAGGCTCGACCTGGCGCAACATGTGATGGAGCGTTCTTATGTAGCCACTTATATCGAGCAGACCATTTTGACCCAATTGCTCAACACCCTGGCGCGAACCACCAACAAAAGTCTCCTGGCGCAACTTCGCAAAGAAATCGATCGCGTCGCACTTACCTACAGTGCAGCATTGTCGGATATGCAAGAAACCTATCAACAAGTGTCTCGGAAGGTGAACCAATTTGGTTTTGCGCCAGGCTACATCCCATTCCCAGCCATTGATAGCTTCAGTGCTCTACGCAATAGCCAGAATGCTTTCTCAGTTGCCATGCGGCTTGCCAAGCAAAAACTTACCGCAGCCCAACAAAAAGAGAATCTTGCATTACAATCCAAACGCAGTTTTGACACCAGTGCAGCTCAATTTCAGAGCGAGCTGGTTAAAATCGAAACCAATTACAATGAACAGCTGATTTCCCTATGCGGAGCGCTAAAAGACGGAGAGCGACAAGTGCCGGCTATCCCTCGTTATGCCTCAGTACTCCCCAAAGCCGTTGCGACAGGAAATCCTTGCGGTAAGGTCAAAGGCAGCGCGATCTATGAAGCTTACCTGACCCTGGAGAAAGTATCTCTTCAAGCCATCCAATTGGAAAAACAAAAAAAGGATCTGTTCGCCCGCATGGACAATGAGGTCAAGCGAATCCAAAAGACGTGCGCAAGCCGATTCAAACTCGCAGATATCACCTGGGATTACAAAAATGAAAAGAAAAATCTGCAATTCACAAGATCAGATGCAGAGTTTATTCAGAAACGGATAATGCGAGCTGCCACTTCAGCCATCTCTCTGGCAATGGGCTGGAAATGCGAACAACTGTACGGTGGTGCCTTCAATACAGGTCACAATACTTGCTACAATGGCGTCTCCAACACGCTGAAAATCGCTGCCTTTGCCACACAAGAAGCTGTCACATTGGCTCTGGAGCTGGATCTGCGAAGCGCCAAAAGAGAAATGTTAGAACGACAACGTGATTTTGCTAGAGTCAAACTGCGCACCCCTTGCGACCTGTGCGATCCAAAAGAAAAGAATTGCAATAAACCAGGGTATGCCAGAGTCGCCAGCCAACTCTATCTCACCCAGCTCGCCATGAAACTCCACGGATTGAAATTGCAGGCTCTCCAGGCAGATTACAACATCCGATTGGCAGCAGCCAACATTCAGGCCCTCAAACACCGAGCGCAACGAATGCTCCAAGAGCAATCTGATGCCCTGAATATGCTCACCGAAGTCCAGGCAGCCGCCAATGATCCCAATCAACGCATTTACAAAAATGATGCAATCCTTTCAGCTGAACGCACATTTCACGAAGCACTGCGCGAAGCATACCGTGCGACTCTGATCTATGAATACTATACCAGCCAATCCTACAAACGAAAAAATGACCTCTACCTGGTTCGTATGGTCAGCAAAGGCTCCCTGAATCTGGAAAGATACCTGGAACAACTGGAACAGGCATTCCGAGAGTTTGAGGAGTCCTCAGGCAAACCAGACCTTCGAGTCGCGGTGATATCCCTGCGAGACGATATCATTAAGATCCCACGCCTGGACAAAAGCAATCAACCCATTAGGGAAACTCTTAGGACTCAGGCTTTTCAACAAGCCCTAGTTGATCCAAAGAATTTCAACAAAGATGGCTATCTACGCTTTCCCTTTAGCATCAATGTGGGTCCCCAAAGCCGGTTTGTATCGCCTGTCACTTTCAATCACAAGGTCGCCTTCATCGAAGCAGAAATTCAAGGAACTGAGGTGGGCAATGATGGAGTCGGACGCATCTACATCCAGCAAAAAGGCACAGGTGTTGTACGAGATAGCGACGGTTCTTCACGCTTCTACGCACTGCCCCAACGAACTGCTGTCATCAATCCATACTTCAATGGTGTGAAGATCTTTACACCTTCGACCTACCGGAACTTTCGATTGCAAGATAGACCTTTGGGCAACACCCAGTGGGAATTCTTGTTCAATCAAGTCACCGAAAAAAGCAATCAGGATATCCAGCTCAGCTCCGTCAGCGATATCATCCTCTACGTGTACTACAAAGACTTCACCAGAAACTAAATTCACCTTCCACACAAAATGCCAAAAGCAAACTAGAGTTTCCAGGATCACAGACAAAATGGGATTCAATTCCAGGATCCTTGAAGATTTTAAGACTCCTGTTCAAAAAACCACAAAAACAAACTTATACATTACCCACCATCCACTTAGAAAACTCTATGTCCTCAAAGAGGACTCACCAAATAAAGTTTTCCAGGATTCTTGAGAGAAATGACAAGCCAAATTTATTCCAGTATCCCAGAAAATAGAGGAAACCAAATCCCAAATCATCAAACCATCGTGTTCTCAATATTTCCAAAGTGTTACGGGCTTAAAAAAAATGCTTTTGGTGTGGAACGGATTTTGCTTTTACGTCTGAATCTGTTCAGGAAGCAGATGTCTTCAATGAAGGGTTGGCCGATGTTTTCTCCATTGGAAGGAGCGCCCAACTCAAAAAGTTCATCATCGCCTGAACAAGTTATCACAAGGGCTTTTTAGGAGATATATAGTATGATTAGGAAACTTAGATTTACAGGACGTATTCACTTGCTCCCTTCGCTTTTGCTAGCTGCTTTGCTCGTTGGGAGTGGTCTTGCATGTGGACCTGAACCTGTTTGCCAGGAAGGTCAGAGTAGAGCTTGTAAGTGCGACGATAAAGACGGCACACAGCTTTGTAATCAGGAAGGCTTGGGATATACAGCCTGTAAGTGTAAGGATACAGAAAAAGGCATTGGTTCGGAAAAGAACACCATCGAAAAAGATAAACCAGAACCGACTCCAGAACCCGAACCAGAAGTCGGAGCCGAGCCTGAGCCTGAAGCTGAGCCTGAAGCTGAACCTGAATCGGAGTCGGAACCAGAACCCGAAGCAGAAGCTGAGCCCGAAGCCGAACCTGAAATGAGTCCCGAAGATGCGGGCAGTGAAGTCATCCCTGAGAAAGCCGGCTGCAGTGCAAAAGAATTTGAGTGGAAAAACAAGTGCTATCGCACAGAAGACTTCTGCAAAGGTGCCACAGGCAGCAACGAGTTTCCAAAATTCTCCTCAAATGTCGTGAAAATGATGAAGCAGCCTTTTGTGATTGAGTTCGACTTGATCAGCAAAAAGCCCCTATTCTGCCAAACCAACGCAGGTTACTACTACTTGAGCAGCGCTGGATACGGCAAGTGTGATCTGGACGGCGATGGCTGGATCAATATCGAAGCCTACCGAGCTGTGACCTCTACAGATAAGCAGATCCAAAGCAATGCACGTTGTGCACTTCAGGAAATCCATGCACTGGCATATCATCAGGAGAACAACAAAAGTGTCCAGCTCCAGATGATGAAAGATGCATCAGGTAAACAGCTGAAAATCCCACTGGTCGAGACCTTCCGCAATGACGGTGGTGAAAAAATCATCGAAATGCCTATCTACTCTGAAAACCAAACACCTTTACCAAAACTCCCAGGTTCCAGATGCAAAAGTGACAAAGACTGCAATAAGCAAGTGTGTTATCTGGGACATTGTATCAGTGGTCGTAGGTTTGAAGCTGCGGAACTCAATACGTTTACCAAAGCCTGTATCGCAGCCATCGACCTCAATGACAACCAATTGGACGACGCCAGCGAAACCCCTTCGGACAATCCTACGCCTTCTTCCGAATTCAAACCGCTACTCAATGGTGGGTATTTTGTGGAACTCCACTATGGATTCTTTCAAAAAGATTACAAAGTGGACAGTAAGAGGTACAATGTGTATCACATTTACGAAAGAAACCGACTCAAAGCCCCAAATGTCCACGGATTGGCACTTCGATGTCAGGAAAGTTCCAGTGGTTTTACACCAGATTTTTGGAAGCGGTGTCAGTTGAAAGATGATCAAGCCTGTAAAGATCCAAACAATCCAGGAAAACTCTTGCGAGGCTTGTCCAAGTGCTGGCTAAAAGATGTCAAGCGCTCCATCCCATCGCTGTTCAAATGTGTCGTCCATGACAACACCACAACACCTGTCACTTTAGATGGATACTTCCACCCATCGAACTACGGTTTCACCCGAAACTACAACCGAACACGATGCAAGATCACTGGCGGACTGAACACCAAAGATCCCAAGAAAAGAGATGTGCAATTCTCTTGCTCAGTAGATGACGGCAAACGTAAACCAGATCCTTCCAAAAAAGAGGTAGGCTGGGCCTGTGTGTCATTCAAACCTTACAAGACATCCAAGGATTACCTGGCAGGCTGCGTCGATCAGATAGCAGAAAAGGTCTGTGGAAGCAGCAAAGACGGCAAAACTGTCACCTACATCAAACACGAACAATACAGTTACGGCTTGGCACGAGCCAAAGCAGATTGCGGAAGCTCGAATGGAAAAGGCGATTGTTCCTTTCCACAACGTACCTGTACTGGTGGACAATGGCTGGCTTGCAACAAATGTGATCACTGCCCCCAGCACTCCGCACAAGCTCGCAAAGAATGTCCCAAGAAGATCTGGCCATCAGGCTCCTGTAAACTGCAGAAATTCCCAAGTCGTGAAACCTGCGATGGAAGAGACAACGATTGTGACGGCCAAATCGATGAAGGGCTTAATGCACACTCTTACTACCGAGATGCCGATGGAGATGGCGAGGGCGACCCCAACCAACGCAAGATCCTTTGCACCAGCAAAGTCCCTTCAGGTTATGTCACCAACAACAAAGACTGCAATGACAAAGACAAAGCCATCAACACCAAAGCCATCGATATATGCGACGGCAAGGACAACAACTGCAATATCCTTCGGGATGATCACGCGACCAAATCCGCCTATTACCGAGATGATGACGGAGACAAGTATCCATCTACTGCTACGGTCTTTTACGCATGTGTTAAGCATGGAACCACCGATGTTCTCTGTAACATCTCTGGCCAATGTTTCTCCATCAAGTACAAAACCTCAAATGGTCAAACCAGGACTTATATCAAACCTCGCTCCGATGGTAAAAACGACTGCTGTGACACTGACGCCAAGGCCTTCCCTGGACAGACAACTTACTTTGGAAGCCAAAATGCCTGCAAAAGCTGGGATTACAACTGTGATGGAAAATCCACCAAAGATGTCAAAACCTGCTCCTGTGCGCGCTCTGTCAAATTCGTAGAATCTGGCTTCGCATGGCATGTATGTGGCGGAACCAGCAGTTGTTCATCCTCCTCAAAAAGAGGGGTTTGGGCGGGGGTGCGTTGCACGGATCACTCCAATGGTCAGACAGGTACACAAAGTACCAAAAAAGTTTGCACCAAAACTGTCACCAATAGCGTGAATTGCAAGTATTCATTCACGCACAAATTACAAACAACAACAGACAAAAGATGTTCTCATAAATGCGGATTCAAAAGTTGTTCAGAGACCTCAAAATCATCGGATGTCACGCTCACTCACGTCGTGAGCAATATGATCGCTTTCAAAAGCAATGACTACTCCAAAGGATGTGTCTTTTTCAACAACAACAGCGGTAAGGTCCCAGCTTGTGGGGAAAGCGGCCAGGTGGCGCCTTCATCAGAAGGCCAATCCAAAAACTACATCAAAACCCTGAAGAACCCATATCGCATGTGCACCAGAGACGGTATCTTCAGTTGTGGTGGCGCATGTTACGGCAAGGGATACGATTGGCGGATCTCCTACTCTGGCTATACCTTTGTAAAAGAAGGGAGTTCTCAGAGACAGGTCAAGTGCAGATAAAAGAACACACAGCCGCACAGAACATGGAAAGATGTTGGAGATACCTATGAAAAAGCTCACTACTAGCGCGAAAAAATTAGCAACTTCATGGTCTATTTTACTCTGCCTGACCTGTTTTGGCCTTCCTTCATGGGCCAGCAAATCGGGCGTATCACCACAAGCCTTACAACTGCCATCAGGACCTGGTTCGTTGGGAGGCGTCGGCGAAAATGTCCAGGCCAACTTGAACATGGGCCTGATGAGTTATAGCATCCCCATCGCTGTCCCACCGGGTAGAAGAGGAACGACTCCCAATGTGAGTATATCCTATTCTTCTTCAGCAGGTTCGGGCCTGGTGGGAATTGGCTGGTCTTTTAATGCAGGCGGCGCTATCTCTCGATTGACCGTACGAGGTCTCCCCACATACACCAACAGTGACCGCTTTTATGCGGGTGGCGAGCTGGTCAAAGTCCCAGGCTCCCCCTTTTACCGAGCTCGTATCGAGGGAGGATTTGTTCGGTACAGCTGGATACAAAAGGATGCAAATGATCAACGCGGTTACTGGTTAGCTGAATATCCCAATGGTTCAAAAGGCTACTTTGGTGCAAACTCCAAAGGTGTATCGGATCTCGACAGCCAAACCTATGGCTTGAAAGGTACCTTCCAATGGGAACTGCGCACCATGATCGATGCCAATGGCAATCGCATCGAATACAATTACTTCAAAGAAGGCAGTCAGGTCTACCTTGATACGGTTTCTTGGGTATTCGATAAAAACAACAAGCCGCTTTATCAAGTGAGCTTTCAGTATGAAACCAGACCAGACCCCATCAGTGATGGCAAACCTGGCTTTGACCTGCAAACCCTAAAGCGAGTCAAAAGCGTAGAGATCACCAGTGCAGGACAACGCATCCGTTCATACGTTCTACAATACGAAGATGCCACAGGCCTCTCTCGATTGATCAAAGTCACCCGTTATGGACGCGATGGAAAAACGCCCTATCCAGTGGCGTTCTCTATGAAGTACTCCAATGCGACCTTTTCCTCCAAATCCAGCCGATTGGTCACAATGCCCACACCTCTGGGTATCAACTTTGCCACAGGTAAAGCAGACTTCTTGGACATCAATGGTGATGGTTTGGCCGATGTTATCGATACTTCCAAATCCAACCATGTCTTCCACATTAATACCTTAACCTTAGACGCCAAGATGAAGCAGGCTTCCCACGATTTTCCCAAGTCTGCCCGGAAAACCAATCCCAAAGCCACTTCAGGCGCTCAGTTAGGCAGTGCTTCTGTCCAGATGATCGACTACAATGGCGATGGTTACACAGATATGGTGGATGCCGTCAACAAAGCCATCTACATCAACAAGGG
>Ga0213833_1002862_pt1 | contig 10891 bp, 14 predicted proteins | sample SWATP21_FD_160575 | JGI IMG/M metagenome (GOLD analysis project Ga0213833, IMG submission 160575) | Coastal seawater microbial communities from Marineland, Florida, United States - SWA TP2 #1 | ecosystem: Environmental > Aquatic > Marine > Coastal | place: USA: Florida | collected 2016-08-14
TGTGTGTGTGTGTGTGTGTGTGTGTGTGGAGCGAGAGAGAGGTGTCATGAGGGTGGTGCTTCATTGGCTTTGTTGGTCACTCACTGTTGCTTGGCTGGCTTCGTTGCGTACACAGTGAAGCGTGCAGCACAGAACCCACCCAAGGCGCACCACCTCCAGTCACAGACACGTGTATTCACTGGAACACGAAGTATGGGACGCATGTGCAGATGTGCTGGGCCTGTTGTGTCGATGACGTTTGTGCCTTGCTTGTGTGTGTCTGTTTGTGTGGCGCGTAGGTGCCGCCGGCATCATCCCTGTCAAAGCGACCGTATCTTCCCTCGGAGGGGCAGAGGATGTGCGCTCAACCTCAGGCCCTCGGAGATCCCACACACACCGTCGTTCGGTTGCCCCGCACCACCGCATTGGCGTGCGTGCTAGTGGCGAACCCGTGTCGCCGGTGGCCCAAGCACCCCCCACCACTCCCACGTCCCTTCACAGCGGCGAGTCCATCACTGCATCCGGTTCCGGTTCTGCCTCTGCCTCTGCCTCTGCCTCTGGCTCGGCCTCTGAGTCTGCCTCTGCACGCGGGACGGGTGGCACGACTGCTTCTGCCACGATACCCGTTGAAGCGTACCTGCCGTCTGTCACGTTCCGCCCCAAACCTCGGTTGCACGAGTCCCCCACCACTGCCGCTGCACCTGCCTCGACCGCTGCGGCTGCCTCCGCCACCACTGCAGCGCACCATCACACGCGTGCGGACGAGACGCATGTGGCTACAGGTGCTGCTGTTGCGGTGACGCCGCCACCCGCATCTCGAGATGCGGCGTCTCCGGACTCGCTGGGAGATGGTGGTGGTGATGACACGCGTCGGTTGCGAGCACAAAACGGGCTGCTGCGCTCGGAATCTAGTAATCTTGTGCAATTGTGCGTGTGTGGCTTGTGCGCAGCAAGGTCTTGTGCGTGGGCTGTGCTCGGTGTGCACGTTTTGGTGTTGCTGTGCTGTGTTGCGTTGTGGTATATGGTGTTGTGTGGGTGAGTGCGCCTCACCCTGCATCGTTCTCCGTTCCGCTGCGACCTGCTGGCCCCAGATACTCCGCATGGGAGCAGCGATTGGCAGAGGACGAAGCCACGCTCAAGCAGCGTGCCGACGACTACCACAAGCACACCACCACCGTGGATGAGCAGCTCCAGAAGCGAGAGACGGCGCTGGCGCAGCGGGAAAAGGCAGTGGTGGAGGCAGAGGCGCGCACTCGAAGGGAAGCCACGTTGGCCGCCGAGAGGGCCACGGCAGCGGGTGAGAACGAGGCAGCTGCTCGGCGAGCCAAACAGGAGGCGGAGGCGCTGCTGCGGTCAGCCAAGCTCAAGGATGCGGAGCTGACCACAGCACGGCAGCAGGCGAAGTTGTTGGAGGAGAAGGCCAGCAAGCGCGCGGCAGACATCGAAGAGGAGTGGAAAACTGTTCGAGCAGAGCGGGTGCGTGGGGTGCATGGAGCGAGGCGCAGCAACTGACACATGTGTGAAAGCGTGGCGGACATGGCTCGGGCAGAACGCCTTGGGCCCAAAAACAGCGCGCGTGTAGTGTTGCTGTTGTGCTGACAATGTGTGGCCCTGTTGGCCCTGGTCTGTGGCATCCAGAATGAGCTGCGGACACTGCGTGCGAAGGCAGAGACAAAGATGCTGGATGCTGTGGCCCAAGTGGCCGACGCAGATCGCCGCGCACAGGAAGCGAGGGTGTTGTCGGAGAAGCTCGCGGTGACAAAGCGGGAAGCGGAGGGCTCGTTGGCATCTGTAACACTGCGGCAGTCAGACTTGAATCGACAACAGGTGCGTGTTCCCCGTGTTGTTGCGCGTTTGCCTCTGCAGAGGTGCGTCGTGTTTGACTTCTGCTGGCGTCTCGTTGCTTCGTCGTTCCTTTTGTGCCGTTGTCCGCGCCTGCAGCGGGCCATGGGAGACATGCTACGAGCCATCAAGCGTTTGATGCACGGCCTCGATCGCTACACCTTCCCCTCACCGCCGTCGCCTGACAACCCATCGAACGGCAGGGTGCTGGGTCTCCACGTCACCTCCGCGGGTGACAGCAGCACTGTCGACGCCGACGGCGCCGCCACAGCCACCCTCTCAGACCCCACGGATCCTGCGGTGAGTCTGTCGCTGGACCATGTGCTGCAGGTGCGTGAGGCGCTCGACACGCGCCTGCGTGGGGTGCTGGAGGCGGTTGCACGGACCCGGTCGGCGTGGAACGCGTTCGCCGAAGCCCGACGCCGGCAACAAGCTGACGCCGATGCCATGACCGCCGCCGCCGACGACGCCAAGGCGGCTGTGGAGCAGCGTGAAGCGGCCGTGCGACACGCGGAAGAGGAGGTGGCGGCACTGCGACGGCGCGTGGAGCATGAACTGGCGGATGCGCGGGATGAGTGGCACTCGGAGCGTCGCATTGCGGCGGCGGAGGCCGCGGCTAGCACCGCGGCGGTGGTGGAAGATGCGGAGCGTGCTGCCGCGAAGTTGTTGGCTGAGGCAGAGGACAACGCACATGCGGTCATGAGCAACGCGCAGCGGCATATGGATGACTGTGAGAAACGCATGGGGCGTCTTCACAAGCAGGAGCGCGAATGTAGTGCACGAGCCAAGCAGGTGAGTGTGGTGCGTGGAGCAGGTCTTTCCTTGGGCTTGCTTTTTGTTTAGCCCCATCTGCGATGGTGCTTGGATGTGTTCTGGTTGTGTTGTGCCTTGTTGTTGCTCCCTCTTGTTGTTCACATGGATTTGTTTTCTCGCGCCACGGCGCATGTGATGTAATGGACACGGTGCTGGACTTTCCTTTGGTTTCCTGTCAGGTGGAGACACGTGAGCACGAGGTAGATGCCTTGAAGCAAAAGCTGCAGCAGCGCGAATCTGAGCTGCGCACGTGGCACAGCAAGCTCAAGAAATCTCAACAAGAAGCGGTTGCTGCTGCCAAGCGAGCTGCGTACGTCATATCCCCACTGCCGCAACCTCTTGGTTTCCCACCGACACCGTTGGTCTTTTCTTGTCTTTTCTTTGTCTTGTCTTTTCTTTTCTTTGGTGTTTTGTTTTGCTGTTGACACCATGAGGGCCTTGGAACCGGGCTGGTGCGGCGTTGAATTCAGGGCGCGTGACGAAGAACTGGCGCGGAGGGAACAGGCAGTGACCGAGCGTGAGAGCTCCTGTGCCACTCGCGAAACGGACATGCAGGAACAGGAGCGCGCGATTGCATCGTCCACGGACTCCCTTCGACAGCTTCAGCTCGAGCTGGCGCGAGGAGAAACAGCGGTTGGTAGCATCAAAGTGGGTGGCTCCGGTAGACCTTCGCGTGTGCTCAACTCTTTCGTTCTCTCTTTCTCTCCTTTCGAGGGGCTTGGTCAGGCGGAGACCGCTATTTCGGCTGTGAAGGCCCGCGAAGAGGCTGTGTCAGCCCGAGAACAGAGTGTGTCGCAGTCCGAAACGGAGGTGCAGGCTGCGATGGAGGAACTGCGCGAGCGTGAGCGAAAAGTTGTCGCAGCCCAAGCCGCAACAACTGCAGCCAAACGCAATGTACGCTGGGCTGTGGCGCAGGCTGTAGCCGCGAGCTGTGTGTGGGGCACCTTGGGTGGCTTGTGTGTATGTGCTCTTCTCTGCCCGTTTTTCTGTGTCTCACGTACCGATTCTATCCTGCCAGCTTCGCTTGGAACAACAAACCTTGCAGGCTGAGCGCGACAGTCTTCGTGCCGACAAGCGTGCCCAACGTGCACAAAGCATGGGGTTGCAAGAACTTCAAGAACGACTGCTATCCCGAGAGGAAGAACTCCAGGTATGCCTGTGGGGGCCAAGTATCTATGATATCTTGAATGCAAGGGAAGCCGGTTCCTCACATGCGCTGCTACATCCTCTCCCATACCTTTCTTCGATCCTTTGGGGACTCTTCTCGTCTCGGTTTTGACGTGAATGGTGTGCAATGCAACCCATAGACACTGGCGGAGGCTTTGGAGCAGCGCGAGCAACACGTGTCTTCCTCCGCAGAGGCAGCTCGGCAACAGCTGGAAGACGCGGCACAACGTCAAGCTCATGTTCAGGCGAGCATCGTTCGAGCACAGAGGGAGCGTGAGGCTGCCACAACGGCGACAGAACAGCTGCAGTCGCGCGAACAGCTTGTGAAAGAGCTGCAGGCGGCTGTGGCTCAGCAACAAGCTTCCATCTCCGAGGATGTGAAGACGAAAACGCGTGCTTTGGAGCAGGTTCGCTTGCTTTGCGCTTGGCTTTGCCGTCTGGCATGTGTTTGCCAGACGTCCAAGCTCATGTGCATGCCACTCCTGCCCTGTATTTGTCACACCCACGTCCAGGGGCTGGAGTCGGTGATTGCGCGAGAACAAAGTGTCACCAAGCGTGCCGCTACGTTGGATGACCGAGAGGCATCTATTCAGAGTCGGGAGACAGAGTTGACAAATCGCGAAGCAAAAGCGAACCAAGCCGCCTCTCAGGCTCAGGTGAGGTGCCTGGTTTGTCATGTGCTCTTTCCCTCGTCATTGACTTGTGTTGCCACTGGTCCTCGGCACAGACGCTCGCATCCAAGGTTGCTGCAGCTCAGCAAGAGGCTGAGGCAACATTGAAGGCGTTGCACGAACGTCAAGAGGCTTTGGACGCTGAAAAGGTGCAATGGAAGCAACAGGTGTGTCTGTTGAGGTTTAGTCCCTCGAGAGAGTGGTTTCTGATTTTGTGCCACATTGAATTGAATCTCAACCGTGTTGCGTGCATCACCCGTGGCTGTTCAGTGTGAACAATCCGCCGAGAAGCATGCCAAGCATTGGGCAGAGGAGTTGGAAAAGCTGAAGTCTTCGCAAGAGGAAGTGAAGGTGAAGGTCGAAGCCCTGAACAAACGCGAAGCAGCGGTGCGCAACGAGTGGGTTTGTTTGTGTCCATCACGCCACTGACCGTCAAACATCGTGTGCTCGCAACGCTTTTGCACCATCTCGTGTGACTCCAGGTACTCGAGGCGGAAGCGCGGCTGGAACAGCAAACAAAGGCCATGTTGGAGAAGGGTCGTGTGGTAGCTGAGGTTCACCGAGAAGCAGAAACGGCACGACAAGCCGCGCAAGCCCACGAAACAGCAGCTGATGAAAAGCTGGCAGCAATCGCCAAGCAAACCAAGCGCCTGGAAGAGAAGCAGACCCAACACTCGAACGATGTGCAAGAGCGGTTGGCACAGTTCACGCAACGGGCTTCTGAACAGGCGGATCAGCACGCCAAAGCACTGGCAGCCATCACGGAAAAGACGGCTGAGCTGCAATCGGCACAACTCGCGGTGAAGCAAGACCAGGTGCGTGCGTATCCGTTGCGAGGCAGGGGATCTAGCTATGAGGTTGGTGTGAGTTTTGTTGCTTCGCGCTGACGGAACCTGGGCCATGCTTCTAGGCACGCATCCTTTCCGATCGCAAACAGCTGGAAGGGGAGCGATCCAAGCTGTTGGCGAGGGTGGAGCGACTTCAAAGGGAAGCGCAAGACGCCATTGCACACGCCCGAGCGTCAACATTGGCCGACACCACGGCGATGCAACAGGAGTTCCACACGCTTGATGCCCAGCTTCAGCACCGTGCCGTACGTTGTTTTCCCCCTGTGCATGCCGTGACTCACGCTCCTCGACCACAAGTCTGTGAAGTGAACATCTGCTCTCCCCCCTGGTCAGCCTGTACCTCAGCACCTTTCGTCTTCGCCACTCACTGTCCGATGTGTGTCGCTTCAGAGGTCGCTTGTGGAGCGAGAAACTGCAGTAATGCGGCAGAGTGAGGACGTCGAGCAGACACGTCGTACCCTCGAGCAACGCCAAACAGAGTTGGACGAGCTTGCAGCTGGCATCACGGCTGTGCAAGAGTCGCTGCAGTTGCAAGAACGGGCTGTGGAAGAAGCAACTCGTACCGTGGGACAGGAGGCCAAGGCCCTGGAAGAGCGAGAAAAGAAGATGATGGCCCAGGAAGAAGAGCTGAAGGTCGGTTTCCACCTGCGTTGCATTGCAACCCACACAGGCTTGGAGGCAACACAGCGGTCGCGATACACGCTGGTTGTCTGTGGGGGTGCCGTTGCGGTCGTGAGGACAGCACGACTCATTGACTGGCCTGATGGATTGCTGTGCACGTTTCCAGGCTCGTGAACGGCAGCTGGAAGAGTTCATGCGGCGATTGGACGAAGAACGCAAGCGTGTCGCCACCATGCACACTGCTGTGGACACGGAAAGACAGGGTGTGCTGGATGCTCGAGATGCCCTCGCCAAACAAGCACAGCACCATGAGGAAGATGTTACCCAATGGGAGGACAAGGTTGCCGCAAGCCAAGTGGCTCTCAACGCTGCCAAGGCAGCTGCTGTCGCGGCGGAACAACAATCCCAACAGCAACTGGCGAAGCTTCGTCAGGCGGAGTTGGAGTTGGCCCAGGAGCGAGGGCGGGTGGAAGAAGAGGTTTGTCTTGCCAGCACGTGTTCGATTGTCTTGGGTGGGCGCGTCTTGACTGCTGTGTCACCAGGTGCGAACACTGGCATCCGAAAGGGAGTCGTTCCAGGCGAAGGTGAAGCAGCATGCGACAATGGTGGAGCGCCAAGAGGATGGATTCGCCAAGCTCCGTGACGAGCTGGCAGCTCGTGAAGAGAGCATGCGTGCAAAGGAACTCGAGATTGAGGTACGTACAGCACCTCGTGTGTTGTGGCGTGTCATGGCACCTCTGTGCACGTGTTTGCTTGGCAACACTTGACGGGCACAATTGCGTGCTGAACACACAGCTTACACAGAAGAGGCTCGAGAACGGTGTGGAAGCCGCCAAACGCACTGCAGCAGGGCAGGACGAGATGCTGAGAGCTCGCATTGTGGCGTTGGAGACACGAGAAGCGTCTCTGACCGACCGTGAAAAGCGGTTGGACGCTGCAGAGACGCGTCACCAGAACGAAGCGGTTGTTCAGAGGCGTCAACTGGAAGCGGAGGCCGCGAAGTTGAAGCGTCGCGAAGAGGTAAGTCGGATGCGCAGGTGATGGTTGGTCGTCGCTTTTGCTCGGTTGCTTACATATGCCATGCGCCTACGCCACGTTCATGGAATGATGATGTTTGGCTGTCAGGCTTTGAAACGTGGCAACGTGGAGTTGAGTCGCTTGCGGAGCTCCTGCCAGAAAAAGGCGAAGCAACTTGGCGAGTCCAGTCGTGCTCTGTCTGATCGCGAGCAGGCAGTGCGAAAAACGGAGGCTGAACTGGACCAAAGGTGGGTGGTGGGTTGTCCGCGCTGTATCATCCACGTGGCAACAACACGTGCTGGCGTGCCTGACGACTGTCTGATGACTGTCCGCCTCGCCTCTGGGTGGCGTGTGCTGGTCTTGTGTGGCGTGCCATGGTGCAGGGTGGCTGCCATCATGACGCACACCGAGGGTCAACGCACCGAAATGCACGCACGTGCTCAACACCTGGAGGACGCCCTTCGTCGCACCGCATCCCAGGAAGACAGGCTGGCTGCCCAAGAGGACCGCCTGAGTCGGCAGTCCCTCGACCTTCAGCAGGCGCTCACCGCTCTTGAGGCTGACCAGGACGCAGTCGCCGCCCGGTCAGAAGCGATTGCCGAGCGCGAGGCCGAAGTTGCGGCAGCGGAGCGTGTCATGGCGGCGCGGCAACAGCAACTGGACGCTGCGTTGGAGCAGGCACGTGAGCACGCTCGACGCTGTGCCCAAGCGGAGGCGACGGCAGCGGAGATGTCCGTGCGTCTCGTCAACACACGGGGCATGGCCGAGGCAGACGTGGACGGCGTGCGAATGCAGGTGGTGCAGATGCGGCACGAAGCATCTCAGGAGCGGAGCCTGGCCCAAGCGGCTGTGCGTCGTGCCACGAAGGTTGTGCAAGACCGCGCGTCCGAGCAGGATGAACGCGTTGCAGAAGTGGAGGCGGCGCTGCGGACCCTGAAAGCGCGGGCAGAGGTGATTGCGCGTGCCGAGGAGTCGCTTCGAGAGCAACGACAGGAGGTTGCCCAACAAGCAACGTTGGTGAGGCAGTGCCAGGAGGACAATGCACAACGTCTGGCTTCGCTGCATGCTGCAGAGGCTTTGTACGTGGCATTGCGGCGTGGGGCATGTCACCTCTACGCTTTCTGTGGGGGCGGGGGGGGGGGGGGGTGATGGTTGTACACTTGGTGTGGGGTTGTTGTTTTGTTTCACACATTGGCTTGGCGGTGTCCCCCCTGCACGCTTGCATTACCAGGCTGGACGCGCGGCGCGTCAAGTTGGAGCAAGACGAGCGTGCGGCGCTGGCATCGAAGTCGGTGCCCGCGGCGCGTGACACCGAAGGTGACCTTGTTCTCACGACACACAGCGAGGCGGTGTCTGGAGACGAGGGTGGTGGGGAAGACGAAACTGAGGCCGCGCCGCTTGACACGGATGATGTGCCCCCTGACAATGCACCTGTGGCTCGTCCCGTTGCCAGCGCCGGTGTCGGTGCTGGTGGTAGTGCTGGCGTTGCCTCTCTCGACGCGCCCGCCGCTGCCTCTCTCGACGCGCCCGCCGCTGGATGGGAAGCCAACACTGTCGAGGAACTGCAGCAGCGGGTGCGCCACCTCACCGACGACGCGGCAGCCCGACTGCAACTTCAAGCAGAGGCTCGCCTCGGTTGGGAGCAGGAACGGGATGGTCTCCAATCGCGCGTGCGGGCGCTGGAAAGGGAGCTGGAGAGCTGTCGCTCCCGCACACAAGCGGCAGAAGACGCTCTGCAGGCGCGTGTGGAGGAGGTGGGTACGCTGCAGCAAGAGCTCGACACGTCGCGCGTGGCGTTGGAGCGGGACAGACAGCGGTTGGAGGAGCGACGTGCGGAGTTGCAGCGGAACACGGACGCCCTTCGGAAGCAACAGGAGGCGCTTCGTGCGCAGTGTGAAGAGGTGTGTGCAGGGTGCTGGTGAACGGTGTGTGCTTGTGCGTGTTGAGTGTTGTGCTCACCTGCATTGTGCATGTGCTCAACCTGCCTGTATGCTGTCGTCGTTGTGTCGCATGGGCGCGGGTTCGTGGTGGATCTTGTGGTGCGAACACAGGCTGCCCAACTCACCAACACCCGAGTGGACGGGCTGCAATCGGTGGAGCTCACACTGGATCAACGCGAGAAGCAACTGCAACAGCGCGCCGCGGCCGTGAATGCCATGGAGAAACAGCTCACCGAGCAGCGACGAGAGTGGGACGCCGAGAAGGCGCGACATGAGCGTGACCATGACGAAGCGCTGCTTGCGGCGGAGGCCAAGTCTCACGAAGCTGCACGCGCCACACAACAAGCTCAGCGGCTCAAGGTCCGTGTCGAGCGCCAAGAAACGGAGCTGCAAGAACAGCAGCAAACGTGGGAGGCGAATCGAGCCAAGCAAGAGACGGCGCTGACGCAACGCCGCACCAAGATGGAGGCAGCGTTGCGTGAGGTGCAAGAGCAAACCGCGTCACTGCAAGCTGACCTGTCCGCACGGGAAGTGGGGTTGGTGAAGCGTGAGGCAGCCATCACAGGGCGCGAGACGGCCGCCAAGCATTCCATGGAAGCCGCGAAACAGGAGTGGATCAGCATTCAAGAAGCCCGTGCGGAGCTGAACCTGCGCCGGGAACAGTTGGAACGCCAACAGGGTGAGCTGAAACGGCTACAGACTGATGTGAACGATCTTCGCAAGGTAGGGTTGCGTGCGGATGTGCTCCCCCCTTTTCTTTTCGCCGCCCTGTGTGTCGTGGTACATGGCGCCGTCTGCACGTCGTGTGGACGTGCAGTGGGGCTGCAGTGGTGCTTGCAAGGGTGCGTGTGTGTACACGACTGGTCACACCACTGCATTGTGCCATGGCAGACGGTGCAAACGGAGAAACAGGCTGTCGAAGCCGCGAAGAAAGAGGCGGAAACACAGCTCGAGTCGCACAGAGCGGCCATGGCACAAAGCCGTGACGCGGCCGAAGAAGCACTGGCGAAGCAACAACAGGAGCTCACCACCCAAGCAGAGGGGTTGGAGGCGGAGCGTGCAGCTGTGGAGAAAGAGAAAACGGAGGCACGCGCGCAGCATGAGGCATGGCAGCAGGAGCACGCAGATCATGAACGACGCACGCAGGCGCTGCGCCAAGCAATGGAACAAGCGCGGTTGGAAATGGCCGAGGAACGGCAGGCTGTGGACAAGTTGTTGGCGCAGACGCAAGACTCCGCACGGCAGGTTCAACCGCGCATCGCGGCGGCGCAAGCAGCCGAACGAAAGGTGCGACAGTTTGATGCTGCGGTGCGGAGAAAGCAAGCCACGCTACGCGCGCGGACACAGAAAGTGGAGCAGAGGGAAGCAGCGTTGAGTACGTGGGGGGGAGGGGGGTGCTGCACCTAGCTGTGCGGTGTGTTTTGCCAATTCGTGGTGTGTTCCTTTCTGGCTTGTGGAGTACCACGGTGCCGATACCGCCACTGCGATGCATGTTGTCACGGACATTTCTTGCTGGATGGGGTGGCACCACACAGGACAAACCATGAAGACGTCGCTCTCCGAGATTAATCAACTCCGACGTGATTTGAAGGTCCAAGAGCAGCGGCTGCGGTCCAAGGAATCAGACCTGGCGCAAGAAAAACGCTCTGTCGCCGCCTCCTCGAAGCACGTCAACAGGGTTTCGACCGTCGCCCAACGCAAGCACTCGCTTCTTGCGCTGAAGGAACAAGCACTTCGCGAAGCTCAGGTGCAACTGTCCAAGCGGGTCACGGGACTTGCGCAGGTGCGTCAAGTCAGGGGGTGTGACAAAGTGTGCTGAGGTGTGCCCTTTCTTTTTTTGGTTTCGTTTTTCTTGTTTCGTTGGAAGTTTTTTTTTTTCGTTCGCCGCCACTCATGATGTTCTTGTGTCTGTTGGGGCACAGGTGTCACGAACACTTGCCAACAGAGAAAAGGAGCTCGCCGCAGAAAGCAAAGCAGTCAAGGACGCGCGAAC
>Ga0213833_1002865_pt1 | contig 10882 bp, 16 predicted proteins | sample SWATP21_FD_160575 | JGI IMG/M metagenome (GOLD analysis project Ga0213833, IMG submission 160575) | Coastal seawater microbial communities from Marineland, Florida, United States - SWA TP2 #1 | ecosystem: Environmental > Aquatic > Marine > Coastal | place: USA: Florida | collected 2016-08-14
ACACACACACACACACACACACACATGTCAACGCCACACCACCGCACCGTCACCACCACCACCGCGTTGCCACCACGCACACGCGAGCACAGTCCGCATGGAGGAAGGATTTACCTTACAACCCTCGTCCACAATGGTGGCAGACGAGGCGTGCTTTCCGATCACGTAAGCCAACGCGGCCACGGCGCCGGAGCTCAGGGCCACCACGGCATTCACTTCCCATCCATTCAACGGCGGCGACACCACTGTCGCCAGCGACTTTACAGAGTACCCGCACAGACTCCGAAAGTCCTTGTGCTTGGTGATGGCAGCCACAAGGCTGTGGACGGGTGACTCCTTCACGGAGGCCATTGTGCCCCCGCTCTAACCGTCCCGGGTGGTGGCAACAGCGTGCAACGTGGCACAGCAGGGCGTGCTCAGACGCAGCAACTGGCCCCTGATGAGGGGGGATGAGGTCACTGCGTTCAAGCTGCAGCGCGAGGAAATCAAGCCAAGCAGCGGACACCCGTCGCAGCAGCCGTCCGCTAGGTTTGCCAAGCTGCGCGTGTGACACCTTTGAGCCGACCAGTTGAACACGCCAGGTCACCCTTGCTGTGGCAAAGCGCTCTGTGCGTTGGTGCGTGGCCCCAAACACCACTGTTACGTGGTCACCCTACACCGCCTGCAGGCTTGACAGTTCACAAGGGTCTGGGCTCGTGCCAAGAACAGCACTGGCAGCAGCGGAGAAGGTTTGGGAGCGGCTGTATTACTTCACCACGGATCTCCCAGGGTGAAATCGAAGTTTTGGCGCAGAAAACAGCACTCAACAGCGGTGCGACTGTTTTGCGGCACAGTTTGTGCCATCACCCACTCGCCTTTTCTTTTGTCTTTTGCGTCGGAGGCAGCCCCTGGCAGCGACGATGTCCACCGAACACGACGCTTTGCTGACAGGCTACCGTGGCTATGACCAACCGGAGCGAAAAACGGCGCAGGATTGGACGCTGCCGCCGGCCGGGGGTCAACAAGTCAACGCGTCCGACGCACGACAGAGCCGGCCAGGCGTGCGTGCGCCCTCGGCGCCGCTTCCGGACGGCAGGGACCATGTGCAAATGACGATTCAGCGCAACAGGTTCAACTCCGCGCAGCCCCGGGTGCGGGGGTCGCGCACGGGCATGTTCCAGAGGTACGGCCCCGACAGCTTCGCGTCCGGTCTGATCCGCGATCCCCTGTTTGGCCGCCCGAAGCGAGCCACGTCGAAGATGGCGGACGTGCTGAGTTCTGGGGACCTGGCGCTTGCCCGGGGATTTGAAGGTGACGACGAGGAGGTGGTTGGTGGGCTGTCGAAGATCCAAGCGTCGGTCAACCTCGTCAAGTGTGCAATTGGCGCGGGGTCCTTCAACCTGCCCTTTGCGTTCCGACAGGGCGGGCTGCTCTTCAGTTTCGTGGGCACGCTGTTTTTTGGATGGATCTCCGCGTACACTGTGAACATGCTGGCGTTGAGCGAGCGCCGGGCCTGGCGCCGCTTCAAGCTGGAGTCCATGGGCAAGGCCGTTGTCCAAACCCCCAGCCCGAAACGGAACGAGCAAAGCAAGTTCACGTGCGTTGGCCCCGGTTGTGTGTACCAACTCGCAACTCCCACCGCCCGCTGTAGACCCCGCGCCCCCTCTGTGTTGGTGTCTGTTTTGTCACGTTGGGTTCGATTGTGATGGCACCTTCTTCGCACCCTCGTCGTCCGTTCCGGTGCGCACAGGTATCCAGCCCTGGGACGGGTGGTGTTCCCCAACGCCGTCATCCCCGGCACAAGCATCAATATTATGGAAGTCATCATCTACATTGGCATTGCCTTGACGGGCCTTGGTGTGTGTGCAGCGTACGTGAGACCAAGCGCAACATGTTGTTGCAGCCTCCTGTTTCACCGCCTGTGTGTGTGCTGGTGCTGGTGTCGGTGTCGTATCTGTGCTGTTGTTATTGCCTCGCGCTTGTGCGTCCAGTTATGTTGATTTTATCACGTCCACACTTCCCCAAGTGTTCACTGCCTTGGATGTGACCACCACCACGTTGATCGTACGTTCGTGCACCTGACGTGCACAACACAACGTTCCCCGTTCGCACTGCCCTCACATGTTGTCCGCCTCAGATTGCACCCATTTTCTGGCTGCTGTCCTTGCTGCGTACCTATCGCTTCCTGGCCTTCACCAGTATTCTCGGAGACATTGCGGTCACGGCTGGCATCATATCAGTGGTTGTGTACGGTGCTACACAGCACACCTTTAAGTTTGATCTGCCTCAGTTTGAGGTTAACTCGTTCCCCAAGTTCATCGGCAGCACCTCGTTCTTGTTCGCCATTCACATTGTTGTGCGTTGCGCGAGGCTGTCGGAACCGCAATCTTCTTGCTATGTATGTGTGTCACTGCGGTGGTTCACTTTGATCTGTGTCGTGTTGGTGGCCTTATTTCCAGATCTTGCCCATCATGCAATCGATGAAAGGTGTGTGACACACATGCACACGTTGAATCGGCGCCGCGTGTTTTAACTGTTTTGTCCCTCTTGACATCCAACAGAGCGAGACAACTTCAAGCAGGTCACGTTTGGATCGTACACGTTCATCACAGTCATCAATGGCTTGTTTGGAGCGTTGTGCTTCATGTTGTTTGGAGAAAACACCAAGGGAAACGGTGCGTGCGTGTTCTCCTTCTTGCACATCAAGTCAGCCGAGCCGAGTCGCTCACATTGTCGGTATTCTCTTTGCCTGCCATGTCGTGTCGTTCCGCCGCATTGTGTCCGCTATCATGCCACCCACGTGTGTTGTCGGTGTGGATGCGCTCAGTTGTGAGCAATCTGCCCAAAAGCACGTTCCTTGACATCGTGAAGATCCTTTTGTGTGTGGACCTGCTGTTCAGTCTTCCCATGGTGCGTTGCTCCCGCGTCGAATGCACACATCACGTGCAATACAACGTGTGCTATGGTATGCTGTGCCCCCTCTCACCTGCTGTGTTGTGGCTTGTGTGGTTATGACCACCAGATCCTTGCGGCGGCTCGAGAGGTGGTGGAAGAGCCACTCGTAGCGGGGAGGACGAAGCATGTGAACCTCATTCGAAACACTCTGCGGGTGCGTGAGCCGTGCTATATCCTGTCCTGTCTTGCCCTGTCGTGTCGTGTCAACCATGGCCATTCAACTGTTCTTACCACCACATGTTTGTTGGCGCCGTCCCTGATTTGGCGTGTCTGTGCATGCCCGGGTGTGGTTGGGTCCTTGCTTGGTGACAACAGACGGTGTTGGTCGGCTTGGTGTTTGCCATCTGCTTCGGCGTGCCTGACTTTGCGGACATGGTGTCCCTCGTGGGTGGGCTGGTGAATTCCTTGATGGGTTTCATTTTGCCGCCGATGATCCACATGAAGCAGCAGTACGACTTGGACTGGGAAGCAGCGGAGCGCAAAAAGTCGGGGGCATTGGTGCATGGCCACACAAAGAAGCTCACGACCATGTCCATGATCAAGAATGGTGCCATCATGCTGTTTGGTGCCTCTGCGTTGGTGGTCTCCACGTATTACACAGTGAAGGGCATTGTAGACCAGCATTAGTGAGGTGCTGGTGGTGTTGCTGGTGGTTGTGTAGCGCCGCTATTTTGAACGAACATAAATCGTCTGTCGCACAGCACTTTTGCTTGTTGGCGCATGTGGCTCGCTGCGTGATACCCTCAAACGTTTGATTGAACTGTGTTATCCATTCTGGTTTGGTGCTCCATCTCTCCTTGTGACACACCACTGCCGCGACTGAACGTGTGTGTTGCACGACACACACGCGCGTGCACAAAACATAACCGACCAAGCCTCCTGCCGCAGCCCATGTCCCCATACAAGGCACACACACACACACACACACACAGGCTTCTCCTCCACATACCACAACATGAAACAAAAACAAAACCTCTTCATTGTCGACAAGCCACTCGCTGCGGGGGACCGTTGCTGCCGCAGCCAAAGCAGCAACCGTGCTAACGGCGCAGGCTGCGTGCAGCCATCGCGTTTTGGTACGCTTTGCAGTTGTTCGGCTGGCGGTAGTGCCCCAACACACCACACTCGCTGCACTTGGCATGGGGCTTACACCGGCTCGGAATGTGTCCCGGGTTCCCGCACGTGTTGCAGTTCTTCCACTCCACAGCCGGGCACCCGCGGCTGTTGTGTCCGGTCAGCCAACACTTGGCACACACGGTGGCACGGCGCTTCTTCTTTTGCGCGGGCTCGACTGGGCCACTGCTGGACGCCACTTGCGCATCGTGGCTCGGAACCTTCTTGACGAACATGGTGGCACGCGCGGAGCGAATCACCTCCAGAACAGGCGTGTCCATCGAAAAGCGCAGCCAGCCGCCACCTTCAAAGCGGTCCAGCTCGCGGTTGTACGAGTGGGTGTAGTACCCGGCCTCAAGCTCTGACGGGAACACCTGCAGCTCATAGCGTTTGATCCAATTGCTGATGACATCCCCCACTGTCATCGTCTTCGCGTCGTTCGCGGACAGGTACATGCGTGCTTCAGTGTTGTCAAACACGACCACGACAGGATATGTGACCACACTCTCTTCTGTCTTGGTGCCCGCCGCTGCAGCCTCCTCTGCTGCAAGCCTGCGCTTCTCGCTGCTCTTACCGACAGCCTGCATACGCGCGCGTTTGCTCATTGTAACACGTGGATGAACCGGGGGAAGGGGATCGGGAAAGACAGCTGCACAAAGCACACCACTCGCGCGTGTCAAGCCAATCAAACTCAAACCCTCAAAGGTAGAAAAAAAAGTTCATGTTTTGTTGACGAAGTTTGCGCTTGTTTTGAAAACAAACACGTTGTTTTGGCGAAGTTTGTGAACTTTGCACCACCGCGACCAAGGTGCTGGGGCGACGCGACAAGTGCGCAGGAGCCACCATGCACCTTGCTGCGGCGCTGCTATCACTCCTCGGGGGAGCTACGACGCATGACCCAGTCATGCACTGCAAGCAGCTCCTGAGCGTCTCTGTGATGCATGCGTTCCACTAGTTTTCCGCGCACGACGACGACACCACGTCCTGCGCACACACATGCACCCCCGCACACACTGCGTCAGACAGAGTAAACGCGTGGGCAGACGTACGCATGTGCACACACCTTCAGCGTTCGCTCTGTCGAATTCTTCCACAATCTCCCGCGCATGCTCAACCTCCCCGGGAGACGGTGAAAACACTTCATTGGCAATGTCCACAGTTGAAGGGTGAATCAGCGTCTACGCAACACACAGTACATACGCACGCGCCCGCAGTGAGAGAAGGCATCAGGCTGTATGCCCCATGATGTGCTGCACCCACCCACCTTTCCATCAAAGCCAAGTTGGCGGCCCTGTGCAAGAAGAGGTCGATGACAATGTTTACACACGACAAAAATAAACACGGCACGCAAACACCATACGAACCTGCACACACACATCTCGAAACCCGTCCAAATCGCGCACGTTGAGGTGAACTCCATCAAGCACGTGGATTCCGGCCGCTCGAGCTGCAAGTACCACCAGACTCAGTCTGTCAACGCCCAGATGCGATGGTGAACACACAAGGAGGAAATCAGTCACATCTCAGTGCACACCACCAAAGCAACACGAGGGGACGATAGCGCTTGCAAACCGCAACGTACGATGTCAGCAGGGGTTGGCGATCCGGTGTGTGCCGCGCTCGCAAGTCGGACGTGAGGTCAACGGTTCCAACCGCCAGCGTCTCAATCTGTGTGCACGATGCGACACGGGCCACGTGAAACGGAGCCAAGCAGACCCGAAGACGAAACGGAAAGCAGGTCGAGCACACCTACAACGCACTGCACTGCAGTGCAAACGTGGACGTACACGAGCATGTGACTGAGCTATATCTAATGCGCGTAGCACTCCCAGCGGGGTTTCGATCAATGGCCTGGAAGGAGCGAGAAGCCACCCCACACGCGCGCACATGAGAATGAAGTGAGGGTTGTTGACAGTGTTCCTCGACGACCCGGTTCTCCATAGCCATCCGCATGCTACCACCCACGCCGCACCATATCACGGATGAACAGTCCGGAGCATTCTGATCGAGCCAATCAGCGCACTCCACAACCTGCACGGCAGTGTCACAATCACACAGCCGCATCGCGAGTGAGCTGCGCCGCCTGCTTCTTTTGCATGTGCAGTGAACGAACCGTTTCCGCGGATTCAACCTTGGGGATCATGATAAACGCAGGGTTGGCATGCGCAGCAGCTGCAAGGTCATCTGTTCCCCACCTATGTCATGGGTGCACCAACCCACACACACAAACAAAGCGTCAAAACACAAGACGCGCTCACTCAATACGAAACCGGGCCTGTGTGTACGTGTGCGTCTGTGTATGTCTGTGTCTGTGTGTGCGCGTGCGAAAAAGCGACGTACTGTGTTGACAATGGGTTGATTCGAATCCCCAGCTCTGGATGTGACGCAGTGTGTTGCAGCACTGCTTGTGTCACCTTGTCACGCGCCTCACCCTTGGCAGCCGGCGCGACGGCGTCTTCCAGGTCCAGAATCACGGCATCCACAGACAGGGACGGTGCCTTGGCCACAGCCCTGTCGTTTGATCCTGGGACAAACATGGCAGAGCGGCGCAGGCGAACGGGCTGCAGCAAGAAGTGCGTGATCCTGTGCGCTTTCCACAACCACACACACACACACACACACACACACACACACAAGCGGCACATGCCTCTCACAACCACTCACAATTGCAGAACCTGCCCTGGCAGCTGACGTGTGAATCCCCCGCACATGGGGCTTCCACAGCCCTGCCCGTGTCGCAACGCGAAACATCTTTCGTTGCACCTCAATCCCAAGTGCGTCGGGGGCAGTGCTAGTGGATCCAGCTTCAGTGATCGCAGCTCAGTGTTGACAAGTAGTTGTGTTAGTTTTGTTATTGTCAGTGCGCCCGCCCCTGCTGCGCTGCCCCGCTGGATGACGCAGGGAACAGCTACGATAGGCCTGGTCACGCACAGCAGCTGCATTGGGTGGGAAGAGAAGGGTGAGAGGGAGCTTTGCGCGGAGGGTGCATGTTGGTGTTGCATGTTGTCTCGAGGGCATGTAGTGCAGTCTCAGACAACACAACAAACGCACACACGCGAAACAAAAGGGCGTCAACTTTGCTCAAAATGCAAAGGTGCCAGCACTAACCAAACCAACAACGCACAACTACATGCAGCATGTCTACAGATGCAAAGCGGAAGCCACGCCGGCCTGCTTCGCACACCACCATATGACACCGTGCCTTTGCCCAACACAGCCCCAGCTGCAACTACAAGCAGCAACTGCGGCTGGCTGCGGTAGCACCTCCACCCAACGCACGTGTACACCCCTACATGCTAAAGCCCCGGGGTCGCGCACGCGTGGGCGCGGGCGGCTGGAGGAGATCCAGGAAGGACAGGGCGGCTTTTGCCTCGGTCGCGTCACGCAGCTCACCAAGCGACGCATTCTCCTTCCTCACATTGATGAGTAGGGTCAGCGCGGCGCCCTCCACGCTTTGGTAGCTATTGGTCATGCGACCATCGTAGAACTTCATGTACACCTCGTGGGACGCCCCTCGGAACACCGTCCCCATGGGATTCCCGCCGTTGTTCACAATCACGGCGCAGTACACGGCGTCAGGGTCCTCGACTTTTCCTTCCTCCGGTGTCGGCTCCGGTCCAATGTATGTCACCTGGTACCCGACGTCCCCCATGCTAATGACATCGAACGTGAAGGCATCAAACACGAGTTCCGGAGTGAAGTCGTCGGCAGAGGTGATCAACGCGCCGGCAGCGTTCTCATCCTCCTCGAGGTACAGCTCCAACCCTTCGTTGTCCACGAACTCGCGCCTTGCTGCTTCGAAGATGCGTCGACCCTCTAACTCGGTGCGCACCTCTTCCGCCGTGCGAACCAGTCGAGACGACAGGACACACAAGTGGTCGAAGGAATCGTGCTGCACCACAGGTCACACACCATGCACACACCAAGCACACACGGTCCAAACACCGTCCAAAAAACACCGTCCAAGCATACCATCCACACGCATCCCCCAATTCCTTAGATCAGCCACTTTCCTACACCACAACCAAGTACACCTCGCGCCCGCCGCCTTCCTCACCTGTTGAACCCCCGCCATGGCGCCAACGCCGACCCGTCATGACAAATGTAAAGTGTTACGAGTTGTGAAACTTCCCATGCACCGCGATCCGCGAGGATACTTAGTTGCGTGGCCGTCTCCAATGCTTGCGCAAGCTTGCACTGTTGGCATTCATTCACCCCTGGCAGCGTCAGTGCCTGGCGCGAGGGGGCTGTTGGTGTATACGATACACATACATCTTGGAGGGGAGGGGGAGCGTGTAGTGCGGTGGGTGTGTGCTGCTGGTGCAGCTGTTGTTGCTGCACTGTGAACCCATGAAACGTGGGCAAGGCACGTCCCTTTGGCATCATGTGGTGGCCGGTAGTGCAGCTAGGTACGATCGATCGCCTGTGGTATATGTGGGGCGTGCAGGACGCACTCCTTGCTCGCCACCACCCGCATCACCACCACATTGTGCCCGTGCATGCGTGTGTGGATTGTGGGTGTACAAAGCGTTGAACCTGTTCTTCGTGTCGCCCAGATGCACCGTGGAAACGTTCATGAGCCCGTTCCACCTCGTCCGTGTGCGCCTTCAGCGTTCGTCCGGGCCCATTCCGCAAGGCCCGTTGGACTGGGCTCGAGGCATGGCCTCTCTTGTGCGCGACGAGGGCTTCGGTGTGTGGAGGGGGCTACCACCCCGACTCATGTGGGTGGCACCTCTGTCTAGCTTCATGTTTGTGTACTACGAGACGGTTACGTAGTCGCCTGTGTGCTGGCTGGGGGCTGGGTTGGGGGACCGTGTGTGTGCGCTGCCTTGGTGTTGTCGTTGACGTCACTGTCCTTTGGTTTCGCCTGCAAAGCTTTGAGAAACCCATCCATGGTGCTCACGGGTCTCTTTGCTGCGTCTTGTGGATTGCGCGTGGTCGTGGTTGGGATGTACACGCAGGCGCGGAGCTTTCTGCATGCTCGTGACGGATCCACCATCTCCAACAGCAGCCTGGCCGCAGCTGCTGCGGGACCCGTTGCGTTGGCGTTGGGCACCTGCATCCGCACACCGTTTGACATTGTGGAGCAGCGACGACAGCTGGTCAGCCCTCCTTCAAGCGCGCAAGAAACCGCAGGGCAGCAGGTGATGAAACTGTGCCGACATGAAGGCGTTCGCGCTGCACTTAGTGGATCTCAGGCGACGTTCCTGGTGCGACGCGCATGTATTGCTGTTGGTGCATGCATTCATTGCGCTCGCTGCTGTGCTGGGGTTTGTGTCACCTGTTGGACCCTGACCACCGTTGATGTGGTGTGATGTTGCGGTACACAGATGAGTGCCGTGTTTCTATCGTCTTACTTTGTGGTGTACGAGTCGACCTCCGCGTGGCTTCGCGAGCGCATGCCGGGGCACCAAGGAGCGTCGCACCTGTTGGCCGGCGGGGTCGCAGGCTTTGTGGCAGCCGGCGTGTCCACACCATTCGATGTCATCAAGACGCGCCTGCAAACGGCGAACCTGGAAGCTGCGGCTGCTGCTGCTGCTACTACCGCCGCTGCAGACACCGCTGCGTCTTCGGTGCCTCGCCCTTGCCCTCGCTCTGCTGCTGCGAGGACGACTGCTGCTGCGAGGACGACTGCTGCTGCTGGTGCTGCTGCTTGGCCACGCCACCCGACCATGCGATCTGTGTTTTCAGAACTCGTGGCGGAGCAGGGCTGGAGGGCACTGTGGCGTGGCATTGGACCCCGCCTTGCTGCGTTCACGCCAGCAGGCGCCATCACACTCGGGAGTTATGAAATGTACAAGACGCTGCTGCAACGCGTGTGGAAGGGGTGAACGCACACTGTGTGCTGTGTGTGTGGCGGGGGATGGGGGGGTGCTGCTGAGTTGGTTGCACACTGCTCCCATGTGAATGTGAGCGTTGGTTGCTTTTCCAACCTCCGGGTTTGTTGTGGCGCTTGTGCCTATAATGTACCACGAAACGCGTTCACGTGGTGCGTGCTACGTCGTCCGAGAAAAAAAAGGAATGCTGTCAAACGTAAGTAAAGGTTGTGCTGCTACCGCGCTACACAAGCGCCACACCCAGTCTAGCACAACGCCAATCCATAAGCACGTAAAGTCTCAACCCTGCACTCTCCACTCTCCACTCTCCACCAACGGAAACAAAAGCCAGTGGCCACGGCGTCCCTTTATTCAAACTGTGCTTGCCCGCCAAGCACACCCCCATGCTCTCATCATGCCACAACCCCAACGCCGCCGCCGTTCCCTCCATTACCCAAGGGACACACGCCCATGTGCTGCTCATACAGGCGCCGGGTGCTTTCGTATCGATACTTCAAGTCCTCGATCTCGTTGAAGAAGTTCAAATCAAAGTGGCTGAGCTCCTTCTTCAGCGCCGCATTCAACTGCGTCAGCCGCTCCACCTCGGCCTGCAACTTCGCGGCGGAACCCGCCCCGCTTCGGTGGTTCTTGTTGGACGCCCGCCGTTCGTCGTTCCACTGTGCGCGGATGTTCGCCACGTCCTCCTCCGCCGCGTTCAATGCGGCCTTCAGACGCCTGATTTCTTCCTCCTTGGCCCTGTCCCCGGTGCCACCACCACCACCACCGCCGCCGCTGCCGGTGCCGGTGCCGGTGCCGGTGCCGGTGCCGGTGCTACTGTTGGCCGCGCGCGCCTTGCTGGCGGCGGCCCGCGCCCGTCGAACGTCTGACTCGAGCAGCACAATGCGGCGCTCCAGCTCGGAAACACGTGCCTGTGACTGCTCCACGAGACGCGCCCCACAACACCCATCCCCAATCCCCAATCCCCAATCCACAACACAACACAACACAACACAACACAA
>Ga0213833_1002867_pt1 | contig 10863 bp, 18 predicted proteins | sample SWATP21_FD_160575 | JGI IMG/M metagenome (GOLD analysis project Ga0213833, IMG submission 160575) | Coastal seawater microbial communities from Marineland, Florida, United States - SWA TP2 #1 | ecosystem: Environmental > Aquatic > Marine > Coastal | place: USA: Florida | collected 2016-08-14
TTTTTTTTCTGCGCTTGTATCCGTGCTCTCACCCACTGTGCCCGTGCTTTGGGTGCAGGCGAAAGAAACGACTGGCATGACACGGACCGCGCGACGCCTTGTTCAAGGAATGCGGCGACGAACAATGATGCAAAAGGTTCGCACTTGGGGGGTGGTGCCAGACTGAGAACCCTGTGCACACAGTGTGGGTGCTGCCACGTGGTCTTGTGACGCAATTTGTGACGCTGCAGATGGTGCTCTGCTTCTTCATTTTCGTCATGCTTGCTGTCATCGTGGTGATCCTGTACTTGGCGTTCTTTAATTCGAGCAGCAGCAGCAGCAGCAAGTAGCCGGTGTACTAGTTGGTAGGCTGCAAGGATGTTGGGTCGCGCCACGAGCAGCAGCAAGTAGCCGGTGTACTGGTTGGTAGGCTGCAAGGATGTTGGGTCGCGCCACGTGGGTGAAGTTGACAACACGCAACATCTGGGACCTGTTTGGTTTGAAGCTGACAACATGCAACGTCTAGTACCCATCACTGCTCGCTTCATCCTCATCCGACTCTTCATCTGCAATATCATCGTCGTTGTCAAGAATCTCGACCGTTTGAACGTCGCGCGGCGCAGCATAGCTTCCTGTGGCTGCCAAGTCTTCCCCGCCACCATCCATCACGGAATCCCCGTCCCCACTCTCGTATGGTTCTCCACTGGCCACCACGCTCCCCCCATCATCATCATCCATGCGCCTCCGACGCTTAGCAGGGCGCGGGTTACCCGAGACATGGGCTTTGCCCCCATCCCTGTCGCCCTGTGTGCTGTCTTCGTGATCACTGGCGGCGATGAGTTCTTTCACGGCGGTGGTGGTGAGGCGGAAGTCCCGAGCCGTAGACCTCTGCACAAACCGCTGAACTTTCAAGTTCTGTGCACGAACATGCCACAAGCAGCAACACCATCACGCCCCTGGGACAGACACAACAGAAAGAGGGCTGCATAGCACACGACACGGTGGTATGGGCACCTTGGCAGTCTTCGACAGCTTGATAAGGGCCACCTCGAATTGCTCAATCTGAAAAATCAACTCCGGTACGAGTCGTGATTCCTTTTCAATGCTCTTGGCTGTCACTCACTCACACCAAACACACACCACGTGAGCATCAGTGGGAGTTGGTCATCTTCATCGCCCCAGCCCCACCTTGTCGTTTCTTTCCTTTGTCCTTGTTCTTCTTGCGTTTGTTCACCCCCATGTCGGGCTCGCTCTACAACACATCGAACAATTGGTAGGCCATGAGTTCGCGACTTCATCAGCATAAACACGCGCTGGATGCACCTGAAGGAGGCTCAAGAAGGTGTACGTTGGCTTGGTCAAGTTGCGGCTGACAAAGGCCACCAAACGTTGGAACTTGGGAGTGACGAACTTCGGGCGCACGCTTATCACCTGACCGGCGCGCCACCCTGAGTGTGAGGACCTGGCACACACCACACGCGTGAACACACAACGTACAAGCTTGGTGGCGCTTTCGAGCATTTTGTAGAACGTGGCAAGGGTCTTGAGAACGCGCTGCGCTGCAACTCCAGTGGGAATCTCGGCCTGCATGGAAATGGGGGGGGGAGGGGGAAGACGCACCCACCCACACACACACACACCCACAGCCGTGGCGATACGGCGTCAACACACAGGAAAAATAATGATGCCCGCTTTCCAATCACACAGTTACCTTCACCAAGGGCGGAAGGGCGTGCGCAAGCACCAGCAACCGCCGAAACACTGACAACTCTTTTTCTCCACGAACACGAGCGGCGTGCTCATCGTCGCCTAGCGAGGAAGCAGTGGCATGCGGAAAGTCACGGACCGTGTGGTCAGGGAAGGCGGCAAAGCATCATCCACTCGTCTCCACGTACCCACAACAACGATGAGGCGGGCACGAGCGATGGCGGACGACACCATTGAAAGTTCATGATCCACACCGTCTACCACGCAAGAAACACACACAGCAGCCTTGTCTTTGCTGAGCATGGAAAACCTGGTGCCATGCGACCACCAACATGTGCAACCATCAGCACGCCAGTAAAACGCAGATGTGCTCCAATGTCCACATGCCAACGGACTCTTCGGTAGGTGCATCGTCTTCCTCTGATTCGGAGGGCTGGGCGGCTGGGCCAAGGCTCGCAAGCAGTCCGCATGCGGCGCGTACTAACATGTTACACCCCTTGGAAGACTGAGAGAGCATGCAGAGGCGACATCAGATGAGAAACTACGCAACAATCAAGGGCGCACACAGACACAGACACCAACCCGATTCGAGGCAAGCAAAAACCCCAAAGCTTCACGAGTGATGGTGTTGCTGGAGCTAGCTCGGTCTTTGCATAGAGTAAGCGACCATCCCTGGTCCTGCGAAGTGCTCAGCCTGTTGTCCGGCTGGTGAAGCAGGGTGAGACATGCAACAGCCACAAAACAGGGGGCACAGCCGCAACGACTCGACTCACAATGAGCAACAACCGAATGCAAGCAAAGCACCCCTCCACAGCCTTCCAACGCTTTTTCGCAAAGAACACTGCAAGAAGCTCCTCAAACCATGTCCGAAGCCCCTGAAGAGTGCTATCTTCCAAGCCCATAACACCACCAAGAGCATCTTCTATGCGGTTTGCAGCTGACATGCCGCTGTCCGTCGCAAGGAGCAGACACTGTAAACAGGCCTGCGGAACACTCCATCAAGGGTGAGTTGCAAGGCAATGCACACAAGAACCAGCAGCTACGCCGCCCCAAAGCAGTCCACACCAACCTTTGAGGTGGCAAGCAGCGTGCGACAAACGTCCTTTGCCGTGGGAATCTTCGCCGTGCCAGGACGCGCGGTGCCTGCACCTGCGCCTGCACCACCAGCACCCGATGCAGCGGCCCCGCCGACGACGGACAGCGAATCTCGGTCGGCAAGCGATCGCAGCTCACGCAACACAAGCGGTGCCACCGTTGAGACAAAGGACAGCGCCTTGTGAAACGCGGCACCGCGGTCTGCTCCAGTCCTTGGTGCTTCTGTAGAGCGGTACGTCACTCCAAAGCCTCGCAGCTGCGCAAGGTACTGTTGCACTGTGGCCAAGCACGCCGCATAGACGAACGACACGAAGTGGGGAGACTGTCGGAGCACGTCACCAGCGTCCGTGTCGGTGGCAAGCGAGCGGACAAGGCAAATCAAGGACGAAGGGGTCAACACAGGTGCATCAAGTACAGCTGGGGTTGCAAGTCGTTTGGGGTACGATAAAGCTCCCTTTGGAAGACAAACGCTGCGCAGATGCTGAAGCGCTTTGAAAATGCGCAGCACGGCCGCCGCTTGGCCAGAGGACAACCGCGACCCAGCGGACGTTCGATCTTTCATGGGCCTGGCCACAAGCTCCTGCTCGATGCACGCCACATACACGCTGCACAGAAGGATGGCCAAAGCACGGCTTCGGGCGCCGCGGTCTGTGTCTTGCATGAAGTCGGTGGATTTGTCCAGCTCGTACTCCTCGAGCTCGGTGCCAAGCAGGCGCTGGCACAACTGGCGAAGCTGGTCCCCGGACCCCGTCCACACAGACGCGGAGGTGGACATGGGACCCACCTCGTCCCCATTGTCCCCCTCGTCACTATCGCCGCCATCGACGTGTATCGGCTCGGAGTCATCGGCGGTGGGCGGCGGCGCAAACAACAACACGGTTCGCAGCAACAACCCCAGGGGTTCCATCAGCACGCCAGAGCTCATGCAGGACGCAAGCTTGAATGGTGCAGCCAGGGTGTCGGTTGTGTTGACATAGCGCCGCAGGTGAACTGTGAGGAGAGCCGCAAGAGGCGCACGAAGTCCACGGACACCGGACAGTCGCGACAACCCCGCATACACGGCAGTGCGAACTTCCGCTTGTTGAGACAAGCCGCGTCGAAGAAGGCCGCACACGTCCACAACCAGCCGTTGGACGGAAGACGCGGACCGCATGCCACTGGCACCGTGTTGGAGAAGGAACATGAAGCCTTGCACTGCCGTGACTCGGCTTTGGACAGCCCGGGCAAACACCGCCTTGCGCAGGACCAGAGCGGTGTAGTTGCGAATCGCCTGGTGGTGAACCAGGAGTGGACGGATCGCGTGGAGGAAGGCCATGGCTCGATCAGACGGTAGGGTGCCGAGATAGTCGAGCGCTTCCTGTGCACCACAAAATTCCACCGTTTACCCCACGCAGCGCCAAGCGCACGGCACCAGCCGGTGAGAGAAAACGCGTACCTTCACAGCAGATTCGTGATCAAAGAAGACGTGCATGTCAACAGTTGAGACAATGCGCGCAAGCACGCTGATAAACTGAGGTAGTGCCGCATCATTCATGGCAAGACGGGCAAAAATCTGCTCGAGCAAAGGCGGCCTCACTGCTTTGTGGACTTTGAACACTTGCACAAGGACATCCCTGCCAACCGCAGCGGCAAAGGCGGCAGGTGTGTACTGCAGCATGAATCGGGTTTCCAACGACTCGGCTGGAAACGCACAACACGTCAATATGTTCAAGCACAGTAGCGGCGGCGGTGTGACAGGCACCGACCACACACCACACACGCACCTGACATGGCCTGGTCCAGATCAGGCAGTGGGAGATCCCGCGCCTTGGCCATTTCGAGCAGCTGAACACCCACTTGCAACAAGGGCTGTGAAACGAGATCCCATCCAGCTCGACTGCGCGTGACGGTATCACGCAACACCGACCATGCGGACAAGTGACTGGCGGCGGTATCGCCACCAGGCAAGCCAACCTGGCAGGTGTGGCAAGAGGAACACGACGCGTGATCTCCCGTGACCCGTTCACTCAAAGCGTGCCAAAACAACGCGAAACACCCTGGTACCTGGTCATGGAGCCACGGAGAAGTGATGCACTCGAATCTCACTTTGAACTCGTCCAGCACACGGTGCGTAATGATGGCCAAACACTTTGATTCAAAACGCTGGATGCGAGCCAAGGACAGCAACAACCCAACTCTGAACGGAGATAGTTTCTCCCCACTCTTGAACAAGCGCAGCTGCAGAAGGGAGTTCATCAAAGCATGCGTGTGAGGCAAGTTGCACAGCGACCCCAAGAAAACTCAACAACAACAACAGCAACAGCAAAAACACAAACAAAACTGCACTCAACATCAACGCACAAGCTCCGTGCCCAGGCTAGCATCTTGCTTCGCGGCAAAGTTGAAGTGGGTGATGACGGTCCCCTCAACGCGACGCAGTTGGTCAGCACTCTGATTGGACTTGGGTCGCGCAGCGGGAGTCACAGCGCGTTGACTGAATGTCATATCATCATCGTCACCAGTATCATCAATGGATGGAAGGTCCTCGTCCAACAAGTCAAACTCGCGCATGATGCCACGCAGCACATGCACGCGGTGGCCTGCACCGCCGCACATGGGAACTCGTCACAAGACAAACAGAGAACATTCACAAGGCTCTTCCCACAGCCATACGCACCACGACCGGAGAGCAAGAGAAGTTGATACACAAGGCTGGGGAGCTCGTCAACGGGCAGGATACCGATCTGGCTCAACACCTTGAATATCACCGTGCGCAAACGAGCCTTGCTGATCTGCACATCCCTCAACGTTTTCGCCAAGCCCACCACAGTGCTTCGCGGCCAAGTCGCAGTGCAAAGGCGCTCAATCACACCGTCCTTATAGCTGCAAAAAGCAGATGATCAATCGACGCACATCGAGGAAAACACACAAAACAAAGGAGGGACACACAGCAACGCAACAAGCGTTAGCGGGATGAGGAGGGCAGAGGCATTGTGGAAGGCTGCATCACGGTACGTACGCATCACCAGTCACGCCACGGCAAGCAAGCAAAGCTGTATCACTGATTCGCCCCATGAACTTTGGAACAAGCTCCAGAACTGTGGCTCGCGCTGCATTGGCACCACTCTTGTCAGAGAGGTGGCCCAAGCGTGACTGGGCAGACTTGTGGAGCAACACGTCGTCATCAGAATCGCTGTCAACACGTGAGCGCTCCACCACATGCAGCGCCTGCTCAATCAACGGAGGAAAGTGCTCCCCATCCAAGTTGTCTGCCTCCGTCAACAGGACGTTGAGCACGTCTGTGGCCTTCTTCCCAGTGAGCACATTATGGATGAAGTGAGACAGGGCACGCTCAAAGAAAGCCACAATGCGTTTGGCGCCGCAAGATGGGGTGGAGCTCGCAGCGTCCTCGTGCGATCCGAGGAAGACAGCACGCAGGAACTGATCCGGACTCGTTCCGGAGTCATGGCATCTGGGAGGCATCGGCACGTGCACATCAACCCACAATCCGCGCCACAATGACACGAGCCACGCACCGCGTGTCGAAGCACCGCAAGAGCTCTTGAAGATCACATCGTTCCAACACTGTCGCGATTTCCTGTCTCGCAGAGGCTTGGAGCTTGCTCGCGTCTCCACGAACCCCAGTCGTCACAAGCCGTGCCCCACGTGCCTCCATGTCAGCGTGCAACAGCGACAGCAGGCGTGCTCCCAGTTCTCGCCCACTGAGCGCCTGTGTCGTTGGTTGCGAGCCAGCAACAGAGGCAGACCCATGTGATGGAGGCACCTCATCGCTTTCATCGCTCCCACCGTCCTCCATCGTGCACAACACAACGACCAACGGCGGTGTCGGGTCACTGAACAAGTTTGCACAGCCGCGCAGGCGGGAATTCTCGATTCGATTTGTCCTTTTGGTTTTAGTGACACAACAACGACCCACACAACACGACTAGTCCATGTCGTCGAACAAGTCGTCGTCATCGTCCTCAGGCTCGGGAGCAGGCGCGGCAACAGGCGCAGGGGCGGCGTCTCCCGCCAAGAATCGGTCTGCTTCAGCGGGTGACACGTGGGCCACATCCTCCGAGGGAGACTCGGTGTTCGAGATCAGGGTGAGCTCGTTGCTCACCACAAGAGCCCACAGCTTCGGCTTCTGTGTGGCCTCACACGCGCACAGGTTCAGGTTCAGGTTCACATTCAGAGGCACTAACTAGAATCGAATCATCACAACCACGCGTGCACAAACACGCAGCGCACCGTGAACTGGTCAGACGCCTTGAGATCTGTGATGAAGGTGTTGAAAGACTTCTCATCGTAGTTCGCCAGGCACCCCGCCCGGAGAGCCTTCAAGCAGACGATAGCCTTGTTGAAGTGTACCACCTCACCACCTTCGTCGACGAGCCGGCGGATTTGCTTTTGCATGCCCTCCACAGCCTTGGAAACCAGGTCCACATCGCGGCGACCGATCATGCTGTTGAAGTCCTTCACGGGATCCACGCTACCGACTTGGTTCGCTGGTCCTTGTGCGAACATACTCTGTGGGGCGTTCGGCACAACTGAGTGACAGACACGCACAGCCACAGCATCTTGCCACAACACCTTCCATGCAACACAAAACGCACCGCGGCCGTCAAGTCCTCGTCATCGTCGTCATCGTCACCGGCACCACGGGCCTTCTTCACGGCGTCACCGCCTGGTGCCAACAGTGTGCGGGGTCCACAATGAGATGACAGCCAACGCACTATCAGAGCACATGAGGCACGCGCACCTTTTGTCTCCAGGTCGCCCGCTTCCAGAACGTCTCCCCAAAAGCGTCGCTTTCGCTTCTTCTTTTGGTCTGCGGCAACGGTGTCACAAACTGGTGCGCCCGTCGCGCACCACGCACAGCCTCACCATTCTTTTTCAGCTCGAAGTTGTTGCGGAAACTCTTGACATATCGCTCGCTTTTCTTGAACACGGCATCATCTGGAGTTACGTATCTGTACAACGTGAAATCAGAAACGTAGTTGCCATGTGCAGTGCGGACGCACTGACGCACTTCTGAATTTCAGGGTCGAGCTCTGGCAAAGGGCAGTCGGGCTCCATGGCACGAGCTTGCAGGGCTTGATAGAACCGCTGCAGTACCGGGTTGAACGTCTTGCGAGGGTCCAATGCTTCGCTCTTGTGTCCTGCGGCGTCGACTTGAGCGGTCATCAAGTCGAGACCCGTGATGAGCTCTTCGGCTGCCGCGAGTTGCACTGCACACCACGTTTTCGTGACTTCCATGATACCACCGCAGTCGTCTGCCATCCCACAAACCTAGAGTGGGCTTGAATGCTTCATCTTCGTTGAAGTCAGCAAAGGCATACTCGCGCAGGTCGTCCGAGAAAGGAAGGTGGTTCAAGTACAAGCACTCAAAGTCGGGTTCGTTGGAGGTTTTCGGGTCTTTGCTTGCGATATCTGCCACATGGGTGAGTGATGCGGTGAATACTGGGCACCAAACAGGCTGGCCAGCGCGAGCACGTACAGGGAGTCAGCACAGCAAGGATTGGAGCAGAGTTCGCTCGCTTGACGTATCGAGCCACAATGCAACGATTGGTCTCGTCGAGAGCATGGATGAGAGCAGACAAGCCGACTTGTGCTGCTGCATTGAAAGGCTCAGGCAAAATGCAGTCCACCCCTGCCATGTAGTGGTGACCTGCAGCAACAACAGTGGCGTGATACGATGACCTCAGGAAGCATGGCGGCACATCTAAAGCAGACACCACGCGAACGTACGGCGCGCCTTTGCTTTGTCAATGAAGCCGATGACGCGCAAGCACTTGTTGGACAGGTACTTCATCTGTGCCTCGTCACCCTTGCTAAACGGGACCTGAACAAAAAAAAACACAGGTGCCATGCGCCGCAAATGAGGACGAGATGAGGTGACACAAGGTCGCAAGAAGAAAGGCCGCGTGAACGCACAAGCTGAGAACCGTAAGGAAAGCCCTTGATGCGTTCATCCGCTGTCACTTCCCGATTGATGTCGGTTTGGCTACGATACACACGATCCATCTTCACCTGCGCACCCCACGAACACTTGTGTTAGAACATCGTAACAGGAGCACAGTCATTGTGTGAACAACAACCAGCAACAGGCAACACACCTGGCATGTGTCGCCGCCGGCATCAAGACCAGGAACAGACAACTTCTTCATGGAGGGCAGGCGCTGCTCCGTCGTTTTGGTGTACGCCCACACAGGAATGCCAAGCTTGGGAGAGATCACCAGGTCACCACGAAATTTGGACGTTTGCTTTACACCCTTTGAGCGCATGGCACCCAGCACATCAATTGCCTGTGTGGCGTGCACCAGACTGGCGAGGGCATCGTTGTCACACAGCTCGGTGAGCAACACTTCATTCGCACGCTTCACGTCACTCTTGCGCCGAGCCCTGTCTGTGTCCTCGCCAAAATCCACACCACTGGAAACGCAAAACGATTTAATCGCGTTAAATCAGCGAGTGAAGCCGACTGCTGTGACTGCACCCAACATACATGATGTCCAAGCGGCACTCGAGCTCTTGCAGGTGCTTCATGACAACAGGGACTTGGTCTTGATCTTCGATTTCGCCCGCAGCATCCGTCACCAAGAACACCCTTCGTTTGAACTTCTTCCCCCCCGTTTTTTCCTTGAGGAGTTCCAAGCTCACGATGACTATCACAAGCCGGCGGGTGAGATGACCACGACAAGCAAAAAACCGCACACCACAATTCCACCACGCACGAGCGTCAAGCAAGTCCCCAGACTCAGATCCGGACTGAATGGCGGGAATCATGCGCAACAGGTCAACACTTGGTGGATTCAACCCATGGTCCACAGTTACGTGCTCGTAGCCGCCGAGGTTGGAGTTCAGGTCGTTCTCGGTGTCTGAAGCAAAAGGTGCGCACAGTATGAGAACACCGCACCCGAACAAACCACAGGCACAATCAACGCACCGTCCGTCCCGAATGTGACCAGCCCGACCAGGTCCTTGGCACTGAATAGAATCTGGTGGTGTTGTCAAAGCTAGGCGTCACACGGAATGCAGACAACACAACCCGCTCTGTGCGTCATACCTTCTGCTGCACCAACAACTCCACAGCTTTCTTTGCAGATGTGAGCCGCGTGGGCACGACTGCACCATCGCTCATACTCGCCCCTACGTCCAACACACATATCACTGCTTCCTTTGACCTCGCCATTTGAGCGGGATATCACAGTGGCGCGGCGTCAAGCTCAGGTACACGACACGGCCAGCAGCTGCAGAAGCTTCTCGCACAATCCACCCTCCTCCCAAAATTGCGTCTTTGGTAATTCATTTTGATATTTGGAATTGCAAAACTACCAGCTGTTGACTTGCTTGTTACCTGTTCGTTGAAGACCTGCTCGCCGACGCATCGCGCGGCACGGTGAACGAAGGGCGTGGACCGTGACGCTTGCTTGCGTGGTTACCCCGTCAACAGAGGAGCACATTTGGTGTGGGGGTGCCCTTCCAGGCCGCTTGGTGACGCCATACTCGCTGCTACTGCTGCTGCACCGTTCAGCCGTGCGGCAGGCCAGCCATGTCGCACAGCCCGGCTCGACGGTCCCGGCGCGGCCCTGAGACCAACGATGCCCCGGACCGCACCGGTACTGGTGGTGGCAAGCCACTGGACTATGGACGCGTGATTAAGTTGTTTGTGAACAAGCACACGGAGGCGTTGGTGGACCGACAGCTCTCCGCCGTGCGCCGCGTAGCCCGAAAAAACCAAGACGGGTGCGCTGGGGGTGGATGCTTGGTGGCACTCAGCCGTAGCAAAGTGCAAGTGCGGTCGCGTGACGCTGCACATATGGTGTCTCCAGGTACATGATCAAAGACCTACCACATCTGGAGGAGCTGTTGAAGCTGCTTGCCGAGCGCGTGGAAGGCGGCGCAGAGGACTTTCGAGAAGCCCTCGGATCCTTGGTGGTGCTTGCTGGCAAGGTAGGCGTTGCGTTTCCATCCCCGTCCTCGCCAGGGTTGTGGCCGTACACATGTGTTGGGCTCCCCCATGACACGTGTGTGTGTGTGTGCGTGTGCGTGCGTGTGTGTATGTGTGTGTGTGTGTGTGTGTGTATGTGTGTGTGTGTG
>Ga0213833_1002868_pt1 | contig 10860 bp, 7 predicted proteins | sample SWATP21_FD_160575 | JGI IMG/M metagenome (GOLD analysis project Ga0213833, IMG submission 160575) | Coastal seawater microbial communities from Marineland, Florida, United States - SWA TP2 #1 | ecosystem: Environmental > Aquatic > Marine > Coastal | place: USA: Florida | collected 2016-08-14
CTGCCTGCCTGCCTGCCTGCCTGCCTGCCTGCCTGCCTGCCTGCCTGCCTGCCTGCCTCGTGTTCCACATATGTCCTCTTTGTGTGGTGGGATGTGGTGCCTGTGATGGGTGTGGGCATTGCAGTTGGATGTTGATTCCGGATTGGACCCCGCGTCCCTTCCAAGCATGGAGGAAGTCGATCGCTTTCTGTTGCAGCACCACGCGCTCCCCCCACAGTCCGACGATGACCTTGGTGCCACGGGGCTTCGAAACCCGCCAACTGCCCCTCACGCAGCCGCACACCACACACACGGTGGATTGACGGGCGGTGGCCTCACTGCTTCGGACGCGGGCTCCGATGCTCCCCACACAACGGCAGACACCGTCGCGGCAGCCCACGTTGGTGCCAACAGTCGCACCACCACCACCACCACCACCAGCAGCAGCAGCACAGTTGCCAGCGTGTACTCGTCTTCGAGCGACACGCAGCTGCAGCACGGCCGCCGTTCCGGCAACCCCACAACGGATGCGGCGCGTGGCGTGGAGTCGTCGCGCCTCACGTTTGAGCAGCACCTCGCAGACCTTGACCGCGTGTTGGGCCTGCACACACCGCACCACTCGGGGCAGCAGCAACACGGCAGCGACCGGCGCCCACCCCCGCCACATCCCAGCTCCGCAAACCCCCCTGGCCTTGCCACCCCTTCGTCATCAGAGGCCTTGCCGCCCCGCCGTGGCACACATGCACGAGCACATGCACATGCGCGCCGTCAACCCACGCAGCACTCGAGAAGGCCGGCTCACTCGCACGCGCATGGTCTCCAGCACCCACGTGGTGGGGGTGCGGCGGTGCTGGACAGCCCTGCTCACGCGTCCAGCCTGTTGGCGAGCCAACTGACGGAGCTGGAGTCGCTCATGGCGCAGCAGCCCTTTGGGTCGTTGAGCGGGCTGGACAGCAGTGACACCACGTCCCCCACCCCGCACGCACTCGCGCTCGCCCTGGACGCCGACACTCATCATGGTGTGCGGGGCGCTGACGGCGGTGGTGCCACGTTGGCCAGCGGCGACGCCGGGGCCGGGCCTGTGCACTCGCTGCACACGTCACTGCCGTCGTCCTTCCAAAGCAGCCCGCGGTCGTGGGGCGGGGACGCCGACAGGGAAAGGGATGGGGACAGGGATCGCGATCTCACTGCTGGCGGTGGTGTGGGTGCTGTCTCTTCTCCTGGCACTGCGTCGGATGCCCTCCTTGCCGCTGGATCCACTGGCGGCTCCAGCAACAACCTGGACCAGGACGTGGCCGCCGCAGCAGCCGCTGCGTCTTCTGCGCCGACCGCCACTGTGACTGCAACGACTGTGCCGTCGTCGCTGCTGGTTGAAGGTACGACTGTGGCGGCGACGGTGGGTGTTTCCACTGCTGTTGTGCTTGGAGCTGGAGCTGGAGCTGTCGCCACTGGCCGGGCGGATGGCTTCGGCATGGTGAATCTGCACCCACGTGGTGGTGATGGTGGTGATGGTGGTGATGGTGGTGATGGTGGTGATGGTGGACAAGGCGCCGACATGGATGCGTTCCGCGGTCACGCCAACGGCAGGCCATCTGCGTCAGCCGGTGCCCCTGCGTCGCCCAGCACCACTGCGCCGCTGGCCTCACTGTCCCCGCCGCCAGACGACGACGCTGCCAGCCCCAACACCAACACGCCAGCCCAAGATGTCGCGTATGGTAGTGGTGCCGCCGGTCTGCCGGTCATGACGACAGTGGCGGGAGGTGCAGACGCGGTTGCTGCGCCGCCTGCCAGGTACAAGGACGGGGCCACGGCGTTCGTTGGTGACCCCCACACCATGCAACTGCCCACCCCCGAGCACCCAGTTCGGCTGGCCGCGCGAGATGCTGCCGGCCAGCCCGCGTTTCCGATGGCGACAGGTGCTGGTGCGGGTACGGGTGCGGGTGCGGGTGCGGGTGCGGGTGCGAGCATGTCCAGCAAGGCAGCTGCTGCGCCGCCTGCCATGGTTTCTTCATCGCGCGGTCGTGCCGGTGGTGACGCCACCAACCATGTGGGTGTGGTGGTGCATCGGGGGGCGGAAGAAGGAGGCCGGGGAGGCCAGCGCATGCATGCCGGCGAGGACGGGAATGGCTTGGAGGGGTGGCAGGCGAGTCATGAGGAGCGACACGTCCGTGTACCGTCGGTGCCCGCGCCGGCGCCTTTGCCTGCGCCTGGTGGTGTTGGCACTGTGGCACCGCCGCCCGTTCCCACGCCCCTCCCACACCTCCCGCCGCACGTGTCCCCAACCCCCAGCACTGTGACGCCCACCACCGGACCCATGCCCCTACAACCCGTCGGTTGGCTGGAGCCCCCCGCTTCGGCGGTGGCTACGGCTCGCGGGACTGGGACTGGAGCTGGAGCTGGAGCTGGAGCTGGAGCTGGGGCTGGACTTCCCACCTACCCCACCACCGCCACTGTCACCGCTACAGCCACAGCCACAGCCACCTCGCGCGCCGACTTGACGCTCGCCGAGTCGCGTTTGCACGCGTCGGCACTGCACCAAGACTCGTTCGACTTCCCCCTCGATGCCACGGCCACTGGAGGAGCGGGGACGCCCATGATGGCGACGATGATGATGACGGGTGTCACGCCGCCCGGAGCGCCAGCGGAAGACACTGCACCGAGCGCGGATGCTGATGCGGGGGCTGGGGCTGGTGCCAGAGCCGCCGCAGCTGCCGTGCGATCCCAAACAACGGAAACGGACGGGGGAGTGGGGGGTGGTGTCAGTGGTGCCGGAACGGGTGCAAGTGGGGCCGAGGCGGATGCAGGTGCGGGCTCGACGGTCGATGGCGGCGGTGGAATGGCAGCGGGGGAGTTGACGGGTGGGGCTGTTGGACCCGCCACTGGCATGGGTGTGCTGCGTGCTGCCCACCACGCACCAGCATCCGCCATGGCGACCACGGCCACGGCCACGGCCACACAGGCACAGGCACAGGCACAGGCACAGGCACAGGCACAGGCACAGTTTGGGACAGTTGCACCAGTGACCGGCACCACCTCTGCCGCCGCCACTGGCCTCGCCGGCGCAACCAGCGCGGGCACAGACACGGCACGTGGTGGGCTGTCTTGGCCGTATGACAGCGGGTATCGCGGCACCCACATTGCACCGGCGCGTGGAGGTCAACTGCGGCGTGATCCCCAGCCGTCTGACTCGGGTCCCTCCGCTGCTGCCACTGCTGCCACTGCTACGACTGCGCCTGCCCCCTCTGTGGTGGTTGGCGTGAGCGGCGGCACCGCGTCAAGCAGGTACGACACGCGGCATGCCGCTGGGTTCCTCGCAGGAACGGCGGCGGCGACGGCATCGGCCCCGCATGGCAGTGGCATGGCGATGGAGGATGACAGCGGCATGCGCAGTGCGGGTGCGGGTGCCACCTCGGGTGGCGTCGTCGCTGCCTTGTCTGGCAACAGCGCCGGCAGCGGCGCCATGCCTGGGGATCACCGTCGTCGGCTCCGGCTTCACCATGGCGGGCACCACTATGTCGTCGGAGCAGGCGCAGGTGGCGGTGCCGGTGCTGGTGGTGGCGGTGGTGCTGGTGGTGCTGGTGGTGGTGCTGCGGGTGTTGGGGGTGCGGGGGGTGCGCGCGTTGATGGGGTGCGTGGTTCAGTCGGCGGGCACCGTCAGTCCGCCAGTGGTGCCACCGGTGGTGGCGCCCGGCGTTCGGTAGGCAGCAGCACTGGCACCACACGCTCAGCCGGCAACCCCACCGCACAGGACAGTGCCGGTGGCCCGCTGTCACCACGCCAACACCAACAACACCAACAACACCAACACTACCCACAACACCCGCACGTGCCCATGGCGGTGTCGTCCACAGCGCGTCCCGGGGCTGTGACCCGCGTGTCAGATGGCCGTGGCCACTCCACCTCCGCGGTTGTCGTGGACGTGCTGGCGGATGACAGCTTCGAGATGCCGTCGGAGCTGGCTGCCGATGACGTGGACAGCCCCGAGTCTCTGGCGTCCTCCACTGGACTCGCGGGTGCGCGCTCCCGGCGACCGGCGCACGCGCAACCCACCACACAACCCGGGGGCCAACCAGCGTCCAGTGGTCGAGCGCCGTCTGGCTCAGCCGCTGGCTCCGACTTCTTTGCGGGCGCCGCACGTGGCAGTCGTCGTGGCGATCGTGGCCTCGGACAACCACGGCGGCACCAGGACCAGAACCAGAACCAGAACCAGAACCAGAACCAGGACCAGAACCAGAACCAGAACCAGAACCAGAACCAGGACCAGGACCAGGACCAAGACCAGGACGAGTCGTCGCCCGTGTCCCGCCGCTTGTTGTCCGAGCTGGGGGGTCGCGGTGCTGCTGCGCGACCGCTGGCGCATCAAGAAGAAGGACACGTCCACAACAGCGACCTCGGCGCTGCGACAACGACAGCACCACCACCAACAACAACAGCAACAACAACAACAACAACCGGCGGCGGCGGCCACCACACAACGCGTCACCCAGCGTATCCGATGCGGGCACGCAGTGAAGAAGGAGAGGGCTCCGCATCGTCGGTGGATCCGTTGGCGGGGTTGATGGACGATGACGCTTTTCCCAACCTGCCGTCCCTCCCAAGCTCTGTCACGTCACGAGAGCACAACGGCAACGATCACGATGACGACGCCATCGGGCGCCCCTCTGGTCGGCTGGGGCGACGAGATGGGGCTGGTGATGGACAGGGGGAGGGTCAGAGTTGGTTTGAGTCCGGGAGGATGGGCAGGCGTGTGGAAGGCCATGACGCCGTGGCTCGTGGCAACGGCGCTGCAGGTGCGCGTGTGGACGCAGGTGCGCACGGCGGTGGCCGCTTCACTGCGGCGTCGACGGTCACCCGTGACGACAACGACGACGATGAAGACTTGAGCTTCGCCACCGACTTTGACGGCCACCTCGATGGCAGCGGGTTGGACGATGGTAGCGCAGGGAGCAGCGTGAGCACCCCGTCATTTGCATCGGCAACCAGCGCCGGTGCCGGCGCCAGTGCCAGTGCCAGCGTGTCTGACCTGGCCCAACGCTGGCACAACGTGAATGTGCTGCTTCGTGACGCTGGCGTCACCCCGGTGCGTCCGCTTGGCAACCTTCTGGATGGCGGCGCTGCTGGCGGCATCCATGGTGACGGCGGCGATACTGATGCTAGTGGTGGTGGTGGTGGTGGTGATGGCATGGGGTTTGATGCGAGAGGCGTGGCCCAGACTGCTGGACGGTCTGGTCATGGTCGTGGTCACGGTGCCGGCGCTGGTACCGCTGCCGCTGCCGCTGCCGCCGCCATGTCGTGGGCGTCAGAGACCAGCGTCCTGGCGTCCATTCGTGAGCTGTTGACCGCGTACCGCAAGCGCGGCGACCTGCTGCGTGACGCGCTGGTGGCGCACACTTCCTCGCGCGAGGCGTCGGACGACGCACATACCGCGGCACAGGCGCTGCGCACGGCCAAGGCGCAGGGCCGGCAGCTGAAGCGCAAGCTGTTGGACACGGAGCAGCGGCTGCGGGCTGCCGAGCGCACCATCACCACCATGCGTAGCAAGGATGGGGATGTTCGCAAGCGACGGAGGGAGGTGTCGTCGCTGCAGCGGCTGGTGGCGCACTCGGAACACCGCGTCGCGGCGAAGGAGCGGGAGGTCACCAAGTTGAAGCGCAAGCTGCAGGCACAGGCCCAGGCACACCGTGTGTCGCGGAAGCGTGCCGAGAAGGTGTTTGAGAAGCTCCACAAACGCTCCTACCGACCGGCGTCTGGTGCTGATGCGAAGACGTACGTCGGCGCGTTGGTGGTTTGATGTGTGTGTGTGTGTGCTGGGTCGGTATTGTGTGGTTTGTGGTCCGGGTGTTGCGGGGAGCTAGGTTGCACGTTGTCGTGTCGTGTCGTGTCACTCACCGCTCCCTTCATTGTTTTGCATTGTGTCCTGTGTGTCGGTTTGCCTGTTTTGTCTGTGTGTCTGCATGCCTTGGGCATGTTCCCTGTGGCTGCGTGGCGAGCAGCCTGTCCATCATTGACATGTATGAGACGGAGCACGGCACCCTGAAGCGCGAAAACGGGTTTCTGCAGGACGAAGTGACACGGTTGAACGCCGAAATCCGGCGCTTGGAAAACCACGCGGCATCGCAAAAAGGCGCGGGAGACAACGGCAGCGGTACCAATGCTGCCGGTGCCGGTGCTGGTGCCGGTGCTGGTGCCGGTGCTGGTGCCGGTGCTGGTGCCGGTGCTGGCGGTCGTGTGCCCCATCCCCATCGCCCACTGGATGTGCAAGACTATGAGGGGCTGGGTGCAGCCACGGCGCTGCGTATCGAGCGTCTGCACCGCAAACAACTCGAGCGTGCGGCGATGCTGCGGGCCAAGGAGCAAGAGCTCAAAGCCAAGGCGACGACGCTGCGGAAGGAGTTTGTCACGGTCACCCACTACGCCAAGGAGCTGGAAGAGCAAGTCGAGAACTTGGAGTTGGAGATCCAATCGCGCCCGACAGTGCGGGACTGGAACGACGCCCAGCGCACCATCAAGAACTTGGAACGGCAGGTGCAGGCTGCGATTGACGCCGGGATTCCGGCGGGTGTGCTGACGAATCGGGCGCGAGACATGAAGCGTGAAGCAGACGCGCAACACTCCATGGCGAGTACCCGGCACTTGATTGCGAAGGACAAGGCGGCGTGGAACCTGCGACTGTACAGGTTTGACAGTTACCCTCGCGATCGCTTGTTGCAGGTGCGTGTGAAACAAACGTTGGCATGGCCGAAGGCGGGCCAGTGTTGTGAGGACGTTGTGTGTGGCGTTCCCCATCCGTTGTGTCATCATGTTGTGTTGCCTCGTTTTGTGTTCTCTCTGCTCCTCTCTCTCTCTCATTTCTCATTTCTGGTTTTTGATTTCTTGTCACATTTGGTGTGCTGCAGTTTGCCAAGGATGTGTGCCTGGAGTTGGGGCTCCCGAACAGCGACAATGTGGTGCCTGCGCTGCGGAAGATGAAGCAGGTCATTAGCATGGTTCCGAAGCTGGAAGCATTCTACAAGCAGGTGTGCAACTTTGTGCTGGTGCACAACCCATCTGGACCACCCTTCGGCGAGGAGGAGGGCAAAGGTCATGCTGACGGCGCCAGCGAAACCACCGCAAGGCGTGGTCGCGTGCCGGTTGGTGAACGCGTGCTTCCCATCTTGCAACACTGGGTGCAAGAGTTGCGAACGCTGGCGGCGCACCGGGTATGTGTTCACCCTTGCAGGCCCTTGTTGTTTTTGTTTTCTGTTTGTTTTTGTTTGTTTTTGTGCGAGCGGGTGGCTTCTCACGCCGGTCCCTGTGACATGGAATGTGGACGCGGTGTGTTGTGTGTTGGCTTTGGTGTGTCGTGTGGTGTGGTGTGATGTGATGTGATGTCGTGTGTGACGTGTGTACCAGGCCTTCCACAAGACGGTTCAAATTGGGCTGCACCAGCGCGTGGCATCAGTCACGGCCCAAGCGGCGGGGCACCCACCTCGCAAACTGTCGCGGCAGGAGGTAGAGAAGGCGTTGGCAGACCTGGTGCAGCTTGAGGCCATGTCGTTGCAGCAACAAGAGGCGTTTGCCGCTGCAGAAGCGGCACTGGCCCAGGATGCGAGTGCCAAGATTTTGCTGCACCGCATCGTGAAACACTTCCAACGCCTGTTTGACGTGGACTCCCTCAGTGGCATGTTCCCCAAGATGAATGTGCGTGGCTTGTTTCTTTTGTTTTTTTCTTTGCGTCTGTCGCCTGCCGCTGTACTCTCTATTTGAGGTTGTTGTGCTTTGTTGCTCTGTGTTTGAGGCCCTCTGTTTGTTGCGACTCTCACCCACCCGTATATCTGTCTCGTGCAGGAGGTGTACTTGTATGTTAATGAGTCGCAGAACTTCATGTCGGTGCTCAAGAACATGCTGGGGCTGGGTACGTCCTTTTTGCTTGACGCGCGCGTGGTGCGGATGTTGTGGCTGTGGGTGTGTGCCGTGCTTGCGCTGTGCGCTGTTGTGCGCAACCCCTCCCTCACACCCTGATCTCTCTCCCACACAACGCACAACACATGGCACCACCACTCCCACCACCAGATGCCCGCGTGTCCACCAACGCGTGTCTGTCGGCCCTGCGCCAAGCCCTGGAAGACGACACCCGCCGCGCGGAAGCTCGCCGATCCCGCCCGGTGCCCACCGCCTTCGACCGCACCGTGTTCGGCACTGCACCGCCCGCCCACGAGGCTGTCCCCTTGCGCACCGACCCCCGGAGGGATCCCACGCCGGCGGCCCTTCCGCAGCATCCCCAACCCCTGCGGCAACCGCTGGGCGTGTCCACACGACACCCGACGGTCGGGAACGCCACGGCGACGGGTGCGGGTGCGGGTGCGGGTGCGGGTGCGGGTGCGGGTGCGGGTGCGGGTGCGGGTGCTGAGGGCGATGTGTGGGGGTTGGGTGGGGATGTGGACGGCGTGCGCGACCCGTCGCAGCCCCTTCCACCGCAGCCCCAGCACGTGCACATCTCGCGCCATGTCGACGACGGGGCTGGTGCGCCCAGTGGCGGTGGGGGGGGCAGTGGTACTGCTGGTGTCACAGAGCGGCGCGGTGGGATCGGTTGGACGGTGGTGTAGTCGGGCGTCAAGGATAACGTGTGATAATGTGGCGAGCGACATCGCGAAGTATGTTGGGAGCACGTATGTGCTGCGCCGCTGGCGTACAACTACAAACAACAAGTTTATCATTATCATCGTCATCATATTTTCCATGTGCATGCTCAAGATCCACACCGTGTGGGGATGTGTCATCTTGCTGTGTGGCCGTCGCTACCTTGTTGCTGAAGCCGCAGCTGGATGTTGGCGAGATTTGTACGGACTTGGTTGTGGTGTGGCAGCAAGCTGTGAGCCTTCTGGTACAACTCCAACGCTTCATGCAGCTTGCCTGCCTGTTCTGCTGCGAATCTGGACGTCGTTGGGGACATCGCACACCACCACACACACGACACAGCACACGCCGCACACAAGAGCATGAACAAATGCCTGACCAGCACGGCACAGCACACACACACACACACACACACACACACACACACACACACACACACACACACACACACATACATACATCCACATACAGCGTACCCTGCATTTGTGAGAATGAGGGGGTTGTCAGGCTCCTTTTGCAGGGCCATATTGTGCCACGATAGACTCCGCTGCATACACGCACGGCACATCACATGACACGGCACATCGTCAACCACCACAGCCAGAAGCAGCACAGCAGCACTCCAGCTATGCCGTCAAACGCAAAGCGGCAGCAACCTCCAGCGCAACCCCACCCACCTCCATCTGTCCCATCCTCATCAACATGCTTGCGCCGTTACTGTACGCGCCTGCGGACCCATCTTCTGCCAAACTCAACTCCTGTAACGCAACACGCGTGCACACATGCACACACACAGCGCAGTCCCACTGGCCTGGTCAGCGACGACTCTTTTTGTTTTGTTTTGCTTTTTTTGCCACCCCCGCGCTTCAATCACGCACAAAAGCTTGAACAGCCTCCTCCATTCTCCCAAGCCGCTCCAGTGTCAGCGCCATTTGGTTGTACACGTCGCCCAAGTTCGTGGTTTCGATGCCACCGCGCTCTGACTGAGCCTGAGCCACAGCTGTGGTGTACTCCCTGGAGCGCAAACGCGTGCACACCACACCCACACCACACACATTCACAAGTGAGACAACACAGCAGGCGCACCCAAGCGGCTTTCCCTCATGAAGCGAAACCAACCAACCAACCAACCAACCAACCAACCAACCAACCAACCAACCAACCAACCAACCATGTGCAACGCCAACGACGTGGCGTGTGCGCGATGCAACGTACTGAAGAGCTCCTGCATAGGCACCTCGCTCAAACGCCACACTGCCACGACCCATGTACACCATGGCAAGGTGGCACCCGAGCCCCGGCGCACGCTCCAAGTAAAACTGCGCCTTGTCCAACAATGGTTCACCTGATTCGGCGTCCATCAACGAACCGCCCTCGCGCTTGGCGGCAAAGTGTTTGGAGAGGTACTCGTTCGCGAGGTAGGCCATAGCTTTTCCAGAGCTGGGCTGCATGTCAGCAGCGCTGCAGCAGCAGCAAAAGAAGCCAAACACCAACCACACATGCAGCAACACCCAAACACGGGGTGTGAGCAAGTGGCGGGTGCTGTTTGGTGTTGTGTGTGGGTGTGCAGCCACCCTGCGTACAGTTTCAAATGGTGGATGGCACCGTCGGATTCACCGAGAGAGCGAAGAGCTAGACCCAAGTTCAACTGGGCCATGGGAAACTCCGGGTACAACTCGACAGCCAGTGACAGGACCTTCGCCGCACGCTTCACCTGCGTTGGCATCCACGCACACAACCACACAAACACGGGCAGACCAAAACGATGGGGGTCACAACGCCCACCACTCTGTGCCGACACCAGCCGCCCGCCCCATTAGTTCCTGCGCAGCATGCAACACAAACCTGCGTGGCGTTGCCATTCAGCAACATCAGGCCAACATTGTTCAAGGCCTTCAGTGACCGAGGGTGCGTCGCCAACGCGCTCTCAAACAGCCGCTGCTCCGACGACCAGTCCAGGTTTCGCACCTGCGTCCGCAGCGCCAACAACGCCAACACCACCAGTGCCACGCCACGCCGCAGCGAAACTCCTCCCGTCTGTGTTCTTCGCGCGGCCGGGTGAGACAGCAGCGCATTCGCGGAGTCCCTCTTTGCCTTGCCCTCGACAGGGCCAACAACAGGTGGGAGCGGCGAGGAAGGGTCATGGCACTTGCCTTCGCCGCCCGCCAACTGTCCCGTACCTGCCGCACCCTCAGCACCCTCCGCACCCTCAGCACCCTCAGCACCCTCAGCACCCTCAGCACCCTCAGCACCCTCAGCACCCTC
>Ga0213833_1002870_pt1 | contig 10853 bp, 20 predicted proteins | sample SWATP21_FD_160575 | JGI IMG/M metagenome (GOLD analysis project Ga0213833, IMG submission 160575) | Coastal seawater microbial communities from Marineland, Florida, United States - SWA TP2 #1 | ecosystem: Environmental > Aquatic > Marine > Coastal | place: USA: Florida | collected 2016-08-14
TGTGTGTGTGTGTGTGTGTGTGTGTGTGTGTGTGTGTGTGTGTCATTGACACGTTGGGTTGTTCTGCTTCCGCAGGGAGTGATGAACAAAGGCTCTCGCCAGTTCTGGAACCGGCCCCGCATCATTGTTGGGTGGAACTTGGTGCAAGAGGAACGCAAGGCGACGTGGTTTGAGTGCGTAGGTGGAGCGCGGTGCAGGGTTCAGTTTGAGTGCACTTGACTTACGCTCCTGGTTTGCCACGTCATCATTTCAGGCTGTTCTATGACTTGGTGTTTGTGGCCTGCTGCATCAACCTTGGTAGGTTTCCTGCTCCAGTACAATGCATCTCGGTAATGTTTGTGTGAGTGACACTATGCTGTACCAGGCAATTTTCTCAAGAAGAACACTTCGTTCCAAGGGGTTGGTGCCACGCTCGTGTACTTCCTCGGTGAGTACAATAGCGTCTATTGCTGTACTCACGGCGTAGTTGCCCCTAAGATATTTTATTGCATCCTGGTCGCTTTGCAGCGATGTGGCTTACGTGGTACGAGATGTTGATGTACACGACCAAGTTCTCCACCAAGGACGCCGCGCATCGTGTGCGTACTGTTGCATTGCTGGTTGTGTTTCTTTGTGCACACCTTGACACAATCACGCTTGCGATTGTTGCCAGGTGTTCATGTTTCTTCAATCACTCGCGGCCATGGGCATGGCAGCCCACGTAGGTGTGAAACCCTCCGCTGACTTGAACGCCGGGTTCCTCGCCTCGTACGCTGTATTTGTGCCTACCGCTGCACCCCTCTGTTGCAACGACTAACACCGGCGTGCCACTTGTGCGAACAGACTGTTTCTCTCCAAACTTACCTTCGTCGCGATGTACGCGGAGATCGCCAAGTTTGCCACCCCCAATCCCCAGCGCACCATCCCTCAGTTCAAGGTGGTTGGTTGCCGCTGTGGTGTGTGCAGCAACTGAATTGGATCGTCCCTTCGCTGACTCGAAACGGACATTGCGTGTGAACTGAGCGCTGCAGACGTACTTGTGGGCTCAGGCGTGCGGATTGCCGATCCTGACGTACGCGTTGTTCGTCGGTGGCTGGAACGGCATTCTCGTGCTTTGTGTGGGACTGGTGCTGGAGCGGACGGTGCATTCACTGTTGCAGTACAGACTTACGAAGGAGCAACGCCTACCAGTGGGTGACACAGGGTTGGAAAGGAAAGGTGTCTGTGCAGTTTGTTGTTCACGTGCCGTGCCCCCCGATCTGTGCCCATGTGTGCAGATTCACGTCGAACACTTTGCGGAGCGTGTTGGACTTTGGGTGATGCTGGTGATGGGCGAGTCCATGATCTCATTGATCACGTCACCCGTTGTACAAGATTCTTCGCATTACCTAACGTTGTTTTACAGTCTGGGCTTGGTGTTCCTCATCCAGCATCTGTACTTTGAGGCGCAACCGTCACACGCAGACCAGCACGCTCTACGGTACGATCCGATTCCACTACCACCCGTTGGTTTGTTTTTCATGTCGTGCCATCACGCATGTTGGGTTTCACGGTTCCCTGTCCCCAACCTCCATGACGAACGCCATGGTGTGCAGACTTACACTGCGTCAAGGGGCTTCGTTTGTCTACTTCCACCTGGTTCTGTCGGCTGCTTTGTTGTGTGCTGGTGTCGGCATCAAGGTATGTGTTCATCGCCTTGGCCTGTGGCTTGGTGAGTCGCTGTGTCAAGCAAGGCACACACACCCCACTCACCAGCAACGCAACCATGGCACAGATGGTGCTGCTCAACGCCACAGATGAGTTGCATGCCGCCCAAGCCTATGTCCTTTGCTGTTCTGTCGGAGTCTGTCTCGGGTCCATCCAAGCCATTCGCTTGCAGCACAAGAAGGGGTTCCTGAACACTCTCGGTGGTGATGACGACAACGTGCGGCTCTTTGTTTGTTTTTGTTTTTTGTTGGTGCCGTGCGCTGCTGCGGCCCCCGTGGGGCTCACATCTTGCTGGGCAACTGCCGCAGATCCGCACACCGCTCGCTCGAGCATTCCATACAAGCATGGTTGTCCTGTGCTTCCTTGTGCCCTTGGGAGTGGTGCATCACGTGTTGTCATCCGTTGGTACGTTTCGTTGGAGGGGGGGAGCCATGTGGCGCGGGCAAACGCTTTGGCACTCGCAGTGCGTGGCCAGCGGCCGCAGCCAACTCTTGCCGTGTTGTGGCGTGGTGTCTGTCTGGGCCACAGGTACCATGGGCATCATGTTGGCCATTGCCCTGCTGAGTGTGACCTTTGATGCTGTGACGCGGTCACTCCTTTCTAAAGGTGGCGATGGCCACCCTCTCCTCCATGGCCACGGCGCACACGCAAGCTCCACCGACGCCAGCAGTGGGGGAGAAGGCCACGGCCACGGCCACAGCCACACAGTCACGTCCTCACCCTCCACTCGCCACCGATCCCACACACGGGCGCGCAGCAGCACCCGCTCCCGCCGCGGGTCACGCAGCAAGTCCCGCGCTCGCAGCGGCACCCATGCGACGCGTGGAACCCGGGCCAGCAGCTGCAGCAGCACCCACGGTCCGGCGCCTGCCGTCCAACCTGCGGCTATCGGCGCGGGGCCGGGCTCTGCTGGTCTTGGCCCAGGTGGGATGCATGACGGCGTGCCACCCACACCGCCAGCCATGTCCCCACCCCCGCCACCTCCTTTACCTCCACCCCCCGTTGGTGGTGGTTCGATCCCCGCAACAACTGGTGCCGGTGCCGGTGCCGGTGCCGGTGCCGCCGCCAATGCCGCCGCCAATGCCGCTCCTCCGCCGCCTGCACCTGTGTCGCGAACACAGAGCTCCTCACGGCGCTCGCGCCACGACAGCGCCACGAGTCACGCGAGCAAGACCAGCCATGTTCGCTTTTCTGTCGAAACCACGGCTGTGGCTCCGACAGCGGCGGCAGAGGAGCCGCACATGGGTGCCGACGACGATTCGGGAGGTGTACCTGGCGCAAGCGACGGCGGAGAGGGGGGAGAGGTGTTTATCGGCAGCGACCAAGATAGTGGCAGTGAAACGGGTGAGAGTGGCGGAAGTGACGGGTCATACGACGACGACGACATGGAGGACGATGATGATGATGATGCTGATGATGGCGAAGACAGCGATGCGGGTGCGCCCTTCCGAGGAGAGCGGTTGTCCGTGTCTACCCCTTGCGATGGTGACGAGTGCCCCTTGTGTTTGTTCTGTGGCGGCGCTTGTTGTGGAGCAGATACTGACATGAGTGAAGGTGAAATTGACGAAATGCTCGACCAGTTGGCCGGGTTGCGGAGCCGAGTGTACGTGGCGGGTACACACATGTGCAGTTCGTCCCGTTCCAGCAATCGCGCGCATCAGATCAGACACAAGGCGATAATTCTCATCCGATGCCATCCGCTGCTGCTTTGTTTTGTCTCAGGTACACCCTCGAACGCATTATCACCCCCACGGACCTGGAGGGAGGATCGTCTGCTGCAGCCATCGCGAGAGCTGTGGCGATGTCCCAGCAGCGCTACTCGGCAGGCGTCCCTGTCACTGTGGAAGAGGAGTTTGATGGGGAGGAGGATGGAGACGATGGGAGCTACGATTCAGAGGACAGCGCCAGTAGCAACGGCGGTGGTGGAAGCAGTGATGATGAGGATGCTCGCGGCGAGGACGGCGCTTTGAACACTCGTGTTGTTTCTCGCGATGACGGTCCGGGTGCAACTCATGACTGAGCTAGCTCACCAAGTACCAACCACGCTTCTGGTGCCGGTTTTGCCCTGATCGTGTCTCTGTGTTCGGACATGGGCGCATTTTTCGTGTTGTGTAACGTGTGCAGCATCAGAGCGTGGACAAGTAAACAGAGTGTCCATGAAGACATCCCACGACAAGTGTTGCATGTGGTGTATTTACCATCTCTGCAGGCGAAACACCAAGAACACCCCCTCCCTAAGAGGAAAACGAAAGCAAACAACAAAAAACTCCACTCGAGTTCTTGTCAACATCGCGCACAGAACAACGCAAACAAGGCCTAGGGAAGGAGTGAGTGAGTGTGTGACAAAATGCGGTTTTGTCTGCCGAATCGCACACACGTGTTGGGTTGCGGAGGCATGGTCCCCCCCACCACCACCACCACCACAACAACCACCACCACAACCACCACAGCAAGGACAAGGTTCTTTTGTGTGCCCAAGAACCCCCCCACCTCCGCGGCACGCCACTTCCACATCACTTGCGCAAGTTGTTCAGGCGCGCCTCCAGGTCGCTGATCGACGGGCCGCCGCCGGCCGCCCCACCGGGAGCGGACGGAGGTGGCCCACCCGCGCCTCCCGACGGAGGCGGGGCACCGCTGCCACCAGCCGCGGCGCCGATGGGTGCCGCCACGCGCCCAGGAGCTGCGGCTGCAACACCTGTCGCGGGCACGCCAGAGGGGACCTCGGGCACGGCGTCCATGGTTTCGATGCCGAGCTCGCTGAGGACCTGATCCACCACCTTCTCCTCTTCCTCCTCATCGTCTTCGTCCTCCATGACATCGTCGATGGTGTCGCCCATCATTTCCTGTGTCATCTCCATGCGCTCAGTCTCCATGGCAAACTTGCGCATGATGTCCTGGTGACCAAGAACCACAGCCAGACGTGTTAGCAGGAGCGCAAAGACACGAGAGCACGCGCCGCCTGACCACCACAAAGGGTGCATCGCACGCACCTGCATTTGAGGCAGGTTCATCTTCCTGTTCATGCGGATCATGGCACGAGTGGCACCCTTCATGGCTGTTGTCATGGCTTGGGTGGACTTCATGGTCTGAATGCGCAGTGCAACACCTTGAAGCTGTGTGCGCATCTTGTAGAACTTGTTCTTGTAATTCTTGGTGCGGATGTAGTCCTGTAGTTGGCGTTGAGCGTGAGCCAAGTGATGTCAGGGAATTCATTTCGTCTCAAGAACGACGGCAGAGCACACACCTTTGCCATGATCTTCACAGCGTCCATCTGATTCTCTTTGGCTGCCTTCTTGATTTCCCGCTCGATCTTCTTCTCCTGTCGCTCAAGCTTCGTACGTTCCCTGTCAAGCTCGCGAATGGCGCGATTGATGTTGCGCTTGTTTTCCTTAATCTGCTCCTCCAACGTCTTGCTCGCACCGATGCCCATGGTTGGCAAACTTCAATGGAATCAACCTGTTTGCATCACCACACTGTGAATACGTCCCTGCACATCCAGCAGCCGACCGGGGGACGCTGCACGCACCACAAACGGCAGGTCGTGCGGAGACTTAGCAAGAAAGGTGTGGCAACCCTACGATACTGTATTCAGAGGATTGTTGTGCGTTCCAAGGAAACTTGAGTGTGGTCGTGCAAGCCAGGCGCAGCAACACAGGCCAGGGGAACAACGTTGTCGTTCGCTGTTGCTTGGCAGATCTCCCAAGCAAGTTCTTGGAAGTACACTTCCAGCTTGTGTGTTTCTTGTTTTCGTGACTTGGTTTTGGTTGTTGTCGGGCGCGCATGATTCCGTTTTGTTGCCCAGCCACGACCGGTGTCGACCCAAACAGAACCTCCGCTGCACCTACGTGAACACAGCAGGCACCATGGGTGAGTCAGCACCTCAGGAGTGGAAGAACATGTGGGGAGCGAAGGTGAAGTGGCCCGCAGACATGCCGGACGACATTCTGAAGTTCGCGATCGACAAGTCAACGGAGGCCCTTACGGAATGCGAGGATTGGGAAGCGAACGGGGAGGCGGTTGTCGCTGCCGTGAAGAAGGCATTTGACGAGAAGTGGGGACCGCATTGGCATGTTGTGATTGGCAAGAATTTCGGAAGCTTCGTTACGCACGAGACCAAGCGGTTCCTCTACTTCTACATTGGGGACAAAGCGGTGATGGTGTTCAAGGCTGGCTAGTGTGGGCTTTCTTTTTTGTTGTTGTTGTTGTGGATGATGTTCTTGAGTTGGTGCGTTGCGTAGCAAACATGTGGCGAGGTCGTCGCGACAGCGCGTGTGATTGTGTTATGGAAAGGGGGAGTGAGCGTGTGTGTCGTCTGCCACATACATGGTGCACACACCAGTGCGTGTGACCAATGTATGCCCCGCTGATCTGGAAAGGGAAGGAAGCTCAACCAACACTGCCCCTCCATGCTTTTGACCTATTGATGCATGCATTTCACTGTTCATGTGGCGTGTTTATTTCGTTGTGTTTTCACGGCCTCGCATTGCATCCTGCATCACTGCGTTGCAAGCCACTGGCACGTGGAGGTGTACTGGTTCTGAACCCACAGCGCCCGTGCTCCCACCGATTCTTCAGCACGTTCCACTTCCAGCTGCGCGCCTCCAATGGCATGGTCCTCCCAGAACGTGGTGGCAGCTGACAGCGCACTGTTGGAGGTGAACTGGCCAGAGATGGCTGTGATCAAGCTGGTGATCGCAAAGCCACCGGAGCCATACCTACACCCCACAAGAAAGGCCACCACCGTCCCATCAGATGTCGCAGCAAAACAGCAAAGCAGCAACATCCACACACACCCTTGCGCTCTCGCATGTGTTCGCGTACCGTTCATCAAAAACCGCCCAATTATCAGTGACAAAGTCCCAGGCCAACGACCTGCCCAGTGGGTTGTACGCCACCCGATCGACAAGGCTCGTCGTGTCTTGCTTCCGAACTTCGTTGGAGATGGACAGGTCAAGCGCCGCTTGGAGCAGGCTCTGTGTGGTTGCCGAAGCCAGTGCCCGCAGGGCCCGCTGCTTCACAGCAGCGATGTCCGTGGAGCGATACACGGCAAGGACGTCGTCATACCCTTGTTGACCTCCCCACCTCACCACTGAGCCGAAAACGGCAGATTGGATGTTGCTATCGAGCGGGTTGTTGGCAGGATCGGTCTTGAACAAGGTGAAACGATTCTGGGCTTCATTGATCGTATCACTGCAACAGGGACGGCACACCGGGTGTTGTCATACTTTGTGGAAGAACCAAAGCGCAGAGCAGAGGCGACACAACAACCACTACATTCGAGCAGCGTACGTGTCGTTGAGCAATGACAGCATTCCAATGGCACTGCTGCGCAGGAAGATCGTCGAGGTGGTGTCACTTGAGCTACCGTCCCATGTGAGTTCAGCCAGCACTGGTTGAACAAGACCACGGGCATAGCTGGGCAACAGCGGCGCACTTGTCAGAGCAACTCCAGCACAAAGCGACAGGCACACCGATCCCATGACCCCGATCACGCACGAGTCAAAGTTGCGAACGCAGGTTGCCTGGCTGGCTGACAGGGGGAGCGTATCGGGGAACAAGACGCCACGCAGATGAATGAGGGAGGAAAAAGCGGTTCGCCAGACGGTGTACGCGCGCTCGTGTGACAGGAAGCGGACAAAGGACAACACGTTCTCTGTCTGCAACAAGCCGCTGTAACTGAAAACGCGCAAGAGAGAAGCGAAAAGAGACACAAGCATGAGGCACGGCCATGCAAAGATCGCCTCAACAGTGGCGACACCAGTACAAAGACACATGGGACCTACATCATTGCAAATGCGTCATCAACCAACCCGGATCGGTCATCTGCCGTCAAGTCTCCGCTGCCGGTACCACTCAACTGTCCGAGCCAACCATGTTACCCAGAGAACCGTCACAACACGCAACGGCCATGCATTACAATCACACACACACACACACACACACACACACCTGTGCGTCAATGGCATCTCCCAAACGCTGCCACACTGAGAAGGGGTAGTTCACACGGTAGTACCTGCGCCAGACACGCAAGCCTGCATCAAACACCCATGCATCCCCACCGAACAAAGACAACAACACGGCACGGACCCTGTTTGGTTCAGGTTGGCCTTGATGTAGCCATCACGGGCAAGGTCATAATCGAATGTGGTGGCCCAGGTCTGTGTCATGAAGCCGCCATTCCCGTCGTTGGCGAGGCTTGTGAGGGCGGCACTGACTCCAGTGGCAGCAGCAGCGTTCTCTGCCTTCATGGTAAGCGGAATCCACCACAGCACGTCCTTTTCCGCCTGCGTTGCCTTGTTCACCGTGTAAGAGGACGCGAAGAAGCGGCGCTGTGTCACCTTGAGTTGGCCAACACCGGTGTTCGCAGACGCGGGGTCGACCCACTCGAACTGCACCACGGGCACCCCAGCACTGTTTGTGTACGACTGCAGTCGTGCAGTGAGGGTCGAGGCGCCTGGGGTGGACGGAAGCGCGGTGGAAAGCGCTCCCCACAGCTGGTCTGCAACAGTGTTCCCGTACTTGTAGGTGTCAAGGTACCTGATGACAAACGGGGGGGGGGGCATCCAGTGACAACGCGCTGGGGCCTCACTCCCAATTCAGCACGTACGTGGACAACCCTTGCTTGAAGGAACCGAACTGCACGCTCTGCATGAACGAGGCCACCATGCGGATGACTGAAGAGCCCTTGCTGTACGAAATCGCATCAAACTGACTCTCGATTTGCTGCGGCGTGTTCACAACACGACCGGAGAGCGGATGCGATGCCAGGTACCCGTCCACACTCATTGCCGCCTGGAGCACGGCACAGGATGGGGTGAGCTGTGTGCATGCCCAACAGCGCGGCGACGTCGGAGCACGTGGCAGCACCACACCAACAGCACAACGCGCACTTGAGGGTTGTCACCAAGGAACTGGCTCCAGATCTCATAGGACGGGTGGGAAGCCTGCACACCAATGAACTCCACGTAGGTAGCAAACCCTTCGTTCAGCCACAGGTAGTCCCACCACTTCATGGTCACGAGGTTACCAAACCACCTGACCGCGAGCAAACAAAGCACAAACGCAAAACAAACCACTCCCTTCGTCAACTCTTTCTTGGCCCAGCAGAGATGCGGTGCCACAACGGTCCACAACACACGACATATGACACACACATCCAGCACCCTGCAACGTACTGGTGAGCCAACTCGTGGCACACAACAACAGCAACACGCTCCAGCTCGGCGACGGAGGAGATGGAAACGTTGCCCAACAACGCCGTCTCTCGGTATGTCACCAAGCCCCAGTTCTCCATGGCCCCCGCAGCAAAGTCGGGCACCGCAACCAAGTCGCACTTCGGGAGCGGGAACGGGACACCAAAAAACCCGTTGTAGTGATCAAGTGTCGCCACAGCCGTGTCAAGGGCGAAAGACAGCTGGTCGGCCATGCTCGTGCGAGCCCACACGCGCACCTGCGAACCCACCACACAAGCAACCAAGAAGGGAAAAGAACAAGGGGAGCCCAGAGCAGTAGCGATGAGAAAGTTCCATGCAACCGATACGTTGCAGCGCTTGCTTGGATGGAGTACGGTAGCGTATGCGAGTTACCACGACGTACAAGCACAGCGTTGTCAGTCCCACTGTTCAAGGTTGCTTCCACCTTGCTCATCTTTCCGATTACCGCTGCCACAAGGTAAGAAGACATCTTCACGGACGGTTCAAACTCAATACTAGTGAACGGTCCACCTGCGGGGTCTGGAATGACATTGGCCTGCAATCCCCCACACCAACACAACAACATCCCACCACAACAGCACAACCAGTGTGCAGTAAGGCGGTCACGACCCTGCCACCCAGCACACCTTGCCACCACACAGTGCCCCCAACACGCGTACCTCAGGCATGTTGGACAACGCAGTGAAGCCATCAGGGATGCCACGCAAGGTGACAGTGAACACAGCCTTGAACGAGGGTTCGTCGAAACACGGAAAGGCGCGACGTGCAGAGGTGGCTTCAAACTGCGTCGCCACCATTGGTACCAGCGCACCAGCCTCGTCAGTGTACGTGGACAGGTACAGGCCCTCCATGTTGCGGTTCAGAAATCCCTCAAAACTCATCGACAGCGACAGCTGGTCACTGGCACGGACGGTACCGGCAAGGCGAATGCCAATGATCGTGGTCAGCGGGTTGATCTGGGTGGCCACAGCGGCAACTGGCGCCCCACCGTTTACACCAATCATCACGCTTGACACATTCAGGTCCTGGACGTTGAGGTACACGCACTCCACGCCCTCGGACGGCGCCAGCCCATTCAGCGCTGCGGATACCGACACCGACCCCGAGAAGCTGTACGGCTCCACCATCAGCGGCTGCAGCGCCACTTCGTAGTGCGTGGGAATGATGTAGTCAGGAAGACGCCACATGTCGTCAGCAGGGGCACACGTGCCGATGCCGGACTTGGCGGCGGGGCTGGACGTGCTGAACGAGCCGGACGCGAGCAGCACAAAAATTACGGCGGCGCCCAGGGCAAGGCCTCCCCCGACAATCATCCACGGGCCACAGCACGGCTTCCGCTGCGCCAACTGTCCATGTCGGTCAAGCAGCGCAAACCCATCGCCGCGTGATGCAGACGACGCGTGGCTCGCGCCAAGGCTCGTGGAGGTCGGGTCGTGTTGTTGTTGTTGCGGCACCAGCGAGGCGCCAGCGCCAGCGTCGGCTGAGGCGTCGGCATCCACTGGCCCACCCACGTCGACAGGACCAGCCGTCACGTTAATGGTTGACATTTCCAAGCCCATGCTCGCAGTGGCATCGTCATCGGACACCAAGCCAGCGGTGGGGGAGCTCATTGTGGCGACGGCTCGTGCTTGCTTCGGCGAGGAGCGGGAAGCCAAGAATAATAACTCATGGTAATGAGAGTGACCATAAACAATTACCCCCATAAATCAATCAATCAACATGCAACTCCTGCCTTTCCGTTCGGGCTTGGCGAGCTTGTGCGTGTGCGGGCACACGCTGACCGTGTGCGGGGTTGTACCAGCCGCACTGTGCCCGTGGATAGGGCAAGGTGGTTCGGCGCCATGGCTGCGCGTGTCACAGTTTCCAAGTCGTCTGCCTTTTCCTGGACGACACCAGCGCCGTCCAAGCGCCTGTCTACGATCACAACCGCCACAGGCCAAGGCAGCAGCACCA
>Ga0213833_1002874_pt1 | contig 10849 bp, 12 predicted proteins | sample SWATP21_FD_160575 | JGI IMG/M metagenome (GOLD analysis project Ga0213833, IMG submission 160575) | Coastal seawater microbial communities from Marineland, Florida, United States - SWA TP2 #1 | ecosystem: Environmental > Aquatic > Marine > Coastal | place: USA: Florida | collected 2016-08-14
CAGAAAAACAGCAGCCAAGGCGGCCCATGGGATCAGAATTACACTGCCGTGCCCGTTAACGGAGTGCCTAAGAATGTACAGCCCAAGAATGAACTCGTCCCAGCCAAGAACTCGCCGCAACACAGTAGTGCGGTCCGAGACGAGCGCGCGGCTTGGCCTCGGTGGGCAGCAATGATTTCTTAGTTTTGAAACATGGACGGAGCCACGGCCTTACTACTGCAACACCTCCTTCTGAACGATGAGCTATCTACGCCCCATCATCTTCGCTGCTGCTGCCAGATCCTTGCGCAGGCGACAACTGACTGGGAACTTGGAAGGAGGTCACTGGGTTGCTAGATGGCTTGCTCCGCACACGCGTTGCTTCTTGCCGCTCCACCAGCTGGGCATGCTCTTGGAACAAAATGCTGCTTCGGCGCCTTCGCTGCTTTTCAATCTCCGTAATTGACGAGCGCCGCCGACCTTTGCGCGAAGTGGAGCTTCCCCGCCTCGCACGACTCCCCCTTCGTTTTCTCTTGGGCGATGCTACTGGCTCGTGTGGGGGTTGCAGTACAGCTTGTGGCTCGCGCGGGGCGCCTGTATCGTCCGTGGCAGTGGAGATGTTGCGTTGCACCAAACGGAAGTGAACGGGCTCCATCGTGGGGACCTGGGGGAATGGGAGTCACCAACCCGCCCGCCCGAGCACGACACGGTGTCAGTGTCCGCTGAAAGCAACTGCACCACGCCAAGAGCACGGCAACGACATCCAACGAGCACACGCAGTACGCACAGACTTCAGCTCTCGCTTTACTTGTCGGATCATGTCCTGGCGGTTTCGCGGTGCGTGCTCCACCTGAGATGGGCGACGGAGTGTCGTCTGAGTTCCCATGACGAACGATAACAGCGCATTAAACGCGACCATGGCTTCAGAGGGAGACGTAGACGTATCGTTCATCTAGAGGGCGCAACACACGTTTAGCGTTTGTGGGCGTGGCACACGGCAACGGCAACCTCGCACCTTGCTTTCAGCTTCGTGAAACAGTGCAGCTGCCTGCATGGCCTTTGTTGGCCGCTCTTCCAGTTCAGCACGCAGAGACCACTGACTTGCAGCCCACGCCTGCTTCAAGAAACGTTTCAACAGGTTGCCAGACAGCATTGGTACCGCCGTGGTGCTGTCCACCAGGGCTTGGGAGGCGTCTTCGTGTCCATGCGTGCCACTGCTGCGAGCGGATGTTGGTGGCTGCGCGTCCCGAGCACGCCCACATACATCAGACGTGTCAAACAGAGTGAGCGCATGTCTCTTGGCCCACACCATTCCACATGAGAGTGCTTACGCACCGAGGATGCAGCCATGCTGGCGCGGCTCACTCGGGAAGCCTTGCGTGCAAGCACCAACATGGAAGGCGTGCGACTCCTTTGTCTTGACAGCCCCGCCACTTCGCGTAGGGCGTTGCGAACCAGGTTTCTTGTCTTTCCCTTGGCAGAGCACAACGGCGCCAGAAGGTACCCGTTCGTTTGAATCACTTTCACAAAGGCCTGCGCACACAGTGACAGTTGGTGTGAGCGTCTTCCCTCCGAACACGTGTCGCCCAAATGCCCACGTACCTCGGCCGTCACGGTGTCATTTTCAAACGCCGTAGACCCACTCGCTTCAGTAATCGTAAGTGCCTCGTCAAACATCTTCCACGCTTTGGCCCTCGTGATGTCTGGAGCTGCACGATAGCATACATTGCTGAACTCTTCGAACCTGGCAAACGTGAGTCACATGCACACACAACAGCATGCGCACGGAGGGTGTGAGTGTCCGTGTGAACACCTGCAGAGGAAAAACGAATGCCCTCCATCAAGTCAAGCCGCCCCACGCACGTGAGAACGCCATCCGCATTCTCGTCTCCATCGGTGAACAGCTTGATGAGCACCGCTTCAACCTCCCGCCGCACACGCATGAACTCATGGACCAGGTGCTCCAACAACATGTCGATGTGTACATAGCGAACTGCGTCCGCAGACGGGTCCGTCCCCGCGGTGCTGAACGTCTGCTCAGAGTGCTGGGACGACATGCGGCGCAGGCGAAAGCGGCTTGCAGCGCTGCGTGATGACGATGCCGCTGCGGCCGCCATCGCGGCCCGCTGTTGGTCCGTATCTGCAGACTCTGCGGCGGCCGCAACCGCTGCGGCGGCTGCAAGTGAAACAGAGGCACGGCGCGTGCGGGTGGAGCGCATGGGCATGCCTCGAAAGCTCGCGACGCTCACCAGGTGCTCAGTCGAGAAACTGCATCGTGCACAGCAACCACAAGCAAGCAAACGGGGGTAAGGTGGGTGCTGGCCTGAGCTGCCTCTCTTTCTGTGACCACTGCAGCCATGTCGCCACGTGCGACGCACATGTCACCGTTCTTGGCAACGAGTGTTTCTTCGTCGATCGCAATCATCCCAATGATGTTCATGAGTCGGGTCGCCAACTTCTCCACGTCCACATTCGCGGATGCTAGCAACGTGGACTGGTCCTCGAACATAAGCCGACAAACCAAAGGCACGCTGTCCATGGCAACAGTTTCTGTCACGGTGAACCAGTCCTTGTGCACTCGTTCACGCGCATGGGCCCTGTTCTCCACACACATTGCACAGGAAACACAAAGAATAAAACATCATCAGAGGCCGGCGCAGAGACGAATTGCTTCTTTGAAGGGGGCGGGGCGGAGGAAGAGGACCAAGGTGCGACGCACGCACCTCTTGAAGTACGTGAGCATGAGGAACATGAAGTTCATCGCCTCCAGTGGCAGCTTCGTGCCAAGACCGCAGAATTGGGCAAACATTCGCACGCGTGGGTGCTTGCGCTTGAGCGAAGAGATCGAAGCAACCACGTCCACCACCCTTCGCTCGGCGAGTTGTCGCAAACCATACTTGCGAAAGAAGCCGTCGTACATGAACTCTGCCAGGGGCCTTCGGGGGTTGCCATCGCGGTCATCCATTTCATCGTACTCTTGCTTGTTGGTGTACAGCTGTCCACCAAGATCAAGCAAGGGAGAGCGAGTCAGTTTGCAGTGGGGGAACCAACGAGAGCACAACACCAGCATCCACCCGCGCCGCCGTTGCACCGACCTCATCAATGAACGACAGCAAACTGGGGAGCAAGAAGTGACGTGGCTTGTATCCTTTGATGCTCGATACAATCGCCTGGAGGTCGCCGCGCTTGACCTTCTTTTTCTTCTTTCTCGACTTGACCACTGTCCCTCCCTGCACGAGGCCACCAGAGTGCGTGGTTTGGACCTCCACGCTTTTCATAGAGGGTGAGGTTGTGGCCTTGAGCAGATGCCGAGCTTTCGTCAGCAGATCGCGGTGTTCCGCAACCACCCGGAGCAAGTCGCGTGTTGCCTGGCCACAAACACAACGTTCCGCATACACAACGTGAGCACACAAGTCTCCTCCCCTGAATGAAACCCGCTTGTTTGTGCGTGTAGGACACGCAACAAGCGATACCATGTCGAACCGAACGTACCACCGCGTAAGCCTCCAGTGAAGACTCGGTGCCGTGTGGACCATCTCCTTCCGTGCCAGCCATGATGTTCACCGTCCGTGCAGACGTGACGGTGCGCACGGCAGCGACTACAGCACCGATCGCCCGATGCGAGAAGCCAGCCTTCACCAGCATCTGTGCCAAGGGCACTCGCACATGCACCGGTACAGCGGCCTGCTGAGCTTGGTTTTCGTCAGCCCCCGCGGCACCATCGACAGTGTGTCCCTCCGTGTGTCCCTCCGTGTCGACTGTGGCAGGTTGACTGCGGGTGTCGTTGTCAGATTGCACGCTACCCCTGCGGTTCGACTGCGTTTCGGTGGCCGCAGTGTCGGTGGCTCCCATGGTCAAGCTGCCTGTCGCCATGGGGATGTGGTAGCGGGGATCAGCGTTGTTGAGGTCCGTGAAGCTCTTGTCCAGCACCACCAGCATGCCTGACGGTGGTTGAAGGTCCACATGGAGTGTGCCCATGGCCGACTCCAGAATGGATCGCAACAGGTCCGTTTGCGCCCGCATGCGTGACGACACTTCCAGGCGGATCCGTTCAACAGCCGCCTGCTGCATTTCGCGCTGCCGCCTCCACCACGCTGCAGCAACATCTCGTGTGAACTGTTTCGTCTCCCACACCATTTCCTCCAAAATTGCACCCAGTCGGCGCTCGTTGAGAGACGTTTTGTTGCCTTCCACTTCCACGGCGGTCTTGTAGGCGTGCATGTCGTTCCGAAATCCTGGACGCCCGGCATTCTTCAACTGCAGCGGGTCTCCATCAAACTGCACAGGGTACCACAAGCAGACACACGCGCACATGTTACGGTACAATCAAGCAGCCGCACACTGCAGCTGCGAAGGACGGCATGCCTTTGGGTGGTACACCCCTGCTCTGACTCGAGAGCCGCGTACAACCCGCTGGATGAGGGTGGCAGCCGCAGCCATGGCTTTCAGTCGTGCTCGCCCAGCAACCCCCCTCACGAGCGCCTGGATGAGTGCAGCTGCTTTGTCGCGTCGCGTACTGCCACGTGCAAATCCTGTGTGGTTCCGAACCGAACCGTGAGGGTGAGGGGGCGCATGCGACTGCTGCAGGGCTTCCTTCTCGAGGCACACCCAAGTGGCGCCACACACGTACGCCTGGGCAGCTTGTCCCGTGATCGGGAAGGGGAAGAGACCAGTCCCTCTCGCAACATGACGCGGGCCTGTGGGGTGCATCACATCATGAAGCGCATTGTGAGCACGCGTGAGGTGGGGTGGGAAACGCAACAAACAAATGACCGAGTCAGCGAACGAACAAACACAACAAACAGATCTGCGAACACTCATCTTCTGGCCAACCCACAACGTGGAACGTACACGGCTCTGCAGAACATGCCGCTCCAAATCAGCTTCCTTCGAAGTGTGGTGTGCGGTGTACAGCATGGACAGCATCAGCTCTTCCTTCTTCAGCTTGGCCTCCTCCGCAGCCATCATCGTTTCAAATTCTGTTTTGAGGGTGAACTCGGTAAAAATGGCATTGCGCAGGCGTTTGAAAGACTGCATTTGCCCGAGAAGCTCCTGGATGTGCTTGAGGACCTGTACCACAAGAGGAAAGAAAGCAACTCATCCACAACATCGCGACATCACCACCTACCCACGCCTGTTGTTGCGATGCGCGGTGGGACTCAGCATATGGCAGTGCCCCGTATCCCGGATCGGCGACGTACGCTGCTGCGACTCATGAGGTACTCTCGCCCTGGGGTGGGGCCGTCTTCATCAGGCGCCCCGCCCTGCAGCTTGAACATCCAGTGCCCCAAGAACCGCGACGCGATCTTGGCGACGCGCCACCGCCGCTCTGTTTTCTCCTGCCTGTCCCTCCGAACCATGTACGCCTTGCCTCGGATGAGGTGCTTTTTTCGTTTGGAGGGACTGCGCGAGCTTCGTCGACTCGTGCTCGTGCCTGGTCGCGACCCGGACCTACGCGAAGGAGCACCACGCGCACCACACACCCGACCCACGACCCACACAATGGGCGTCAACACACTGCCACGCACCCACCTCCACCCCTCCTCAAGCGGCCCGGCCCTCCCAACACACGCCACAGCGCAACGCAACGTACGTGCGAGAGCCCATCGACGAGCGGCTTGCAGCAGAGCCAGGACGCGATCGACTGGCGGCCGATCCCGGACGACTGCGCGGGAACGGGTACGCCGTTGAGTTGGGCGAGGAAAGGGGTGCTGGGCCAGACGACGGTGACACCCCCCTGCGCCCGTGCTGCGCGTCACTCACCCCTTCCGGCGCTGAGGCTGAGGCTGAGGCCGAGGTTGGGGTTGCGGCTGGCCCAAGAGGTGACGAGGAGGAAGCTGGTGGCGCCCCGGTGTGGTCAGTGGGAATGTTCACGAACAAGACATCGTTTGAGCCGACACGGTGGATGGGGATGTCAGGTGCGGCGGCAGCAGTGCCTGATGTCTGACCGCGCGCGTCGGCATGTGCAGAAGAAGGTGGGTTGGTGCTGCTATTCGCCTGTTGCGGATGCGCGACCGCAAACGAGTGGCTGCTGTGTGGCTGCTGAGTGCCTTGCTCGGTGCGTTGCCGGTGATGGGTGTGATGGTGAAGGTGGCGAGGCCGCTGTTGCTGCTTGAGTTGTTGCTGCATTTGTTGCAGGGACTGCACGTATGCGCTCCACACGAATGCCAGGAGCTGGCCTTGCTCCATGCACGTCACCGACAGTTGTCGCACAAGTTCCTGGATGCACCCGGTGAACACCTGGTGCAGTTCCGGGTTCCACATTTCCTCCTGCATGGCCTTGCCACACGCCGCTGCCCCTCTGGTGTTCCAGCCGTGTGGGAGGATGTCCATCAATCTACACAGGTCACCGCGCAGCAAAATGTGAGACTTGGTGTGCGACTCACACCCTCGAGCACGCCCCGGCCGCCTCCACCCAACACACATCACACAGAATCGGCCATTGGCATGCACACAAGACACACAGCACCACCAACACAAACAAAACAACAACGAAAGGAAAAAGAAGAAAAGAAAAAAAGAGCAGGCACGCGAGTTCTGCTCGCACACACCCACGCCACACCGTTGTCCGGGCATGCGACAACGCACTTTGTGGTAAGCCACGCGCGAAGCTGCAGCGCATCCATTCGACCTGCTGGTGCCAGCGAATCCAACTCCCGCAAGTGCCACAGACGGTCGGCTTGAAACCGCTCCACCAGGCCCGGAGACAGTGTCTGGCGCTCCTGTGCCACGGCCTGAGCGGCGTCCTGCGCGTGTTGGTTGGCAGCGGGATGAGCCGCACTGTCTTGGGTGCGGCGAGCGGCCCTGCTTGAACGCCGCTTCCGCGACGCGTGGCTCTTTGCGTCCTCAAGGAACGACACCCCTGTGGCGCGGTGAGGTGGCAGGCCTTGCGGCCGCAGGCGAGTGGAGCGTGGCACGCCACCCACCACTGCGGCGGCAGACTTGGAACGGGGCAGGTCTTTGGGTGTGGCTGTCAACAGGGCGCCACCGGCGCCACCGGTACCACGGTGGTGGAGCCCAGTGCCGGAACCAGCACCGGTGGTGAGGCTGTGGCTGGTGTGGGGTGGGGGCAGCGCGGAGCGTGATAGGGGTCGGTGCATGGGCGTGGATGCGCCAGAGTACGACACAAAGGAGCTCGTACTCGTGTGCGCAGGGTTTGCGGCACTGCTAGAGTCAGCTTCGTTGAACACAAATCCTGCATCAAGCACTTGGTTCTGCAGGCAGAACACAACAACACCAAAACGCGTCCAGCGCACATTGTCAGACCATGGCGTTCCTGTCCTGTGGCGTTGTGTTGTGTTGTGCTGTGTTGTGTTGTGTTGTGTTGTGTTGTGTTGTGTTGTGTTGTGTTGTGTTGTGTTGTGTGGTGTTGTGTTGTGTGGTGTTGCGCAGGCACGTGGATGTTGGCGGGTGCATGCGTCGGGTCAACACGCACCTTCATCATCAACGCTTTGAGGTATGGTTCTTCGATCTGCAAGGCACCTTGCGAGTCCTGGCGCACAGCCCAACGTGGTGGCTCCACACGCACTGGAGTCGTGGGAATGCTGCTGTACGTGCTTCCCATTGTACTGCCCAGGCCGTGTGATTGTACTGCCACATCAGGGTCGTTGTCTGTCGTGTCAAACATGTCCAGGCTGTCGGATGATGGCCGCAGCAGCGCTCCCACCGCGGTGCTTCCAGGTGGAGCCAACAGCAGCCTCTCGCCCTGCTGACCCCTTCTGCCACCTTTGCCCCGCCGCGCTCGAGCCCGCCTTCTTGCTGGGGTCGAGGTTCGAACCGGGAACACGATGGGCTCTCGGCGTCGACCTGCGTTGGTGGTGGCAGGGCGTGGCGCACGCTGCGTGGGCATGGTGGCTGTGGGATGCCCGGTTGCAGGTCGCAGCAGTGGTGGTCTCCCTCGACCACGGGCGGGAGTTGTGCGGCCTGACGAAGCAACAACGGCACCGCTTGTCGCGGGACGGATGCGGCCGCGGCTCACTTCCCCATGTCGCATTGTTGGCCTGTGTCACACACACGGCGGTGGTAAAGCAACGGGCTGCCTGCCTGGCCACGGTCGGCACTGGTTCCCCACACACCCTGGCCCTGGGGTGAAGGGACTTCACGTTGCAAGCGGCGCCGGCAGCGTCGGCAACTGCGAGCGAAGGGTGCCCCACGTGATGGTGCAGCACAGCAACCGTGGATCAACGAACACGCACGCACATCAAAAGTCGTTTCGTTTGGTATTCCCAAGTTACCCACACTTGACTTTCGTAGCTACCCAACCACGCTGCGCCGCACTGCGCTGTCAGACTGACAGTGTCAGTGACCACGGGACATCACAGTACCTGGCTCTTGGGCGTGGGAACACACACTGCTGCGTATCACCCACCAAGGAAAGGAAAACAGCGACAAGCCCACACACTGGGAGGGTATCACTGTCATCATGCTCTGGTGTTGCTGGGGCAGAATTTAGTGACATCAACCACCGTGTAAAAGGTCGGTGTGCCGCTCTGCACAACTTGTGCATGTCCAAGCCACTGTGTTCCAGCCACACTTGCTTGTGTGTGGTATCGATCACCCTTGTTGTATGTGCAGCGTGTTGTGGTGTGGTACCCATTGGTCCCGTCCCTCGGTGAAGTCATAGCCTCAGTCAGTCGGAGGGAGGCGGGGCGAGGTACTGACTGACCCCTTGTCACCTCGACACGATGCGTTCCAAGACACACCGCACGTCCACCTCCGCGCCAGACTTGGCTTCGCTCCTCACTCGCTTCCCAGGAACCATAAGAGACCCCAGCACGCGGTCTCCATCCGTGCACAGCGTGGCAGGCGCGTCGACCCGGGGCCGAGACCTCGACCGAGACCTCGACCGAGACCTCGACGGCATCGACGAGGGCTCCGACAGTGATGCAGGTGGCGCATTGCTGCGCACGCCTTTCCTGTCGGCCACCCCACGGCCTGCTTCCTCCCCGCGCACACCACTCGCAGCACGCAGCTCCGAGATCGGCGCAGCAGCGTCGCAGACCCCGAAGCACAAGTTCTTGCAGCACGTCCGCCGTGTTCCGTGGGCGACTTGGGACGAGTGGTCTCGGGTGCACCAGTGGCTGGCATCGTTCCTGGATGGTTCCTGGGCACTTCCGCCCCGCTGGCATCATGCCGTGGACGAAGGATTGCATGCGTGTGCCCGCATCACTGCGTGGCGAGCCCGTGGCAACCTTCCGTTGGCTGTCGACATCACGGGCGCCTTGGTGGAGGCGTGCTTGAAGGACATGGACAGGCAGAAGGAGGCAGCTCGGTTTGGTGTCGGTGGCTTTTTTCGGTCCTCGTACGAGGTGCGCCTGGGGCTGTGCCTTGCGATCGTACGGTTGGTGAACGGCGTGGCAGACGCTGGCCAAAAGGGCCGCGTCGCTGCGTCGGTGAGTGGTCTCTCCGCCCGTGCCGGCCTCCCCCGTGTGTTGGTTGACATTCGGCACGAGGGCACGCACAACGAGCTGCCGTCCCTGACCCTGCTGCGCTCGGCTGCACAGCGTGCTCTGGCGTGGCTCGCCGAACGGTACTGGATCCCCCAAGCCGCGGCGGTGGCAGGCGGGTTTGCGCAGGTGGACAGGATCGTGGAGGCGCTGCGGCAGTTCCTGTCGTCGCGCCAGCTGTGGGAGGATGTGACGGAGTGGCACGAGAAAAAGCCCAGCAAGGCCGAGCGGAAGCGACGGCGACAGGCGCGTGCAGATGCCGCCAAAAGTGCCTCGGCCAATGCGGGCCACAACACGAACAGGAGTGGTGGGGGTGGCGCTGGCGCTGGCGGTGGCGCTGGAGCTGGCGCTGGCAGCCATGTCAGCAGCAACAATGGTAATAGCAGCAGCAACAGCGTGAGCACCCCGCTGCGCAAGCTGGGCCAGCCGTGCTACGTATCCGACTCACGGTTCGACGCAGGGGTGCACACCTGCGCCTTGCCCATCCCACAGTCCTACGCCGTCGCGACGTCGACCAAGCGCCTTCGGCAAGAGATGTCGTCGCAGCGTGGTGGTGCCACCGTGCCACGTGTGGAGCTGAACGCTGCCGTCACCGAGGCGTTGTCCACATACCCAACGGAGGTGCCCAAGACTCTGGATGCCGCACGCAGGGCGCTGTCCGTGTGCACAGCCGAAGCCCAAGCGTTCCATGCCTCGGGTGCGGGCACCGGACGAGCCTTGCTGGTACACGTCCTTGTTCCCCTGCTCGTGTCCCCGCCGCACCGATGCTTGTTGCCGCGCCCCAACGAGCTCCCCCGCTTCCCACCGACACACCTCGGCACGCACCGCTCGCAATGTCGCTGGGCGCCGTTTTTGTTGCGCTGTCAGGAGCGGTGGCCGTTGTTCACGGCAGCCATGGTGTCGGGCTTGGTGCAGGAGGTGCTGGCGCTGGCGCAGCTCGTGCGAGACACCGACAACGCCAACGACAACGACAACGACAGCGAGGATGAACGCCGCGAGGGGGGTGCCAGCCACAGCAAGGTGGGTGGGGTTCACACCCGGGCACGCCCATCACAAGCACAAGCACAAGCACAAGCACAAGCACAAGCACACGCGCACGCGCATGCGCACGCGCACGCGCACGCGCACGCGCACGCACAGCGACGTGCCGAGGAGGTGCCCCACGACCCAACCCCGCGGCGACAACGACGTGGGAAGCGCCGCCGGGGAGAACCGCACACTGTCGGAGGGGGAGGTGTCTTGGATGGTGCAGGGGTGCGTTGGCGAGGTGTGGACCACCCCAACAGCATGTGGAGCCGCAGTAGTGACCGCAACGCAACACGCGCCATGCACGCGCGAAACAGGAACAACCCGGCGGCGTTGCATCCGCGTGTGGCGTTGTACTTTACTCTGGCGTGGCTGCGGTTCCTCATCAGCCGTGACTG
>Ga0213833_1002877_pt1:0-5000 | contig 10843 bp, 9 predicted proteins | sample SWATP21_FD_160575 | JGI IMG/M metagenome (GOLD analysis project Ga0213833, IMG submission 160575) | Coastal seawater microbial communities from Marineland, Florida, United States - SWA TP2 #1 | ecosystem: Environmental > Aquatic > Marine > Coastal | place: USA: Florida | collected 2016-08-14
AGGGCCGGCGGTGGTGGTGGTGGTGGTGGTGGTGGTGGTGGTGGTGGTGGTGGTGGTGGTGGTGCCAGTGGCGGCATGGCGGCGTGGGGGGGCGATAGTGATGCTGAGGACAGCAAAGACTACAACGGCGGCGAGCTCAGCGTGCACACCACACCCCACGGCCACCACGGCGTCGGTGGCATCGCCGGCAAGCAGCAGTTGGCGGGCGGTCAGTTGACGCCGGACGCGCTCCAAACCATGGACCGCATTGCCCGCACGCGCACCCCCAGCACGCGACGCGGCAGCCTTCCCGCTTTGTCCAAACCACCTTCGCGGCCCTCCAACTCGTCGTTCACCGTGCTTCCGCCGTTGCACCCGTCGTCCACGCCCATTGGTGGCGATGCTGCGGCGGCTGCGGCGGCTGCGGCGGCTGCGGCGGCTGCTGCGGCTGCGGCTGCTGATGCTGCGGCTGGTGGTGGTGGTACTAGTGGCGGGACGGACGCTGCTCACGGTCGCAGTAGAACGAGTGACTGTGACGGCGACAGCAAACAGCGCGCGCCTGGCAGCAGCAAACAGCGCGCACCTGGCAGCAGCACCGACGTGACGGCGTTGGTGCCTTCCACCTCGAACAGCGCCACGCCCGTTGTAGCAGCCAGCCCTGCCACGCCCTCCCCGCACGCGCACCTGATGCCGGTCGGGTTCAGCAGTAGCAGCGCCCAGCGCCGCACGCGTCGTGCGTCCATCACAGCAGACGGGTTGATCCGCCGTGCGCTGCTGCTCATGGAGGCCGGGCGCAACGAGGAGTCGGCGGTGGCACTGCAGCTCGCACAGAACATGTTGGCCACGGCCACGTCCAACCTGTCGCCCTCACGACAACGTCGTCAACAGCAGCGCCAACTGCGTCAGCAGCAGCAGCAGCAGCAGCAACAACAACAACAACAACAACAGCAACAACAACAGCAACTCCTCGCCGCGGGTGGTGGCGGAGCGCACAGCTTTGATGCGTCCCTGGGCGCCGCCACGACGTTCGGTGGTCCCGCGGGTTCTGGGTTGCGACACCGCTCTTCATCTGGAACGCCCTCGCACCGCGCTTCGGACCGCCGCGCGCTGCTCACGGGCACCGCCCACATCAGCAGCTGCTCGGGCAGCCACCACCGTGACGGCGGTGCCGGGGCAGGCACTGGGACAGGCGCTCGGGCAGGGACGGGACCGGGAAGGGGGGGGTCAGGGCCAGGAATGGGTGCCGCAGTGGAGGTGGACATGGGCCCGCGCGCGCACCTGCACGGCGACTCGTCCGACAGCGAGCCGCGCATTGACCCTGTGCGGTTCCGGGACGCGCAGGTGTTGATGGAGACGCCGGGCGGCGGTCGCGTGGTGGACCCTGCGCACGAAGCCACGGTGGTGCGGTTCACGGACGTGGACGGCAAGCCGCTGCCCGGCCAGACCCAGCGCGCGAGCATCGTGGCGGCCGTGTCGCAGGGCGATTCGGCGCTGGTGCAGATGCGGCTGCCCGCGGCGCGGCGGTTTGGTCCGTTTCCGTACTCCGCGGCGTGGCGGTGGGGCATGTGGCACCTGGTGATGCACCCGCTCTTCGACGCCTTCATCCTGTTCTGCATCGTGGTGAACACGGTGACGCTGGCGGTGGAGCACCACGACATGGACACCGGCATGCAAACGGTGCTGCAGTGGATCAACCTGGTGCTGACGGTGACGTTTGGGCTGGAGATGCTGCTGAAGATCGGCGGGTTGGGCGTGGAGGGCTACGTCTCGGACTGGTTCAACGTGTTTGATGGCCTGCTCGTCGCCATCAACCTGGTGGAGCTCAGCATCCAAGACGGCAGCGGCGACGCCACGGGCGTGTCCGCGCTGCGAACATTCCGCCTCATGCGGGTGTTCAAGCTCATGCGCTCCTGGCGCAGCTTGAACGAGATCATCACCAACATCCTCAAGTCCCTGCCGCGCATCGGTCCATTCACTGTGGTGCTGGTGCTGTTCATGATGATCTACGCCCTCATCGGCATGCAGCTGTTTGGCGGCGAATTCGGCGCCGGTGATGACCTGCCCCGCACGAACTACGACACGTTGTTGTGGGCGTTCGTGACGACGTTCCAGATTCTCACGGGCGAGAACTGGAACGAGGTGATGTACATCGCGGTGCGCCGGCGCGGCTGGGTGTCCGTCATCTACTTTGTGTCGCTGGTCATCATCGGCACCTACATCGTCCTCAACCTGTTCCTGGGCATCCTCATCGACAACTTCCGCCAGGACGAAGACGAAGAGGAGGTGGACCCGGGCGCCCGCATCGTCGACGAGGCGCGCAAGGAGATCCAGCGGCGGTTGGGGGAGGTCAAGGCCGCCTTTGAGACGGTGGACTCGCCCACCGGCAGCTCAGAGGGGCTGCAGATGTACCTCCAGGGCGGCCACGTGCAGAACGTGGTGATGCGTCGTGCCCTGGCCCGCCTGCAGTCGCAGCGCCGCATGCAGGTGGAGGAGGCACAAATGCGCCTCAAGCGGTTTGACGACCACCCGTCCGCGGACTTCAAGAGCCTGTGGGGCATCCCTCCCACCAGTTGTGTTCGGAGGTGCGTGACGTTTGCGACTGCTGCCTGTTGTTGTTTGTTCCCCTTGACTCACCAGAACGGCACATGCTGTATTGTTTTGTTCTTTGCTTTTGTTGTCGTGGTTGGGTGGTGTGGCATGTGTGTCGTCACTGCAGGGTGCTTGGACGCCTGGTCATTCATCCTTTTTTTGAGGCGGCCATCCTGTTCCTCATTTCCTTTAGTTGCGTCTTGCTGGCGCTGGACTCGCACACGGCCACCGACTCGACCAAGGAGTTCATTGTCACCGCCGACACCATCCTCACCATCCTGTTCACCCTCGAACTGCTGTTCAAGGTCGTGGCCTTTGGCCTGGTGCGGCACCGCGGCGCGTACCTCACCGACGGCTGGAACATCCTGGACGCCGTCATCGTGCTGTTCAGCATCCTGGCGCTGGGGATGCGGGAGCAGGAGGTTCGGGTGATCAAGGTGATCCGATTCGGCCGCGCGCTGCGCCCGCTGCGCGTCGTCAAGCGGCTCGCTGGCCTGCGCCTGGTGGTGAACTCGGTGGTGAAGGCGCTGCCGCACTGCTTCCACGTCGCCATGCTGTCCCTCATGCTCTTCATGCTCTTCGGCATCCTGGGCGTGAACTTCTTCGGCGGCCGGTTCTACTCCTGCACCGACCCAACGCGCACCTGCCTGCCGCGGCTAGCGGGTGCGGCCTGCCCCGCCCACCTGGCGTGCGTCGGGAACTTCACCACGGCGGCGGGGGTGGTGCTGGACCGCGAGTGGGTGAACCCGTCGTACGCGGGCGTGAGCGAGTACTCCTTCGACTCGTCCCTGTCGGCGCTGCTCACGCTGTTTGAGGTGGCCAACCTGGAGCTGTGGCACGAGGTGATGTGGAAGGCGGCGGACGTGACGGGCGTGGGGTGGGCGCCGGTGCGCGACGCCAACCAGTACTCGGTGTTTTACTTCATCGCCTTTGTGGTCATGGCGTCCTTCTTCATGCTCAACCTCTTCGTGTCGGTCGTGGTGGACAACTTCAACCGGCTCAAGCACGCCGCGCTGGCCTCACCGTTCCTCACCCCGGCGCAGCGCAAGTGGATCTCCATGCAGGAGCGCATCACCCGCCGGCGCCCACGGTCCATGGTGGTGCCTCCGGAGAGCGCGTGGCGGCAGCGCGTGTTCCACGTCGTGGTCCTGCCGCGGTTCGAGCTCTTCATCATGGGCCTCATCATGCTCAACGTCCTCGTGATGTCGCTGCGCTACCGGCAGCAGCCGGAGTGGTGGGCGTTCGTGCTGGACGGCTGCAACGTGGCCTTTGGCGGCGTGTTCATCCTGGAAGTCATCGTGAAGGTGGTGGGCCTCGGGGCTGCGCAGTACTGGTCCTCGGGCTGGAACCGCTTTGACTTCTCCGTCGTTGCCATCAACGTGGCCACCTTCGTCCTCTCCGTCGCCGGCGCCGACCTTGGCGTCGACTTTACGCTCCTGCGCGTCGTGCGCGTCGTGCGGCTGTTCCGGCTGGTCAAGACCTCCCGGCGCCTGCGCACCATCTTTTCCACGTTGTACCTGTCGCTGCCGTCGCTGGCGAACGTCGGCGCGTTGCTGCTGCTGCTGTTCTTCATGTACGCCATCGCGGGCATGAGCCTGTTTGGCACGGTGCCGCACGGCACGTTCATCACGGAGCACGCCAACTTTGAAGAGTTTGTGCCGGCCATGCTGCTGCTGCTCCGGATGTCCACCGGCGAGTCGTGGAACGGCATCATGCACGACTGCGCCGGCACCGTGCACAAGGGCATCGTGTTTTTCTTCTTCACCTCCTTCATGCTCCTGGGGCAGTTCATGATGCTCAACCTCTTCGTGGCCGTCATCCTCGAGAACTTTGAGCGCGAGATGGAGGCGGAGGCGGACAGCAACGAGATCAAGCCCGACGACCTGGACGCCTTTGCCGCGCTGTGGGCGAAGCTTGTCGCCAAGCAGGCGCCCGGCAAGAACGGCAAGCGCGACGCGGCGTGGTTGTCCGCAGAGAAGCTGGCGGAGATCCTGTTGTCGCTGTCGCCGCCGCTGGGGCTGCACTCGCACCACCGTGCCTCGCGGAGCCGGCTCATGAAGGCCATTCGGGTGCTGGACATCCCCATCAACCGGGACGGCAAGATCCACTACTCGCAGACGCTGCGGGCGTTGGTGCGTCGCGTGTGCGGCGAGGACCTGCCCACGGACATGGACGAGGCGACGCAAAAGACGCTGCCGCGCAGCCTGCGCATCATCCAGCCGTACCTGTCCAACTACTCCACGTCGCAGCTGTTTGCGGCCAAGTTCGTGCAGCTGTGGGTGCGGTCGGTGTACGCCCGGCGAAAGGCCATGGGTGGCAACCACCACGGGGAGTTGATCGTCACAGTGCGACAAGCGCGACACCTCAAGGATTTGGATGCGTTTGGGAAGCAAGACCCGTACGTCTTCGCCATCAATCGTGTGCATATGGTT
>Ga0213833_1002877_pt1:7500-10843 | contig 10843 bp, 9 predicted proteins | sample SWATP21_FD_160575 | JGI IMG/M metagenome (GOLD analysis project Ga0213833, IMG submission 160575) | Coastal seawater microbial communities from Marineland, Florida, United States - SWA TP2 #1 | ecosystem: Environmental > Aquatic > Marine > Coastal | place: USA: Florida | collected...
CAGTTTCGGATCTCTCCATCGAGAACCAGATCATCTGGGCCTCCGGACATGGTGAACAGCGGTCACGTACACACGTGCTCGTGCTGACGAGCGAACACCGCTGGCACAATCTCTTTTGTACATGTGTGTGTATTCATCAAGTGCGGGTCGCAGATGAGCACTGTCGTCGTCAAACAGGGTGTTTGTTGTGGTGTCTGCGACGCCCCTTGTGAGTAACGGCAACGTCTGAATCCTGTTCTGTATGGAGTCAAGGACCACAACGTAGGGGCAACCGGTGTGAAGGCCGCTGTGGGCCCAGTGTCTTGTTCGTTCACGTGCACGCTGCACGCCGATCGAAGGTCGAAGGATCGAACGTGCAAGGGTCGTCATGGCGGCCCCATCGACGTCCTCGGTTCGCCTTTCCCGGTCGGCACCGTCGAAACTTGCCAACACAGGTGATAGCTGGTACCAGCGCCGCACGTTTGAGGTGTGGGAGGGCCGGAACCGCTTCTTTTGCGATGGCCGCATCATGACGGGACCTTGGCCGCAGCCCGCTGTTGCCACGGTGCTCATGATCGTCATCCCCATCTTGCTTGGATTAATACAAACGTACGTCGGATGGGGATGCCGCGGCGGGCATGTCAGTGGAAAGCACTCACGCCTGCCACCGCTCTTCTCTGACGCTCTTCTCTGACACTGCTGTTGGGGTGGCGGTGGTGTTTCGTGTTTCCTGCAGCACGCCGTTCGTCGACGACGAGCTTGGGGTTGGCGCACCTGTGTCTGCCATCGCCAACTTTGCTCTGACGATCTGGTGCCTCTTCGAGTTGTTCCACACCGTGTGCCGTGACCCTGGCGTGATTCCTCGCATGGACAGAGTCACACGACGCAAGCTTGGCTTCATGCAACGGCGCCACCCGCCAGATTTGCAGGTGTGTGTGCGCGTGTGTGTGATTGTTGTTGCGTTGTTTGGACTGCCCCTGGGTGTTTGCTTTGCGACACTGAAGCTCACAGTCACGGACCGGCGTTTCGTCCGCCGCGAGCAGGTATTTCACGCATCTGGACGGCGCATCCCTATCCACCACTGCAGCATCTGTGAGGTGTTCACACCCCCGCGCACAGCACACTGTCCGGTGTGCAACAACTGTGTGCAGAACTTCGACGTACGAAGCTAGTTGTTGTTGTTGCTCGTGTCCTCATGGACGCTCTGTCTGCATCCTTCTTACCATCGCCCTGGATTTGTCAAATGCGTGCAGCACCATTGCCCTTGGCTTGGCACCTGCATCGGCAAGAACAACTACCCCCATTTCTTCAGGTTTCTCATTGGCATCTCCCTCTTGAACGCGCTCACCATTGCAGAATGCGCATTGCATGTCGTGGTGGGAGCAAACAGGGTTAGTGCATTGTTGTGCATGGTTGTGCGAACCAAGCCACCCCTACTTGTTTGGCTTGGCTGACATGAGGACGTGTGACATGGCACAGAGCGACAGCCTAGGCAGCATGGCACTGTCAGTCATGGGTCTCCTGTACTTTTTTGTGTTTTCTTTCTTCACTATTGGTCTGTTCGGATACCACGTGTTCCTGGCATCCGTCAACCTCACGACGTATGAGCATGTACGTGACCCCCCTCCTCCCCCGCGTGGGGATAGGATCCCAGCATCTTTGGCAGTCGCGCCGGTGCAACAGTGCGGTTGTCACAAATCACGTGGAAGGCCAAAGCTCTGACCCAGATTCCGATGCCTGCTGCAGATTTTTCCTCGCCAGGCAAGTGGTAGCGCCACCAAATCCGCAAAAGACACTTGTTGCAGGCGACTGTGGTACCTTTTTGGTCCGACGCCTGGCGAGTACGTGTGCCGCTGGCCATCGTGGATTATCGTGCTGCAGAAAGCTCTCATGTCACTCACACCCGTTGACGCTTGCAGCACGTTGCAGCTGCGCCACTCCATTGTGGACAACGCGCCCTTCTTCCATGTGGACGCCGCGGTTGGCGTGGTAGAAGCCGGGTCCAGCCGGCAGCCGAGTCTGTCCACAACGGAGGATGACTCGGACAGCAGCAGCAGCGGCAACAGCAGTAGTGACACGGAGTTGGACGACATGCCACCCAGCCCCCTGAGCGACAACGCATCGTACCGCGCACCGAACTCGAGCGACGAGGAGCGCGCTCCGTCTGTGGGTGGTGGCGCGGGCTCCACAACGCACACGGCGCACAGTGCGCCCGCCCAGCAGCAGCAGCAGCAGCAGCGCACCGAGGTGGAGCTGGCCCGCTTGGCAGGGGCACATTCCTTCAGTGACGACGAGTCGGATGGACCCGCCAGCTCACGCAACCTCGTCGTTGTGGATGCCATGATCCAAGCGGCGCAACGACCACCGACACAGCAAGTGTCGGTGCAACAGAGCATCGTGGAGGGGGAGGAGGCCGTGCAGGATCGGGGTGACGATGCTGCGGGCGGTGATGCTGTGGGCGGTGATGATGTGGACGTGGATGTTGTGGTGTAGAGAGAGAGACAATATGTAACACAGCACGCATCGGGTTTTGTTGTGCGGGAAACGAACGCCACGCACACACGTGGACGTCACAACAAAACGAGACACCACCGCACACAACGAAACACAAAACAAACCATACACCCAGGCTGAGTGCGCTGGTACCGAATCAAGGGCTGCTCTCTATCGCAGTGATCGAGCGGTGAACAGGCACAAGTTGAACCAGCCGCTCTTCATCGGCCCCACGGCTGAGGTCATCATCACTGTGTGGCTCCTGTGGCACGGAGTCCGCACTTCCAACACTGGGGTCCACGTCGGCATCATCAACATCGGCGCTGGTGGTGGGGACATGTTGGTAGTTCAGCGAGCAGCACTGGTGGGGCCCTTGAAACCACCACTCCAAGCCGCACACCAGCAACCCAACCACAGCAATGATGCCGGTGAGGTTGAACGTGGCCACGGCTCCAAGGTTTTCGTACATGACGCCGCCAATTAAGGCGCCCGACGCGGCCCCAACACCCCAGTGCGCGCTCGACAGCAGCCCTTGCATGGTGCCCTCCAAACCCTTGGGCGCAATTTGTGCCGCGTAACACGTGCCGCCCGCCCACCCAATGCCGTACGTGACGCCGTGGAGCAACTCCGCGGGCAACACCCAGTACGCACTGGCCAGGTGGGCGTACCACTGCAGCCGAATCGCGTAGCACACAAGGGCAGAGGCAAGGACCATCATGACACCGAAGCGCTTGATGATGGCACCAGAGTAGTGCAGGAGCGGGGCTTCCGACAAGCAGGTGACCGTGAGGGTGGCGCCCACCAGCCAGTTGGGCGAGCCCAGGTCCTCCAACCACACGAACAGAAAGTTGGAAATCACGCCCATCAGCAT
>Ga0213833_1002879_pt1 | contig 10832 bp, 10 predicted proteins | sample SWATP21_FD_160575 | JGI IMG/M metagenome (GOLD analysis project Ga0213833, IMG submission 160575) | Coastal seawater microbial communities from Marineland, Florida, United States - SWA TP2 #1 | ecosystem: Environmental > Aquatic > Marine > Coastal | place: USA: Florida | collected 2016-08-14
AATTGGATAAACGCAAAACATTTCCATCCATAGAAAATGTGAAATTATTGGCTTCTGATTCCACAAGGTCGGTGAAATATTGGCGGATTAATTCACTTTTATAGCCAAGGCAAAGGATAAATTCGTTATGGCCAAAATGGGCATAGTATTTCATTAGATGCCAGAGAATGGGTTGATCGCCAATGGTTACCAGAGGTTTTGGAATGGTTTCCGTATACTCGCGAAGTCGTGTGCCCAGACCGCCACAAAAAAGTACTACTTTCATTTCGGATTATGTCTCCACAGTTTTTCATCCAGTGCTAGCAATCCATTTTGGTGTAATTCTTGAGCAGCCAACAGTATTGTTTTGAAATTGAGTCCTGAACGTTCAGCTATATCCAAGAGACTGTGTTGCCTATCGGACAGATTGAGTACCCAGAGTAGGGCTGTCTGTATTTCGGGTGATTGTTTATGACCTCCCGTGGTCGAGTACAAACCGTATTTTGATAATTGGGGCTCTCCCATGGGCTTGGTATTAATGTAGTAACGATTTTGTTCAAGAATATCGAAAATCGCTAAACAGGCCAGGAAAGAATCTGCCAGTTGTTTTGGTTGGACAAAATCCAGGTTATCCGCAGACGTATGGTATTCCGGAAAACTGCCATGGGGTGTTCTAGACAGTCTGCCTACTGGTAAATCAATGCCTGGTGAACAATATTGACGTTCGTCGTAGCCATAAGGTGAAAATTCAATCGGTGGTTGGTCACTTTGTTGACAAACAATATGAGATGCAGCGCGGTCAATGGCATCGTCGCCACGGCGACTGAGTTTGTATGTCAGGGGGCCTGAATCACCAAGGCCCGCGAGAACAAGTCCATGTTGAATTTTGGGTAGAGTTTGTTCATTGAGAGAAAGCCAGGTGATTGAACCAATTGTTCCCGGAATAAATAAAAAACGATAGGAATAATGAAGAGATTGGGTTTTCAGGTATGCCGCTAAATATGCAGCGATAACCATTCCTGACAGATTGTCATTGGCCATGGAAGGGTGACAAATATGGCAGGAAATCAGTATTTCTTCTTCCGTTTTACCAGGAATATATATTTCACCGTAACTGAGAGAACCTGATTCCAGAGAGGCATCTATGCATACTTCGTATTCCCCATCGGGTAGTGCGTCCAATTGATTTTGGCTCAGGCAAAATCCCCAATCTTCTTTATAGTAAGACGTGCGGTAAGGAATCAGATCCGGTTGATCGGGTAGTGTGAATAAATGTGGCCGGAGTTCGTCTAAAGAGAACCGGCCAGCTATGGGTATACTGTAGTTGACGACATGTAAGTTTGAATGTTGGAAATCAATAACACGCTTTCCATGATTGTCTTTGATATAGGCATCACGGATATTCCATTCTTTGGGTATTTCCCAATCGAAAACGGTTGTACCACTGGGGACCTCATGAATTTCCATTGGGGAAATTCGGTTCAGGTACGATAGGGTTTCCCGCACCCCATTGCCTGTAATACTGCGACAAATAGGGAACAGGTCAGTAATGCTATCGAAGAGCTGTTGAGCAAGTACTTGTTCACTGGTCGTTTGGTGATACGAGTCTTCGAGCATATTGGCGTGTAATTCCATTTCAGTTGGTTAGAACATACCACGGTATTGCAAAAAAATAGAGCTAATTACTCATGTTTGTTCGATACCAATCAATAGTTTTGGTGAGGCCATCATCCAAGGGAACTTGAGTGCGCCAGTTTAGTTTTCGTTCTGTTTCCTGAACATCAGCCAGGCGTTCCTGTTCCATTGGACGATCAATGACTGCACCAAAATTCCCTTGAATATTTGGGTCTATTTGTTTGAGAATTTTTTCTACCACTGTTTTTACAGTATGGAATTGTCCGGAACCCAGATCGATAGTTTCCCCTTCCAACCCAGGCTGACAGCCCAGTTCTAATAGCCCATTGACCAAGTCACTCACGTAAATCCAGTCGATATTACGCTGTCCGCTCGAGAGTTCAGGTGTTTGTCCATTCAGTGCTTTGAGGGTGGTATAAGGAATTAGTTTGTGTAGATCTCTTTGCTCGGGGCCATAAACCATAAATACACGGGCGATAACTACTGGTAGGGAGTAGAGTGTATGAAACATTCGAGCATAAGCACTGGCTGCGAATTTTGAAGCGGCATAGGGTGACGAGGGAATAGCCTGTGATTGCTCTTGATCTGGTTCTTCCTGTGAATTGGTCATTACCAATCGTTGACAACTTCCGGCTTGCTGTGTCGCAGTTAAAATATTGATAGTACTGGTTAGGTTGTTCTCAAAGGTGGGAAGGACAGCATCGATTTCACGTCTTCCCTGCACGTGGCTGGCCAGATGAAAGATATGTGTAGGTTGTAGATTGTTGATGAGTTCAGAAGTCGCTTCCAGGTTTCTCAGATCAAGACTCACCCAATTGGCATGTGATCCATTGGGTTTGTGGCTTAAGTAAGTGCCGGTAACTTCTGCACCTAATTCTCTGAGATGTCTGCATAAATGGGCGCCAATAAAACCGCTGGCGCCAGTTACCAAGACAGAGGCTTCTTTGTAAGCGCTATTAGAATTCATAATAGAAGAGTTATCGGCCGGGTATCAGAATACGAGCTAATCTGCGCAAAACCTGGTGGCGCAATGCAATAACCCGTCGTAATAAATAGAAGCAGACTTTCAGCTTTTCGGACCAACTAATTGGTGCTTTCAGGGCTGTGATGAATCTATAGGAATGCAACATAATACGCTGCTTAAGTGTAGGCCCTCTAGGAGCGTCGCGTTCAGCAGCTGTTGAAGCGCTCATAAGTATGCTGGATGTTTCGGAGTCAAACCGCCTTACAAATAATCTCTCTGGAATTTCTACAAACTTTCCTAATAATGAAAGCTCGGCAACCATACTAATGTCAGAACCTGGCATTGGTCGGATCAGGCTGGTCTTGCGTAAAGCAGAAACGCGGATAATACCATGCATAATATTATTAATTCTTTCACGATCCAGATATTTTCTAAATCGTAATGATGGAGATTCGTCCCCTAGGTTGAAGTCGTCATAGTATTCTTTGGAAATTTCTTCACCGTCAAGGTTGCGTAAGAGAAGATAGGCTTGTGGAAAGGCGAGGACAGCATCTTCCTTGGCATCCAAGGCAGCAACACATTTTTCAAAAAAACCATCTAGGCAATAATCGCTATCTGCTGCCCATTTGAAGTATTTTCCTGATGATAACTCAAAGGCCCGATCAAAGTTTCTATAAAGCCCAATATTAGTATTGTTACGATGGTATCGGACTCGTGAATCGCGTGAAGCGATATTACGGCATATTGCTTCAGTTTGGTCGGTGGAGGCGTTATCAGAAATTATTAATTCAAAATCTTTAAAACTTTGTTCAAGGATAGATTTAATGGCTTCTTCAATCCATCTGTCACCATTGTATGTTGGTAAACCAATGCTGAGCGTGGGTGGATGCCGATCTGCTTGGATGGAACCGCGACTCGAAGAGGGTTTTGAGAGTGTAGGTTTAGGCATGATTTTATTATGGTTTTATCCTTGCTTGTGGGTAGTTTAATAGCATTATTGGTTGGGGATAGTCAGAATAAAGTTTTTTTATTCGTTTATTACCTACTCACAGTGTACTTTCAATAATTCGAGCCACCAATAAAGTAGCAGAAAGCCAATGTTTCTCCGTTATGCAGTTGAGTAAAACATATTGTGAGTGTACTGTTAAAGTGCAATTATTCTCTGTTTATCTTTCTTCGTGCTAGTCTCAGCTGATATGGAACAAAGTAACCGGCATACCACTAATTTCAGGCTCTCTTGCCTTTCAAATGGACCATCTAAACCTACCTGTTCTATTGCTGTATTTGCGCATAATGAGGCCAAGAATATTCAGCAAGCTTTGGAAAGTGTTGCTGCTAATGCTAGAAACAAGAGCCTTACCATTTATGTACTTGTTAATGGTTGTTCAGATTCGACAGCTGATAAAGTGCGTGAAAGTGCAGCTCTTATTGAAAATTTATGGCTTTTGGAAACCGATCTAGCCGATAAGGCAGGTACATGGAACCTCTTTATTCACGAAGTTCTGTCCGAGAAAACTTTGACGGAGATTGAGACTTGTTTCTTTATGGATGGAGACGTGACTCTGGCCTCGGGTGCACTGTCATTATTGGAGTCTGTTCTCGATGAAAATCCTAGTGCTGAGGCGGCGGGGGCAATGCCGGGAACAGGTAGAGATAAAAATGCTTGGCGATATCGAATGAAATGTAATGGGATGCTTGCCGGTAACTGCTATGCATTGCGAAGCGATTTTATTCAATATATCCGTGAAAGGAACGTGAGGATGCCAGTAGGCCTTATCGGGGAGGACTTTTTTGTATCCTGGTTAGTAGCGAGCAATGTTTGGCGTAACAGGTTTCCTGAGAAGCAAGGAGTGCGTTGTATTTTTCATGAAAAAGCAGAGTTTGTTTTCCAATCTTTATCACCATGGAAGTTAGCTGACTGCAAAACTTATTTAAGGCGAAAATGGCGTTATACCTTACGTGGGATACAACACCAAATGCTAGTGTTAACCCTGATGCATCAGGGTTTAGAAGCTATGCCAAGAAATGTGCAGGAGCTTTACTTAAAAGCTCCTTTACCTTCTAGATTGGTATGGTCTGGATTATCGAATATATTGGATACAGCAATGCACTTGGTTGCAGTGCAATGGGTGAGAGCGAAGCGAGGAAAGCGAAGTAAACAAGGAGCTTGAATAACGACTAAAGTTAAACGGTTTGTATCAGGTAGTTTCGTGTTTTATACCTTTACCTCTTAAATTTAAAAGTAAATATAACTCTATATATTACCCAATAGCAGGTAAAATACCGCGCCGCTTCAGCCTATGCTGGGTAGGTATAAACATAATGGGCAAAAACTAGTATAAACAGGTTGGTTAGTGTGGCAGATAGTGATTTTCTTCAAAAAATACAACAACGTAGAACCTTTGCTATCATCTCGCATCCGGATGCAGGTAAAACTACGATCACTGAAAAGCTGCTGCTTTACGGTAATCTGATTCAGGTAGCGGGTACGGTAAAAGGTAAAAAAAGTGATCGCCACGCGACTTCTGATTGGATGCAGATGGAGAAGGAGAGGGGGATTTCTGTCACCTCTTCGGTGATGCAATTTCCTTATAATGATTGCGTGGTCAATCTACTTGATACTCCAGGGCACGAAGACTTCTCTGAGGATACCTATCGTACCTTAACGGCGGTTGATTCAGCTCTGATGGTGATTGATGGCGCCAAAGGTGTTGAGGCTCGTACCATTAAGTTGATGGATGTTTGCCGCTTGCGTGATACCCCCATTGTTTCTTTCGTCAATAAAATGGATCGGGATATTCGCGATCCCATTGAGCTACTTGATGAAATTGAAGATGTCTTGAAAATTTCTGGTGCGCCTATTAACTGGCCCATTGGTATGGGTAAAGAATTTAAAGGCGTATATAACCTTTATACCGATACCATTCATGTGTTTCAGCAGGGACAGGGACATACTATTCCAGAGGATATTCAAATAAAGGGGTTGGATTCTGATGAGGCCACTGAACTATTGGGATATTACGTTGATGATATTCGAGAAGAAATAGAATTAGTCCGTGGTGCTACGAATGAATTTGACATGGAGATGTTTCTTGCCGGTCAATTGACACCGGTATTTTTTGGTACTGCATTGTCTAATTTTGGTATTAGGGAAATGCTCGATCATTTTGTGAAGTGGGCTCCAGCTCCTCAGCCTAGGGCGGCTATAGGCCGAGATGTAAGCGCTATGGAAGAGCCATTCTCTGGATTTGTCTTCAAGATTCAGGCAAATATGGACCCGAAACACCGTGACCGTATTGCTTTTATGCGGGTGTGTTCTGGTAAGTACACCAAGGGCATGAAGATGAAGCATGTTCGTCAAGGCAAAGATGTGCGTATTGCCGATGCTGTGGGATTTAAAGCGGGTGAACGGGTCACTGTGGAAGAGGCACTTGCAGGGGACATTATTGGTTTACATAACCACGGTACTATCCAGATTGGCGATACTTTTACGGAAGGTGAAAACCTGAAATATACCGGTATTCCTCATTTTGCACCTGAATTGTTTCGCCGCATTCGGTTGCGGGATCCTCTAAAAATGAAGCAATTACAGAAAGGCATCCAACAGCTTTCAGAAGAGGGCAGTACCCAGGTATTTTTCCCTATGAATAACAACGATATTATCGTTGGAGCTGTAGGGCAGCTGCAATTTGATGTGGTGGCTTATCGTCTCAAGGATGAATACGGTGTAGAAGCAGTTTATGAACCCGTTAATGTCTACACTGCCCGTTGGATTGAGTCTGATGATGACAAAAAAATTGATGAGTTAAAACGTAAGGTTCCAGATGGTATTGCCCTTGATGGGGGTGGACATTTAACTTATTTGGCGTCTACTCGAGTGAACTTATCCTTAACCGAAGAGCGTTATCCTGACCTTGAGTTTAGGTCCACCAAGGAGCTTTAATTTATAAAGGTTAATTGATCCTTGATGTTTTTAGTTTGTAAAAATAAATCTATAGGGTTCTAACTTAAAGCATACTGCGCTTAAATGTTTTACTAGATCCCATGAGAACAATAACAGCAGGCAAACAAGAGGGTTTAGGGTATGGATAATCGTCGCAGCACCGTTGTTATCAATAGTCAGTTCCAGTACCAATATGCGCTGCTTACAGCCATTGCAGCAGTGCTAATGGTAAATGCCTTTTTAATTATCTCTGCCTGTTTACCGGGTTCTCAGGGTTACTCTCTTAGCACGGGTAACACGGTATTAATTGCTTGCCTGGAAGTAGTATTAATAGTTGGTGTGTGGTGGGGAAGTTTGTTTGCGAGCCATAAAATTGCCGGGCCGGTTTATGTGATGGTTCGACAAATGGAAAAAATTGCTGAAGGCGATTTGACAGCGAGAGTGCGATTACGCCGTAAAGATGCATTTCAGGTAGAGGCCGTGGCGATTAATCAGTGTATCGAAGAGTTACAGACCCATTTACTTGAAGTCAGTGACATTGCTCGAGAAATAGAGCAGCAGGACTCACAAAGCAATGAAAATAGAGATGCTTTAATTAAACAACTGAACCAGAAATTAGCATTGTTTAATTTTCAGTAGTGGTTGGGTCGTAGTGATCGGTACTTTGGCTATTAGCATATTGATGATTAACACATTAGTTATTAGCACTAGTGCTGGTAACTCGCAATGAACTTTTTACTTACCCTTTTTCTTACCTTTCTTTTTGTATTGTTCGCGATTGTTTTCTTTATCAAAATTGCACCGCCAGTTTATCGATTGGAAAAGAGTAATATCGTTGCACTCCTAAAATTAGTTGTTGAAGGCACAGCAACAGATAATGATTGGGAGGTGTTTCTGAATATACCAATCAGACATAATGATGAGCTTGAGGCTATTCGTATGCGGTGTAGTGAAATTAGTGAACGTGAATATATTGGTGGTTCCGGTTCAATTAAGCCTAAACACTTGCTGACCGAAAAAGGAATCGAAGAAGTAAAAATCATATTGGCAGAATTAACAGGAGAAGCTGAATGAGTAAGGAATATTCACCAATGGCCCGAGGCCTTCTTATAGCTGCAGCGTTTGTTATTGTCGTTGCGGGTATTAAAACAGCGGAAACTATGCTGGTTCCTTTTTTATTGTCTGTTTTTATCGCCCTGATATTTTCTCCGTTACTGGCTTGGTTGAAAAAACAAAAAGTGCCCAATGGCTTAGCCATCTGCCTGATTATTAGTTTGGTGGTATTGGTTGGATGGCTTATTGGGATTTTAGTCGGTTCCTCCATTGTCGATTTTCGTCAGAACCTGCCTGAATATCAGGTCAGGCTTCAAGAAATGAGTGGTGGATTGCTCCATTGGTTAAGTGATCAGGGCGTGGCTCTGGATATGGAGCAAATGAAGCAAAGCTTTGATCCGGGTGCGGTAATGCAGTTGGCAGGTAATACTTTGGCTTCATTCGGTAATGTCATGACCAATGCATTTATGATTCTTTTGACTGTGGTGTTTATTCTGGCAGAGGAAGTGGGTTTCAGTGAAAAGTTACAAGCTGCCAGGCATCATGGTGCCCCTACTGTTAAAGACAATACCAATGAAGGATTAACACGCTTTGCTGAAAGTGTTCATAGTTACTTGGGTATTAAATCATTACTTAGTTTACTGACGGGTGTTTTGGTCATTATTTGGTTATGGATATTGGGTGTGGACTATCCAATTATGTGGGGGCTTATTGCCTTTTTACTTAATTTTATTCCTACCGTTGGTTCTATTATTGCTGCTGTGCCAGCCGTACTGCTGGCGTTGATTCAGCTTGGGCCATTTCCTGCGGGATTAGTGGCCATTGGTTATGTTGTGGTGAATGTAGTGGTAGGCAATGTTTTGGAGCCACGCTGGATGGGGAAGGGGCTAAATTTGTCTCCATTAGTGGTTTTTTTATCATTAGTTTTTTGGGGCTGGGTGCTAGGTCCTGTGGGTATGTTACTTTCTATACCGTTAACAATAATGGTAAAGATTGCCCTTGAAAATGATGATGACACTCGCTGGATTGGAGTAATGCTGGGTGCAGGTGATCACCCTATGGGTAAAGCTGATGATAGAGATACAACAGAAATACCGATTCCTGAATCATCTGATCAGGGAACTGGTCATTAACTTAGTAGGGTAACTTTCATGTCGAATAAATCAATAAATTTGACTGATACCTTGTATCAATACTTGTTGAATTCTTCTCTTCGTGAATCGGAAATTTTAAAATCTCTTCGGCAAGAAACAGCGCAATTACCCACCGCTAATATGCAAATTGCCCCTGAGCAGGGGCAGTTTATGGCCCTCTTAATTCAGTTGATTGGTGCTAAGAATACGATCGAGGTGGGCGTATACACCGGTTACAGTGCATTGTCTGTGGCAATGGCGTTACCCCAAAATGGTCAGATTTTGGCTTGCGATATCAGTGAGGAGTACACTTCGGTGGCTCGCAAATATTGGCAGCAAGCTGAAGTCGAAGAAAAAATTGATTTGCATCTTGCTCCTGCAACAGAAACCCTAAAAAGGGCCATCGATGATGGTCAAAGCGAAAGCTTCGACTTTGCATTTATCGATGCAGACAAAGCAAACTACAGTGAATATTTTGAGCTTTGTTTGGAATTACTGTGTTCGGGTGGATTAATTGCAGTAGATAATGTGCTTTGGGATGGTGCTGTCGTTGATTCACAAAAACAGGATGTGGATACCTGTGCGATCCGAACGTTTAATCAGCAATTACTAGCTGATGATAGAGTGGATATCAGTATGGTACCTATTGCCGATGGTTTAACGTTGGCTAGAAAAAGATAAGAAGAACCTGAATAAACAGTTTATAATTTGGCTTGTTGCTCTATTGTTTCCCGATTGTTAGTTGCCCCGGATCTTATCGTTGAATAATACGCTGATTCTTTCCCTCTTTATCACAGCTATTCTCATGGCTAGTGTAGAGGTGTTTCCTTTTTCTTCTATAGAGCCTGTATCTCATTCAAGTGCTATTCAAATTGAAGGAGGCGAAGTTGATGAAGACTCATCTGACCTTTTTATTGCATCTGAATTACATTTATTTGAAACCCACTTTCCTAAAAACAATTCATACTTTCTTGTCCGCTTAGCCAATAATCATAGGGTTATTTATCGCATTCGGGCTCCTCCAGTTTAATTCAAGCGTTACTTCTATTCTTTATTGATGACTTGCTATCACTCTATAAAACAGAGTGATCTATAGGTTTTGGCTTTTTTATAAAAAAGTAGCCGTGCTAGAGCAAGTTTTATCCCATTTTATTTTAGAGAATACACACATGTTTGAATTAACAAGCTCCATGATTGTTTCCGGAGCGATTTTAGTACTCACTTTTTTTGGCATTTTTACTGAACACTTACATGGCTATAACCGCGCAAAATTTGCTATGGCAGGTGCCGGGGCTATTATTATTGCGGGGCAAATTTATGGTTTTTATTCACCAGAAAACGCACTGCATGCCATTGATTGGAATGTCGTGTTTTTATTGGCCATTATGATGATTGTGGTTTCCATCATGATGAGCACTGGGGGCTTTGAATATGTCGCACAATATTTAGCTCAAAAAAGTTCAGGTTCACCGATTCGGTTGCTGGTGTTGATGGGAACGACGGTGACAGTGATTTCACTATTGTTGGATAACGTTACCACGGTGATTATTTTTGGTCCCTTAATCATATTGATTTGCCAGGCTATGAAGATTTCGCCAATACCTTATTTATTGGCCGCTGCGTTACTGTCAGACACAGGAGGAGTGGCAACATTGGTGGGAGATCCCCCCAACCTGATGATCGGTTCTGCTGCAGGTATTGATTTCAATACCTTCTTCATCCATATGGCTCCGCCCGTCGCTATTGCATGGTTTGCTATTTTGGCTGCGATGAAATATCTCTTCCCCAAAGAATTATCCAACCGACATACCAATAAGTTTGAATCTGTAGCGAAGTTTAAAAACAAACGACTTTGGCAAAAATCGTTGGTAGTTATGGCTTTGATGGTCGTGCTGTTTATCTTCCATCGAGAGCTGGATTGGGAGCCCTGGATGGTTGCTGCAGTTGCCTTAACTATTCTCGTTTTTCTTTCCCGTAAAGTGGATTTGGATCAGGTGACAAGCCATTTGGAAACACCATTGCTGATGTTTTTTATTGCCTTATTTATCTTGATTGGTGGTGTGGAAAAAAGTGGGTTATTGGAACTCGTTGGTGAGCAATTTAAACCTTTGATTATCGAGCATCC
>Ga0213833_1002881_pt1 | contig 10822 bp, 13 predicted proteins | sample SWATP21_FD_160575 | JGI IMG/M metagenome (GOLD analysis project Ga0213833, IMG submission 160575) | Coastal seawater microbial communities from Marineland, Florida, United States - SWA TP2 #1 | ecosystem: Environmental > Aquatic > Marine > Coastal | place: USA: Florida | collected 2016-08-14
AAAGGGGGTGACAGGCTGCGACACACAACTGTGACTCACAAGTGATCAGCGCCACCCAACTCTGCTCCACGGTTCTCGAACAATGGGCGTCGCAGCACTCTGGACGGAGAGGCAACACAACGACCGACGGCCAACAACCATGAGGTCCCTCCCCCCAGCACACACGCAAGTCAGCGCGGCAGAGCACGTACACTTGACCATCCAGTTCGTCTACAAGCGAAGGGAGGCACCCGACAACATCGTGTGCGGCCGCAGTGAGCCAGGAGGCTTCTCGAGACGAAAGATGACGCACCACACCCTCCCCAGTGTGCACATCCACAGCAGACACACGAATTTCATCAGCACTCAGCATGGTCGCACGAACAACCAAGCACTTGCCACCAATGCGGCGTGCAACGCGCATGGAGCACAAGGCCGGTGCAGCGACTCGGGCGAGCGCGGGCAGGGCATGTGGCTGAGCCAACATGCGGGGCAAGGTCGCGGCTGTGACACTGCGCCCCAACAGTTTCCACACGCGGCCGGGGTTCAGCTCCGTCTGAGCAGGTGACACAGCGCGTGCAGGTGTTTCGTCACAAAACATGCATGTGCACGCGCCCCACGTGGGCACATGAGCACACAGGCACAAGCAAAGCAACGAGGAGGGAAGATCGTTAGACGTGGACACCAACATAGTGGCGGTGTTGGGCTGGGGGTGCCACGCACCGTGCCCAAAGGAGTTCCGCACGACGATGATACTGAGATGCGCAAGAAAACGGGAGTCGCTGTGGGCGTGGCGTTCGCTTCCAATGTGGAGCTTTGAACCCGCACAAGCACCCGCCTGCCCGCCAGCAGCAACACCGCCCGGCGTACGGTGCGAAACACAAGCGGAACGCTTTCATCCGCCCCCTGTGGCTGCTTCTGTTGGTCCGATCGGGCCCCTGCACCTGCCCGAACACTTGGTGCAGCACCCACTCTCGCACCCAAAGCAAACGACTGCGACTGTGGCTGCTGGTGCTGGTGCTGGTGCTGGTGTTGGTGTTGGTGCTGGTGCGGCTGTTGTGGCTGTTGTGGCTGCTGAGGCTGCTGTAAAGCAGGGCGGCGAGGAGGACCAGTGAACCGCGGCGGGGAGACCTGGTAGCCGGTGGGCGGCCGCCGTGGGCGCCCTCCACGACGACCTCTCCCTCCACGCAGGGGCTTCAGCAGAGATGGCTTCATGCGACGTGTCAACACGTAGTGCGGGCGACTGCGATCGGGCTTCGTGAGGTCTGTCGGCACCGCAACTGGGGCCAAAGGCTGTGCAGGCAAATCAAACGCAACGAAACAACACAGACCCAACAGACAGTCGATCAATCAACCAACCATTGTGGGGTTGCACTAGCACACGAGGCTTGGTGGCACCACGGCATGCTTTCCACGACGTGGCAAACACAGCCATCGAGTACATTCGTAACAACACCACAAAGAGCACCACGCAATCACGCACGCTGCCGGCACTTCCCCATGCTGGTCGCGCGCGTGGGGCCGGGGACAATGATTGCCCTGCTGTGTTTCGAAATCGATCACCTGAGTGGGAAAGGAAACACGTTGAGGGTGCGCAGATACACCACGCATCTGTGCACGGCGGGGCACATGCTTCTTCTGCCGTGTTGCACCCACGCACCTCGCTTGTAGGTTGTTCGAGAACGAAATTGCTGAGGTGGCGGTGTGGGTCGCACATCCGTCCCTGGAAAGGTAGCTGACATCCCACGCATTTGTTCCAGCGGTGGCAACGTGGTGCTTGCGCCGCGGTCGTCGTGGCTTTCGGGGCGGGGCTTTGTGGCGTTGTTGCCCCGTCGGTCAGTCGAAGCCGAGTGGCGATGACCACGCGCCCTGGAGCCGTCCCTCAGGTCGGATTGTGACCCAGTCGCTTCCATCAGTCCTGTAATCTTGCCCAAGGCTTCCATCCCAACCTTTGCGGGGTCGGTGCCTGGTGCAGCCGAGTCAGTCACTGCGCCTGCGTATCCTGCCGGCCACCAACGGTGACCTGGCGGGAAGCACCACCAGCTCAACATACCAGCCGCACTGGAACGAAGCGTAGCTTGCACGTTCATCATCACGTCCGATATTTTCGTTTCACGCTCACGTTCCGCCTTCACACGGTTCAGCTTGGCACGCTGTCTGGCCTTGTAGCGGCGCCCTTGCCGGCTGGACAACAAGCGGCGAGGCATGATGCTCGTCGCTGAGGTATGTCCCAATGCAAGCACACACCAAGGCTTCGGCCAATGTACTTCACTGCGTCACCCACCCAGTGTGGTGCAGAGACGTAGGCAGCACGACTGCAGTTTGCCGCGCGCAACGTTGCTGCTGGGTGTGCCGCGTTGTCCGGTTACCCGCCCCGGCGATCTTGGTGTGTTGATGTGGCATGACGTTTCTGCCCACACCGCTTATCTGCATGAATGTGTATCAATCACTCGAAACACAGCGCACACAGGCTGCACGCGGTTGTCCCCTCTCTTCTGACCTGACCATGGACCAGGTCATGGCTGTTGCCAGTGATGTATTCCATGAGATGCAGCGTGACTTCGAGTTCGTATTCCACACCCTCCGAGGTGAAACCAGCCTGGGCGATCCAAGCTTCCGCGTGCCGCTGAACGACGGCGTGCTTGAAGTTGTGGCGCGGTCGTTGGGGTACTGCATCCCCATGGCACTCCTGCTCGTGTTCATCCACTTTGCCGTTTCGCCCATCGTACTGTCTGTACTTCGTGTGCCGCCGGACCTGCGCGACAAGTTTGTGCTTCCACTGCGGGAGACAGTGTTCTATTCACTGTCATGTCTGCTGAATGTGTGGATGTACTGGCATACCCCCTGGGCTTGGTGGACCAGTGGGTACAAGGACGTGTTTAGAACTGACACGGTTTCAACGTTCCAGCCGGAGGATGCCACGTCTCCAGGCGTTCGCGTGTCGTACTTCTTCGAAGTGAGCTGGTACCTGTGCACCCTGTTCCTGCTTTTCATCGATTTCAAGCGCAAAGACTTCCTCGTCATGCTGTGCCACCATCTGGTGACCTTGATGCTTCTCACGCTGTCATGGTCAGTGGGTTGGACCCGCGCCGGCGTGGTCCTACTCCTGCTGCATGACTTCAGCGACGTGTTCCTGAACTTTGGGAAAATGGGCAGCTATTTGGACGCTGAGATCCCTGCGAACGGTTCATTCGTGATTTTTGTCGTGTCGTGGGGATTCCTTCGGCTGTACTGCCTCCCGCGGGTGATATATGAATGCTTCGCACTGTCCCCTTTCCTCCTGGACTTCAGCGTCAGTGGAGCATACGCGTGGAAAACTCGCGCTCTGGTGTGGGGCATGTCTGCACTAGTCGTTATGCATATCTACTGGTACGCACTCATCCTCAAGATGGCGGTGGGCATGTTGATGGGAGAGGAGAAGGTCGTGAAGGACACAAGGGAGGCCAACCACAAGCCCAAGCAGCATTGAGCGGATCTCGCATCGTAGTGCTTGTGTGTTCGAGCCAGTGGATTTCCGTAGCAATGCGTTGGGGTGAGGGGTGAGGGGTGAACATGATGCGCGCGGCGGGTTTCGTCGGGGTTTGGCACTTGTGATAGAGTATTGTCACATATGTCAAACGTGTGCCACTTGTTGGTGTGTTCGTGACCACCTTCTTGAACTGGGAAGGGCCCAAAGTCTGGCTACACATGTATGCTCGCATTCATCAACTTTTTGTGCGTGCGCGCCTCGCGTTGACAGTGAATGTGTTGCGCTGGACCTGCGCTTCCTCAAGAGTTCGGAAAGGCGCTTGCGGCAGCACTTGCCACCCCCTCCTGGCCCAGCCCGTTCTCTGGTTTGGGGTGCTTGTCTGCGGCAGCCGGTGCGGTCGCAGTGCGAGATTGGCATGACACGGAAAGTGGGGTGGAGTTTTGATCACCAAAAGTGTGCGTGTTTGCAAATTCACCAGGTGCCCAGCCCGAGTGGCCGGCTGCGGGGTTCTACGTCTTTTCCGTCCCTGCCTACTTTCGGGGCGGGGCGAACACTTGAGCGGTTGCAGCAGCCTGATCCTTGGTTGGGCGACGCGCAAAGAAAGACCACCGGTACAGTGTGCGAAACACTTCCAGGTAAAAATCGCGCTGCTCGCGGTGGCGATACAAGTGGCCAAACCCACGTGAGTTCAGAAACTCACGGAGTGCTTTGGTTGCCTTGGGGAGGTTGTAGTGCGGAATTTGGGTGAAGAAGAGGTGGTGTACGAGGTGCCCGTCCGTGATGTGGTGGTGGAACTCGTCAATGCCGTGGCCATCTGCGTGAACGGGCAGCCTGGCGTGAGACGAGCTGACAGCCAGCGCACGCCCCGTATCATCCAGCAACGCAAACGCCGCAGCGGGCGTTGTGGCATGACACGTGCCCCAACAACACGGCAGCGACACGGCGGCACGACGCACATTCACGATCAATCGTCTGAAATGCGCCGCGGAGAAACGTCCAGTCGTCATTGGTGTACACGAGAGTCTCTTCGTCATGGTGTTGCAAATAGGTGACAGTGACCAACCAGAAAGAGAACCACAGCCAGCATCCACCGTACAGGCGGAACGCAAACCACGTGTCCCAGTTCGTCGCAGTGCCGAGGGTGAACAGAAACAGGCCAACAGAGACACTGCTCACCAAACCGCGCAGGTAGCGGCGAAACGTGGCATGCTCCCACAACCGACCGCCAAACGGGAGCCAATGGCCGCCGTCTGGAATTCCGGCAAGGTACATAAAGAATCCGGTGAACGGGAACGTCACACGGATCTTGTGTGCCACAGATGCAGTCGCTGCCTTGAGGTCCTCACTCGTGAACCATGGAAATGAGTAGTCCCGGGTGTAGTGGTTGTGATACAGGTGGTGACGGCGATGCGACTCGGCCCAGGCATGATACGGAACCATCAGAGGGGCGTGCATGAGATGCCCGCACACAGTGTTAAGCAACCATGAGGACGAAAACGACCCGTGGCCGCAATCGTGACCGACGACAAACATGCACCACATGATGAAGCCAGACGCCATCCAGTACGCCATCAGGAGGGCCCCTGCAGCTGCAGGATGCATCGTTGCCCACTCTGGGGAGCGCATAGCCATAAACATGCCTCCACCCAGAGCAAGGAAAATGCTGGAGTCGCGGCAAAGGTAATACAGCGACCGCGACGGTGACTTGACGAAGCACTCGGTTGGAATCGACTGTCGGATTTCCTTCAGCGTCAGCTGAGCCACAGCCTGCGCACGCCCCACACCGGCACTAGTGGATCGATGAGTGACACCTTTCGACATTTGTGTCATGGTTCTTATGCCTGGGAGACCACACAGCACGTTAACGGCATGTGGGGCACCGACACGTCAGCGTGTACCCCACACAAACGCACAGCGGCACAGTGAAAAACACCAGCGCTGTCCCACGCAGTGCACAGCATACACACATAAACACAAGCACAACGTACGGGTGGAGGAGCACTCCAAGTGGGGTGGCACCTGCGCGAACTCAAAGCGGAAGACGGGCGACAATGGTTGGTGGCGAGCGCGAATGCCCCTGGGCAGCTGGCCCAGCACAACAAACAGCACTGCCCAATTTTCCATCCAAGCAAAAATCAAACAATTCAGCCAGGTTGCAGTCAAGGTTGCTGTGGTAGTTGTGTTACGGCAACCACGTCGTCGCATTCGTCGTCAGTGACATGGTAGTTTTGTAGACCCTCCAGTGGCTGCGTAATGCCACGTGCGTCCTGCACAACAGCTGCGGTCGTGTGGCACGCCAAGAGCGAAGCGGGAACGGGACACCCAACTGCATCACCTGCACTGCCGCAATGGGTCGTGGCGGAGATACTGCAAATGCGAAGGTGCCGAAGTACACCATGGCGCAGGTGGCACAGCACAACCAGAAGGGCGATGCCTGGCTTGTCTACCGGTCCCGTGTATTTGATGTGTCGAACTGGTCTGCACACCCAGGTGGCCAGATCATCTTCACGCATGCTGGCCGAGACGCCACCGAGGTATTCAACGCCTTCCACCCGGGGTCCGCGTACCCGCTCTTGGACCGCTTCTACGTGGGTGACTTGGTGGTCGCTGACCGTGCGAAGCGGACTGCTTTCGCTGCCGACATGGACATCCTCCGTGCCAAGGTCCGCAAGATGGGGCTTCACAAGGCCAGGTGCGTGCAGCAGCTGTGGTTTTGTTGTCTTGGAGTGCGCTACGCAAACGTGTCCGTGCTGTTGTCTGCGTGCGGCGGTGTGCGCGCGCGTCGTTGCTGTGTGTTGAGGCACTTGTTTGGGCCCTTCTGCGTCTCACCTGCGCCAACTTGTCCTGACCGCAGTGGGATGTACTACGTGTGGAAAGTTTCCTCCAACATGATGATCTGGGCCCTGGGTGCCGCCTGTGTTGCGTACTCGCAAGGCTCCATGGCCATGCTCATGCTGGGTGCGTTCTTCATTGGACTTTTCTGGCAGCAGTGTGGGTGGCTGGCACACGACTTCTGCCACCACCAGGTGTTCGACAACCGCCTGTGGGGCGACATGTTCGGCCTGGTCATCGGCAACGTGTGGCAAGGTTTCAGCGTGGAGTGGTGGAAGGACAAGCACAACACCCACCACGCCATCCCGAACATGCACGAAACCGAGAAGGGTGCCCACGACGGCGATCCCGACATTGACACGATGCCACTGCTTGCCTGGAGCCAGAAGATGGCCCGTGGCGCTGTGGACGCTGGCCCGATTGGCCGATTCTTCATCAAGCACCAAGCCTTCCTGTACTTCCCCATCCTGCTCATCGCCCGCATCAGCTGGCTCATGCAGTCCTTCACGTTCGTGTTCCGCTTCCAGTCTCCATGGAACCAAGAGTTCAAGCATGACGAGCCGCTCCGGCTGGGCATTTGGGAGCACATTGGTCTTCTGGCGTACTATGGATGGAACCTGGCGTTGATGGTGTTGTACATGACCCCAGTGCAGTCTGTAATTTTCTTCTTGGCCTCGCAAATGATGTGCGGCCTGATGCTTGCCATCTCCTTCGGACTTGGCCACAATGGCATGGCCACGTACGATGCTGACAAGACGCCCGAGTACTACGAGTGGCAAATCACTACGACCCGCAACGTGCATGGCTCGTGGGTTGTCGGCTGGTTCATGGGTGGCCTGCACCTGCAGGTGGAGCATCACTTGTTCCCTGACATCCCTCGCCACAACCTCGGCAAGCTTCGCAGCATGGTGGAGCCACTGTGTGCCAAGCATGGCATCAAGTACACGTCCACATCGATGTGGACTGGCACCAAGGACGTGCTGAACCACCTGGCAGAAGTCACTACGGAGCTTATTAATGAGTTCCCGGGCCTCTAAGTCTGCTCTGCCGCTTTCTGTTTTGGTGTCACAGCGGTGCTGCCGTGTTGGGCGTGTGTACTTCAATTCAATTCGTTCGTCAAAACGCTCTTTATCACCCATTCCAACACAACACGTTCATCCCAGTACACCCCAACGCCAAAACAACTGCCTGCAGCTGCCGTTCGCATCAGAACTTGCGATTCACCACACGCGACGCAATCGCTGCTAATGCATCTCGCTCCCGTGACGGCTCAAGCACTAACAGTGCGTCAACCGCGGCTTGTGCGTGGCCGGTGGCCAGCTCCCGGGTCAACTGCAACCCGTTGCTCTTGTGAACATGCTCACACGCCTGCATCGCGCAACCCAATCAGGGCGCAACAACAACACCACACCAACACAACACAACAACACCACACAAACAGCACAAACGCAACACAAACGCAACACAAACACAACACAACACAACACAACACAACACAACACAACAGAATGACATAAGACAGGGCGTGAGTGCACGCGGGACCCATGGCCGGGACACAGCTTGGGCCGCACCTCCTCGACGTCCCCAGGCGCCTTGAACTTGCGATCCACGAGGTTTAACAAGCTCGGATGCTCGCGACAGGCAAACAGCACTGGGGCAGTGGCCAAGCCCTGCAAACACACGTGCGTCAACAACATACACAACCGCATGGCATCATGAGCACATGTACCTGCTTCAAGTCATTCAGAGTTGGCTTCCCCAATGCATCCTGAGTACTTTCAAAATCTAGCAGGTCGTCCACCAACTGAAAAGCGAGACCGATGTGCTTTCCGTACAGCAGTGCTGCCTCTTGCTGCTCTTCAGAACAACATGCAAGCATTGCTGCGGCCTGGGAGAACGTGTCGTCGTCATCCAGATCAGGGCAGTGCCCGACCCGAACAGTGGGCGTACCTTGCAACTGTTAGACATCAACGATGCGGTCTTGTAGTACGTTTTGCTCATGTACAGCTCGAAAACGTGCGCCGCATCACCACTGGCAAGTGCTGCGCTCATTTGCATAACTTCGCCTTTCACCAGATGCTCAATCACCGACGCCAGCAGCTCCACAACCTCCACGCTGCGAAGGCGGGCCAAGGAGACGCATGCACGAGCCAGCAAAAAGTCGCCTGGGAAGAAAAACAACAACAAAAAGGAGCAGCAAGGCAACGCATCATGCTTCGTGGTTGTTCGCGTCCGCCAATCGATACGACACGTGTGTGCGCCGATGCTATGCGCACAACATACCGGCCAGCACCGCAAGCTGGTTGCCAAAGACACTGTTCACGGAGCCCACACCACGGCGGGTGTCCGCCAGGTCAATAACATCATCGTGCAACAAGCTTGCAGTGTGAATCATTTCCCTGTGTTTACAGGACACACCGTCACACAGCGTCACGCCTGTGCAGAGCAGCGCAGAACCAACGAGGCGAGGGGGCACGCACGTGATTTCTGCCAACCGCCGCTGGGATGGAAGCAGGCCTTGTTTTGCTGTGAAACCGAGAGGTCAGTTCATGTGTGCGATTCACCCACACGTTGACGCGTGGCGCGCAGTGAACATTCGGACCTTGCTGCTGAACCTCCTCGGGGGCCGAAGGCATCAACGCACGAGACATGAGCGACACCATGGTCGGCCGAATCTTCTTGCCGCCGTCCGACTCAAAAAAGTACCTGCCAGTGCGTGAAGCGGAGGGGATAACAGGATAACCACAGTCAGCGCAATCTGCAAGAGGGGCAACCGTACCACACTCATGCTTGCTGTACCTCGCAACGGTGGCCAGGACCGGGTGGTCTACGCCCAGCATTTCCTTGATGCGCTGGGTCATGCCCGCCAGGTCATCGGCAGCAAGCTCGAAAGGATCAATGCGAGACGCAGTGGGGAACTCGGACACATCCAGTCGCTCGAAACTGGACAGGAAGAACATGTCCGTGCACAACAACGACAACAGCCACAGCAACAAACAACAGTCAACACCTGCACACGACGACAGGCGTCGTGCGGAGGGACTGACACCACACCACGCACCGGCGGCGCTCTGTCATGCTCGTGTCGCTGGACGGCAGCTTGTTCAACACATCCACACACGGTTCATCAATGTCATCCATGATAGGTGCAAGCCTGGCAGCTTCCTCCCGAGCCAGCACTGACGCTGCCATGCGATGCACAAAGGACGAAGCAGGTCTTCGTGCCGATGCGATGGCGAAAGTGGAGGAGCGCAGCGATACTGCTTGACGGGTGACACAGCACGCCTCAGCACGTACGCTGCGCAGCATAATGCGCTGGAATGTCCCCGTCCGGCTCATAGTACCGGTGCCAATGTGTCGGGGGGGCACACGGGTTCCACAATGGCAGTAGCAACACGTGTGCACGTGTTGCTGCCATGCTTGGCGATTGTGGGGACTGAAATGTGCTATGTTTGCAAGTCGTGCCAAGATATTATGGTATGTTGGTTAGTTGCAGTTCAGACTCCGAACTGAGCCCGCTCCGTGTTGTGAACAGTGCTTGCAATCAGGGCTTCCATGCGGCCCTCCAGGAGCTTGCTGCGCCGGCAGCCGTTGCGCGCTGTGTTGCTACATGGAAGAACATGTCACTGGAATGGTTTTCTGATCGCTCCGAGTCGTGGACAAGCGCAGTTCGCCAAATCCATCCCAACCGCGCCAGATCCAATCCCTGATGACCCCAAGCGCCTACGGTGCTTGTTGTCACGAGAGGATACAATGAAGCGCCTGCGAGGTGGTGATGAGTACGACATCCTTGTCATTGGTGGTGGTTGCGCGGGTGCGGGTGCCGCTTTGGACGCTGCCACCCGAGGACTTAAGGTGAGGCTTGAGGCGCACCGTTCGTGTCCAATGCCATGTCACATTCCAACTCCAACCAGGTCGTGTGTGTTGAGCGTGAAGACTTCGGGTCGGGCACTTCGAGCCGCTCTACGAAACTGGTATGGGCCGGAAGTCGCTACCTCGTGCAAGCGTTGGTCAACCTCCTGTCCTTCGACCTGATCAAGAGCCCACGCAAAACCATGCGCAGCTTCCTTGCTGACTTCAAGGTACGCTGGCTGCGCCGTCGAGCTGCAGCGTAGCATCATGTCCGTGACGCGTCCCATTGCCCTTTTCATTTTTGCAGATGGTGCAAGCAGCTCATCGAGAGAGAAGCTTCTTGCTGGAAACGCAGCGACACTTGACCAAGTGGCTGCCGATTGCGGTTCCCCTCGATGCGTGGATACAGTGGCCGCCCCCGTTTGGCTTTCCCCCCGCCGCACTTGGTCCGCTTGGTGTCTTCCCCATATTCTTTAAGCTCTATGACGCCATGGCCAAGTTTCGGTGTCCCAGCAGCTACATCATGTCTGGGAAAAAGTCTGCCCTTGTGTTTCCCCAGCTGGACCAAAAGCGAATCAAGTACTGCCAGGTGTTCTATGAAGGTCAACACAACGATGCGAGAACAAATCTTGCCACCATGCTGACGGCAGGGAAGCATGGTGGCGAAATTGCGAACTACACCAATGTCGA
>Ga0213833_1002883_pt1 | contig 10819 bp, 15 predicted proteins | sample SWATP21_FD_160575 | JGI IMG/M metagenome (GOLD analysis project Ga0213833, IMG submission 160575) | Coastal seawater microbial communities from Marineland, Florida, United States - SWA TP2 #1 | ecosystem: Environmental > Aquatic > Marine > Coastal | place: USA: Florida | collected 2016-08-14
CCCACTTTCAACCACAACATTACCTGAACATTGCTTGCGATCCCCCACCGCAAAAGCACATGACTGTCGTTGTGGAACACCAACATTGCACCTGAGCCCACGGCCTTCCTGCCCAAGGGAAGGTCTGGGTGCATGGTGCATACATACTGTCTTCATTTCATCACCTGTGGCTGCTTTCCCTTTCGCAATGGACCGTGCTCATAACTTGTTTGTGAACCGCGCCAACAGGCCATGCCTCAGGGAAAGAAGAAGCTGACGCACCGCACACTGGCGAGAAATAAGGCCAAGCCGTACCAAAAGCATCGGGATGCGAAACGAACCAAGAAAGGAGGTGAGCGTAGCTTGACCCCTTGGTCTCGAGTCCTTGTGCCCGTACACGGATGTTCATTTACTTGTGCGGACTCAGGCCAGAAGCGCAAGGCAAAATCGGCGAAGGGTTACGGCGCGACAAACACGACGTTCAAGGTGTGTGTTGGCAGCGCCTTGCCTTTGTGACGCTTTTGTTTCTTATGGTATGTGGCGTTTTCCGGTTTTCAGTCTCGCATTGGAAGCTGGACTCGGAACGTGGAAGCCATCACCGCGCAAAAGCTTCGCTCCACTGGAGCCACCATCCACCTGCGTGACTTGAAGGAAAAGGCGGGAGAGCAAGCAGTGTTCGAGAAAGAGCGCATGCTTCAGAAGAGGAACAAAACCAGAGCAGCCCAAGCGGAGCGCAAGGCCAAGCGCCTCATTGCTGTCGCCACCAAGGAGCTGGAGGAGCTGGTCGCGCCCGTGAAGCCTGCACCTACCAAAGCCAAGAAGAAGTAGTGCCGTGCCGTGGTTGTTGATCGTGGCGTTTCATCGCGTCTCGTGCTGCGTTTGTTTGTTTTTGTTGCCATTGCGTTTTCCTTTTTGCGTTGAACGAAACATGGAACACCACCCCCGAACTTTGAACAACGTAGAGCGTGCGTCACTGCCGAGGTGCCGCGTGCACAGCCGCGTCCCCTTTACCACTCTTGCGAAACGCTGGCGCAGTGACAGATGACAACGAGAACAGCCGTTCCTGTGAAAATGGGCACCGCACGGCGTTCAAGTCATGCCACATGAATGGAAGCACAGCACTCGCTGCCGCCTGTACCTGCCACCTCCGTGCTCTCTCTCTTTCAGCCTCCGTTGCAGCCGTCTTCTTGTTGATGCTGACAAACAAGCGCGCATACAACATTGTTTGTCATGACAACAACCCCACAAAGGCTTCCTTGAGCTGAACGTACATTTCAAGATCCAGGGCTCCCCATCCTCGCAAGATGTTGCCATACGCAGCTGTGTCTTGTAGATACGCGCCTTCAAGGTCGAAAATCTGCTGCTCAATCTTCTCTAGCTCAACTTCAAGACTGAGAATCAACGTGAAAAAAAGGCCCTGAGCAGTGGTGGGCATACAGGAAAACAAGAACCACCTTCTCTCACCTAGCCTTGTGCGCCAAGGCTGCTTCCACGGCCTCCTCTCGCTCCTGCAACACCACGCAACACTGGTCACATGGCAAACCAAGCCCACTGAGCACCCCCCTTTCCATACCTTTGTTGTGGACATTGTTTGAAATGTCCCGAACAAGGTCTAAGCTCGTTCTACCATTGCAAGTCCAGGGCAGCAGGCGCTTGCGGCGTGCGCGCCAAAACACACAAAACCCCCCACTCCAACATGCACTTCTGGATTTTGAAACACGAGCAGGACGAGCATGTTCATGTTTCTTCTTCGCGACACGACACAGATCACGAAGCAAAAACAACAGAGACAACTATCTCGTACTCGCATGAAACATAGAGGAAATGCGAGACGTCACCACTGCAGCATCGGAACTGTCCAAGAAGTCGAACTGAACAAGTTCTGATACCACACGAGCCACCGAGTCGCCAGAGACATCAAAAGGAAAACACATGTCCACACGGCACAGTGATCCTGTCAACCGCATTTTTGCGATCAAGACTGATGGATTTGCGGATGGAGACGTCTACACACCAAAATGGGAGCACACAAATACATCCAGGGATAAGACACGGCACGAGCCAGATAACACGAAACATGTAGCGCGGACGCGCGTACCTTCACCTGACACTTGCGGAAAGAGCCAATGAAATGTGGAGCACGCTTTTCTAAAGCCGCTGCCATTGACGCGGCCTGCTGAATGCTCGGTCCATGGCCATTCGCAGATGCCATGTGGTTCATGCCATAACCCTCTGAGCGAGCTCTGCGAGGCGGGGCGTGTGACGGGGTGTGTCGCGTGCCCGGCGTGGAAGCTCGACCCATGGCGTGCCGATGCTGTGCCTGTGGTGGTTCGGGTGACACGGGGTTCAGCGAAACGGATGGTGCCCGCCCTGTGAGCTGGGACACGGGTTCATGTGGAGTGCTTGATGCGTCTTGCAGGTGGTGAGCGACTGCTGCGGCAAGGGCAGGTGATGGCTCAGCCGCAGCAGTGCCACTGCTGGCTCTTGTCCGCCCACCAGTGGCAGCACCGGTTGCACTATCGCTCCCACCACCACCACCACCACCACTGCCACCACCACCACCACCACCGCCACCACCACCAGACTTCCGCTGTGCCACAGAAGCTTGCACAGGCTCAGCAGGGTCATCAGCAGTAGAAGAAGGTTCACGCGCAGCAGAAGCAGCTGCAGCTGCGGCAGCCGCCGCCTTGGCCGCTACGCTCGCCTCCGCTGCCGCTTTGGCTGCAGCTGTCGACGCCGCTGCCGCCTTGGCGGCAAAACGGCTCGGTTGGGGCTTCGGCGCATGGGGTTGCGGGCTTGAGTTGTTCCCAGCCGCGCTAGCGCGCCCACTGGAGGGTGCTGCGTCCAATGTGCGCCGCTTGGACGCGGCATCACGCACGGGTACGGTGGTGCTGCTGGCGGACGATCGACGTGGTGCTTGGACAGCTGGCACAGCTGGTGACGCTCCAACTCGCTGCTCGCTTGTTGTTTGCACGGCCTGCAACGGCTGTGTTGCAGCCCTTTCTCTGCTCGCCCCGGGGCCAACCGTGGTGCTCGGGCCACCGGCACCCGCGCCCGCTTCTGCCGCCTGCGCGTCGCTTGGACCCTGGCGGCGTGCAGTCTCTGTTTTGTTGGGGCGGGGGGCGGTCTCGACCACGGCACTGCGGGCCCGGGCCGCAACGTCTGCACTCGCACCAACACTGGCACCGACACTGGCACCGACACTGGCACCGACACTGGCACCAGCACTAGCACCAGCACCAGCACTAGCACCAGCACCAGCACCAGCACCGCCGTCGCCAGTGCCAACGGCAACGCCTGTGGCGCCACCGCCGCCGGCACCCGCAGTGGTTGCGGGAACGGACACGGGTCTGTGAGTGGTGACCACACTCACATTCGCGGTGGGCACCTTTGAGGATGTACCACCCACCGCCGTCGTCACGGTGGCAGATGACGCGGTGGGAGACGTAACAGGAGGCGCAACGGGAGTGCGGGGAGATGGGCGCCCCACCCTGGTTTTGAGAGTGAGCCACTCGTGCTTGAGTAACTCAGCGGCGCTGAGCGGGTGACCGTCCACTCCAGCCAAACAGGCAGCGATGAACAGCTTGACCTGTGCTTGTTCGTAAGCGCACACACCGAAGCCAAGTGAGAGACAGGCGACAACCACCAAACCAATGCGCACACCCTTAACAAGTCGCTCAGACTAATCGGTCACTCATGCGCAAGCGCAATCACCCACCTGCGGGTCAATGCCTTCGCGGTCGAGAGCAGCTGGTAGCGCCGCTGATGCTCGCAGCTTCGCACGGTCCTCTTTCGTTGTGGCCTCGGAAAAAGGTTCTTCTTGCGTAACAAGTTGCAATACACACAGTCCGAAGGCGTAGATGTCAACAGAAGGTGGGTATGCTTCACTGAGGTGGGATGGGGGCAGCATTTTGTCGACTGTGGCAGTGCACCAAAAACGAGTGAGCACATCTCAAACACAACGACACGACGACAACACATCGCACCCAGATCTGTGGCTGCCAACGCCAGCTGGATGTTGCCGATACGGATGTCACCAGTGCGCCCATCTACAAATATGTTCTCAAGTCGCAAATCGCGATGGATGACGGGCGGTGTGTGGGCATGCATGTATTGAAGCCCCTGCAGGATTTGGCGGCACCACTTCTTGAGCAGCGTCACACGCATCTGGGATCCAGCTCTCAACATGAAACTGGTGGCAAGCTTGCTTGTGAGAGCGAGTGACACAGGAAACTCCCACAACACACCAGCGTACTCATGAAGAGTTCCTGCAGACAACATCTCTGTGACAAACACCGCAATGTTGCGAGCCTCATCTGTCCAGGCAAGCTTCACTTCAACCACATGCTCGTGGCGTAGATCCTTCATGCTAACAAGTTGTTGCTCGAACTTCTCACTTGCCACGTGCTCAAGCCCCACTTCGTGCCAGGCCACCTCCAGGCCATTCTCTTTGTCGTACGCCTTCCAGCTGCATGCAAACCAGCCACAACCGCCCGTTCCGTCAGGCACCACACAACCAAACGTCAACAAACATATCCCTTCCGCGTACATAGACTTCAACTCGGTTGAGCCAGGCAGCTGCTCGTCGACCTGTGCCGAAGTATCAGCCCCACCCACAAACGACGCAATGACATGAGAGCCAACCCCAGCAATCCATTCACCCGAATCACAAACCCGATAGCATCGACCGTCCGGAGACTGCAGCTGCTGTGCGTCCTTCTCAGCACGTTTTGTCTCGTCGCCTTTTCGAGGCTGTCGCTTGGAAGACGCCGACTTCGGCGAAAGTCGACCCACCTCATCTTCTTCGTTGCTCCCTGGCAGGTGTGCAGCAGCTGCCTCTTCTGCGATAGTCGCCCTAGCCTCCACACTGGCGGCAGTGCTCCCCACTGATACTCTCGCACTTGTACCGTCTGTTGCGGGTGGGGCTACGTTGGTGCTGGGTCCATGGCTTCTGTCATCGACTGTACTTTGAGTTGTGGGCGCGGGTGCTGTGGCGTCATTCGGGTGTGGCTCGGACGGTTCAACCCCGGCTGCGCCACGGGACCGATCTTCGTCAGCCATGGCGCCCAAACACTTCCGTACGTTCAGGAGTAAAACGCAATGTTTGCGTGCACAATACCCACCACACAGGGGGCGCAACACGGCCACCAAGAACAAGGAACAGGACGCTGGCGCATCACTACGCAGGCGACATTTTATGCACGTTTTATGTCATCATGCCCCAAGCGCCTTTCGCTGCGAAAGTTGAAGTTTCGCATGGCACCACTGCTACATGCTACAATGCTAGGCAGCGCTTTCATTCATGGTACTTGCGAAGCACCACATGGGACCACAGGGGAGGAGAAGCAAGCCGTGCGGAGAAAATGCACTCAACCAACAGGTTGTTTACCGAAATGAAACCAGCACTCACTCAACTGAGCTGAGCGATCTCAAGCATGTCCACCATTCCATGGCTAGGCCGTGATACGGTCTCCAGACAATCACGCAGAGTTCTTGACAGGGTGACACCCTTCATAAGAAGAAGCGTAAACGAGAAAAAGGTGTCCACAACAAGCTTCACATGCTCACGCGGCGCACCCTGCTCAAGGGCCAGAAGCTGCGGCAGAACGACAACACGGTCGCCCACCTTGTACGATCCAAACTTGACCAGAAGGTCTTTGAACGCGTCTGAATCCACGATGGCACCATCGAAGAATGATATCGTGTGCCGTGCTAACAGAAATGTGTCCATCAGCAGGGCGGAGAACGACACAGTGGGTGCCTGCTGCCGCAAGTGCTCAACAATAGCCAGCCCGAGCGGCTGCCGCAGCACGAACACATGGCTGATGCGACGACTGCGAATCAAATGCAAGATAAACGCAGGTTGATCCCCGAGTGCGGAAAATGTCGGAAGGATGAAAATGTGCGCCCCAGCTTGTCGGAACTCGGAGTCGAGGGCGCTGGACGGAGGAGGGTGCTGCCCGTCAATATGAAGACTGGTGGCGATGGTGACGCCACAGTTGCGTTGCTCGGTCATGATCCGAACCATGTCTACAACGAACCTATTAAATGGCGTCGATGACATGGTTTCCAGGAGGATTAGCACCGCACAGTCGTGTGTGCTGCGCAGGTGAGCGTGACGAAAAGCCAGGGTGAGAAGAAACACGAGAAACAAGCACCGCACCACATGCACCAACCCAGCTGATGGACTGCTTGCAGCAGTTGAAGTCAACTGCGTACCGAGGAAGAACAAAATTGAAAGAGGGCGGAGGCTGCGCTGAGACAATCGCAGCAGCGTCTGGATCATTGAACCGTGTTCCATAGCCGTGGCTGGGGAAGTTCGAAGTCGTTGCGAGTCTTGGGTGCAGTAACTGAATTTGCGCTCGAACATCCTGGTACCCATTACCATACATGCTTGGCCACTCTTTCACTCGAAGGCTCGGGTCCCTTGTACGGTAGAGGAAGTCGCGCGTTGGAATGGTGTGTCCGGTCAGACCACACTCGACCAGTTGCAGCCAAAACTCCCAGTCCTCCATACCAGTACCAAAGTCAGTTCTGAACCGCGCACCACACCGCCGGAGCGCCTTTTGACGCATGACAGTGGCAATGATGAGTTGGTTTGCTTCGAAAAAGTCCTTGAGCCCGTGGAATCCAGCTAACCAGGTTCCGTTTGCGAACCCAAACTCCTGTAAAAACCAGCCAGTCATCGCCAGGCCCGGCTGTGTCTCCATGACCCAGATGGCCTTCTCTATGGCCTCTGGAAGGAGTTTGTCATCACCATCGAGCATGCATATGTACTCTGTCTCAACTATATCGAGTCCAGCCTGCCGAGCAGGTCCTGGTCCACGCTCACCAAGGTGGTCCACCACCGTCGCTTTGTCGAAGGCCTTGCATGGCGGAGTCGTGGAGTGGTCGTTCACAATCATCCAGCTCACACCAGGGTACGTGAACGCCTGGATGCTCGCAGCAGTCTCAGCAAGGAGGTCGCAGCGGGGGTTGTAGACCGACGTGAGTATTGTGACGGTGGGGGCACGCTCAGGCTGTGCCAGAAACGACCACGGGTGCCGTGGGGGGCGGGTTCCATGCCGCAACACCTGCGTCGACGCGAAAACGACAACAACTACGACTAGCACACACAACAGCACACACAACAGCACAGGGAATCGGCGGTACCGCCTTGCCGATGGCCGCATCGCTGCGCTACCAAAGAGCCAATCGACAACAGCCTCTCTCTGAGTCAGAAAAAGCACCATGGTGTTTTTGTTACCACGCGTCAAGGCTACAGCCGTTCGATCACCATCGCGCCTGCGCCACCACCTCCATTGCAGATTGACGCGGTGCCAAGCGAACCATCATTTTGCTCCAATACATTCAACAACGTGGCGACGATGCGGGCGCCAGAGCACCTGCCAAAGAAAAAAAAGCAAAACAGGAATCCAGCAGCAGTTAGTTGCATTTCAGCACCCGAACGCTGCAGTATCATACCCGATTGGATGCCCAAGGGCAATCGCGCCTCCATTGACATTGACGGTGTCAGGATTCAAGTTGAGAAGCTGCGGGTGTGCTGGTCAGTACGCAGCAAGGCAACGACACAAGGCGTAGCGCGCACGCACCTTCATGTTGGCGAGCACCACAGTGGCAAACGCTTCGTTGACTTCGTGGAAGTCGCAGTCGCTTGCCTGAACGCCTGCCATGGAGAGAGCTTTGGGAACAGCAAGAGACGGGGCCGTGGTAAACTCAATGGGAGCATGGGCTGCGTCGGCAAAGCCTGTGCATCCAAAGTCGTGAGCACAACGGCAACAACGCACACGCGGTGGCACCCGAGTCTGGATTGCGGCAGCGTGCCACGCACCTCGAATCTTTGCAAGCGGCGTCACTCCCAGCTCTTCTGCCCGTGAGGCACTCATCACAACAACGGCAGCAGCACCATCATTCAACGATGAGGCGTTGGCTGCAGTCACAGAGCCTGTTTCCACACCGGACTGAGCTCACAACACCGAGCACGCACGCGCGCACGCATGAAAGCAATCGTACCATCCTTCCTGAAAGCAGGTCGCAGCTGTGGGACCTTGTCAGCGTTCAAACGTGAGAATTCTTCATCAACTGCTACCGTGGTTTCACCCCGGCGTGACTTGACAGTGACCGGCACGATTTCATCTGCAAACTTGCCGGCCTGGCACAACAGTTGGTTGGAACACGACTCGTTTCTCGGGCATCACGCACACAGGACCCACCTCCGTGGACTGCGCCGCCAACGCGTAGGACCTGAGGGCAAACGCGTCTTGTTCCTCGCGCGTGAATCCAAATTTGTCGTTGCACGCTTCAGCACACAGTCCCTGCCGAGATCAAAGTCGAGACACACGTGAGGTCGGCTCGACACACGATTGCAAGCCCAACCGCCCCAAGCTGACCCACCATGTGAACGTCGTTGTACACGTCCCACAAACCATCCTTTACACAGCCATCAAGCAGTTCACCATGACCGTAACCGTACCCAGTTCGTGCTTTTGGAACGTAGTACGGAATGTTGGACATGCTCTCAAATCCGCCAGCAACCACAACTCCCTGATGGCCCAACATCACGCTCTGTGCGGCGTACATAATTGTCTTCAAGCCTGACGCGCACACCTTGTTCACCGTGGTGCACGGGACAGTGTTGGGGATACCTGTACAAACAACAGTCACCACCGAGAACCAAAGCAAACGGACCCCATCCACGCTACCTGCACCCAAAGAGGCTTGACGGGCTGGGGCTTGGCCAACATTGGCGCTGACGACGTTGCCCATGTAAACCTCATCGACCACATCGCCCGACACACCTGGTGATCACGAGGTACATCATGAGCCGCAAGCAGCGAAGTGCCGCCACTGAAAATGCACACGCACCAGCTTTCTCCAGTGCACCGCGGATTGCCACCGACCCAAGCTCAGGCCCACTGAGCGACGACAACACACCACCAATGGAACCAATCGGAGTGCGGGCAGCGCTTACAATCACTGCCTCTTGGATTCCAGTGGACATCTGTGTAGAACACCAGGTAACCGGCCATTAGCTCGGCCTTTTTTCACAAACGCCGATACCACGTTCGAACGCACCGCCCTTGTCCCAACTGACGTTGCCGTTCGCTTCAAAGCTGGAGTAAACATTGTTTCAATGGGGAATGAGGGAGGGGCGGGGGAGTGGCTGAGCGTCAAGGGAAGCCTGCAAGACTCGGCAAGTGGATACTGAGCAACACGTCGCGCACCGGCAGCATCAATGAATACACATTCATGCATGTTAAACGTCACGTCATGTAACACATGATTGCCTCGTGTCCGTTTGTCGGATGTTGGCGATTTCACCAGTTCGTTCCACCATCGGCACCTGTTACACCGTGGGAGGTGTTCCACGTGCTTCTATCCTTGAGAGTGTCACCGGTCCTGTCCGTTGCATCCAAGTCTTTGGCGGGGGCGCCTTGCATACCACCACCTGCAACCCGTGTGCGCGTCGGACAGCATGGACGTCGAGTACTTGAAGCAGGATGTTGCAGCGGCGCTGGAAGAGGGTCTTGCGCATGTTGTGAAGTACCAACCCGACGACTCGGTGGAGTTCCTGGGACAGTTTTTGTTGAAGTATGTGAACAACAAGAAAGCAGAGGCGCAGGTACGGGTCTAGTGTGCGCGACCTGGCCGCGCCAGCGTTCGTTGACGGCTGGCTGGATATGTTGTGTGTTTGTCTGGTCCCCCCGCTGCAACTGCAGGCTGCCGAGCGTCGTGCCGCTGTAGAGCGCGCCCAGAAGGCCGCAGCTGCACGGCGCCGTGCCCAGGAAGCGGAGCAGGAGGCTGCGTCGAAGCAGGATAGTGCTATGGCTGCGTTGGCTGACACGGTCATCAATGCGGCGGCTGCTGGCACAGCAACGGAACCAGATGAGTTGATCCAGCATGTTGTGGATCTGATCAAGAACATTTCAGGCGCCTCTGGTGTGTACCTGGGCGAGCGAGACGAGCCTGAGACAGAGGAGGAGAAGCTGTGCGTGCGGTACACGCATGCCTGCGAGGACCAGAAGGACATGCTGGGCAAGGTGCTGAATGACGGCGAAGGCGTCACGTTTGACGTATGGAAGCTGCCTGAGAAGACCGAGGAGGAAGAGGAAGATGACGGTGAAGATGGCGAAGGCAAGCAGGAGAAGCCTCCAGCCTTCAAGCCCGTCTCCGTGAACAATGTGCTGCTGCAGCAGCAGGTTAAGTTTTTCAACGCGCCCGCCGCGGGCGCGTACCTGGCAATCCCCATCCGCTACAAGTCCACCCTGTACGACGGTTCCATCACGGACGCCGCCATTGAGGCCTTCAACGCCGAGGTTGCCGCGGCCAAGGAGGCCATCGCGGCAGCGGAGGCCAAGAAGGCCGAAGCCGCCGCCGCTGCCGCCGCCGCCGCGGAAGCCGCGGCGCAAGAAGGGAAGGGGGAGGACGGCGATGACGGCGAAGGGGAGGCCGAGGATGCGGGTGGCAAGGAGGAGGCAGACGACGGTGAGAAGGAGCCAGAGGAGCCCCTCCCCGAGATCCCACGCCAGCCGAAGGTCGCGTCCCGCAACGTCGACCTGGTGCTGTGCCTGGACACCCTGGGCCAAGGCCGGCCCTTCTCACAGTCCGAGCGGGATGCTGCCGTTCAATGGGCAGCGTGGCTGGGACGTGCTCTGCAGGCGTTGGAGCCGCAGCATGTGACAGAGGACTGGGACGCGTTCTACGAGGAGCAGCAGGCTAACGCCGCGCGTTTGGAGGCGTTGACCGAGAAGGAGTCCAAGGTCGCCGCAGGTACGAGACCACCACCCCTCTGGTTGTTAGGTGTTCGTGTTGTGCCTGCTTGCCTGTCTGCCTGCTTGTT
>Ga0213833_1002884_pt1 | contig 10811 bp, 10 predicted proteins | sample SWATP21_FD_160575 | JGI IMG/M metagenome (GOLD analysis project Ga0213833, IMG submission 160575) | Coastal seawater microbial communities from Marineland, Florida, United States - SWA TP2 #1 | ecosystem: Environmental > Aquatic > Marine > Coastal | place: USA: Florida | collected 2016-08-14
GGTATGATTGGTGCCCGTCACACGCTGCACAAAGGGCGCGAATTGCTGCTGCAGCGATGTCAAGGGAAGGTCGGGGTTGCGCCTGCTGCTCGCAAACGGAGACGCATCGTTCCCAGCAGACGTTTGACGTAGTCTGTTGGCCATGGGCACCCACCGGGCGGAAACGGGCGCACACGCGCAAGCAGCAAGTGCTGCGAACTTCGCAGCGAAGACGCCGGATTTTGTCACGTCATGTTAACCAAACATGCCAAGTTGAGGCGCATTTTGCCTGGCTCGAAGCAGCTATCCAGCAGGATATCCACCCAATCGCCATTCCATCTCATGCATCGTCCCCCCAGTATCATGGCTTCCCACACCACACGCACCGCCGTATGTTGCTTCCTCTTGTACGTGGCAGTGGTGCATGCTGCCCACGAGGACGACATTCCCCGTCGTTTGCAAGCGAAGTTGCTACCTTCACCGTTGGCTCAGATCGCGGCTGAATTCCCCTGCAACCCCCTTCCACTGGGCGGTAGCGCCATCCCGGGCATCAAAAGCATGTGCTACAACATTTCTGTGCCTTTGGAGTACTCGGATCCTTCCCAGGGAAACATCACTGTGTTTGTTCGCCGTACATACATGGGCACTCCTGGTCAAGGCAACCTTCTTTGGATGCTTCCAGGGGGATCTGGTGTTGCGTCTTGGGACGAAGCTTCGATCGCTGCGCCGCTCGTGTATGGCCTGGCGAGGATCAATCAAACGTTTGACGTTTTGATGATGGACAAGCGCGGCACTGGCAACAGCAGGTGCGTTGTCGCAACTTGTGACGCGCCGTTCGTTTGGATTTGATTGGTGGATGTCTCATGGTGGTATGTCTACAGCTACATCGGGTGTCCGTACCCCATGCTGACAGAAGCAGAAAAGTGCTTTGAGTACCTTGCAGAAAACCCTGCTGTTGCCCGCGTGTTTTCGGGTGTCACGTACACGAACACCGCGTTTGATATCAGCAGCACCGTTGATGTGTTGACCGATTGGCACAACGCCGCGCAAAAGGTGTATGTGATGGGTTCCTCCAACGGCGCTTATCTTGTCCAGGTAAGCCCTAAACCGTAGACGTGCATAGTGTGTGTGGTGTGAGACACTGTAACGTCTTGGGTTGGATGCAGCGCTACATGCAAATCGCCCCAACTCAAGCCGATGCCATCATCCTGGACGCGCTTCTACCTCCGGATACGTTTCGTCTGATCCGCAACGAGTACAACATGGACACTACAGGCCTCGAGATTATGTCACGGTGCGTAGCTTGCGCCACGTGACGTCACGTTGCGCTCCGGTCGCTGAGCGGGTGTCACGTGCAGATGTGCCGCGGACAAGTTCTGTCGATCCCAGTTCAACGGCACCTATGGCGATGGTGAAGAATACATCGATCCTATGCAAGCGCTTGAGACTCTTCGCCTCGCGGACACGCTTGGCGACGTCCCGTGTTTGAACGCACTGAACAAGACGTTCTTGAATTTCAGCGAAAGCATGGCCAACCTGCTGTGCGTACTGGGGACACGTTGCCTTGCTGTTGTGTTTCTCTCTCACTCGTGGCAAACGTGTTCCAGATATGTGAACACTTGGTCCCTCGCTGCGCCTACCATCAAGAGGCTGCTTCGTTGCAACAGTGATGACCTGGCTGTTCTGAAACAGTTCATCGAACTCACCACCCCGCCTGCCGAGGGTGCAGACACTCCCATGGCCACCATCCTTGTTGAGGCTCGGCAAGACTGGAGCGAGCTGTGGACTGGTGTTGGATCTCCCAACTACAACTGTGGGATTATGAATGGTGCGACGGACGAACGCATTCCCAGCACGCAGCTTGCTAACGCTGTATTCTGTTCTGTACAGGAATCCACTTGGACTCTTTCTTCGCGAACAATGTTGCCAGCACCGAATGCCCTGTGCGGGCTGCAGCTGTGCAAACAGGCAAGTTCTTGTACACGCCGCCCAAGGCCCTGTACCAACAGTATCCTACGGCACAGGTAGGCCAGCGCAGCTGTTGCGCACCGCTATCGCCTCTCCGTCGCCCGTTGACACGCGTGGGCCTGGCTCGCTTCTGCTGCTGTTGCTGGTACAGCTTCCGGTGCTCGCGATGAATGGACAACTGGACCAGGCTGTGCCAGTGGCATGGGCTCGCCACGCAGCACGTATTTACAAGAAAATCAACCCCAACTTCCACTACGTGGAGATGCCGAACACCGCGCATGTTCCGACCACCCAAAGCCCCGTTGCCAACAGCCCCACATCGTGTGGGTTTTCTCTTGCTATTAGCTTCCTTCTTTCGCCTGACTACACACCTTCAACCAGTTGCCTATCGGAAATCCTTCCTGTTGACTTCGAAGGCACTTCCGCTGGGGTGCAAGCGGTTGCCAAAGAGTACTTTGGAACGACAGACCTGTGGGGTTCTGACTCGTGATGGTTGTTGTCTCTTGGCTGTATGTTTATCCAAGGCTTTGTGAATCTAACAAACAATTCGATCCCCTAAGGTGTTGAAGGTACCTCACCCACACAGCGCAAAATCACACAGCGCAAAACGCAGCTGAAGATCGTCGTTCCGCTTTGTTGTCAGTGCAGAACGGGAGCAACTCTGCCAACAAGGAGTCATGACTGTTTCCAAATGTTTGTTTGCTGTTTGAGTTGGTATCGACAGGATCCGGTTGATTGAAGCAGCGGTGCGACCGCGCGGCACAGCTGCAGCGCTCTATGCACAGCTGCAGCACTCTATGCGTCCTGCATACCGCGTCCGCAGCCCTGAACACAGAAGACCTTCACGCTGTACACATTAGATGTTTGTGTGCTTCTGTGTGTATGTGTATGTGTATGTGTATGTGTATGTGTATGTGTATGTATGTTGTGTATGGGCGCGCGTTCAACCGATGACGCTACTGTGGCGACGGCGGACGCACGGCCGGGCGCACGACACCAGCGGGAGGGTCTGGAGATCGCGCCTCCGGAGCTTCTCCTTGATGCCAACGTTGCACGCATGCAGTGCCCTTTTTCGTGCACAAGTGCACGCCACAGTCCGCACATTGCCAGTAGCTCCGGCCACCGATGAACTTGCGTTGGGAGGCGAGCAAGCGGCGGCGCTTCTTGGGCCGTTCCTCTGCGTCCGTGGCGGCCAGGTCTCGAAGCTGTGGTTCTGTCAGCGCGAGCTGCACGCTCTTGTAACAGAATGCACACGCACTCCTCTTGGCCTTGCGCACCATAGCGTGTGCGACGTGCGAGCTCTGTCGATAGTGGACACCGTGGTGGGAGAGCAGTGTGCGTCGCCGCTTCACGGGGCCGTGTCGCAGAAGATCCTCACGGAACCGGCGGGCTTCAGCCCGATGGACAGCCTGCGCCGCCGCGTCACCGCTTGCGCCGCCGGCTAAACCTAGCATTGCAGCGGCATCGCGTTCAGCTTGTTCGCCCTGCAGTTGCCGTCGACGTCGCCGTTTGCCACCGGCGAGCAGGATGTGTTCGCCCATGCGCCGCAGAATGACTTGGGTGGACCCCACCGCTGCGAGCCGCCGGGTGAAGCCGGTCCATCCACCTCCGTCCCGCCACTTGTCTGGCTGCAGCCAAGCACGACACCGAAGCAGGCGGTGAAACCTCACAGCATTGTGGAAGCAGCCCTTGTGCAACAGCGATACTGTCACCGCTGCCTGCCAGTTCTTGAAGGAGATGCACGATGTTGGATTGGTGCTGGTGGTGCCACGATCCACAGCGTCCACACCCCCCATGACGTTGTTGTACAAGACAACCACCGCCGACCGCAGCTGAAACACGGGGTGCATGGCACCATGCTGAAGGACATGGTGGCGTACTGCCCACCACATCTCGTGCTGCGACACCAGGACCTCCGCATCATCGAACGGGATGTACGCGGGTGGGGCGGGGGTGTGGCTGTACATCCACGATAGCAGTGCTGTCGCGATCGGCTCCACACGCCGCACGTGGCGTGTACGAACGCTTCGCGGCGTGAGCACAACCACCTTGTACAGGATGGCATTGACGGTGCCGACAACGTAGACAACGGCATCGGCGTTGAACGTGGCAGCTTGGTGCACAAGCTGGCTGCGATGCTGCGCGGACGGCACAAGGCGTCGGAACGCTGCATCGTCGGTGGCACTGCACCAGCCCCACGTCCCTCCAAAGGTGCCTTGCACGTGCCGCGCCACCTCCGTGTGCTTGTTGATGGTGCGTGCCCCAGTCATCGTCTTCAGCTCTACTGGCAGCGACCGCCGTGTCGACATGACATGTTGCTGCGGCACCACTCCATCCAGGCGGGCTGTGGCGACCAAGTCCGTGGAGCACGCCAGCCACGGCATGCGCTTGTTCTCCGCGAGGCCGACGTCGTACACGGCGTCCACAGCAGCATCACGGCGCAGCTCCTCCGCCAGCTTGGCTTCATCATTGGCAGTTCCAATACGTGTGTGGCAAGAGCCTTTGTGCTGGCCGAGCCACACGTTGCGCAGGCGGCGGAACACGTCAATGAAGTAGTGATGCAGCTCACACCAAGCCATGTCTCGCGCACGTGCCGTTGCTGCTGTGGTGGCGTCCAGGTGCTCCTGCTCGTCGGCGGTTGCGCCACGCGCTGCAGCAGCTGTGGCGTGCGCTGCCACCAGAGACACCGCAACATCGTGCTTGCGCACCAGTTGCCTTCCAAAAGCGAGGAACGTCTGCGCAACCGAGCCGGTGACGTGGGCAAGGCGCTGATTGAACCAGTCCCAGCACCGTTGACCGCACGTCAGGAAGTGTACGTTGTGCAGCATCTCCTGCTCCACAACTCGCTTTGCAGCCGGCTCTGGCAATGGTGCAGCGGCTGCAGCCGCTGCCTCGTCCTCTCCATCGTCTTCTTGTGTATCAGGCGCGTCAGGTGGGCATACATCCAAGAAACCCTCCGCGATGCCATCGTCATCAGAGTCATCGCCATCGCTGCTGCTGCTGCTCTCTCCTTCGTCCTCGCTGCAGCTTGATTCTGCTTCGTCGCCTGTTTCAGCGGCATCGTCGGCAGCGTGTACACTGATGCTCCTCAAGCCTTGCACCAGGCTGTCGACCTCCCGCACGAGACTCGTGGCGTGCTCCGCAGACTTCAGCATCTTCGCCAGCTCCGGGAACTGCTTCGTCATCACTGCCACTCGCTCCACACGCAGCGGCACGTATGCAGCTTGCTGCGTAGGTGGTGCTGCCATGTTCACGTCCCCCATGTCCTCCAATGGCGTGTCAACGAAGTCAAACGTTGGCACACTGGGTGCCGGTGCTGCCGCGGCGGTGCCAGTGGCTGCTTGGCTGCCAGCGTGCGCCGCACTGGGTGCCGGTGCTGCCGCAGTGGTGCCAGTGGCTGCTTGGCTGCCAGCGTGCGTCGTCGCAGGTGTGCTGGGGGCACGCCGTGCGGCACGTGCCGTGGTGGCTGGTGGTGGAGGTGGTGCACGCAGCAGTGCACGTGGTGCTATGGTGCCGGCCCGTGTGCTCGTACGAGAGCTGCGCCTCCGTGGGGCTGCGGATGCAGCTGCGGCAGTGTCGCTGCGGCTGGGTGCGGCACCTGACGCGGCTCCGGAAGTGGCTCCTGATGCGGCACTGGAAGCGGCACCATGCGCGGGGGTCACTGCGGGCGCTGCGGCATCAGCATCAGCAGCATCAGCAGCATCAGCAACAGCAGCAGCAGCAGCAGCAGCAGCAGCAGCAGCAGTAGCCACAGCCGCAGCAGGCAGGCGAGGCGTTGCGGCGTCCGGTGCATCATCGTCAGGCGGCGTGGCAGGGAGGGCGCTGCGAGTGCGCAACGCCTCCTCAAAGGTCGTTGGCCCTGCTCCACCGCGGTATGCCTCTGGGTCAGGGAAGCACAGCGTCTTGCGCTTGTCCTGCGACGATACGCGAAGCGGCTCGTACGCACAGATGCGCAGGAACTCGTGTGCACGCGGCCATGAGAGCCAGAACCGTTGGACCGCACGGTTCACTTGCGGCACCTCCTTGCGGCATCGACCAGACCGGCCCTTCTGTGCCCATCTCTGCGTCTCGCCAAAGGCGATCAACTTGCGACCGTTGTCCAGTTCCGCCTCGTACGCTTGCATCTTGGGGCCAAAGTCATTTCCAACGCGCATGAGCTTGACAGGCAGGCCGCTCGAGTTCTGTCCCTCCGTCGGGCCGTCGTCGTGTGGACGCCCATCGGCGCCATACGAGTTGATGACGTGGTACGGCCGGAAGTCGCTCACACCCACGAAATGAAAGCCACGCTCCGTGGCTGCCCCCGGTAGCACACACAACACATGCGGCACATGAGCTCCAGGCTGGTACACAGCAACACGGTGTCGTACCGAGTTTGGCGGATTTGAAGAAGGTGTGGCCGCGATCTGTGCACACAGCGCCGTTGCGGCGTGTGTGCTCAGCGGCTTGACGCAGAACTTCATCCATACCGTCACCAGCGCTGGTGAAACGACCAGGCTCCTTGCGACCACGCTTGTGACTGCACACCAAGAAGCCAAGCCCGATCACGGCCCCGTTCTCGGCAATCCAACCGACTTTATGGTGCTTGCCTGGGATGGCCATGCGCAGCGGTAGGTCCTTGCCTTGGTACGCCCACTTCCAGTCGTCAATGGCGATCACAGCTCCATCACGCAGTACCATGCGCTGCACTCCCCGAAAGATGGCTTCTTCCAGACGCCTGACACTCGAGAGGCAGTCCTGTGGGGCACCCAACACGCCACTCACCCGTCAGACAGCGTCGTGCCAGCGCGCACCGTCGCACACTGTGCGTGCACATGCAAAGGGGGCACGGACATCTTCAGTGCACGGAGAGTCGTGAAAGGTGAGTCGTGTGCAGGAAAACAGCTGTCGGTACCGATGGTACGACGGTGCTGCACCCCATGCATCGGCCGACATGTGCTGCTGCACACCGTGGTATGACGTCTGGTGAGCCAGCCGGAGCACAAGAACGGCAAGGAAGCACAGGAACTCCGCGTCGTGCGTCTCATTGACGTCAGCTGCTCTGAGATGGGAGTTGACTCTTTCCACAAAAAACGCCACCGTTGATACGGGCAATGTCGCCACCAAGCACCCATCCACAGTGTTGAGGTCCGCACTTGTGGCCCGCAGTGCCTGTGCGACAACACACTCCGCGTGCTTGCGCATGTCCTCACCAATCATCAGGTCCACGGCTTGTGCGTTGGACATGATGACGTCTGGCGCCGCGCGGACCTGCTCCCAGTTTAACGTAGTGCTCCGTGGCAGCCGCTTCCATTCGTTGTCGTAACCGTGGCGAATGCGGTCGCCAGGACAGCGCTTCATCTCCGGAGGGCACGTGGATGCTGCCGCACCTCGCCCCTGCCGCCGTTGCCCCTGCCGCCGTCGTTGGTGCCCCCGCGGCTGTCGTCGCCCCTGCCGTTGCCCACGACCAACGCCTGGTTGTCCCTGACGTGCAGGACATCCAAGGATGTTGTGCCCACTCTGTCCACACGAGCTGCAAACCATCCGGTTGTGTGTGTGTGTGCTGTGTGTGTTGTGTGTGTTTTCGCGCAACGGGGCAAGTTGGCGTGAAGATACCATATTTGGTATCTTCATCACGTATCTTCTTGATTCGTTTGTCGATGAGTGCGCCGATACCACATCTGGTATCGTCCGCACCGGAAGGCAAGACTCTGCTCGAAACGCACAAACTGGACACGCGAGTCGCGACTTGCCATCCCAGCACATGAAGCCCACATTGCTGAGTTCCATGCAATAGTGTGCTGTTAGTGTGTGCGCTCGCTTCGATGTTTGCGCCACTGGGTCGTGGTTGTGTCGGCGTGGCGCTCGCTGTGTTGTGGCTTTGTTGCTGTTCATGTCGAGCGTGTCCCCAACCACCACACTGGACGCCCGCCACCACAACAGAGCGAACGGAAAGCAACGGGGCACTTGTTGTTCTTGCGTATGTCAATGCTACACGGTATGTATTGCCGGATCGTGGCTACGATTCGATGCTTGACCCTTGAACTAACGTTCAACTTGCACTCAGGCAAAGCAACAGCCTGGTCACTGGTGTGGTTGCAACTGTGGACGTCCGATGCACGTTTCAGCCGTACGACATACACTTTTCCTCTGGAGTGTCCATACCAGGGCGCAAGCGCATCGGTCAGTTGCAACCTGTAACCGTCGAGGTGGCTGGCTTTGGCAGCCGTGAGGATTGTAAGAGTGAGGTCCAGGTCGGCAAGTCGTACCTCATGTTTCTGACCAACGTGTCCGGCCAACCGTAGTACGTTCTTTGGGCAACTTGGACGTGGCAGTTGGATGCGACTCAGGTGTTTGTGTGTGTACCCCTGTTGTGAACAGTTGGGGAAGCTATGAAGTGGCTGCTAGGTACGACGACATCTACGGGGCCACGGCAGAGATAACTAAGTCCAACATTAAGGGGATAATGCAAGTCACAGCCCCAGAAGGCCATGCGTGTGCAACAGAAGCAGGTGTTGGGTGGTCAGGTAACTGCATCAGCACAAGGTATCGCGTTCCTAACGGCTGGACAGGACGTGACGTTGACGGCTGTCTATGCAGCTGCTGGGACGCGTTCTACTTCTGCCAATCTGTTGGCTGCAAAGCGCAAAGCTCCCACGCTGAAGCACGGGTTCGTGCTGGAGCTATGCAAGTGCTTGCATCATTGGTGGGCGCATGTATCGTTTTGACTGCTGTACTGCCACGCTAAATACACAACAAGAAAATTGTGTCATCACAACGAGCAGTATTACACTGTGTGTCACTGACACTTCATACCCCCAACTGTCCTTCGAGCTACAGTTTCGCTGTCATGCTTGTTGAAAACTTGTCGTTCCAGGGCGTGCTGCAGCAAGCAACGCACGACCAGTGGCGTTGGCGATGCCTTGCAGCTTGTGGGTTCGCTTGTGGATGACCAACGTATGACGCTGAGAGAACGCCTCGTTGCACCCTGGCACATCACACGCGAACGGTCGTGCACGAAGCATGGTTGCCCGCACCTCCGCTTCGGCATCTGGATCTTCCTCACCCCTCAACAACCGCCTCCTGCGCTCGCGTTCCGCAACGTGCTGCATCTCTTCCTCTTCCGCGTCTCGCAGCCGCTGCGCCGCTGCTGCCGCCGCCGCTCGACTCGTGCGCCGCGATCGGCGTTTAGATCCGATCGAGTGCGACGAGGCAAAGCCCGGTGTAGCAGGCGACTGTCGTCGTGAGGCTCGTCTCGACCCAGACAGTGACGACCAGGCAACGGAAGAGGCATGCCCCCCCCCATCGAGGTTTTCGGCACCCACCACGTCACCACCACTGCCGGTGGTCCCTCTTGAGGCGGGACGAGAGGACGAACGGCCTCGGGATGAAGGGCGAGAAGCGGAGGGGCGTGTCGAAGGGCGCTTTCCAGGGCGGGGATGTGGGCCACCAGACCGAGGGGCCGTGGCTTCAGCCCACGTTTGGTTCATGAAGAGCGCTTCCGAATGGGTGGGCTGGGTGTCGGGGGCGTCTCCCCAGATGCCACCTCCCCCAGACGTGCTACCGGGGCGGGAATGACGGGTGAAAGCCGCACCACGCGAGCTGGGTCTTGACAGGGAGACGGTGTCATATCTGCGGAACACATTGCATGCGTGTGTGCAAGGTGGGGGGTGACGTGATGAGCGAGAGAGAAGGGAGTGCCAAGCGAGTCAGAGTGGTTGGGAGGGCGACATCCGGTTGAGCTAACAGCGCGAGAAGGACGTGACGTACAAACTCTTCATGCCGTGTCGGTCTCGGTTTGTGATCACCCCAATTGGTCGCTTGTTGGCGCCCGTGGCTGTGGGGTCAATGCTGGAGCGACTGTATCGAGAGTCGAAGCTTGTGAGGCGTTGTTGAAGACTGGCGGCCAGCACTGGGGCCTGTGACAGCCAAAACTCCAAAAGTTCCACCATCTGTGACGTGACGTGAAGGTGTGGTACCAGGTCTGTGACGCGGAGAACAGAGTCTGGGTACGTCCCTTTATCCAACTCTGCTGCAAGCGTGGCCGCACGCGATCCAAGAAGTGTGTACCTGCCAAAAAAAAAAAAGAAAAACAAAGCCAAACAGCACCACCCACTACGTGTGAGGTGGGGCAGGAGGAACCCGACTTTCACGTGACTCGTCGCACGTACATGCGATCAAAACCCCCGCTCTCGAGCGCCCGCTTCCACACTTGCGCCACGCTCCATGCCACGTTGGTGCGCTCACGAATCAACAAGCGGCATTTCTTCTCCGCTGAGTCAGTTCGTGAGGGAAGGAGCGCCAGTTCTCTCAGAAAGCAGTCGTACCTGACCCAGAAACGGACAGGGCAGGCGACATGCGTCAGGCAACGAAGCGACTGGACTCACAGCGCATAGGCAACACGGCAAGGTCATGCAACGGAGCAGTGGCCAACTTTGGGACGTACGGCAACACCAGCACAGTGTCTTTCTCAGGTTGCTCATGCATGAAGGCTGCGTCGGCCAGGTCAACAACACCAGCTCGTCGTTTACTCCACCGCTTCACCCGCAACAATCCATTGTTGCGTTCACGGCGCATTCCGATGGCGATGGGAGTGGGGAGCGGGAGTTGCATAGCAACTTGAAGCAGCAGGCCGTCGATACCCTCATCCAAGTCCTTTAGCGCTGTTGCAGGCAACCACCCAAGCACCATCACACCAAGCAGCCACGTGAGTGTATGATGGACAAATAGGTACACGAAGAAAACACGCCAAAAAACATGCACGTGCAGAACATATGTGAACATCCATCCACATCCACACCGCCACACCCACACCCACACACACACCCACACCCACACCCACACCCACACCCACACCCACACCCACACCCACAAGCAGTTTCAGCACT
>Ga0213833_1002885_pt1 | contig 10810 bp, 8 predicted proteins | sample SWATP21_FD_160575 | JGI IMG/M metagenome (GOLD analysis project Ga0213833, IMG submission 160575) | Coastal seawater microbial communities from Marineland, Florida, United States - SWA TP2 #1 | ecosystem: Environmental > Aquatic > Marine > Coastal | place: USA: Florida | collected 2016-08-14
GCCGTATACCGTACCAATGTTCATTTCACGTGCACGGGCAATTTGATCTGCATCCAGTCCTTTTTCATAAAGCAGTAGGGTTTGCAAATACGTAAGGCCTGATACGCGGCCTACTTCATTATGCAATACATAATGTCTAATGGCCTTAATAAAGGCATCGCCGTACTTCTTGAGTTTAAAGTTTCCTACTCCACTTACTTCGCTCAGCTCTTCCAGAAATAATGGAGTTGTACCCGCCATTTCAGTGAGCGTGGCATCGCTAAAGATAGTATAGGCCGGTGCGTTTTCTTCCTTGGCCAGTTGCAGACGCAGCTCTTTTAAAGCACCAAATAAGCCTTCTTCTCTTTCCTGCTTTTTGGTTTTCTTGGGCTCCGCTTTTTTAAAGCCTTCATTGCTTCGGTTGAATACTACCAACTTCAAGGGCTTTTTGCCAAAGAGTACTTCATTGCCTGCTTCGGTTACTTTCAGGTTAAAATTCTCGTCGTAGGCTATTTCAATAAGGCCCAGGTTCAACATCTGGTTGATGTAGTGTTGCCATTCAAAGAAACCCAGGTCTCTGCCCGCACCATAGGTTTTCAGTTCATCATAGCCTTTGTCTATCAGGTCAGCTTTATGAGAGCCCCGCAGCACATCAATGAGCATAATCATCCCCTCTGACTCGTCCATTCGTTTCAGTGCCGAAAGGGCTTTTTGTGCCGTAATGGTTCCGTCAAAATGCTGTCGAGGCGATTTGCATACATCACAGTTGCCGCAGTCCTCTTCTAATACCTGGCCAAAGTAGCTCAGCAGTATTTTTCGTCGGCACACATCTGCCTCCGCATACTGGTGCATACGGCCCAGTTTTTCGAGGTTTACCTGAGCCATGGCTCCCTGCGAGGCAAACTGTGTCAGTATTTTAAGGTCACCGTAATTGTAATACAGTCTTGTTTCTGAGGGCAAACCATCCCGCCCGGCACGACCTATTTCCTGGTAATAGCCTTCAATATTCTTGGGCAGGTTGTAATGGATTACATAGCGAACGTTCGATTTATCGATCCCCATACCAAAGGCTATGGTAGCACATATCACTTTGGTGCGGTCGTTGATAAAGTCGTCCTGCACCTTGTTGCGTTGCTGGTGCGACAGACCGGCATGGTATACACCTGCTACTATGCCCATTTTGCCCAATACTTCCGCCAGTTTCTCCGTGTTTTTTCGGCTCAGGCAGTAGATCACTCCCGAGTCGTTGGAATAGCGGTGAATCATATTGGCTATTTGCCCATATTTCTCCTTGGCCGATAGGTTGGCTCTTACTTCCAGCGACAGGTTTTCACGGTTAAATGAACCCACCATTTCAAGCGGGTTTACCATGCCCAGCTGTTCAGCAATATCCCTGCGGGTCACCTTGTCGGCAGTAGCCGTAAGTGCCATTATGGGCAATTGGGGAAATTGCTGTTTCAGTACTTTCAGCTGTGTATACTCAGGCCTGAAATCATGCCCCCATTGGCTTACGCAATGCGCCTCGTCAATGGCTACCAGGTGCAAAGGCAGTCCCTTGAGAATGTCAACGTCGGCCATTAGTTTTTCAGGTGATATATACAGCAGGCGCAACTTATTGTTTCGTGCACGGTGTAGAATATCATAGTTCTCCGAAGAAGATAAGCTGGAGTTGATATAGGCTGCCGGTACACCGTTCTTTTCAAGGGCCTGTACCTGGTCTTTCATCAGCGAAATGAGCGGCGAAACTACCAGACACAATCCATGCGTAATTATGGGCGGCAATTGAAAGCAGATAGACTTACCACCACCAGTGGGCAGAATCAAAAGGGTATCATCCCCCTTTAATACCGATTCTATGGCTTCCTGCTGCAGCGGCCTAAAGCTATTGTAGCCAAATACATCGTCTAATGCCTTATAAATTATCGCTTTATCTACTACGGCCATAACCTTGAAAAATATGCGGCTCAAAAGTACAGGAGCCCATGTGATCAATTAAAAAAATGATTACCAAAGAAGCTTGTTTACAAATATGTATACCTGGTAAATGCCCTACTTCTCAAGGTTTCCCAAAAGGTTAAAGGTCATTCTGTGAATAGGGCTGGTGCCATGTTCGCGAATGGCCTTTCTATGCTTTACGGTGGGGTAGCCCATATTGGTATTCCAGCCATAGTACGGGTACTGTTCGTGGTAGCTTCTCATTAAATGGTCACGGTGCGTTTTAGCCAAAATAGAAGCGGCAGCAATGCTTTGGTATTTTCCATCGCCTTTAATAATGCACTCATGGGCTACATCCCGGTAAGCCTTAAAGCGGTTGCCGTCTACCAGTATCAGGTCAAAAGAAGTGGGTATCTGATCAAGCGCCACATGCATGGCTTCAAATGAAGCATTTAGAATGTTTATTTCATCAATGCGCTCATGATCCAGCAGGCCTACTGCCCAGTACTCTAGTTCGTTTTTTAAAATCTCCGCCGCCTCTTCCCGTTGCTTTTCAGAAAGCTGCTTGGAGTCGTTTAAAAATGTAAAGTTTTTACCTGGTGGAATAATGGCCGCACCAGCCACTACCGGGCCAGCCAAACAGCCGCGACCGGCTTCATCGCAACCTACTTCTATGCCCGTTTTTCCAAATCGACGCAATAGTGTAGTCACTTTCTTTTGAGGCTTTTTCACGGCCCACAAAACTAGATGCTTTGCTTAAGAAACAACATGCAAATCTCTGCTTCAATGCGGGCGCTGATGTTTTGTTGTTTGCACCGGATTTTATGATAAACCCTTCATTTGTTGGATGTGAATGATTAACTACAAAGTGTATTCGGTAAGCTCAGCGCTGTTTGATCGAGCGTAGAGATGGAGTTTACTGAGTTCTAGCGTTTTTACTCATTGTTTGTCTGTTTTTATCAGTAATCGTGAATGCTTCGCATTTGTTGGCTTTTTGGGCAATGCAAAAAGTATAGGTCAGAGAGGCTTGAATGAAAAACAACGTTTCCAGATTGACTTACTAAAGTTTGGGATGCTTTATTTTGACGACCAAAAAAGAAGGCAATAAAGATGAAAAAAGCAATCCTATTTGCACAATTCGTATTCCTGGTTGTTTTAGGCAAAAGCCAAACCATCAAAGAAACTTTTATGATGAAAGACGTTTTCACTCATAAAAGCAGTTACCGGTCATCCAATCTCGATGAATCAAGAATGCTGGAGCTAAAGCCATGTCCCCTCCCAAATGGCGACATGCTCATACCTTTCTACACACTAAAGGGCGGCCAAGCCGTGCATGTGGTTTACAACCGTTTCAATAGGCAGTTAGAGCTTGAAGAAAAGCTCTGGGTGAAACTGGATGAGGATGCTTCGTTAGTAGGAACACATGCCACAGAAACGCATTTGTACCATCTGTTTACTACTAAAAAGGGCAACTACAAGCTGGTGGAGCTCAACCTCAGTACACTTGAAATAAGTGAAAAAGAAGGAGCTTTTCCAGCGGGTGTAATGGAAGCTGATTTATTTCAAATTGACAAGCTTCTTTATTGTGTTCTTTCTCTATCAAACAAGATTCAAGTACACAAAATTGACCTATCAGGAGCTGGAGAAACGGCATTGATAAAAACCATCGGCTCGGGCACAGGAAGGGTACTTAATGTGCAACAGCTGTACGGACAATTGGCCGTTTCATTTGCGCTGGAGCCCATTCATTTAAAAACGAAAATTGCGTTTTTTGAAAAGGGTGAAATGGTAGGGGAGGTTCTGGATGTATACCGTATGCTGCCCAAAAAGGTATCAGACCTTAGCCTCTTTGAGCAGGGGGATGGAAGTTATTTGCTGGTAGGCGCCTATTGTGAAACAAACGGACAATACGTGTCGGGCATTTTCAGGGCAAGGCTGCATGAACAGAAAATTGAAGAGTATAAGGAATGGGCCTTTCACGACATATTTAAGGAAGATAAAATTGAGGGATATAGTCGCAAGGGTTATTTCATACGTCTGCAACCCGTTCAGCAAATGGCCGAGGGTTACCTGGTAATAGCTGAGCGTTTTATCAATGCTCCCCTGGCGAATGTATCAATAGGTATGAAGGAAAATTACTTTGATCATGAAAGCTATCAAAGCACTCATTTTGCACTTATTACCCTAAAGGAATCCGGCGAATTAAATTGGGGAGATGCTTACCCCATTAAAAAGCCCGGGGCCAAAAATGCAGGTACCATACGCATTGCGAGCAGAAGTCCTGAGCCTATTGTGAACGCGCGTACCATGGGCGATACCTTGCTGGTAACTACTATGAACACAAGAAATGTAGTGGGTAGGTGTTTGTCTACCAAAGGAAAACGAATTCCCTATTTCACTGTAAAGGATGCATTGGTACCGGGTTTTGGCAGCAGCGCGGTAGATCTGGATCAAAACAAAAACGAGATAGGTATTACTGCGGATCACGTTCATTGGTACGGCGACTGCCTGTTTGTATATGGAATGTTTTTCTATGCCGACAGGGGAGAGATGGATTTGTCAAAGTTCAAACCAGGTTTTTTTGTTTCCAAATACGACCTTACCAGCGATTCGCTTGAATAAGGCAAACAATGAAAGTGCACGGGTGCCCAGTTTTTTTACATTTGCTCAGCATTAAATGTTGATTGCATGCACGAGGAAATTAAGACCTATATAGAGGGAAATAAAGAACGTTTTCTTGAAGAACTGAACGACCTGCTGAGGATCCCTTCAGTAAGTGCCGATCCTGAGTTTAAGGATGATGTTTTTGAAGCAGCTGAGTTCATCAGTATGCGCTTGAAGGAAGCCGGAGCCGATAATATTGAGATTTGCCCTACTGCGGGGTATCCTATTGTATATGGCGAAAAAATTATTGATCCGGCCAAACCTACCGTGCTTGTATACGGACATTACGACGTACAGCCAGCCGACCCTTATGAGCTTTGGACTTCACCTCCTTTTGAGCCTGTGGTAAAAGATGGTAAGATTTACGCCCGGGGAGCTTGTGACGACAAAGGCCAGATGTACATGCACATTAAAGCCTTTGAAATTATGATGAAGAACAATAGTCTTCCTTGTAATATCAAGTTTATGATAGAAGGTGAAGAAGAAGTGGGCTCAGCCAATCTTGGTACCTTTATTAAAGAAGAAAAGGAGCGTCTTAAAGCGGATGTAATTCTTATATCTGACACTTCAATGCTGGGTAATGAAACACCTAGTATTACGGTAGGGCTTAGAGGACTTGCCTATTTAGAAGTGGAAGTAACAGGACCTAACAGAGACCTTCACTCAGGAGTATATGGTGGTGCGGTTGCCAACCCAATCAATGTGCTTTCAAGAATGATAGCTTCTCTTCAGGACGACAATGGTAAGATTACCATTCCAGGGTTCTATGACGATGTATTGGCAGTGCCAGCAGAAGAGAAGGAAGCCATGAAAAACATTCCTTTTGACCTGGATAGCTACAAAGCCCATCTGGATATTGATGCCATTGGCGGAGAACAGGAGTATTCAGTGTATGAGAAAACCTCAGTTCGGCCTACACTTGATGTAAATGGTATTTGGGGTGGCTACATTGGCGAAGGAGCCAAAACCGTTTTGCCTTCTTTAGCATCAGCTAAAATATCAATGCGCCTGGTGCCCAATCAGGATTCTGAGAAAATAACCAAACAGTTTCAAGATCATTTTGAAGCCATAGCACCAGATACGGTGAAGGTAAAAGTAACCCCTCACCACGGTGGCGAGCCTGTAGTGGTTCCTGTAGATTTAACTGAGTACCAGGCTGCCAGTAAGGCCTACGAAACTACTTTTGGTAAAACACCAATACCTGTAAGGAGTGGCGGTTCTATACCCATTGTAGCTCTGTTTGAAGATGTACTGGGACTTAAATCTATCATGATGGGATTTGGATTGGATAGCGATGCCATTCATTCACCCAACGAAAGTTTTGGAGTATTCAATTTCCTGAAAGGGATTGAAACCATTCCATTGTTTTTTGAGAACTATTCTCAAATGAAATAAGATACATCACCAGTTGGTATAGAAAGGGCTTCCGAAGGGGAGCCCTTTTTTCGTATTTGTAATTGATGCGAAGCCAAAGCTGTTCCGATTAGGACAAAAAAAATGAGCGAAGAAGGGCTTCCTCTTCGCTCATCTGATTTTTAGATAGGCAATAAATAGCCCATCAAAAGGCTAAGCCTGGAAAAATACTATGGAGCTATAACAACGTCGGCCTGGGTAGATCCATAACTGGTCCAGGTAGCCGTGCCCAGGCTGGTACAGGTAGTTACAGAAGCGGTAGTACTTGTGGGCCCCACAGTACCTGTAGTGCCTGAAGGCGCTGTAAATGAATACACTCTTACCCATACCACTTCCCAGCCCGCTGGTGGCGTGTATGTACTTGAGCTCATAGTACCCACGCCCGTTAGCGGAGTACCCGCCCATTGATTGGTACTGTTGTTGTAAATGCTCACAGTGTAGTACATGTCGCACTGCGTTACATTTTTCACAGTAGTAGTTTGGGCATGGGCTGAGCCGGCTAGTAAAAACGCGGCTGCGAACAAGAAGGGGACAACTAAGGTTTTGAGATTCATACAGATTGAATTTAGGGTTACTTGTTTACAGTGAACTCCTGCAAACTCGTGAATCCCCCAGGGCTGCTTACATCAAACCAATAGACGGCAGAACCTGGCTAACAAGTGGCGATTGGAAACTAATAAAGCCTAAGACTCCTTGTGCAAATGCTCGTAGTAAAACTTAATGATACCCGCAACATCGTGCACATCAAGCTTTTGATAAATACTCTTCTTATGGTCTCGTATGGTGTGGTACGAAATTTTTAAGGCTTGAGCCAGTGCATCGTCGTTGTGCTCATGAGCCACCATATGCTTAATTACTTCAGTTTCCCGTGGTGTTAGTTTGCGCTTATTGAGCTGGTATACGTTGATGTTGTTGCGTTCAAAAAACTCGTTCTTCTTTCGCAGTTTGTCCACTATATCCTGGCTGTAATAAGTCTTTCCGGTTTTTATCGTTTCTACTGCACGTTCAATATCGTGAAGCTGTGCCGACTTTACCAGGTATCCGTTCACCTTAAGCTTTTCAGCTTTGGCCAGTAAATGGTCGCTATCAAAAGTGGATAGAATTACCACCTTGGTATTAGGGTAGTCAGTCTTAATCCGTTCGCATACATCAAAGCCATCAAAACCAGATTTGAGCATCAGGTCAACAAAGGCCATGTCAAATGACATAATGCTCATGCTCTCTTCAAATGCCACATAAGACTTTGCCCACTTCACTGTATATCCTTTATCCAGGCAGTATTGAGACAGACTTTGAGCAAAGAGCGGATGGTCTTCAACAATTAATACCTTCATGAATTGATTTTTTTTGAATTTTTTTTCAATTCGGTAAAGGTATTTCCACGTAAACCTGAGTTCCTATCCCTTGATTAGGGGATATGGTGAGCCTTCCTCCAAGCTCTGCCACCCGTTGCTTAAGGTTCGTAAAGCCAATACCATCATGATGCTCATCAGGTGCAAAGCCAAGGCCATTGTCCACTACCTGAAGACTACAATATCCCTGTTCAATTTCAAACTCAAAACGAGCTTCAGATGCCATAGCGTGTTTTAGGATGTTGGTCATCAGTTCTTGAACAGTTCGGTATATGCTTATTTGTATTTCCTGCGAAAAAGAGGGCAGCCCTTCATCAGGAAGTTTCAAATGAATTATAAGCCCATCAGCGCCATCAAAATTGGAAAGGAAGTGAGCAATGCTCTCTTCAAGGCTTTGGAAATCAAGTGCTACTGGAGCCAGTTGGTGTGATAAACTTCTAAGATCGTGAGTGATTTTTGAAAGAGACTCCCATACCGAATGGTCGTTATTGGCTTTAGAAGCTTTCAATTGAACGGCTGCAATGGCCGGGGTGATGCCGTCATGTAGTTCACGGCTAATACGGGTGCGTTCCTTTTCCTGTGCCTGTACCTTGGCCTTAAATGTGTTCAGTTCCTGTTCTTTTTTCACGGAGTGAACTTCTGCTTTATGGGCCTTTTCGCGTTCCGCAAGTAGTCGGTCCTTAGCGCGTCGTTTATTGAGTTGGTATGCCGTTACAGCTATTGCCAAAAGCAGCAATAAGATAGATGCTATGGAAGCGAAAAGGGTCCTTTGTTTTTGTTCTTTGTTTAGTTCCTCGCTTAGAGCAACTTGCTTTTTGTAATCTTCAATTCTTTCCTTTTTTCTTTCGCTCTGAAATTCAGCATGTGTGTTTTGTATTTCCCTGAGTATACTTTCATTAAAGACTATGTTCTGAAGCCTTGTGAACTCTTTGAACATTTCCAGTGATTTCCTGTCGCCCTTTTCTTCTAATTCCAGTACAAGAAGCATTTGCACAGCATGCAGGTTCACATCCTTGGCACCTATTCTTTGGGATACTTGTTGAGCTTTTTCTGCATAGAATTTTGCACTGTCAGCCATACGATTGTCCATATGGAACTGTGCCAGCTTATCCCATGTTTCGGCAAATCCGTTTTGATCTAAGATTTTGTTTTGGAGCCGTTTACTGCGGTGGAAATAGTACAAGGCCGAATCATTATTACCAATTTTCCAGTGAGTTTCTGCTTTTTGCACAAATGTGTGAAACAGGCTCCCGTCGTTATCTGCCAGTTTGTTAACTCTTGCTGCGTTTCTTAAGAATACAAAAGCGCTATCGTGGTTTCCATACCTGAGATGAGTTAATCCAAGGTTATTGAGCATTTTCCCTATTCGCAGGGTATCCGGAATTTCCTTTGATAGACGCAAGGAGTTTCTAAAACATGTCAATGCCTGATCAAAGTTCTGTGTGGCCAAATGAACGAGGCCAAGAGTGGTAATGCAGCTAAGTATATCTACTTTCTTGTCAGTTTTCTTGAGCTCTTTAAGAGCTGCCATACTTTGTGTTGTTGCCAGGCCATAATTGGCTGATTTGTAATTGACTATTGCTAGATTTAATGAAGTGTGAGCAGCTTCATATGGATAGGCCAATTCGTTAAACAATTCGAGTGACTCACCCATGACTTTTCGAGCTGAGTCCAGTTCTCCTAATTCTGAAAGAAGAAAGCCTATGTTAGACAGGACGTCTGCTCTATCAAGTTTTGAGTCTTCTTCTGGAATAAGCTTCTGAAGTTTTCTATAAAAACGGAGTCCTTTTTTTGTATCTCCTTCTTTAGCATATAGCTCTGCCAACATGTTGTAGATGTTGTACTTGTCAGCGTAGGTTAAGCTTGAATTATGCTCGTGTAGGGCCAATTCACCGTTCGAAATTCGGTCCAAGACCGTTAGAGAATCATTCCATAAATTATCAATTAAATGGTCCTTATTGCCTTGAGCCGTTGAAAGAAACGGAATGAATAGCAGAATAGAAAAAAATAGCTTGCCTAACACTTGGTAAATAGAGAAAGGACCAATAATAGGCCCTTTCTCTGTGATGTGCTAATTAATCTTCTATCAATGTATATTCAAGGGTCATAGCTTCACCCTGAGCATCAAAACTGCTATTGATGGTAATGTATCCAGCTTTAGAAATAGTGATGTAATGGATACCAGTTTCAAAGGCTTGCACATTTGCTTCTCCATTTATTGTTTGAAAGGTGCTGCTTTGGGCTCCTTTGGTCAAGGTGACAGTTGCCTCAATTGCTTGTTGATTGACTTTTTTTGTTTTTATCCGAAGTGTAGGAACTGGGTCACCCTCTAGTATGGGGTGTGCATTGGCAAGTACGGAGATAGGTGCGCTAAAAGAGAAGAGAAGGCTGATTCCAAAAATCAATAAAAGGCTGGCAAGTGAAAGTTTTTTTGTACGTGTCATTGTTTTTTTGACACGAAAAACTTTTGATGTATCTGTCAGTAAAACAGATAGTTAGCTGATGTTTTGGCTCGGTTATCTAAGCTTCGGTTTCGGTTATCTAACTTTTTTAGTTCATGGCACTATGCCCCCTTTTTTGCCTTACTCAAAAGTGTAAGTCTGTTAAACAGTTCCTTCTTGTAAGTATGTCCAATCGGAATCAGCTTTTGGTCAATTAGCAGAGTGCTCTCGTCTATTTTGCTGATATGATTCAGGTTCACCACATACTCCCTGTGAACCCTTAGAAAAGGTACCTGACTCACGGAGAGCTTTTGCAGGAGCGACTTTGCCGTAATGCTGATTATGATCTTCTTCTCCTTAAAATGCACTTCCTGTTGAGAGCCCATAGGCCTTATAAAAAGGATGTCGTTGGGCTCAATGCGTAAATAGCCCCCTTTGTCATAAACAAAAAAACATCCTTGGGCTATTTCGCTAAATGGCTGTGTGCGCACTAATGACTTAAAGGCCATTTGTATGGTGTGGTGTAAGTTGTAGATGTTGAAGGGTTTTGATAAATAGGCGAGCGGATTTGCCTCTTTGGCCAGGTCGAAATAGTGAGAATCGTGGTGTTTGGTTAGGAAAACAATTTGTACCTCCATTTTTTGAAGTATCCTCTTTGCTGTAGTAATGCCCGCTAGTTTTCCCTCAAAATCAATGTCCATTAATACCACATCAGCCATTTTTCTACCCAAAATTTTCAGAGCTTCTTCGCCGGAGTTGGCAATTGGGTTTACCAGATAGCCCAAGCCTTCCAACTGCTGCTCCATCATCCCGCTGATGATTTTGTTCTCTTCTACAATTTGAATGATAAGAGGTTCCTTCACGTAGTTGGGAGCTTATGAAGTGATGGATAACCAGTGAGAGCACAGATGGCAACTAGCCCCTGAGAAGGATTCTCCTTAATGTGTTGCCTGCGTTTGTTTACCTTAAAAATCAGATTCGCCGGAGGTGCATAACAATGGGTTTCAATTACTCTTAGAGAATTCA
>Ga0213833_1002887_pt1 | contig 10806 bp, 7 predicted proteins | sample SWATP21_FD_160575 | JGI IMG/M metagenome (GOLD analysis project Ga0213833, IMG submission 160575) | Coastal seawater microbial communities from Marineland, Florida, United States - SWA TP2 #1 | ecosystem: Environmental > Aquatic > Marine > Coastal | place: USA: Florida | collected 2016-08-14
TTCAACTTTGTGAAAGATGGACGTTGGCAGGTTTGTGTATGAGTGCCTGGGTTGTTGTGAATGAGGGCTTCTCTGGGACATCATATGTGGCTTTGATTTGAATGTCGCTTTGTGATACGTTCTATTTTTAGGAAAGACAACTGTTTGTGGAGTTGTTCCCAGTTTGTCTTGAGGGTCGGCTCTTCTCAGAAAAAAGATCCGACATTTTCGAAGTCATTGGTATTCAAGAAATAGGGCGGAGATTTTCGTCCTAGATCGCCTGTAGACTCTAAAAAGGTGATTGTGAACTCGATGGAAGCAAGCAGAGCATTGAGAAGCTTTATCGAACAAATGGATCTCGATACATTTGTCGAAAAGTCTCATCGCTACACAAAATTGCCTATAGAAGATCTGAAAGATGCGACGCTTGAAGTGTTGGCGAGCATGCTTGCACGCGAAGAGCAATTTTTGGGCCGCTTTGAAAATATTCATTTGTTTTCACGCTATGTCCGTAAATCTGCTGTTCACCGTATTTACAGACATTATCGCAAGGAGTCCAGATATCCAGTCACAGACGTAGAGGAATTACCAGATGCTGAGTCGACGCCTGAAGCCTATCTGTTATCTGCTTTAGCTCACATATCTACAGAGCAGTTATTCGAACGGGCTGCCTCACGTGTCGAAAAGTCTGTGAGCATGCGTAAAGACCTTCAACTGTTGTTTCGCACTCTATTGGATTCGCCTGAAAAGTTCACCATTAAGAGGAAGAGTGGTACTCAAGCTGGCAATCTGACCTTGGATATCACCAGGCTCGCAAAAGCGACGAAGTGGAACCGACAAAAAGTCTATGAGCGTTTGCAACGTCTACGCAAGATTTTGCTACAAGAAATGCAGGGATAGGATACCATTATGACATCGGATGCAAACAAGCCAAAATCACTGCAAGAATTGTTAAATGCACCCAAAAAGCAGTTAACTGGATGGTCCAAAGACGTCGACTTGCAAGAGCCCGAACATTTAGAGGCTCAAGATAGGATGCTTGAAGCTTTGCTCGAAGCGACCTCTGAACAAGAAGAACCCTCTCCTGAACCCAAAGCCTGGTGGCTTAGCTATACAAACCTTTTTCGCCCCATGATAATGGCTTTTGCTATGCTCTCTGTCGTCATTTGGTTTGGACAGCAGCAGGATTGGTTTCGAAATGAAAGTGTGCCAGAACCAGGAACTCAGAAGCCTGGAAGAACCATCATTCCTTCGAAAGAGCCTCAGAGAACACCTCCAGATAGAAGTGGAAGTATGACGGAGTCCCCTCATATCTTAGGTTATAAGGGAAGCCGTCATAATACGCCCGATAAACGTTCTTCTCGGATCATTACAAAGAAGCCGATGGTGTTACACCTTGGAGCCTGGAAAAAAGGTGCGACAATGGCCCGTCGATTGGGAAATGGTGATATTTGTTCCTCTGATGAAAATATTTCCTTTGGCTTTACATTGCACAAAGCACCTGGTTACCTTTACCTTTGGTCTCAGGATAAGAAGGGAAAGAGTGAATTGCTGTACCCAGCTTCTTTAAAAGCAGCTGTTCAGTGGAAGCAAGGCTTTCGAAACCTTGAGTATAACCAAAAAGCAATGTTTTATCCGCTAAAACAGCTTAGAGGACAATTGACTTTTGTTGTGCTCAAGAGCTCTCGACCGTTGGGAGCTGTACAGTATAAAAAGATCCTTCGTGCTAAAAAAATCGAAAAATACATCGCAGGTATAAGCCAGAAACAGCAAGGTTTGTCGTTTGATGCAGTGGCTATCTCGGTGAAAGAGCGATGAACAAGTTTCTCGTGTGGTGTTTTTGCCTGCTGTCTTTGTCTGGAGCGTTGTGTCTTGAATCTGCACATGCAGGCTTAAAGGTGGGCGGACTTTCCCTGGGCAAACAACTGCAGCCCAAGAAAATCGCGTTGATAGTTGGCATCGATCGTTCCGTTAAAAGTGCTTTTTGGAGCCCTTTAAAGTATGCAAAACGTGACGCTCAACGTATGACCAAAAAACTGCGGGCTTCTGCGCGTTTTGACAGGATCATCTTGTTGGATAGGGCAGAGAACACAACCAAAAAAGCACTGTTACAAGCTTTACAGCGCTTATTTCGTCTGGTGTCCAGTTCTGAAGATACTGTCTTGGTGTATATCTCGGCGCATGGTAGCGTAAGCAAAGGACGAAAGCGCTATATTGTCACCTCTGATACCACCCGTCACCTTGCCAAAACGGGTCTTGCTGTTGCGAAGATTCGGAAGCTGCTTCGGCGTTTGCGTTCACGCAAGATCGGATTGATTTTGGCCACTTGTTATAACGGTATGCCTGGTTCCAAAGCTGTACGGACACCTGGGACAAAGGGAGGCTTTCGGCCTGCTCGACCTCTTAAAGCTGAGAGAGCCATACAGATTTTGAGTGCTGCCAGTTTTGCTCAGCCGGCTTTTGAATCGAGTGCACTTCGTTCTGATGTGTACACCCACTATTTTTTGGATTGCTTTAAGCGCACCAAAAAGAAGACCATCATTCGAATACATATTTGTGCAACGATATTGACCACAAAGTACGTGCAGAAGTGGAATGGTGAAGTCCAAGTGCCCAAAGCCTATTCTGAATTGGGAGCCAATAGAGATTTTTTTCTGGTAGATACCAAAAAAGAGCGGCGTAAGGTGGGTTACCTCCGTGCTGCCTGGGGAAAGAAGACAGGGAAAAAGTTTCAGATTTTTCGAGTCGGGCGTAAAAGTGCAGCGCAGCGTACTGTACATGCAATGAGCGATGAAGTGACAGCCTTGTTACCTGGTCGGTATCGTGTGGTCGTTACAGATACTGCTGGTCGAGCTTTACATGAGCAACACCTGGTCATCCAAGACGGTGAAGTGATTGGGTTGCATTCTCCATGGGGATTGGAGTTTCAAGCAGGTGCTTGGGGTTCAACGGGAGTTCTTAAAGAGCAAGGGGATCTATCTGCAGTCGCACTGGTAGGACTTCGACATCGTTATGTGGCTCTGATGTTAGGTATTTGGGGGACAATGCTTTCTTTTGAGCGCGCATGGTATACACAATTGGCGTTTGAATTACGGGCCGAGGCGGGATTTCGGTGGAGGCGAGGTAAAGCAGAACTCTTTGCTGGAGGCTTTTTGAGTGGGGGACTGCTGCTGCAAGATCTTGCCGTTGTGCAATCGGCAGATGATAAGAGAACATTGGGTGCAATCACCCGTCCTGTGGGAATACTCCGCGCAGGCATCACACTCCTTCCTGCCTGGAAGCTGTCACAGCATGCTACGCTCTTGCTTGGTTTGGATCTCGGAATGGTGCCAGGCTTTGTTGAGGATGCTTTTCGGATGTCATGGTACTTTGCTGCACGTTTGGGTTTTCGATGGCAATTTGGACATGGGGTTTGAGAGATGTTAAGTGAGGATCTTCCTGCTGCATCCGCTGTTCGAAGTGCTGTGTTCTTTACAATGGTCGCTCTGCTGATACTGGGTTTTTGGGGATGTTTTTATGGTGGAGTATGCCGTACCGATGAAGGTTGTAAAAAGGACTTCACTTGCAAGCTGGGAAGTTGTCATCCATTGCCTCCACCTCCCAATCGTGCACCCACCTGGTCTGAGAGATTCCAGTCCAAAGTGGCCATCAAAAAGGGGGAGACTCTTCGCTTGCTTGTACGAGCAGATGAGCCTGATGGAGATGCCTTGCGCTTTTCATGGAAGGCATCCTTAGGGACTTTTGAGGAGATCGCTACAGAGAAGGAATTGAGTGAGGTGCGTTGGAAACCTCCTTCTGACAAATGTCAGGCAACAATCACTGTCTCTGCAACAGAGAAAACAGCATCTGCAAAAAGTATCCAACATACATTCACTGTCACTTGCAAAAGCCCTCCTCTTGTACAGCGCTATCCGAAGGTAACCATTGTTGCTATGACGTATAATCAGACAGGCGACCTTTATATGACTGGTTTTTTTGAGGGGACTGTGAAGATGGGAAAGTTCACAGTGACTTCTGCTGGAGTCTTGGACTATTTGGTTTGCAAGATAAGTGCGCAAGGTGAAGTTCTTTGGGTCAGCCGTGCTGGCAGTCGTGCTGTAGACAGAGCAAGCGGTATCGCCGTGGATTCCTCTGGTGATGCATATGTCTCTGGCTTTGGTGATCCCACGTATCATCCGCGTTTCGATGATATGCTGATTCCTGCCACGACGACTGTGGGTGTTGTCGCGAAGATAAGTGGGAAGACCGGGAAATGGCTGTGGGTTCGTGCAGCTGCACCGTTGATTCATCACACCCTACACATCACTCGAGCCGGTAAAGAAGACGCTGTGATCATTGCGGGACAATATTCTACAAAGACGTCTGTTGCTTTGGACAAGTTTGTTTTGGATCAGACAACCCAATCCCAGGCATATGTGGCAAAACTGGATAAGGATGGTCGCTACCTTTGGGCAATCGGAGCGAAGAGTCCCAAAGGAACTGGTTCACATGCAGTATCTGGAGTGTACACCGACTCCGCTGGGGATATCTATATCAGTGCAAATATGGACAATGATACCCAACTGGGCTCTATTGAACTAAAAGCACCGAGTAAAGGCGATAAACCACACAGTATCTTTGTGGCCAAGATCAGCAAAGATGGGAAATGGCTTTGGGGAAAAGTGGGGGGAAGTTCTTGGACGTACACGGTTGTTTTAGGTCGTGGTTTGTACCGGGGTATTGCTGTTGATGCCAAGGGGAATTCTTATGTGACTGGGGCCTTCATGGACAACACAGTGTTCGGAAAGCATACACTTACCAATCCAAGTCCTTCTACCAAAAGACAAAGTGATATCTTTGTTGCAAAGCTTAATGCTTTGGGTTCAGAGTGGGAGTGGGTAAAACGAGTTGCTGGAACAGCTCAAGACATTCTCTTTAAGGATACACCCTCATTTATTGCCACAGATGCATATGGGCAAGTCTTTGTTTCAGGCCTGGTTCGGAGTACGGATCCCAATTTTGACGGGTGGAAGCAAACTTTTGATGGCGATGGTAATAGGGCTGCAGCTTTTATCGCCAAAATAGAGCCGAATGGTCATTTCTCTCAGGTCAAACTCTACCATTCGCCAGGGAAGACCAAGACCTATATTACCGCAATGACTGTACACGAAGGGATGCTCTCTTTTGCTGGGGTTTTTACAGGAGATATGCTGGAAGTGAATGGTCAGACGCTCAAGCCTGATGGGGCATTTTGGGCAAGAACTGATGCAGATGCTTTTTAAAGAAGCCTATGTCTCATCAGATCTCCAAAGAAGCAACGACTTCTCAATTCTCCTTTTTTCGACCTTTCCTTCTATACCTTTTTGATACAGACTGTCCTTGTCATCGGAGTGGCAGGCATTACAAAAGATGGAATTCGTTTGAGAAGTCTATTTGATCCTTCCTATGAAAGATTCATTTTTGTCTCCATTAGGGAAAACCTTGGTCACTTTGGTAAAGGTCCAGCAAGATCTACGATGCGTTCCACCTTTTCGCCATTCAAACGCTTTGCAAGTTTTGAGGATCAGACAGTAGTGTGCACAGAGTTCTAATGTGGGAACTTTATGGACCCTGATCCTTGCGGTCCCTCGAAGGAATTTGTCTTTCGTAATGTTGAATTTACGGGTGGGGCTATATTTTTTGCGAAAAGCGATAAATGATTCGTTTTTGTCGCCATTTGGAAAGACAAAGGTCACCCTGGTAAAAGTCCAACAAGATTTTCGGTGCGTCCCGCCTTTTCGCCATTCAAACGCTTTGCAGCCTTTTGTCTTCAAACAGTGTGCTGCACAAGCATTCAAGCTGGATACTTTTTTGACTTTTGCTGCGCCTGCACCTCGCAGAAACATATCATTTGTTACATTGAAACGTTTGAGACTGGATTTGCCACCACATTTTCCTGGAGTGCATTTGATTCCGTAGGTGCTTGTTGGATGGGCTTTGGGTTTACCTGTCTTGTTATTCAGAGTACACTCTCCGCGCATACCACGGTAGGTCTTTCCTTTGGGGAGCGCCTGGAATGTATAGGAACGACACTTTTTGTCTTTTGCGCACTTGTTTTGGCAAGCCTTGTGATTTTTGGCCCAGCCTTGACTGTATCCTCCACCTGCAAATCGCATCTTCTTAGCAAGCTTGAAATGGACTTTGGCCGTCGCAAGAGCCTCCACTCCCAAGAGAGAAAATAAAGCGATACCAGCGATAGATAGAATGCGAAAAGTGGATCTCATGTTAACACTCCTTGTGTATAGAGGAAAGAGAATCGATTGATTACTTTTGCTAGAGTAAAATTCATTAGAGCCATTGTTTTTTGAAGTGATAAATGCACTGCTTTTTGTTTATTGTTTCCTATAATCCGTTGTTTTTGTGCATTGCAAAGGCCTTGTGTTCTTGGAAGCTAGATTGGTCGCAATGGTCCATCTGCCTGTTTAAGCATAAACTTAACTGGAGGTCTTAGAGTACAGATGAGAGAGTGATGTGGTTTCCCGCTGGGGTTGCTGTTTGCTTCCTACACTCCCTTAATCCTGACCTGTTGAAAAATGTCGAAACTTTTTTTAAAAAAGAACGTGTATCTTTTTTATCTGTTTGATTTGATTTAATCTTTTTTGTTATTGTTTTTGTGGACGAAGGGAGTGGTTTTGGTTTTTTGGGAGGGAGTTTTTTGTTGGGAGGAGGTTTTGTGTGGTGTTGGTGGGTTAAGGTTTGAGTGTCGCGTAGCCAAAATTAACAGAGAAGGTTTTACACCAGATAACAACGCTTTTGTAGGGTGTACTGGTGGCACCCTTGGGAAGTCTGTAGGTTTGTGTTCCTGAGAATTTTTGGATTTTCCCCAGATCCAAGAAGTTGCCGCTTGTGCTATTGCCCTTGGGATCTTTGGAGAGATAGACTTTGAGATCAGGTCCTGAAGAAGTCGAGAAGTTGGTACTCAAGACCACCTTTTCGCCTTGGCTATCTTTGTAGATCTCGGCAGTGCCTTTCACTGTATAGCGACCTGGGCTGGCAAATGTTCCGGTACGAAGAGGCTTATTGGAACTGCTTCCGACACACTTTTTGACGCCCTGGCAAGTCTGACCCGAAGGACAGAGATTGCTACCATCATCGACTTTGCCATTACAGTCGTTGTCTTTACCATCGCAGACTTCTTTGCCTGGTTTGACCTCACCGACACAAGCATACCATTTTCCTGTTTTGCAAGTTTGGGTGCCTTGCTGGCAGATTCCAGTGCTGCTTCCACACTTGCGGGTGACGCCATTGCGGCATTGGCATCCTTCATCAGTTTTGCCATCGCAATTGTTGTCTTTACCATCACAAGTCTCTTTTTGGGGTTTGGGCGCGTCGCAGGGAAGCAGCTTACCTCCTTGGCAGACGACTTTGCCTGTGCCACAAGCCGTTTTGCAGGTTGTTGTGAGTGCTTCGTCGGTCTGACCATCGCAGTCGTTGTCTTTGCCGTCGCAGACTTCCTTTTGAGCGTCTACTTTGCCTTGACAATCGCCCCATTTTCCGGCTTGTGAACAAGTTTGTTGACCTGCCTGGCAACTTCCTACGTCAGTACCACATTTTTGCTTGGTATTGGGTTTGCATTGGCAATCTTCATCTGCTTTGCCGTCGCAATCGTTGTCTTTACCGTCCCCACACACTTCTTTTTGTGGTTTCACTTCGCCTGTACAAGCCTGCCACTTACCGCCTTTGCAGGTTTGTGTTCCTTTTTTGCAAAGTCCTGTGTCATGTTGACCACAGGCTTTGGTGGCACCACTTAAACAATCGCAACCATCATCGACCTTGCCATCACAATTGTTGTCTTTGCCATCACAGATCTCTTTCTGGGGCTTCACTTCGCCCTGACAGGGTTCCCACTTGCCATCTTTACAGCGCTGGGTGCCTTCTTTGCAGGGGCCTTTGCCTTTGGTTCCAGAAGGTCCTCCATAGCAAGTCTGGGTTTGTCCATTGGTGCAATCGCAATCTTCGTCGACTGTACCATCGCAATCGTCATCTTTGCCGTTACAATGGGCAAGGGTTTCTTTGGCTTGGTACGCTTTATATTGCTTTTGGTAAACTGCATCTTCACAGGCTTGCCAACCTTTGGCACCACCGCAGGTTTGCACTGTGCCTGCACAAGGCCCTTTGCTTTTGGCACAGGCTGGTGCTTTGAGGTTGTCGTCGACTTGACCATTGCAGTCGTTGTCTTTGCCATCACAGACTTCTTTGCTGGATAACACGGAGTCTTTACAGGCTCCCCATTTGCCTTCTGCGCTACAAGTGCGGGTTCCTTTCTTGCATTCGCCTTTTCCTGCATGCTCAGCTGGTCCGCTATAACAGGTTTCTGTCTGGCCTGGTTGGCAATCCTGTTTTGTTGTGGGTTCATTGGAACCACCACAGCCAGTCATAGCAAAAAAGAAAATAGAAAGACACACACAACGTATCCACAATCGTATTGGTTTCATCTTGGTCACCTGCAATCAAAAAAGTTGTTCTATATTCCATTCCATACTTTGCAAGGATTGTAAAGCGTGTCTTTGTGTCGCAGAAGCGTGCCCCTTTGTTACATAGATTTAATGAATGGCGGGATTTTTTGATGGAAGAGGCGTTGCAGTGGTTGCGAAAGCGATTCGGTTAGAGCTGATGGAGGAGAGGAGGATACTCAGCGTTGGAGAGGTCTATTTGCGAGCGCTTTTGCACTTGGAGCGACAGGCTATGAAATTGCCTAGTTTACACGCTTTTTTGTTGAGCAGATTTGCCATTCTGCAGCTTTTGGGGACACCTGTTCCTGTTCGGTAAAGATTCCCCAAAATTCTGCAACCTCCACTATCTTGTAGTACGTGGCAACCTTTTCTTAAGTAGAAAAATGCCTTTTTGTAGTTCGTTTTTACAACCCAACTGCTTATGTATTTGTATCCAAGAGACGAGCAGCCCGGACCATAACCCAACGAGCATGATTTTTTGTATAGGTGAAAAGCCTTTTTATGGTCTTTCCTAGTGCTCAGTCTTTTTGCGTCGTGGCCTCTACCAGCACCATAACATCCCATTCCTGAACCGGCTTGACAAGCTTTTGTATTGTACCGGATTCCCAGTAGGTTGTAGTGTTTCTTTCCATAAGGATCTAGAGGATGACTACAGATGAAGCTCAGGTGTCTACAACCTTCACCAAACTTAAGTGCACACGATTTTCTCATGAAGTATTCCGTGATGCCCTGCCAGCCTTTTTTGGCTTTCATTACATAATCTATACCGAGTGAGTGACAAGCTTTGCCTTGTTTTTGTACGCAACCCTGCCATAGTTTACAAAGTTTAGGGTCCTTTTCCTGGCATTTCTTCGAGGTATAGGCTTTGGGAGGTTGTTTGAGCGGTCTCATGCACTTGCTGATCCCGTTTGGGGGATTCATTGCTTTTTTTAAGGTTTCGGTTGTTCCCAGCCCAAATCCACGTCCCGACATTTCAGCCGGAATAATGAGAGGTTCACTGGCGGGGGTTTTCATAGATGTTTGTATTCTTCTTTGGGGGTTCACTTTCTTCACCGGGGGCTTTTTGGTCTGTGAATACTGCTGATTTGAGACACCTGTTCCTGCTGAAATGAATACCCCTGAGCTTTTTTGGAGTTGGAGTTTGGCTAGTAAGTCCTGATTGTATGTGTAAAAGGCCGCACGCTTGTGTCTTACGGCCTTCGTTCCATAGATCCGATATCCAAGCCAGCTGACACCAAGACCCGCCATGACCACACCACCCAGAAACCACGGACTGCCAAACACTTTGGTCGCTGTGCTCTTTTTTTCCTCTTTGGTGGAACCATCCTGAGACGTTGCAAGTACGAACAGTCCTCCTCCTATAAGTGCGACGCCAAATCCCGACAACATGACCCATCTGTTCTTGCTCGCATTCTGTTGATAGCGTTTGATGGATTCACTGGTTTCCGAGCCTTTGGGGACCATGGGGGAGAGGTCCCTCGGATCGTAGACGAGGTCACCGCTGTTCAAATCCAGCCTTTGATAGGCTCGAACTGGAACAGTACTTCCATCGGAGACAGAGTAGACAGTTGTGGTTGTTCGGCTTACCGCACGGTATCTTTTGTAAGCTTTGACACGCTCCTCTAGAGAGGATTCTGGTGGAGGCAATTTAAGTTGTACTCGAGGTGGAGAACATCCCAAGATTGTGAAGATGCCAACGAAAACTATGCTCGCATAGAGGAATCTTTGTCTGTTGAAGCCCTTTTGGTTTTGGAGAGGGGCTCCCTTGTTCTTTCTCATCGTCTTTTCCTATCCTGTTCTATTTTGTTCGCTTTGTGCTTTGAAAGGCTCTAGAGAGCAAAAGGAATGCCAACTCGAAAGAGGTGAAAAGAAATATGGGACTTTTTTTTGTAAGTTTTTTGTTCATCTGTGTTTTTTGATAAAGGAAGTGATATGAAATGACTGTGGTCAGAGTGATATAGTGTCCAATTTTTGGACGGATAGTGCGCGGTTTTTGGACACTTGATCTTCTTGGACTGGGCCTTGGGTGGTTGAGCTTCTCGGACTGGAGGTTTCTTGGACTGGGCCTTGGACTGGGACCTTGGACTGAGACCTTGGACTGAGACCTTGGACGTGTCAGCGACACGTCCTTACGTGTTTGGGGGGGAGATTGTTCCAAAAAACAAACACTTGTGGTGTGTTTGCGTGCGGGCGTGTCGCTGACACGTCCTTACGTGGCTGGGGGGGATTGTTCCAAAAAAAAACAGACACTTGTGGTTTGTTTACGTACGGACGTGTCGCTGACCATCTGTTTCAGGGAAATATTTGTAAAGGGCTGATTTATGATAAAAAACATGGTAACTCTTTATTTGACTCA
>Ga0213833_1002888_pt1 | contig 10800 bp, 7 predicted proteins | sample SWATP21_FD_160575 | JGI IMG/M metagenome (GOLD analysis project Ga0213833, IMG submission 160575) | Coastal seawater microbial communities from Marineland, Florida, United States - SWA TP2 #1 | ecosystem: Environmental > Aquatic > Marine > Coastal | place: USA: Florida | collected 2016-08-14
TGCCTGCCTGCCTGCCTGCCTGCTGCAGATCGAAGTCACGGGTGACCCATCTCACGCCTGCATATCCCTGGACGCGCGCCGCCATTTCCACGGGCAGTCCCTTTGGTGTGGGGTGTTGCCGTCCGCCACCCCTCTGGGTATCGCGGCCAACTCCTTGCGACCTGGTCTTCACATGCTGGTGGTTCGCCCCACGGACGCGAGCATCCACCCCGCAGTGCAGTTCTTCCGTATCACGCCCCCCACCATCACCATGACGGAACTTAGCACCCAAGCCGTGAAGGTGTCGGTGCAAGGCGCTGTTCCTGATGATGCGCGCTTGTGTGCTCATGTGTCCGGGCTTCCACGAGGACCTGACCTGGCATGCGTCCCAGCGCCGGTGGCCGCAAACACGCGTACAGCCGGCGCCACGATTGCATTTGCAGAGTCACCACCCAACGGTGACTATGTGATCAGTGCACTTGTGGTGTCTGCGTCAGGGAGTGTCATCGCTCGCAGCGGCGAGAAGACGTTCGTCGTGCAGGGCGCGCCGTTGCAGCCGCGCCACTTGGCGGCACGCCGGGACCCTGGCTGGCTGCAGGGTGCGTTGTGTGTGTATGTGTGGCAGGTGTTGGGGAACGCCCATGCGCGTCATGTCTCAGCTCTCCTTCGGTGGCATGTGTGCGCTGAACGGCAGATGGCCTCCCGAAGTTTGACATCGGGTTTGGCTCCAAGAACGGAGAGGATGGACTGCTCGAAGCTGTGGCAAAGAGGTTCGGACTCTGGAACCAGGACACGTGCGTTTGTTGCCGTGCAAGCGTTGTATTGGCGACAGACCCTTCTGAAACACTCGTTTTCTCTCCCCACGTTGCAGGCGCGGCATGCACGGGTTTTTCGTGGAGCTAGACACTCTCGACCTCACAGTTTCCCCGACGCGGCTTCTGGAGCAAGTGTTCTCCTGGACCGGCGTGCGCTTTTCGACCCGCGGCGAGCTTGTCACCCCCTCTTCAGCCCCTATGTACAGGTATGCATGGACGTGTTTGGAATGTTGTTGCTGCTTGTCGTTGTGTGCTACGAGCGAAGGCAGGATTTTAGAGAATTGCCTTGGCAGAGTGCAACTCACACCCGAGACGATCACCACAAGCCTCCGCCAAGCACATGTGCCGCCGCGCTTTGATGCCCTCGTCATTACGGACACGCCAATGACGTATCACCTGTGGGCAGCGGTCGACGTTGCTGTATTCCAGCCCCGGTTTGTGATGCTGGAGGTGAATCCCGCCTTTGCGCCACCGGACAGCCGCACTGTTCCGCCAAACGTTACACATTGGGACGGCAATGACGACTATTATGGCGCCTCGTTGTCGGCTTTGGAGATTGTGTCGCGATCAAAGGGGTACACACTTGTGTACGTCGATGTTACAGGCGAGCGTGCTGTGTTTGTACACCAGGATGTGCTGGAGGATGCACTGGGAAGGACAGGGCTGTCGATAGCCGCTGATGGAGCCAGCGCATCCGTGAAAGCCCTTGCAGATGTGGGTCAATTGCACCGCCCACCGAACCTGTTCCGTTCAGGCGGTGGTTATGCCCAATCAAAGGGGAAACTGTGGTTTCGAGTGCAGGATACTGCCTAGAGATCGCAGAAGCCACGGTGTTGTCGTTTTGAGTTGCGTTGCGGTTTCGCTTCCAGATCAGCATGTGTGGGATGACTGTGCACCCATTCCACGTGTCCCTGCCTGCCTTTCTTGCAGAACCAACCGTGTTTGTTTCTCAACCACATAGACGTGCATGCTTAAAGGGTATTTCGGCCCCAGCTGCGCTGGTTGATGGCTCATTCGGATGGGAGCCCTGCCCCGATTTTGGTCTCCGCTTTGAAGCGTCAACAATGAGCTGGAAAATATTTTATGACGTGAATATCAAAATTGAAACTGCCGCCTCTGTGTGAGTCAGCGACCGCCACACGTGCACAGCAGGATATCGCGCTTTCGAAACTCACGCAACGCCACGTGCTGTGTCGCACGCCCTCTCCCCCGCCCCCGTCCCCGCCCGCGTGTCACCTGTTCACCTGTCGTGAAGCATACGTATCAAGTGTTCCAACCACGCGTGTGCCTGTTTTGCACACAAGGGCTGTTCTGCGCGGCTTCGGCTTCCGCTCCCGTGTTGGCGCCGTGAAGCATCATGGGTGCGTGTTTTTCACCACACCCCTGCCTTGCGTTTCCACGTTCTCACTCTTGCTCGCCGTTCACGATTACACACTTCTACGTTACCCCAGCGCACCGAGAGCGCAACAAAAGCGCGTTGTACAAGACAGGTGCGTGTGAAGAGCTTTCGTGGCAACGCGCGCTGTTGCGTGTCACTTGGGGGCATGGGTCATCTTTCGTTTTCTCCGCTCGCTGCTCCCACCACTCCACCTCTCAACCCACACGCCTTTCATTGTGTTTGTCATTTCCGTCGCGTGGCTTACGTTTTCACAAGAGAAGAGGCTCATTCTTGTTTGTGTCGGGTGCGTTTGCGTGCCGCAGAACTGTGTCGCAGTTTCACTGCCAGTGGCTCGTGCCGCTACGCAGAGAAGTGCCAGTTTGCACATGGCCACGCGGAGCTTCGGCCCGCACCACGGCACCCAAAGTACAAAACTGAGCGCTGCAAAACGTTCTGGTCAAAGGGCTCGTGCCCCTACCGCCACAGGTGTCGCTTCCTTCATGACGAGGAAGTCGCGTACACACCGCAGCAAGGTCTGACCGCGATGCGCCCTGCAAACGTGCAGGTGGTGTACCACACACAAGGTGGACCCGTTGCCATGGGCTCTCGCACACGGTACCTGGCCACCAACCCCCCAGCCCCTTCATACACCCAGCACATGCCGATGCGATCCGGCGGCCCCATGCAAGCGCCGGGCGCGGGAGTGCCGGTCGAGCTGTCCACCCGCTCCCTGCCACCCCGCCACGCTGGCCCCACGCGTGTGGATTCCTCCGGCATGTTGGCTGCGCGGCGTGCCGCGGTGGCTGCGGGTGCCAGTGGCGCTGGAGCTGGTGCCAGCGGAGCCGGCATGCCGCAGGGCTTGATCCAGGGAATGCACGGATTGTCGCTGCACCCGGCCAGCCCCAGCAGTGTGTTGAGCGTGTCCCCGCACGTGTCACCGGGTGGCTCGGTTCTGTCCGCGATGTCTGGTGCCTCTGGCCAGTTTTCGGTGGGGTCTTCCATCCGCTCCACGCTTCAGTCCCCCGCACACTCCATTGGCGTCGCCTCCATGTCGCCAGCCTCGATTCCGTCCCCGGGCATGTACCTCAACCAGCACGCGCAGCCAGCGCCGCCATCGCCACATGCGCACCCACATCAGCAGCAGCAGCAGCAGCAGCATCAACAGCAGCAACACACTCCAACGCACGCCGCAACCCCGTCTGGCCGAGTGTTCACGTTCCCCCCCGTTGGCGAAGACGCAGCGGCGGCGGCGCCCAAGCCCCGTTTCGGACGCCGGTCCAACATTATGCACCCAGGCCAGGCCGCTGTGTCGCCCCACGGTGCCCCTATCACGCCCATTTCACCGCTGTCGCCGCACGCCTTCAACCCAGCCGGCGCCGTATCTCCCCTGCGCGCACTGGTGGCGTCACACGGCCACGTGAACGTGGGCCACGGGCGCTCTCGCTCGATGCACCAACCACAACCCTCGATCTCGTTGGCGCCACCACCCCACATCCAGCGCCCAAGCCGCGCGTCGTACCACCGCAGCGCCCAGGCCCAGGCCCAAGCACACGCACAAGCACAAGCGCAGGCCCAAGCCGAGGCCCAAGCTCGTGCCCAGGCACAGGCACAGGCACAGGCACAGGCCCGGGCCCAGGTCCAGGTGCAGGTGCAGGCAGCGAGCACAGCGGGAGCTACGGCGCATCACCGGGTTGCGTCGCACGACACGTCCGACGCGCTGGACCGGCAGTTGTTGACAGCCCGTCTGGCGGCCATGGCCTCGACGGCGCCGCCCCCTGGTCTTGGCTTCTCGCCACCCTCATCCCGCCGCGCGTCGAGTCGTGCCGTGGAGCAGCCGTCGTTGTCCACCACGCTGGGCGGCGCATCCAGCGGTGCTGGCGTTGGTGCTGCGGGCAGCGCGAGCGACCTGCGCCACACCGTCCACCGCTCCTCCGTGCTGGCGCGGTCCTCGGTGGTCGAGACGGAGGAAGCGGGGACCAACCCCGAGTCGCCCCTGTTCTCGGGTGGCCGCATGGTGGTGGGCTTCGGCGGCAGCACCTCGTCGACGCCCAGCCGTCGCCTGTCCGAGGCCGCCTCCGTGAATGACGTGGCGCCGTCGCTGGCGTCGTCGCGCTCCATGTCCCGCAACTCCTCCGTCTCCTCCGGCCGCGGCTTCCTGCCGTCGTCGCTGCTGTCCATCGTGAACTCGCCCGGCGACTCCTCGTGCGGGTCCGTGGGCACCACCTCCACCACCTCCACCTCGGCCTCCGGCGCCAGCGCCGTGTCCGTAACGGGCGTCTCCGCCGTGGTGTCTGCGGCGCGTGCGGCGGCGCACAGCCCACCCATCACGATGCGCCCCGTCCATCCCCCCTCCTCCGGCGCCAGCGCTGGTGCCGGCCGGCCGAGGTCGGGTCGTCGCGGCCGCAGTCCGCGCCAGAGCATTGCGGCGCTGCGTGTGAAGCGCGACAGCGCGTCGTCTGTCCGCAGCAGCGACTCGCTGTCGCCAGAGGAGCTCCGCATTGCGGTGCAGGTCGGGGCGCCGTTGCCCGCAGACGTGTCGCCGGGCACCGCCTCTCGCCTGCGGTTCTTTGAAGAGATGTGTGGCGCCGAGTCGCCCGGCGTCGCCGCGGCGGCTTCACATGGTGCTGGTGTTGGCACCGTGCAGTCCTCGTGAGGCACGACACGACACGACACGACACGATATGGGCTCCTTGGGTGACTCTTTATCTTCCTCGTTCGTCCCTTTCTCTCTGCCACCGTGGATGCCTTGCCCCCTTGTTGTACCCTGGTCATCGGCGCAGTGTGGAACCCTTGGCGCCAGGAGGTGCGACCAGGCCCAGCGTGCAAGAACGTGAAAGAACATGGATGAAACACACGACTCGACGGGCGCAGCTTGTCCCTGCCCCCGCTCGTCGTCCTGGGTTGGTCATCCGTGTCCCCCCCGTGGTTTCACCATCTTGTTTCGCCCGTGCCTTTGCTCCTCCGCTACACTGCCCATGCTTCCCTCCTCTTCCCGCTTCCCAGCTTCTCAGCTTCCCGCTTCTTCCCTCCCTCTTTGCACTGTTCCTGGCGCTTCTGTGCTCATTGCCCTTCCCAACAACGCCATAGTGCCTCTGCAGCTGCTTCGTGCGCTGTGTTGCTTGACTCGATCCCGACTCAACTCCTGTACCGGCTGGCCTTCCACGGTTTCTCATGCTGGTCATGGATCTCTATCCTCTCTTCGCTTGTGTTCATGTTGTCTATGTGCTTCTCATTATCTTTTCAACGCAGCCTCACCGCCCTGCAATGGTGCTTTCGGTGGCGGCAGCTGCGTGTGTTGTCGTGGTTGTTGTTGTCGGCGATGCCTTGCGTCCCCCTCTAGGGCGTTCCCTTTCCTCCCCTTTTCAACGCCCTAACGATGCACATCACGTCCCCACCAGCCCTTCCTCCTTGTGGACAGCTTCCACAGCAGGGAGGACTGGCTGGGACAACGGGTCGCTGGTCGCTATTGCCTGTCGCGCGCCACGTGGTGTGTTTAGTTTCACTTATTTTGCTCCCCCGCAACTGTCTGTGGCGTGGTTACGCGTTGTGACCGCGCCCCCTGGTTTTTGCCGCGTGCCTTGGCACGATTTGCGTGTCATTCTGGGGGACTGGTCCCCCACCAGCTACGAGTCCTTGTTTTGTGTCGTGGCTGAGCGCTGGCTGAATATCATAAGTAACCGCTCGTTCAAATCAAATCAAATCAAGTTCTACCCTGCACTCGTAGCTGCCTGCCACTTCGCTTTCCTTTTCTGCGCTGTACCACCCACTGCACCAACTTCGGGTCGCGACTGTGCACTGTGCACGTTGCGTTCGCCATGATATGATATGTTTACACTCATAAATGAAAAGCAGCAGCAGCAGCAGCAGCAGCAGCAGAAAGCGTGCGGAAGGAAGTAACACTATGCAATACAGCAAGGCGGACTTCACCCCGGTCTACATGGACTCTGCTTTCATGTGCTTGCGCATCAGCGCTTCAAACTCGTGGAACCCGATGGTGCCACTGCCATCATGGTCTGCGTCCGCAACGGTGCGCATGATGTCCTCGGGACTCATGACGGCACCAAGCGACGAGAGCGTGTCGCGGAGCTCCGTCGCCGTGATGTCCTCACTCCGGTCGCGATCTATGATGTTGAAGATGTCCCGTGTGAGCGCGTGGGTGTCCACATCCTCGTGCTGCGCCGCGGTCCAGTCAAAGAACTCTTCGAACTCCACGCTGCCGCGGCCGTCCACATCCAGCTCCGCAACAATGGCACGGGCGGCCGACTCGGCGCTCTCTGCCAACCCAAGCAACTCAAACAGGGATTGAATGTTCTCCACACGGACGTGGCCGTTACTCTCGCGGTCAAAGATCGCAAACGCCTCCTTGAACTCGTGGCGCCGACGGATGTAGTTAGCTGTGCCGGGCTTTCCGTACACGCGCACCGCGGCGCCGTGAATCACCTCTCGGCAACGGCTGACGGCGTGGAACTTGTGGCCGTGGCCTGCAGCAGTGCCGACACTTCCATCGTGCTTCTTGGCGTAGGAGCGAAGGGCGGAGAGCAGACGAAGGGCGCGCATGGACTTTTGAGTGCGCTGCTTGCGGTTGACTTCCTGCACCACCTTGTTCTTGCGCAGCAGTTCGATGTTGGCCACCTGAAGCAAAGGGAAACGACAGGCAGGATGAACATAAGCCATCCAACAAATCTCGGCACATGTACCACAGCAACCATGCCACATGCACTCACAGCACACAAGGCACGCACACACTCGCCCATCCGGGAGATGCACACACCACACACAACGAATGACCGAACGAAACAGCGGGCGGGGCAACGCACCAGCACGTAGGAGGTAATGAGGCGCGGGAGCATGAACACGTTCATGATTTGAGGCACGAAGATCAACACAAAGCGCAGTGGGCACAGGTTGTCCAACTCGCACTCCAACCGGGCCAGGATCATACAGTTCACGGCGAGGAACATGGACATGAACAGGATGTTGGCTCGGACAAATTCCTTCACCATCTCAGGGCCGCGGGCGCCAAACCAAAACAACTTCTCGTGCCGGTTCGCAGGGCGCTTGAAAAAGTAGCGAAACATGCACGACTTGTCCTTGGGGGCTTCCAGCGTCAAGTCTACGTACAGCGGCATGGCACCTTCGTGGGACCCCGTCAGGACATTATGGTCTACCACAACACTGCGGAGATCTGACGGGTCAGGGTCAGCCATGAAGCTGCTCCCTTGCTTCTTCAAGCCTTTTTGGCGCGTCTGCAGTCCCGATGAAATGCATGACGACACAGTCAGACGGCAGCAGCACAAGGCACACACACAAAACACAGCCTCAGCAACACAACCAGGAACAGAAGCAAAAGAACAACAAACGCGACGGCGCTGACACAACATGGAATAGCGGAGAACAGACGAAGATACGAGAGGCACCCACCCATCACCGCACCAGTGGCACTCACCTCTGCGCTCATGTCGGCAACCTTGTGCTCGCCACCCAGCGACGGCGTGCTTTTCGCGGCGCCGACACCTGCTGCGTCACCACCATCCCCCTCCACGTAGGGGGTCAACTTGCCCTCTTCCATCGCACCGGACCCTTCTGACACGGCGCCCAAGGCGACCACAGCTCCATTGTCGGGTGTCGTGGCGACCAGTGGAGCTGGAGTCGACGCGTGCTTGTGTGCGGCCTCCGCATTCGACGGCACGGTGCGGGCGCCACTGCGTCGCAGTAGCATGCGCGGAATGAGGTAGTCACGGATGGCGTACATCTTGCGCATGAAGGCCAGGTTACACGCTGCCCAGGCAATGCCCATGCCGTGGTTGACGATGAAGAACAGGTTATCGTCCTCCGCAAGGAGGGTCAACCACAGAATGAACACCATGACCAGGATGATGCACCACGTGTGCCACTCCAGCGTCACGATTTCACCCAGCGTCGCACCCAAACGCTCCGTGAGGTACGCGCCAAAGTCAAAGTCACGCGGCAGGTCCTTCGCATCTCTGTGCAGCGACCGGTTGTCCTCCGCAGGCTCGTACAGGCTTTCAAACTCCACCGCCGTCACACTGTACTGCTGCCCTGTCTTCGGGTCTTGCAGCAGGTAGCTCCCGGGCGTGCCCCTTTGCACTCCGGAGGCAGTGCGAACCTTGAACGCATGCGTCATGTGCCGTGCGTACATCACACCCACTTTGCGGTACTTGTTAGGCTCTCCCGTCACCGCGACGTAGGTTTCCTCGAACAGCTTCTTCGGGCAGGAGTACACGTCGCCGTCCACGCCGACGATCACAAAGTCCCCACCCGCACCCTGACTGACGCCCCAGTGCTTGTCAAAGCGGCATGGATCACGCGATTGGAAGGCGTACACCGTGAGCTTCTTTCTGTAGGCGTTTGCGTTGGAGGCGTTCAAGGAAATCAGTGTGGTACCATCCTCCTCCACCTCATGGTGGTGCGTGGGCACCCGCGACTTGCCGCCGGGTCGCAGGAACCGCGCACGCAGCGCATTGTAGACAACACGTTCGTACGCTTCGTCCTGCTCCGCACAGACGTAGCGGAACAGGCGAAGGCAGCAGTTCGCACGGCGATGTGTGGACAGGAAGGAGCTGTAGCCCGACACCAGCTGCTTGCGGTCCACACAGGCCAGTTCTCGCGCGGCCCACGTTTTTTGCTGGCGCATGGCCATGAGCATCAGCACCAACACGTTGACAAGGAAGACGCACAGAACCAGGAACAGCGCCATGTGCACCTCATGAATGACGTGTGCCAGGGTGTCGGCATGGGAGTCACCGAACACGGCCTTCGACAGGAAGCTCACTGCCGGCGTGGACTCCACAACGAACAAGAAAACGCCCAAGAAGCCCAGACCTGTGAGCTCCTGGAACATGGAGCGCACAACTGGCCGGGTCACCTTCGAGGGTCGGTGCAGCATGAAGTGCTCCGCCTTCTCGAAGCCGATGCTGAACAGAATCAAGCCCACAGTCACAACGGACGACGCAGACGCAAACTGTGACGCTGTCAGCGAGTCCGCTGCACTACCGCCACCACCAGCCGCGGCTGCCGGCGCAGGGAGAGACGCTAACGCGAGTGCTGCCAAGCCCATCGTGGCGCACCGCGCAACATTGCGCTGTTGGCACATCGTGTCAAAGACACCAGGAACGTGGAGCAGTGGCGTGTGTGCGAGCGCCAATACGTGCCCCAATGAGCATAAAGTGGCAGGAAGGTGCCTCGTTTACACAAGGAAGCGTCACAGAGCCCGGGGTGACAAGACCAGAGGTGATGAACGAATTACCATCGATAGCCAGCACACCGAGCGGGTCAACTTGACACTGGCACAGCCGGCACGAAGTGCAAGCCACAGACAACCCTCAACCCCAGTTGACGGTGTAACAATCAAGTTCAGGTGGGCAAGGACCACAGTCGTGCGCGGGGGGGTGACGCGTCTGTGCCAGCGCTCGCGGACAGTAGTGAGTGCCGCGTGTGAAGTCGAAGTAACCGACGGTTCGTTCAGCAGCGTAAACATGTTTTACATCTAGTAACTTTTAACCCCGGTTTGTGGTGCGCGAAGGCGCTTGTCGCACGCCCTCTGCAGAAACCTCGCCACCGCCCGTCGCTGTGTGGCGTCATCGTACAATCGCTTGAGGCCAGAAAGAAGGCTCGTGATGCGCTTTCGGACGGCGTCTATCTTCACCTGCAGCGCCTGTGGATCGGATCAGCGGGTTGGTGACGGTGAAGCTTGAGGTGAGAGACTCTGCGATAGGGTGAAACTTGCCACGCACGTACGTCGAGCCGTTTTTGTCTGGTTGGTTGCACGAAAGTGGGTGGTGATGCACCAGCGCCACTCGGCTGCGTATCCTTGCCGGCGACGGTATTGCCGCTTGTGGTGTCTTGATCAAGCAAGCTTTGCACTCTGCAACCACGCACGCGTAAGAAAGAAAGAAAGAAAGAAAGAAAGAGGGAACACAGGGCAGGTTGGCTACAACTGTGGCATCAGGGTGCGCTCCCTACCTTCGTTGCAAAGCGACTAGTTGGTGCTTTTTCTCAAGAAGAAGTGTTCTGCAGCAACACGAGCGTTGATTACACATCATGCCTTGCAGGTTCTCACCAGCGTTCCAGCAGCAGTCACCACCCACCGGCAGTGAAACATTTCATTCTCATGGCTTGTTGCATGATCCGCTACAGACACGTCACTCGATGCAAGTGGCGTGTGGAGTTGAACCGGCTCGGCAGCCAGGGTCAGCAGGCGTTCTGACCATCACAACACATGCAGGTGGACATGCGTGAGCCAGGCCCATGCAGGCACGAAAGGAGGACACACAGCAACATGGATGCCCGTTTGGAGCATCGCTTGAGTTTGTGACCTTCTACAGCGCAGTGGAGAGGAAGTGCAAACCGACCTTCTAACTCCTTGACCTGCTCCGTCGCATCGTGCATGGCTGCCATTGCCCCCCTTCGCTCCAGTACGCGCATGTCTGTTCGACTGCGGGAAGAGGCATCTAACGGAGCACGCGTAGACGCATCTCTTGCGCTTTGCGGTGCCTGTTCCTGATGTTCATGCCGATGCAAACATCACACACACACACGACACACACACGGTTGGTCTCAACCGCGATGCAGCACCATGGCAAGCGAGGGTGTACACGCCCCCCCCCC
>Ga0213833_1002890_pt1 | contig 10799 bp, 14 predicted proteins | sample SWATP21_FD_160575 | JGI IMG/M metagenome (GOLD analysis project Ga0213833, IMG submission 160575) | Coastal seawater microbial communities from Marineland, Florida, United States - SWA TP2 #1 | ecosystem: Environmental > Aquatic > Marine > Coastal | place: USA: Florida | collected 2016-08-14
CCACCGCCCACGCGGGTCCGACCCGGTGCGCGCGCTGTGGCACCCCGACCACGACCCGCGCCAAGCGGAGCTCCACCGAGCGGGTGCGGTCGATGCACCTGCACGTGCACCCGCTACTGCTGCTGCTGGTGGTCCTCCGCCGCCGCCGCCGTTGCAGCAACAACAACAACAACAACAACAACAACACCTGTGGGCCCAGCGCCGTCGCAGCGCCAGCTCCGCTTCCTCGCGTGGTGGTGGTGCGCCCGACACCGACGACGCGGCGTCGTTCCCACTGGACACGCGCCTGGCCGACTTCATGGGTTCCACCGCCCTCTCCAGCGTCTCCTCGGCCGCCGGGGCTGTCGATGCGGCCCGGCGTGCCCACGAAGTGGCGTCGCGTGTGGCAGCCGGCAGCGCGGGTTGGCGTGGCGCAGCGCGCCAGGTCGCGCCACTGTCTGCCACAGCAGGCTTCCGCCCGGGTCCTGACCGTGACTCTGGCTTTGGCTTTGGCTTTGGGTCCGGCCCTGGTCCTGGTCCTGGGCGTGGGCGTGGGCGTGGGTCTGGGTCTGGGTCTGGGTCTGGGTCTGGCCGGTATCCACATCCTGCCACCGCCTCTTCCTTGCCTCCTGGTCCAGGGGGTCGCGTGTGGTCGCAGCCGGGGTCGGGTGGTGCCGCGTCAGCGACCCGGCGTCCAGGTCGTCGTGGCGAGCTGGCGTTTCGGCTGGTGTTTGAGAAGACGGTGATGGCTGTGGAGTACCACGCGCTTGGGGCAGAGGAAGACCGGGTGCAGTCGTACGCGTCACCGGCTGCCCCTGCACGCATTCCGTTGTCCATTCGACTGCTTGCAGTGGTGCGTGGGTTGTTTGTTTTGCTTTGTTTTGTTTTGTTTTGTTTTGTTTGTTTGTTTGTTTGTTGTTGCCGCGCTGTTGGCACCGTCGTGTCGTGCACCCGAGCTGGTTGCGGCGCAGCCACACCTTCGCTGGGACTTGTTTGTGTGGTTGCTTTGTTGCCCCTGCCTTGGTGTCTTCTCCTCACGCACATGTGTCGTTTGTGGTTCAGGTGGGACGCCGGGACCAGTTGTTGTCCCTGCACGTGTTGATTACGAGCTCCGACCGCCCTCAGGTCCATTTCCGGTCCACCATCAACTTCTCCAAGTTTGAGGTGCGCGGCACCATGCCTTTTTTCTTGTTTGTGTGCGTACGGCCGTGCCACGACCTCACCGCTTGTGTGACCGCAATGCTGATGGGCAGGAGCTCCGCAATGCTCAACCCCGGTTGGCTGTTCTCGGCTACGAAGACTTCCCTGCGAAGCTGTCATCGCTGTTTGAGGCCGCCGTTGCAGCACCTCACACGTACGTTTCGCGCCCCTGCGACTTTGCCTCATCGTGTGCCTACCACATTGGTGGCCTCACAGCCGTTGCTCGCTGCTGTTGTGGCCAGGTTCCAACTTTGCCTCGTGGAAGACTCTGAGCGTTCAGCTACCCTGCTACTGTTCCAGGTTCGCTCTGCGAGTGACATACAGTGTTGTGTCACCCCGCATACTCACCCGCTTCCGTGTGTCATCAACAGAGAAGCAAGCGCCACCAGTCGCCGCCGCATGAGTTGTTGCGTCTGGGTTTCTTGCGATCGGAGCCCGAGGTTGTAGAGGAGTTCATGACTGAGCAGCGTCGACAACGGTACGAGGATGCTCAGCGCCAACCCTAGTATCACACTTCCTCGAAGTAGAAGTGTGCGGTAGTGGCTGGGCGGCGTTGTTTTTGCACTAGTAGAGGGTTTATTTCTTCAACATCGCGCATCAGCGAGAATTACGTCTTGTTCAAAACGGTTGTGCTGCACGCATGTCTGGGAATTGGCAGTCCCAGTTTCAAATTGGGACGACAAACTGAACCGTGACCTGCTGCTGCTGCTGCTGCTGCAACACGCGTGGTTCCGCCAGCGGCTGTGGCCGCATTCATCGTGAGACATTTCGTGCTCTTATGCGCAGGTTCAGGCCACAAGAACTCAAAAGTTGCTGCGACACATACTACTGCTAAAGCGCGGCATCTCGGTCTGCCTCACTCGCCTCAACCGCCGATCACACTCACCGTTCACTGCTGGTGGGTGATGGTGACCTCCGACGAGCTCTCGACGCTGATGGTACCCTGGCACATGGTGGTACCAGTGGCAGCAGCCCACTGCATGTCAAAGGCGTTACCCGTAGTGTCCCACGCCTTCATGTTGCTGAACGTCATGGGGCCCTGGGCAAACTGAGAGCACTGCTCGATGTTGTACGTCTCGAGGGTCACATCCATCCAGTCGAAGTTGCGAGAGGAGTCCATGATGGTCAGAGAGGTGTTCTTGGCGCCGTACACCGAGCTCACGGTCCAGTCGTTTCCACTCTTGGTGATGGCACCGAACAACTCGTCACCAGGTCCGAAGCCCTGGAACGGCGTGCTCTCGTGGTGTTGGCCGCTCGGGCAGCAGTTCCAAGACGCGTAGCTCCAGCCGGTGAGCCCGTTGCCCCAGGTCAGAACAGGCTGCAGGATGGCGATCTCGGAGGGTTGGTTGATGTCCTCGGTACCGATGAAGTAGAACAGAACTTCGTCACCGGACGTGTCCTCGGGGCTGCCCGGCACGGTGTAGTAGCCAGTGAATCCCGCCAGGTGCTCATCGGAGGGGGGAACGTAGGTCACGTAGTCGAGCCTGTTGGACAACAAACGACACGACACGACACAAGGAGTGGTGCCGAACATCAAGACATGTGATAAGCACAGAGAGAGAGCGAGAGAGGGAAAGGGACAGAGAGAAAGGAGATGCGACAGAGACAAAAGCAAGAGCGTACCAGCCAAGGGCGGACTCAGGGCCGGGGACGACAGTGTCGCCGTTCTTCAAGTCCGGAAGGCGACAACGACACATGTTACTCTCGACCGCACCCGCCCCCCACCACCCGTTCCCGCCGCCGCACACACACTTGTCCAACCACACTTGTCCAACCACACACATGCCTGCATGGCACACACACAGACCACACACCTTGGGGGTGGCTCCAGCCGCGCGCATGGCTGCAGCAGCCTTGAGCAGGGCCACACGGTCCTTCATATCTTGCACGCACTCCTCGATCTCCGGGAGGAACGTCACCTTTCCATCCTCGGCGTGAACAAACACGCCCACACCGTCCACAGAACGGATCTTGGCTCCAGCAGGGACGCTGTGCACACACTCCACTGGACGAGGGCTGCAGCCAAGCCAATGATCGCCGCAAGGCGATGACGAGTCAGAGCACTGCGCAACAACATCATGCACGAGCCATCAACCACACACACGCACCCAAGCGGCGTGGCCTTGAACTCTCCAGACAGAGCAGCAGACGCAACCGCGAATGCGCAAGCAACAGTAACTGCGACGAGGGCAAGCTTCATGGTGGCAGTCCTCGAAATAAGGGTGGTGGCGTGGTTTGCGGGAAGTGAACCTGCGACGTGAAACGTGACGGACTCGGGAATTACCAACATATTGGTGTATTCATCAAAGTGGTTTGCTAACGAAAGCACCATCAACTTCGTCCATGCTGTCCACAACCTGGTCTGTCAGTCTCTCTCAGGTTCACCCCCCCAAAGCAGTTGCCAGTGCACTGTTCCCTCACCATGGCTGTGGTTCTGCGCTTCAAGCCTGGAAAGGCCACAGCGCCTGTCTTTGCCTACTCGGTTGCCCTGCTGGCCAAGTACAATGTGAAGCTCGTGCGCGCCAGCAATGAGATTCCGGAGCTGGTGGTGCCCTCAAAGTGCGTGCCGGGAGGGTGTTTGGAGACAGACGTCGTGCTCTCTCTCACAGTGGCGCCACACTGGTGTTGTGTTGGTTGTGCAGCGGTGGTATCACCACGGTTCGTCGCGACATGACGATTGCACGCTTCATCGCTCGGACCGCGACCTCCGGTTTGTGCTCGTACCCTGCTGACGCCGCTGGTGCCGCGGCTATCGACGAGTGGGTCGAGTTTTCCTCGTCGGCCAGGTTTGTGCCCCCCCCCCCCCCCCCCCCCCCCCCCCCCCCCCACCACCCTCTCCACTCCAGCAATGCACCCCCGTGTGTCATCTACCCACCCCGTCGTTTTCACCCGCATGTTCGTTGGATGTTCCACCGCGTGTATTGACTGACCGCCGCGGTTGTTGGCTTCGCGCAGCCCGTCCCTGGCTTTGCTGAACGCCGTGCTCGCGTCCCGGGCGTTCCTGGTGGGCTACTCCGTGTCCCTTGCCGACGTGGCCGTGTACTACGCCATTGTCGCCAAGAACCTGGACACCAGCGCGTTCCCCAACGTCGCGCGTTGGGCGAGCCTGTGCAGTGCCGCCACTCCGTGGCAGCGCGTCATGCGTGAGCTGGGCGCACTTGCCCCCACCCGCGGGGCCGGTGCTGGCAAGGGTGCCAAGGGCACCAAGGGCGCCAAGAAGGGTGCTGCCAGTGGCAAGCGCGGCCTTGCAAAGGGAGTTGGTGCCGGCAAGAAGCTGGCGTTTGGGTGCCCGCCACTGAAGGATGCGGTGGAAGGCCAGGTTGTCACACGGTTCCCACCGGAGCCCAGTGGCTACCTGCACATCGGCCACGTGAAGGCGATCATGCTGAACAACTTTTACGCAAAGCACTACAAGGGCAAGCTCTTGGTGCGTTTCGACGACACGAACCCCAGCAAGGAGAAGGAGGAGTTCGAGCAAAGCATTTTGGCCGATCTGAAGAGCCTGGATGTGGTGCCCGATATGATGTCCCACACGTCTGACCACTTTGACTTGGTACGTTGTTGCTGTGTGCAACGACCCATCCCATACCTGTGTGTGTAGTCTGTCTCCACGCTGACGCGCTCGTTCTCGACGCGGACACAATTCACTGCCAGATCAAGAAGTACGCCCTGAAGCTGATCACTGACGGCAACGGGTACATGTGCGACCTGCCTGTGGAGAAGATGCGTGCCGATCGAATGGTTGGAACGGACAGCCCTCGCCGGTGCGTGCCCCGCGTGGAAACAGAGACATCACATCAAAGCTCATCAGACCGATTGACTCAACCTCATCATCCCTTAAACGCGTTCGTTGCGTCTCTTTGTTTGTTGTTGCAGAAACACCACAGTGGAGGAGAACCTGGAGCGGTTCCACGAGATGTACTCGGGTTCTGAGGAGGGTCAGAAGTGGTGCTTGCGTGCCAAGATCGACATGCAGGCCAAGAACAAGACGCTGCGTGACCCTGTGATGTTCCGCTGCAACCTGGAGCCCCATGCACGCACCGGCACCAAGTACAAGGCGTACCCCACGTACGACTTCGCGTGCCCCATCGTCGACTCCGTGGAGGGTGTCACCAACGCCCTGCGCACAACGGAGTACCGTGACCGCCTTGCGCAGTACCAGTGGGTGCAGAAGGTGCTCGGTGTGCGCCCCGTGAACGTGTATGAGTTCTCGCGCCAGAGCTTCATCTACACCACGCTCTCCAAGCGCAAGCTGGGGTGGTTTGTCAACCAGAACCTCGTGGACGGCTGGGACGATCCTCGTTTCCCGACTGTGCAGGGTGTGCTGCGCCGTGGTTGCACCGTCGAAGGCCTGCGCAAGTTCTTGTTGGCACAGGGCGCGTCGCGCCGTATCATTGAGATGGAGTGGGACCGCTTCTGGAGTGACAACAAGAAGATTTTGGACCCCAAGGCCAAGCGTTTTGTTGCCGTGGATGCCACGTCTCGCGTCCGCGTGACTCTCTCCAACGTGGCTGGCCCGAGCACTCTGACTGCGCCGTTCCACAACCGGAACCCGGACCTGGGCACCAAGGTGCGCGGGCGTTTTGTTGATTTGCAGCGTGGCTGTGGCATCACCTTCACACGCTCTGTTCCCTGCCTTTTTCTTGTCTTGCCAGGTCATCCAAACCGGCCCTGTGGTATGGATCGAAGGCGACGATGCTGCTCGTTTGTCAGTTGGCCAGGAGATCGTGCTCATGAAGTGGAACACTGCTGTCGTGGAGGAGATCGTTCGTGACGGGGACCGCATCGTCGACATCAAGGCTCGCTTCGCACCCGGAGGTGATTTCAAGAAGAGTGTCAAGCTCACGTGGGTGTGCGACTCGGTACGTCGCGTGTTTGTTGCGTGCGACGGCGGCCAGTGTGTGACTGACCAGATGTGGTGTGTTTGGCCAGCCGCACCTGGTGAAGTTCAACATCATGGAGTACGACTTCCTGCTGACAAAGAAGAAGCTGGAGGAGGGCGATCAGCTGAAGGACTTCGTGAACAAGCACACTGTCGCACAGACCACTCTCATCGGCGAGCCCGGCCTGCGCAACCTCCAGCATGGCCAAGTGATCCAGCTGGAGCGCCGTGCCATGTTCCGTGTTGATCAAGTGCACGTTTCCAACGACCGTCCCTTGACCTTGATCATGATCCCTGACGGCAAGAAGAAGAGCATGTCTACGCTTTCTACCAAGCTGACGCACCGGTAGAACAGTATCATGTCTGATAACATCACCAATCAATTCAACCAGCACAGTGCAGAGTTACCTCAGTCCGAACTCACCCACTGGGGGGTCACTCCCAGTGCCGGGACTCTGGAGTCCCGGACTCTAGAGTGGACTCTTGAGTGACTGAGTCGGACTCACTAGTACGCACTGAGTGACAGTCTGAGGCGGACTGAGTCAGTGAGTCGGACTCAGTGAGTCGGTCTGTGTCAGTGAGTCAGCCTCACTGAGTGACAGTCTGAGTGACAGTCTGAAGACCTGACTCACTGAGGCCGGGACATGGCTCCGACATGGCGTGATCATCATTTTTGTACGCTGTGTCACATCGTGCAGCTCACGTCAGGAACACGCACACACAACGTGGGTTGGTTGGCGCCACAGCTTGTGTTCAGCGCAGTAAAGACCTACCCAACCGTTTCCTCTCCACCAAGTCACTTCTTTCTGTGCGTCACCATGTCGGATCATATGCACAACAATGAATGTGTGCGCCATGGACCGAACGGATGTTGCGAGGCAGAACGAATTCGTGCTGCACATCGGCAGGTACGGGGGAGAGGCAGTGCCAGTACAGCATGTTGTTCGTGTGATGTTCGCCTCACCACTACGCCGTTTTGCGAGAGAAGTGCCCCAAGTATAAGGCAACTGGACACATCGAATGCAAAGATTGCAACGCCACCAAAGGGCGCAAGTTTGGCCAACAGGTGTTTGCGTCCAGTACAGGATCAATCATGACCTCGACGCTTCTGTCTCCTTTCGGTGCGTGCCCACGCACCTTCCTGGTCCTTCCTTTGATCAGCGACAGGATGTGTGCGGTCGTTTGCAACGGTAACAGAGTGTTTGGGTTCGCCTTGGCCCCGCCCGCAGACGTGATCAAGGTTCGACAGCAAGCGCTTGGGCGCCCCTTTCTTGGAACAGTCCGCAACGTCATGACCAATGAGGGGGTTGCAGCTTTATGGCGTGGATTAGTACCAGGGCTTGCGATGGTATGTTACACTGAGCTTGGGCTTGGCATGCTGTGTGCTTGGCAGTGTAATGGGTGCTGGTCGTTGGTAGGACTGACCCTGTTGGGCTGTGCTTGTGTGCAGGCCATCCCCGCATCCACTGTGTACCTAGCGTTGTACGAAGTGATTCGGGACAGAGTGGCACCCATGGCCTGGCACGAACACAGTGCTGCCGCGATTGCTCCTCCGGTTGCTGGGTTTACTGCCCGGGCCTTCACAGCCACGTTTGTCAGCCCCTTGGAACTCGTCCGGACCAAGATGCAGGCGTCAGTTACCTCCAAGGCGTCTCAGCTGACCATGACGCAGGGATTCCGTCACATCGTCCAAGCAGAGGGCTGGCGAGGCATGTTTCGCGGGTTGGGCGCCTCCATTGCCCGGGATGCGCCGTTTAGTGCCGTCTACTGGACCACTTTTGAAGCGGGGAAGCGTGCTCTAGCAGGCTCTGGGCACCCCCTCCTCACAGACGACACCAGCACACCGGGTAACCCAAAGCCCACCATAGCATCAACACTCATTGCTGCCGCCAGCGGCGGGGCGTTGTCGGCGTTCGTCACCAACCCCATGGACGTGGTGAAAACCCAGCTCCAGACGCTTCCGGTGAAGCCAGACGCCCCACCACCACCGAGTGTGCGTCAGCAGTTCTGGGCGATCCTCGAGTCCCAAGGGGTGAGAGGGTTTTACAACGGTTTTGCGGTGCGCGTGGCAAGGATTGTCCCCGCCACAGCGCTGTTCATGGCCAGTTACGACGTGCTGAGAAACTTGCAATGGTAGCGGCGGTAGTTGGCCGAGGTTGGCATGTTGTTTGCGTTTAGACACTCGTGTGTGACTGTGCAAAACAGCGTTTGCGTTCTCGTTTTGTTGGTGTTGTTGTTTCAAACTCGGACGTCGTTGGAAGAGACGACGGTGTGGTGCTGAAACGTCAATCCCTCCGCCTTCATGAAATCATTGCATTTACACCTGCCGAGTCGAACACACGTGCCCTGGCGCCAGTTCGTTCCAAGAAGCTACCACTATGGGCCAGTGGGACCACAGTGGACGGAGACGTACTGAGCTGAACGAGCACCTGGCTTGGCCTTCCAAATAGTGAGCCAAGTCCCATGTCAGCAAGGAGCTCAATCAAAGTGACACCAACACGTCCTTCCCCTTGTGTGGACCACATGATCATGATATCGATGCTTGCACAGTACAAAACTAACACGTCCTTCCCCTTGTGTGGACCACAGGATCATGATATCGATGCTTGAACAGTTTTGTACTGATGTGATGAACACGAGGCTCAGCTAGTGGAGGTCATGGGTTTGCATGGGGTGCTCCACTCACTCCTGCAGCTCGAGTGGGGCCCTGCGCGCGCCCACCCGGCTTGAGCCAGTGGTGTGTCACTAATTGCTGCGATGATCAATACACGTACATGGAACGAAGTGACGCACGCCGCCGCGCGAGTGCACCAACCAGCGTTCGGCCGCGCGCAGCCCCATTGGTTGATGATGTGATGGTGGAGAGGAGCGAGTGAAGTTGCAAGCAGGGGTAACAAGGGTCACAGCACCCCCGGGCCTGATCACCACTGTGCCCGCCGCCTCCTCCTCTGTCTGGCCAGTGCACAAGCATCCTGGCCTGCAGCACCGAGGCTCGAGCCACTGTTCTGTCCTCGTCGTCCTGCACTGTGCGATGCAACCGCGGCCTGGGAAGCAATGCTGCCAGCCAGCGCGCAATCATGTCCTTATGGCGGTTGTTGTCCTTGCATGGCTGGTCGGATGGGGTATTCGGACCAAGCTGTGGCTGGGGCACCACTTGGTTCACCCAGACATCGCTCACCAGGCATGGGAGCCCGCTCACCGTGCCCAATTCCCAGCGTTCCACCCGAAATCCCTTCCTGTGGCCCCGGAGATGCAGCACCCGACAGCTGGTGGGTTGCAGTGCGTGTGTTGTGCACCAGGCGTTGTAGGTGATGGTGGTGGTTGGTCTTGGTCCTTGCTGCCTGCACAACGCACGGCCGGCTAACATGGTGCTTCACCCCCTGATCTTTGGACCCCAGAACTGCATTCGTTGCAAGCGACAAACGGAACCATGCAACGGGTGGCACCTTCGTCCCTCACAGGCGCTCGGGCACCGTTTCTGGTGTGGTGGCACCAGTGGGCGTTCTTGGTTGCGGATCAAGCGTGCACCGTCACGTCCCGTGCCACGCCGGTAGCAGACGAAGAAGACACCACGTACCACAACTGCACCCTCCCTTTTGCCTTCACGCTTGCTGCGTTGTGGTCTTCCACCTTGGTTCCCGCAGTGGCGGTGTTTTGTTGGGTTTGGCTGCGTTCGACATTGGTTCGTGCCGCCGCGCCTCTTGCGACCAGCCTTGCCGCTGTGGTGGTGTCGGGCTCCTCTTTTTTCACGAGTCTCCACGGGTCAGTGCAAGGGTGGGTAGCCCCACCACTGTTTGCTGCACTGGCGGCCGTGGTGTACGCTTCAAAGGCAATGAGCGGTGACGGTGTGCCCATGAAGCGCCCGCTGGTTGCCCCGTTTACCCTCGGGGTGTGCCTGTATGCCAGGCCTGACGCCGCCGTTACAGTTGTGAGTGTTCTCTTGGCGGCAGCGTTTGCACACAGACCGCACCGAGCCTGTGCGTGGCGGACGTGGAAAGCCCTGGCTGTGGGGTTGCCATGCGGTCTTTTGTTCGGCGCCCTGTGCGACGCTTTCCACTTTGACTCTTGGCGAGCGATGGGTGTGTCCATGCGACGGTGGCTGTGGTTCAACGTGGTAACGTCTGGAGCAAGCTTATCGGGCGTGCAGCCATGGTCATTCTACCTCCAACGCACCCTCCACGTGTTTCCCTCCCTTCTCGCCTCGGCCTGCGTATGCATGGCCGCGCTTTTGCTCACGGTGATGCTACCGCTCTTACGTCGTCCTGGCTGCCATCTGAGCCGGTACATACATCAGCGCACCACAACGGTGCTGGGTGTGGCGGCATGGTTTCACTGGGTGCTATTCTCAAGCGCACCACACAAGGAGCATCGGTTTGTGTTCCAGGTACGGGAAGCCACAGTGTGTAGCCGTGTCCAACAACTTCTGGTGCTGCAGGCACCACCAGTGTGTTGTGCGTGCATTGACACTCTGTCTGTTGCGCTGCGTCCTCTGTGTGTTGTGTCCTTCCGCATTGCTTTGCCAGGGCGCTGTGTTGCTTGTCACGGCTGCAGCAGGCCACATCGCGTGGGGTGTGACTGCCTGTGACGAGTGGGTTCAAGGCCACTGGCGTTCGTCGCCAACGCAGATCGTCACATGCGCTCAGCAGCAGCAGCAGCAGCAGCAGCAGCAGCAGCAGCAGCAGCAGCAGCAGCAGCAGCAGCAGCAGCAGCAGCAGCAGCAGCAGCAGCAGCAGCAGCA
>Ga0213833_1002892_pt1 | contig 10795 bp, 12 predicted proteins | sample SWATP21_FD_160575 | JGI IMG/M metagenome (GOLD analysis project Ga0213833, IMG submission 160575) | Coastal seawater microbial communities from Marineland, Florida, United States - SWA TP2 #1 | ecosystem: Environmental > Aquatic > Marine > Coastal | place: USA: Florida | collected 2016-08-14
CCATGCTGCGTCTGTGCGGAGGCGTGCGATACATTTTCACTGGGGGTTTGCAAGTTGCAGCAGAAATGTGGTAAATTTTCCAAGATTTGGTCGCATGGCCCACAGCGCTGCACAGAGACGCAGGACGAACTACAGCACTCAACGGAGAGCACTATGCCAACTGCAGCATGAACTGTCAACCCCAGCACCTTCAACCTCTCCACCCATCCCTTGCACAACCCCTGGTTCGACAGTGCTTCCCCGGGCAAACATTAGTATTTTGTAATTTGTCGAGCCCATATTTTGAAAATAGGCGCGCGAGCTGTGCAAAGTTGGCATCCTGCTCAGCACTGCTTGCGTGCCCAACAGGAGCGGCATGCGGGTCGTCATGTTTGGATCTCGGGGACGACGCGCTTCCCTCACTGTTGCCGTCGTGTTAGTTGTCCTATTTCTGGCGCCGAGCTCACATGCAGCTGCGCCCTCCGTCTCGTTTGCGCAGCGGTTTGTGCCCCGAGCTGCGGCCGCGTTCGCGCCAACAGCCGTCCAAAGCCCAGTTTTCAACGCCTTCGCCTTCGCCTCTGTGTGGGAGGTCGAGAATGGTGGAAGCAAGGGTCCTGTTGATGGTGCCAAACAGGCCGCGTACTTTCGCACGGTGCTGAACGCCACCACCCTGCCCGTGCTCGGCAACACGCCACGTGGTGTCAATTTTTGCGAAGTCCCCATCGCCCCGGGCGCCAACCTGTTCCGTGGCGCGTACCGGTGGGCGGCCCACGCAGATGGGTCCGTGTGCATGGATGGGGCCAGTTCTTCTTCCGCCAGCGAGAGCTTTTCGGCGTGCTTCCGTCCCAACGGCACGCTGGAGCTGCAAGACGGGCCGAGCGTCTCCCTTCGCATTGTGCCGTACGGTGTGGCGTTCGAGTTCACCGCCGTCGACGAGGCGTCGCAAGAGAAGGTAGTGTATCGTGAAATGTTGGGCAGAGTTACCGGTACCATGTACGGCGTGAATGTTCAGGGCTGGGGTGGCTGGGACTCGTACTTCGGCGACAAGAGCTTCGGCAACAGCTTCCTCTTCCAGCAGGTCGAAGAGGATTGGATTCTGTTCGCTGACGCCGGCCCACACTCTGGTCGCCAGTATGGCCTTTTGATTTCAGGGATTAACGGGTTTCAGGGTGGTTACATCGCCACGGAGCTCGACGAAAGCAGCGGTGCGTGTGCCTGCCTCCCCCCTCCCATGTTGTGTTGTGTTGGCACTGACACCCACCCCATGCCCTCACGGTGCATCCCAAGCAGCCTCGCTCGTATCCGTTCGCAAAACGCGTTTGCAGTTGAACAAAACTTGTGCTGACGCCCCGCAAGAAGTTCGCCTGGTCGCCACTGCGGAGAACGGAGCCTCCAACGCCGTCGTGTTCGACACCTACACCACACTGTCTCGATTCAGTGGCTACAGCTGGACGTCCGCTGCTCGGTGGCCGGGGAATGAACCGAACGGCCCTGCAGCTGGCACTGCATGGTGGGAGCACCGTGACGCAGGACCGGCTGCGTCGTGGCGTGGCGTGCGTGGCTCCCAGTTGATGGGGGGAAAGGGAAAGTGAGTGTGATGGATGTCGAAGCGCGCTGTCGAAGCGCGCACTGGAGACGCGCCGAGTCGCTGCAGCATCGCGCACGTGGAATCCTTGATGCCGTTGCTATTGCCTGCTCCACTCCTCAAAGGCTACTTCCTTGTTCCTTGTTGTAGTTGTTGAAATAGTTACATGCGTATGTTACACCTCCATGTATGCATCCAACGAACTGCTTCCTCACGGCTACGCGCATGCCTCTGTCTCTTTCACATCTGCGGCCACGTCCCGCTTCATGTCGGAGAAGATCTGGGCGCTTGACTGCATGATCCTGGGGTGGTACATGGATGGCGCGCATTGATGGGGTCGCACGGTGGCCCCCACAACCACATCTACGTCCACACTCGCGCTCACTTCCACATCGCCGGCACTGTTCATGATCACAGCCACTGCAGCAGAGTCCTTTGCGTGTTCTTCGCGAACAGCACGCTCCGCACGGGATTCAGGTCCCCTCCTTCGGGAAGCCGGGCTTGTGCGGCGGTCGTCCGCAACTGTGCGAACCACTTCGGGGCTGCAGCTATCTTCTTCGGTTGATTCCATGTGGGTGGGTTGAAACGCTGCTGGAGCTACTTCTGCTGCTGTAGCTGCTGCTACTACTGCTGTTGCTGCTGCTGCTGCTGCTGCTGCTGGTGGTGGTGGTGGTACGTGGCGGTGCTGCGATGCAGGGCTGTGGACCGCAGTGCCAGCGGGCGTCGTGGTCGAGGCGACGTCACGTGAGTGAGGGTCCCCACAGCGCAGCGTGCAACTACTGGCTGGCTCCCTGGAACTGCTGCCATCATGCTGCATCGCCTGACGTAAAACTGGACTCCTGGGATACGAGTCTCGGGGTAACTCCTTCATTAGCCGCCACAAGTACTGGCGGCACCTGGGTTGCATGGTCTCCACGCATTTAGTGTGGGCTTTGCCCCCCAACCCAGAGCATCGCCGAAATCGAACAAAGCATGCGTGACACACTCGATACTGGTCAGGGTTTTCGCCAGGGATTGAGAACAGGGCCGTCAAATGGTCCATTCGTGGCCGGACATAGCTGGCTCGGGGGATGAGCTTTCTGCGTGGACACGCAAGGCACGGCATGACAAAGGAAGGGCGGCTGAAGAGTAAGCCGCAGCGCGGTTGGGCTGGTTGTCACAGGATCTCGTTTGTCCACGTTGGTTGATGGAGTCGGTTGCGCCTGCACACCCGCTGTCGTGTCGCCTGAGTTGGATTTTGGTTGGATACAGATTGCAACAGCTCAGCTGTCTCACTCCACAGCACTCTCGCTATCTCAGTTGTGATGTGGTAGTTTTGTTAGATTGAAGCCAAGCGAGAGTCTCACTCTGAGAGTCTCACACTGAGACTCTCAGGGAGTCCGTGTCACCACCGTCACTTGGCAGCAGCGCCAAACCGGCTGACACACTTCCTCCTGAAGTATCACCACACCACATAGCAGCGCTGCTGTGCCGGCTGCGTCCCGGTTGCGAAGCGGGGCGGACACAGGACGCGGCTCTGGTCGGTCCGCAGTAGTGTAACAAAATTGACATGTTGCGACTGTCTGAGAGTCGCACTTGCGCCTCTGAGACAGTCGCGTTCCCGCACACACAATCCGTGCATGTGCAGTGCTTCCAAGATACCATCATAATCAACCCACACCCCAAACCCACCAACTCTCCTCAACACCCTCAAACTCAACGACAATCTGTGCCCGGTCTTTGCTTCTGTGACTCTCCGAACCAACCCGCCAACCATGCCCCAATGCGTGATGTGCCAAGTGGACGAGAAGACCCTGATTGATAACGCCAAACGCAAGGACAGGAGTCGTCGCACCAAACGCAAGCGCCCTGTCCGGCTGTGGGACATCCTTGACAGCATGTTCCATGTCAATCACCCCAAGGCTCGCGAGCTCTACAAGCTGTGCCACCGCTGCTGCAACAAGCTGCGCCGTTGTGGTCAAAAGTGCGGAAACCAGTTCCACAAGGAGTGCCGGAAGGGCAACCTGAAGGAGGCTTGCGAGGAAAACCTCCGTACCGTTCTCTCCCGGCTCCCAAAGGGCTCCTATGCCGTTGCTCCCCATTTCTTCAAGGTCAACGACTCCATTCCGGCATGCCGGGAGGCTCGGTTGGCTGTGACTTCGGCCACTACTGCCCCCGGTTCCTGCACCGTGTCTGTCAGTCGTGCGCCGCGATCTCGCCGTTCCCGCGTCCGCCAGAGGTCATGGGACGCGTCGCAAGTTGGCTGCGTGTCACCGCGCTCCACCGATGAGGATGTGTCTGCCGACGAGCAGTGGCGGGTGAAGGCTGAAGTGGATGTGGCTGTGACCCACCACGTGGCGGAGAGACCAGTACGCCGCCGTCGAGTGGCGGCGGAGTCCGACCTGGTGTCTGTCAGTCGGGGTGTGTATGTGGACTACAGTGGCACTGTAGTGCGCACGGCATCTGCGTCCGATGTGGAAGCAACCAGCACATCCTTCGACCTCGCCGACGCGGCTCTGGCGGGTTCGGATGCTGGCGCCGCGTCGTCACCCATTTCGACAAATGTTGGCGACCCACTGGATGTGATGGACGATTCACTTTATTTGGGTGATGCGCTTGCTTGTTTCAACCGTGATGAGGTGTCTCATGGGTCCATGGTGGTTGGTGGACCCGCCGACGCCAAGTGCCTTGACACCCTGCCGCTCCCAATGGAGGAACTCGACGGCACATGGCTGTTCGAGCCGGCTGAGTTGGAGGCATTCATGGAGTTTGATTCTGTGTTTGATTTTTGCTGAGCAGTGATGTGTAGCGGCTTTGTTCGTCGCACCACGCTTGTTGGTCAGCCGACGCGTGTACATTAGCAGTTTACGTAACCACACAACAATTCTTGAACACTTGAACACAGATGACACCACCCACAAGCATGTGAAAACCGCACGCAGCTATGCAACAGGTGGCACCACCACAACAAATTCTTCTGAACTGGCGTCACACGAAGCAGCACATGTGAACACCATGACAGAACCCCAGTCCATGCCACCCAGCAACACTGCTTCCGGGACTTGTTGCTGCCCAACCTTGCTGCCGCTATCCGTTGTCGTGGACACAGGCGGCATGGAGGGCGCGCCAGCGTTGTCGGCGAAAGCATGCGGTGGCGCGGGTGGAGCAGCGTGACTAGTCATCGTGCTCGAAGTGAGTGAGGCAGCGTCCGGAACTCCCACACAAGCACCTGCACCTGCACCTGCACCTGCACCTGCACCTGTACCACCAGATGCGGACGAGGTGGAAGCACCCGCGCCAGCACCCGCGCCAGCACCACTGCCGGCGCCATTGTCAGTGCCGATGCCAGCACCACAACCGGCGCCATTGTCAGTGCCGGCGCGAGAACCGCCGCCAGCGCTGGCACGGGCTTCAGTTGGGCTGTTCCCCGAATCAGTGCCTGCCATGCGGAGCGCTTCCGTGTCCACCTGCAATGGAACGAGAGCAGTCGGGAGGATCTGAAGCTCAAACTTGCGGCGAGATCCACAACTGCACCGTGGGACTGGCACCTTTGGGCGGACTGACGGCCACAGTGGCGCCCCTGCAAGTTGGTATCGTATCACCTGCTGCGGCGCCCTGGCAACACGTTCCCGAAAGTACATGAACGAGCGCTCTTGGGGTGACAACCGCTCGTAGCGCTCGGCTCCCTTTGCACCACGGCCAGCACCAGCTTTGCCCTTGGCGCTGCCTCCCACAGCCGGTCTTCGGCCCATAGCAGAGTCCAGACTGGCTACGATCTCGGCATCTTCCTCGGACCGATACCTGAACCACAACAGTGACACAGCCACGCATGAATCAGCTGCGAGCGCAGCACACCAGCAAACCACACTCACTTCTCCAACAACTCCATTTCGTGAGCAACATTGTGTCTCTCGACTTCCTCTGGTTCATCTTCAACATCGACGCAGACAGACGGGAAGGAGGGCACCGCGATGGTATCCTTGGAAGCAGGCACATCGCCAGATGGACAGTCGCCAACACTGGCCCCCGCTGCGGCCGACACTCCCTTATCATTGTTATGCGGGGTGGTTCCTGCAACATCTGTTGCAGGCTTCTCGCACTCTTCTCCTCCCCACCCACTGGTGTCATCCCCCCATCCACTTGCATCACCTCCCCAGTCAGCGGCCGCTGCTGTGGTCGTGGCCGCAGCACTCCCAACGCCCCAGGCCGCGGCGTCAGCACCCGCGACCTCCCAAGCAGCGTTGTCACAACTTGCGGAATGCTTTGAGGCTGCGGCCGTGGAGTTGGAAGGAGCGGGTGTCGGGCGGCACTGAAAACGAAGGGCGCGCCAAGTGCCTCTTGTGTTGCGGCATGGTGCATTGTTGCAGCCAAACACGTACAAGCATCGCGCAGTTGAAAGCGGAGCATATGCCTGGCGCACGACAAACAGCGTGGGGTAAGCATAATCTGAAAGAGGGTCACACAAACACAAGCTCGCAACGGAGGGGCACCTGCAAAACCAAGTACATCGCGCGACCGCATTGCCCGCATGATGGCTGTGTCTGCCCCTCTGTCGAGCCCACTGGGAGCCACGCCTGTTGCATCACATCAAGGTTATTTCAACATGAAACGTTGTGCTTCGTGCCCCCACATAATGTCATGGGATACGACACGTACGGGACTCCCACCAAGCTTGGTCACGTATGGATCGCGTGCGAGTTTGGAGCCTGGTGTGATGGCGTCGCTCGGAAACCCCAGCATGACGGGGCCATCGCCGCCACTCTCGCCCCCACTCTCTTCACTCCCCGCTTCGGACTCACGCCTATGTACGACGTCCTTTCTGGAAGCCCCTCGAGAACCTGATGTTGAGTGCGGCTCGCGTCGCGCATGTGTCGACGCGTCTGCTGTCGAGCCGCCGTGCCATCCATCGCTGAAGCGGGCTGTAGCCGTGGGTTTGCGCCGGGGTGCACCATCCCTCCAGTTCCCGCTGTCACTAGCGCGACTCTGCGTCTTCTTTCGACCTTTAGAGCCCTTCCGTGGCATGCTGTGCGGGTGGGCGGGCACGCAACGTCCGAACCTGTCGAGACGAAGCGGCACACAAGCCGGATGCTATGCTAGGTTTTAGCTCCGGAATCATGACGTGATGTGGCGTGACGTTGTGGAATGTTCGGAGAGGATTCTCGTGTTGAGGTGTCATGTGTGTCATGTTGCCAGCCCCCTCACCACAACCCAAAGCTCTCATCCTCCCCCCACCCTACCTTTCGAGAACAACCACTGCAGCTTTCTGTCAAGCCCAAACACCAACACTTTTCCCCTTCATCATGGGTTTGTCCATCTCGGCGCTGTTTGACAAGCTTGGCTTCGGAAAGAAGGAGTCCAAGATCTTGGTGTTGGGTCTGGACAACGCTGGAAAGACGACGTTTCTGTACAAGCTGAAGTTGGGGGAGGTGGTGAGCACCATGCCGACCATCGGATTCAATGTGGAGGGCGTGGAGTACCGTAACGTGAAGTTCACGTGCTGGGATGTCGGAGGCCAGAAGAAGATCCGCTCCTTGTGGCGCCATTACTACAATGGCACGGATGGTCTGATTTTCGTCGTCGACTCTGCTGACACGGGCGAGGACCGCATGAATGATGTCAAGGAGTCACTGCACTCCATGTTGGCTGAGCCAGAGATGGAGCAGGCGCGAGTGCTCGTGATGGCGAACAAGCAAGACATGGCGCGCGCCATGCCCCCTTCAAAGCTCGCAGATGCCATGGGTTTGCATTCCCTGCGCCACCAGTGGTTCATCCAGGGCTGCTGCTCCACGACAGGAGACGGTATTCATGAGGGTCTTGATTGGATGGTTGATGCGCTGAAGCAGAAGAACTGAGCAAGTGTACACGATGAAGCACAGCGACAAGGCATTGGTTGGAACTCGTTCGAGCATTTCGATTGCTGCCATTCTCTTTTTTTGGCATAATTGGGCAATCGAAGCCGCGAGCTCTCTTGATTCCTTGTTCGTGTTGTTGTTTCTGCTCGTGCTCACCAAAGAGCACGAGGATAATCTAAACTAAACTAAAACGCCTGCATGTTCACTCAACCTGCTCAACCCATTTCACTCCACTCAGTGCGCTTGCTAAAGCAAGCGCGCAAACGCAACCAACAACCTCGTGAACACAAGCGCCACCAAGGCCCATGCCCGAAACTGGGTGATGACAACCCCACCAGCAGACTGCGCTTCCACCTTGGACCGTTCTGCAAACCGCAGAAACAGTTCCAGCTTCTGCGACAGACAGCATTGCATCGCGCCAGCCATGAGCAGGAACCCAAGCAACCAGAGTCAGGCAGCCCACCAGCAAGGGCACACGTCAGGCACGCACAACACAAACGCCACGAACAGCTCGGTTTGCAAGTGGGTGATCCGCTGGGACGTCAAGCCAATCGTTCAGTGACGCCAGGCTGGTGTGGCCTGCAGTTGTAATGGCGGCAGCACCAAGCAGCGGTGCCCCACTGGCAGAGCAAAACGAACGGCAGGCGCACCAGAAAACGTGTCAGGCACCAACACGGGAAGCAAAGCCGCCGCTGTGACCTAAACAGAACAACGCAGTCCACAAACCTACCTCACAAGCGCGGTGATGCAAGACTGAAGTCCGATCACCAGCAGTGCACCAGCGCGTGCGCTTAGCGCCGCGGCATCGTCAGCCCGATAGGCAGAGATGCCAGACACCAGGAGCAAAAGAAGAACAATGATCGCCCCGCACACGATCGTTGCAAAAAAAGAAAACACTTGGCGGCCGACTGCAAGGCACACACCACGCAAGTCCCGGTGCAGAGCCATGCAGGTGCGCACACCATCGCCGCCCCACATTTCAGCGTCACCCTCCATGATGCCAATGTAGGAGCTTGCAACGCTTCTTGCAATACACTGTGGAAACGACGCAAAAACAAAGTGTGGGACTTGCTGGAAGAAGTGAAGACATAACAATGCGATCCCCTCCTCACTCGCACCTTGCACATCAGGGCGATCCAGGCACCCATGGTTACACTGGCGAACGTCTGCGCCATTCGTAAGAAACACACGAGCCACAACAAGCCCCACTCTGCATTGGACGACACGCGCGCCTGCCACGTTCCCACGAAGGGTCCAGCCGTGGCAAGGCTCACGATGGCCCCGCAGAACAGAACCGCACAGCACGATCTCCAATCGGAAGGTCGAGACCATTTCACCACCAGCTGGTAGTCGGAGGTAGAGGTTCGTGGTGTTGGCGACAGCGAGAACGTGTACGTAAGTGCAAGCGCTGCAAGCCTCCAACGCCACTCAGCCACAACCTCCGCTCAGCCACAACCGCCACTCCAATCACATCACCTGAAAACAATGCGTTGCTCCACTCACCTTTGCCGCTTGCGTTCCCATGTGATGCAAAGCAAGGCAACCGGTGACGTAGGCCAAGGTCGAGAACACGACGACCGTCAACTCCCCAGCGTACAGCAGGTTGAGCCCCGCGGTCCCATGCCCAAGCACCGTTTGGGAACTCGACGCTTCGCCCACGTTGATGATGCCAACGATGGAGAACCCGAACCCCACCCCAACAAGCAACAACGACCAGACAGCCGCCACCATCCGTCGGCACGAACCGGTGCGTGTGCCCGGCCGGTGCAGGGCCGTCGGAATGCCCGCAAACGCAACCGCGACCCAAACGGCTGTAGGGAAGCACCCCGCGTCGTCACCGTCCACCCCAATGATATGAGTCGGGACGTGGGGCAGGTACATGCTCGAGGCACGGCGGCGCCTGTGCACTGCGATCAGCGGCACGGACAGCCCAGCGGGCGCCAAGGGGTTGTGGACGCCACCCCCTGCCCCGCTGCCGCTAGCGTGGCTTGTGGCACGCCTGTGCGTTCCATACCCATGCATGGGAGAGGCATGTGTCGGCGTCGCCGGTGTCGCTGCCTGGCCTGAGTCGACATGGCGGCGGGCGGACAGGGGTGCAGACATCCCGCCAGCGGCTCCCCCAGCAGTGTTCGCAGCGATGGGCGTCCCAGGAGTACCGGGGTGGCGCTGCAACTGATCCGTGTCCCCATGCTTGGTCTCTGGTTGCCCCGCAGGCGCTCCTGCTGCCGGGCTGGGGCTCGCCATCGATGCGGCCGCCACTAGAGGGGTACGAAGTGATGACTGACAGTCTTTGACTGTGCTGCTTCCGTGGTGAAGTGTGATGAACACAACACAATGCCCCCAGTCCGTGGGCGGGTTATCGGTGATCCCGTCACCACAGCGAGCGGCTGCCTTTCAGTGGCTGTGAGGAGGCCGCTGTGATAGCTGTGGACGTGTTGGTGTTGGTTGGGCGCGACGTGCTGGGATGGTGAACCCCAGCGGGTGTGTGGTGCACCACCCCGATCTGCCTGCCACCATCGCCGTCGAGCTGGGCTTCACAGTTTTCCATGCTGGGCTGCTTATTATTCTGTACAGTGAGCGATGCTGCTGTCATCCACGGCGCCGCAAACATGCATCACCACGGTATGGGCTGGCACCGAAGCTGTTGTTGTATTTCCTCTGCTGGATGGGCCTGCTCGTTTCGGTCACACCGGTTCGTTGTCGTTGCCGCCGGCTGCTTGGAGTGCACGCCTCACGTCACGCTCTTGAATGGATTGGGATCCGTGATGCTGGGTGCCACGCCACATCAGGTGCTGCTGTACTACACGTTTCATCTCACACGCCACGCGCACGGGTGGCCACCAACGCTCATCTGCCAGTCTGCCTACGCTGGCACAGTCGTGCCTGTGCTCGCAGGCTTCTTCACGGCGTTTGCCGCACTTCTCGTCTCTTCTGTGTGCTTCCGGCGTCGCACCGCTGCAACTGCTGTCACAAGTGTACCGCTGCAAGGCTCGGAAGACGTGGTTGTGTTCCCCGCGCGGCGTGGACTTGTGGCTGCCGCGCTCGCCAAGCGGCTGGACGGCGCGGGTCATGTCACATGCCTTGACCAGTGGAGCGCCCACAGCCACTCGGAGACAGGTGGGGCGCGAAAAAGATCATGGCATTGCAACAATGGTGCTCTGTTTCACAACTGTGTGCGCTTCGTGGCTTTTGCTGCTGTGTGTCTGTCTACAGAGGCCTGGTGTCTAGAGAATCTGCTGCGTGAAGGTGTGCCTCCACAGCGCACGTCATGCATGAGCGTGGATGATTTCGACGTGTTGCCCTTTCGCTCCGACACAATAGATGTGGTGGCGCTTCCGTTTGTAACCAGTACGTACTGGGTGCGGTGCAGCAAGTCGTGGCGGTGCTGTTGTGCGTGTTG
>Ga0213833_1002894_pt1 | contig 10794 bp, 20 predicted proteins | sample SWATP21_FD_160575 | JGI IMG/M metagenome (GOLD analysis project Ga0213833, IMG submission 160575) | Coastal seawater microbial communities from Marineland, Florida, United States - SWA TP2 #1 | ecosystem: Environmental > Aquatic > Marine > Coastal | place: USA: Florida | collected 2016-08-14
ACACATGCCCCCCCCCCCTCCTCTCATTGTCCACAGGTTACACTGTATTTGCTGACGCCAAAGCACAAGACCACCGAAGACGTCTGGACGTTCTTGGGCGAGACGCTTGATGTCAGCGATATGCGCTCGTTGCCTGAGATTGAAGCCCTGTCCTACAAAGCGCAGGTTGGAACATGCTGCAGCTTGCACACGCATCTCGTGTCGTGCTCACGCCCTCCGCCATGTCCATATGTTCCGCAGCGAGACATGCCCTCTGTGTACAAAGCCATGGACGCGTTTGTGCTGCCCACTCGTGGAGAGGGGTGGGGCCGTACCATCACGGAGGCCATGTGCATGGAGCTCCCCGTGATTGGTACGCGGCAGTGGTGCTAGTCTGTGCATTGTTGCACATGCATGTGCACGCGTGTGTGCTTGCGCTTATCGAATGGGGCTTGGTTTGTGGGGAAGCAGCTACGAAATGGAGTGGGCAATTGGACTACATGACAGACCGGAACTCGTTCGGCATTCCTGTCAGCCATATGACAGCTGTCCCCGACTCTGAAATATATGTGCGTGTGGTCCTCGTGGTGTGGAAGCAGTGCCATGCCCCGTTTGATTTGACGCGCTCCCCCCTGCTCCGCTGTTTCCCACCGGCCTCCTTCAGGGTGAGAAAATGGCGGAGCCGGACATCTATGAACTGCGCCGCCTCATGCGTGAAGTGTTCGAAGATCCCACTTCTGCCCGGCGTCGCGGCGCCCGTGCACGCATTGACATGTATAGATACAGCCCCGAACGTGTGGGCCGATTTGTCGCTCACCACTTGGGCGCCATCACGGACAGTGTGGGTCCGAGCGATGACGACGAGTTGTAGCCTGCGAATTAAGATGGTCCTAAAAACAACAAACATTTCATGGCGCGAAAACTGCCAGCGCCTGGATTGTGCCCGCCGCCCGTCACCATGGAGATCGCGTCCCCCTCCGCAGTTGGTTCGTCGTGGATGCAGAGCGTCTGAGTTTCCCTGTTTGTGTAGTTGAGTGTGCCTGTATGCTGAACTGACGCTGCCTTTGTTGTGCCACCCACAGGCACGAAGCGAAAGGCTCTGGGCAGCTCGGCTGCTTCGTCTCCTGTCGCGCCCAAGGGAGCGCGCACCACGGAGGAAGGTAAAGAGTATGCACACGAAGAAAGGGCAGATGTCGACATGGGCCAAGATGAAGTTGACACGAGCGGCATGGACTTGGAGACTGCTCTGAAGTTCTACTACGGTGTGTTGTTGGTGGATGATCGGGCAGCGGGTGTTCTCGGACGCCAGCCTGACTGACGGCGCATGTTGTTGCAGATCAATTCTTTCCGTACGACGAAATGGTTGAGTGGCTTGCATATGGCGATGGTGAGTTTGGGTGTTGTGCTGGTGTGTTACAGGCTTGCGTATTCCCCATGCTAAACGTGTGCGACCACCAGACCAATACTTCTACCACCGCGAGTTTTCATTTACCATCGACGAGACGTACATTCGCTACCAGTCGTTTCGGAACACGTCTGAGCTGCGCACTCGCTTGAAGGCGATGAAGCCTCACAAGATTGACATTGGTGCTGTGTACACGCTCCCGGTACGGCGGTGATGGTCCACACGGCCTGGGAGGGACCTAGCTTGCCTTGACTTTCCTATGTGCAGGCTGCCCAGCACGCGTCTGTGAAGAAAGAAGTGTTTCACACGGAAGAGCGCGAGCTTGTTTTTGATATTGACTTGACAGATTACGACGATGTCCGCACATGCTGTTCCGGTGCCGCGATCTGCCATCGATGCTGGCAGTTCATGACAGTGGCTGTGAAGGTCATGGATCGCGGATTGCGAGGTGCGCATGCTTTCTTCCGTGCGACCTCTCATTGTCGTGTATTCACCATGTTTCGTGCTTTGCAGAGGATTTTGGGTTCCGTCACCTTCTTTGGGTGTTCAGTGGCCGCCGAGGAATTCATTGTTGGGTGTGCGACAAGCGGGCTCGCATGCTTTCTGACGCCGAGCGCACTGCTCTGGTGGAATACTTCACTCTCATCACGGTGTGTGAATGGCAGTGGTATGGCATGGGTGCGTCGTCATGTTGTACGTGACACTGCTTCTTGTTCGTTCTGGATCGTCAGGGTGGTGGAGAACGTTCTGGAACCCGAGTCGCTGTCACGTCTCCTCTCCTTCCTGCCCAGCGGTGCGTCATGGCATGGTGCACTTTATTTCCCTGCAGGTTCCCTCGCCTCTCACGCGCGCTTGTGGACGCAGCCGTGCCTTTGCCGAACTTGAGGCCGAGTTTGTCCGAAGCGTCATCACACGTGGAAAGTATCGCAAGGGTCAGGGAATGTTGGAAGACCCTGAACTTTGGAACAAGATGTTGGAGAGAGTACCTGACTTCAAGGGTACACACCTGTGCGCTGTGCTGTTCCACCTGTACGCCGCTGATTCTGTCATCCACTTTCCAGGCCTCCGTGGGAAGCTGAGCAAGGTGTTTGGGGGTGATCGTGCGGCGCTGTGGCGTTGGAAAACGCTGAAGAAGAGTGTCACTGAGGCGGCCAAGATGCTGAACAGCAAAACCGACAAGGAATCCAGGATCATGCGCAGCCGTCTGCGAAAGTGTGTGGCGGACATTGTGTTTGCGTACATCTACCCGCGTCTGGATGCGGATGTTAGCAAGCACCAGAACCATCTGTTGAAGTCACCTTTCTGTGTGCATCCAAAGACGGGTGCGTGAGGTGTGGCGCGGTGTGATTGACGCTGCTGATGACAAACGCCGTGTCACAGGCAAAGTGTGCATTCCTATGGATCCCGATACTATCGACTCGTTCGACCCCATGGATGTCCCCACCGTGTACAAGCTGGCGGCACTCGCAGCAGCGAACACGGATACAGCGGAAGGTATGTGCGACCTGCGCGCCCGCATGACGGCGTTGAAGAAGTGGAGCGTGGCTCACGAGACATGCGTGCGTGTGCAGTGAATCGGCTAAGCAACCTGCGCCCCCACGTGGAAAAGTTCAAGCGAACGTTCTTGGCCGGACTGAGAAAATCACGTGCGGCTCGAAAGCGCAGAGAAACAGAGGAAAACGCTGCCATGACTGGTGACTGGTAGACCCCCGTATGCGTGCTGGTGCCCGTCTGTGAAGCTGCAACAAACGTGCTGTGCCGACTCGACCCCAAACCCCACCCACCCGCTGCTGCCGCAATCCAGAAACCCCTAAACATTACAAGCGCATGTGTGGAGGAACAAAGGAGAGTGGTGGGATCATTTGAAAACGTTGCCACTGAAGCGCAGAAGCGCGGAGTGTTGGTTGTCAGAACGAGCAACTGACACGGACTGACACCGAACGCGCGCGCTCAACCACAAGCTGTGTGCCTAGCCACAACCAAGCTGTGAAGTAGACACAGTTTACTCGGACTGGCTCAGGAGGTGCATGAGAGCCATATCGGCCTCACCCTGATTCCAACGCAGCGTGTGAGGAACAAGCTTCACGACTGCCGCCAACATAGGCACACCATTCCCAAGTCTTACCTTTTGCCGAACGAAGCCGGACAGGGCGAAGGTCTGGTACTCGCGAGTGTACACACCGGTGGCGGGGTCGACGTTGCCGACGTTGATCTGCACGGCAGCGTGGTCCTTGGCGGTGATCAAGCGCTTGGTCCAGGAGCTGCAAGCAGGCGGCACAGCATGAGCACAACAGCAAGCCACACGGCACGTTTGAAGCAATGCAGCCTTCACGCACCACTTGCGCGGGATGTACAGGTCAACGTTGAGGCCCTGATCGTTCTGCATGGTGACAGGAGGAGTGGCTTCGACGACAAACAGCGACAGGCTTCAGGCAACAGTGAGATGGGCAACTCAGCACAGCACGAGAGGTTTGTGGTGTTGCCCGCCACAAATCTGCGGAAGCTCGTTTCCAGATTGTAAAAGTACAAATGAGTGACACATGTTAGTGTATTTGTCGATTGTGCCGGTGTGCGTTCACTGCCCGCCAGGTTGTGCATCACTTTCGCGATGGCTCGCCAGCGCAAGGGTCGCCGCAACGGTGGCAATGACAAAACCGATGCCAAGCCCACAGTTTCACCAAGTGCTGTGACAAGCAGTCGCGGTGGAAACGACGATGACGACTACATGGTAGTTGATTATGCAGGGCGCCATGGTGTGTGCTACAATTTGTTCCAGTTCGTGACGAACATGGTGATGTACCATTACCTGATGTGGTGGATCCCAATGGTGGGATTCCTGTACCTGCTCCACTTGTGGGGACCTCTTGGAGATCTTCTGGCCGCGGTGTGCCTGCTCATCTACCTGCCAAGCTTCTTCTCCCGTGCGCCCTTCGTCAAAGGGCGCCCGTGGCCTTGGCTGCGCCGCCTTCCATTTTGGAATGTGATGCAGAACTACCTGTCCATTCGCCTCGTCCGCACCAAGAAGCTGGATCCTGATGACCAATATGTGTTTGGGTTCCATCCGCACGGCATCTTGGTGTTGAGCCGTGTCGCGACCTGTACGCTCGCCGCAGGGGGGGGGGGGGGGGGGGGGGGGCTGGTGCGCTGTTCTCTCTGACCCGCCGTGCGGTTGTCCTTCTGCGGCTGCACAGATGGTGGTGCTTTTGAGCGTCTGTTCCCGGGCATTGACTTTCGAGGTCAGTAGTTCGATTTTGGCTGTGCTGTGTGGCGCAAGCTAACGCTGCGGGCGTTGCTGCAGTGCTGGGCGCGACGCCCATGTTCTACTTTCCGGGCTGCCGAGAGATCTGCTTGTGGATGGGTGCTGTTGATGCCGGCAAGGCCACCGCCAACAGAATTTTGGATGACCCATCTTTGAACATCATCGTGTACCCTGTGCGTGTTGCCTCCCCCTCCCCCTTCCCTGCTACCACGCGCACCTTGTTGTGCATGGTGTGATGACACCTGGTGCATCCCTGCAGGGAGGATCCAAAGAAATCTTCAGCACCGATCCTTCGTCAAAGGAAACGAGGCTCACTCTCAAGAAACGGTTTGGATTTGTCAAGTTGGCGATCGCTAAGGGGGCACAACTGGTGCGTCGCACTTTGTGCTGTGTTTTTTTTTAGTTTTCCCCCGGCTTCCCTCACCCATGTGAACCACAGGTGCCAGTGTTTGTGTTCGGCGAGAAGCACCTCTACAGCCGACTTCGGCTCCCTGCGTTCATTCGCAACTTTTGCTTGAAGCGCCTCCGCATGCCCATGATTTTGTTTTGGTGAGTGGGGCGGAGTTTGTGTTTGTGACGTCATGTGTATGTGATGTGATGCTGCTGCTGCTGACTTGGGTGTGGGTTGTGGCGTCGCTGTCCACACAGGGGTCGTTGGTTCACATGCGTGCCCAAGTCACGCCCCCTGAGTGTGGTGTTTGGCGAGCCTCTGGAAACCCCGTTCGACCCTGAACCCAGCAAGGAACTTGTGGCCAAGGTTCACGCTGAGTACGTTGCGGCAGTGGAGAAGCTGTTCAACGACCACAAAGAAAGCCAAGGGTACGGACCAGATGAAACGTTGGTGATTACATGACGGTCTAGTCCCGCTGCTTTGTGTCTCAAGGAACTTGGGAATCGTTTTCATTCATGTGTTGGGCCATGACCAAATTATATTATCCAGTGCATGCGGTTGAGTTGCGTTGCAATGCAAGTCCTCCATCGCCTCCACCTCTCCTCCCTCAACTAACCCAACCCACCGAGAGCGGCAAGCCCCTGCTTCAGGCGCTGCTCCAGCACGCTGGCGCACACGTCCGAGTCGGTGCAAATCTGCACAGTGGCGCGCGGCAACCAAACCACAGCCCCCCGTGAGCAACAATACCCCACCTCCACCGAATAGCACAGCCGACATTACCAGGATTTTGCCGTCGCTACAACCGACGATGATGTATCGCTCGTCGGGAGACAGGCATAGTGACCACGGCTGCCCGTGCTCTCCCATCGCAACCGTCTGAGCTACGTGAAGATCCGCCATGGATCGTATCTGCACATGCACACACCATGACGTCAGCCATTCACACGAAGGTCTCAACTCCACAAAGCCGACTGTTGCGCATCAACATGACACGACGGCGCCAAGGTAGTCGTACCGAAATAGCGCCGGTACGGTCACCCGTCACAAGCCACTCTGAGGAGTGACAACTGGTGAAGCAGTTTATGTCTTCTTCCACCTCCAGTGATGCCACCGACACGCCGTTCGATGTGACTACCTCAAGCAAGCCGCCCATGGGAAGGACAGTGTACATCACCACGTCGCCACAGTGCGATAGATGAACCAGCCGCACAACATTCCCATCCTGACTGCGCAGCTCACGGACATAGCGACCCTCCAACACGCTGTGCAGAAGAACTACGCCGTTCGAAGCGCCAGTGACGGCTAGATCCAGCACAGATGATACGTCACAGCACGTGATCGCGCTGGTGTGGCCATGCAACACTGCTGCCGGCACAACAGGCGAGCTGTTGCCGGAGGACTCTTGCCAAAGGTGGTTGATCAGATCTTCACGAAGTGTGGGGTCTCCATGCACCTGCCACACGCGAGCCGTGCAGTCACTGGAGCCGGTCAGGAGAGTTGTGTTGTCCTGCGCAAGGGACAGACAAGACACGACATCTCGGTGGCCACGGAAGCGGAGCTGGTAGCGCATACATATCGCACAACACGTCGTCAGTGTGGCTGTACTGACATAAGCAGCGCAGCAATGGCGAAGGAATGTGGCGCACACACACACACACGCTCGTACCGCTTTCTTGGAAGTATCGAAGCGCAGCAAGCCGTCCGCATACCCGCTGCTCAACACCTCCACTTGATTGCTGTTGGACAGCAAGAAAGCAAACTGCGAAGTGGGAAGTGGCAGCGCGAAGCCACAAGCGTCTCTTGTGGTGTGCGAACGCGAGCCCACATCAGCACCGGCACCGGCCCCAGCACCTGCTCCAGCACCTGCCCCAGCCCCTGCTCCAGCACTAGCACCGCCAGCGTCGCCGCTGGCCTGGCGTGATCGTCTGCTAACACGCTCGGCAGTGTCGCGCATGTGCTTTCGCACACTGTGGCGAAGAATGGACAACTTGGCAGCACGGAGTGTCGTGCTACTGGCAGACGAAAACAGAAAGGGCATGCCTTTTGCGTCAGGCATGGTGTTCCACTTGAAGGTGCTCACGCTGTGGTCAGCATGCACAGCATACATTCGATCGTCCGTGACCTTGAGGTGCACAACCTCCGCTTTGCGCTTTGATTGGTTCGTTGGCTCGTACCTGAGTGAACAACACAAACCCCCAACAACAACAACACACAGCGCCACACAACACAACAACACCAACAACAACAACAACAACCGTGAGCAACCAGCAAACGCCGTGTCAGTGTTGCACTGTGGCCACACCTCCACACGGCCACGCACATGCGCAAGTTTACCGCCGGCAGCGGCTTGACGAGCGGGTCAAAGGCCAGTGTGTGGCACTCCACCTCCCCCACAAGGCGCACGGGGAACATGCCACCCCGACCCGTCGACACTGCGGGGGGAGGGGTGGGGGGAGGCGTGGCTGCGACTGGGGTGGAGTCACGCGCTGGTGGTGGTGGAGAGGCAGCCGCCAGACGCGGTGGGGCAGCCGAACTGCGACGTGTCGCCGGCGGCGTCGGGGTAGTGCTCGACATGGATGGCGTCCGCACCGCCAAGTCAATGCCGTCGCTGAACAACGGGAGGCAGCAGTCGCCACGTCGCTGGCGCTGGGGGTGGGGTGTCTTGAAGAGCTGTGTGGGGGTTTGCCCGTAGCTGGAGATTTGAGCTTTGGTGGCCTCCAGTTGGTCTGGATCTGTGATGGCATCGAGGTTCACCATTCCTTCGTATCTGGCAACAGGTGTGGGGCAGTAGCGACACGTCAGCCATTGATGGTGGAACAGGTGTGAGCCCGCCCATACTCCGCAACGCAAGCGAGAAACAAATCTACACCATCTGCCCGTCGCGTGGCACTACAGGGCACGCACGTCAGATAGAAGAACACATTCACCGCATCAACAGCCGCGGGGCCCCGTTGTTTGTAGCCAAAGATGAGATCAATCCAATGGTGCAAGTTCAGGGAAACGTATCTGGGGAGAGTGGGAAGTGAAGCGTAAGCCAGCACCTCACTTGCACTCAGACGCGCATACACACACCACTCCACACACCACCCTCACTCACTCGCTTTCCAGAGCTTTGCGATGCATGCGAATGAAGTCGCGGGGTGTCTTGGCCCATGGAGGTAACTCCACGTGGTTGACCTGCGAAGTGACAGTGCGACAGTTGAGATGACGTTTCCACACACCACAACAAAGGCCCCGCCCAGCCAAATGAAGCCAGGATTAGAAACGAACAAACGTACCCGCCCAAGGTTGTTTTGACGTTCGCCAAGGTCGAGTCCCTCAGAGTTCACCAAGAAATCAGGGAGGCAAAAGAACTCGGGTGTGAGCTCCTTGACATCGGACATTGACTGGCAGGTGCACACACATACACACACACACACACACACACACACACACACACACACACATGCGCACACGGAGGCAATGAGCGAGAGAGTGACACCGGGCACATCAAACCGAAGTGAACCAAACCAAACCAACCTGCAAGCAACTGCGGAAGCTGCTGCCAAAGTCGAAGAACAACCGGTCCGGTTGATCAAACCGCCCCTCCTGGCGAAACCAACAACACCAAGAGCCATCATTGCGGAATGCATGTACAATGTGAACAGCTCAAAAGACAACTCACACTTTCGGCCACACACGCACGCACGCAAATGCAAACGCAAACGCAAACACAAGCAACCCACCAACATGCACAAAGCACGAGACACACACATACCTGCAGGTCGATGTGCAGGGTGGTAAACGGCTCCAGGCGCATCAAGTACAGCAACACCATGCCTGCGTTGGAATAGTGGGAACCGTAGTGAAACTTGGGGATGTCCCCACCACCCAACATGTCGTAACGCTCCAGAAACATCTCCAACCGCCTCGGGTTCAGGGCGCCAACTGGACGACGCAAGTCCCGAAACGTGGTGGGGCGGTTCAAGTCCAGCGTCTCCGACTCGTAGTCAGCCAGAATCCACGGGAACACAGGGTACTGCGTGATATCGTTGTAGGACCGACCCGCCACAGAGTTGAGGGCCAGCAGATACTGAAAGTTGCTGATCTCGCGGTTGCGCCACCGCTCTGTGATGCCACTTTGTCGCATGCGACGGCCCGGGTTAAGCTCGCGGTTTCCCACAAAGTTCGGGACGCTTTGCTTCAGCATCTGAGCACGGTATGGAAACAATGCAGACAGCCCACACAACTCGCGTCAACGCGTGCATCACAACATCCACACCCCGCATGCATGACGACGACACAGCACACAAGGAAGCCACCCCCGAACCTGTTTCAATGCCTTGCGCCTCACACGCGGTGTGCGAAACGCCACAAACACAGAGTCGCCGGTGGTGAAGTACAACTCAAGCGCCACCTTACGCAGTAGATATCGACGGGGCTGCGCGCACCCCCAGCCCACCACCAGCACACCGACCAGGAGACACACAGAAGGAGGAACGCGATGACTCCACCACTCGACACCCGGACGCTGCGAACACCCACAAACATTGCATGCAAAGAACAGCGCCGTCCGACCACATGCACACATGCACACAAGCACACACACACGCACACACACACGCATGCACACGCATGCACAAGTACATACCAGCGCAGTGCGCAGCGCAGCAAGGGGCCAACGCCGAGGATGGCAAGCCTCGGTTTTGAGCTTGGGATTGGACGACGCGCTGGCCCCGCTGGTGTTGGAGGCGTTGGAGCGGGTGCGTGGTCGACTTGGGTCGGCCTCCGCGCCCGCATCCACGAACCCATCCATGTCGCCCCCCGTGCTGGGTTCCTCGGGCTCGAAGTACAAGAACAAGGAACTGACACGGAATCGGCCGGACGTGACCTGCGCGCACCACCGGTTAGGGCGCGATTGTGCCAGGTCCAAGGGGGGGGGGGGGGGGGCAGGGGGGGGGGGGGGGGGGGGGGGTCCAGGAGACCGGGAGTTTCAAAAAACAACAACAATGTGACGGGAAAAGGAACAGCGACGCGAATACACAGTACAACGAGCCACATTCACCAAGCCCCACCCGTGAACCCACACGCCCACGCACTTGTACTGGTGTGACAACTTGAACATGAGTCGACAGCACAATCGATTCGCCCGAAAGAAGCTGGAACCCACGCTGTTGTTGAGACAACAACGCAGCCTGCATGTCTCCAGCCGCAACAAGCAAGCGATCGGACTCCATCCGAGCCATGTGAGGCGCGTCCTCGGCGGAGTCACTGTCATGGCCGGCCGTGTCGCCGTCACTGCCGTCATGAGGCGCATGTTCACCCACGAAACGACCGTGCCATCTTGCGTTGCCGCGCAAACCACGCCCAGCCGCAGCAGCCACATGCACATCGTCGTCGTCGTCGTCGTCATCGTCATCATCGTCGTCGTCGTCATCGTCATCGTCGTCATCCGGCACATCCAACACACGATGGCGGGGTGTGTCGGTGATGTGGGGCTTCACAGCAGACTTGGAGGGATCGGCCACAGCCCGGACCCCGGTCATCGCGGTGCTGAGGGTAGGATCAACAGCAGCGGGCTCGTCCACAACAACCCGGCGGTCCTTTGGTTGCCTGTCACGTCACGCACACCACCACGATAACCAACGCGGGCGTTAGCACCTCCAGCACACGTAAAAGACATCCTTGCTTTCGCGCACACGACGACACAAGCCGTGGAGCACACTACACGAGTGCGCGCGTCTTGTGTGGCCGTGCTTGGGAAAGCGAGGGGAAAGGGGG
>Ga0213833_1002897_pt1 | contig 10790 bp, 15 predicted proteins | sample SWATP21_FD_160575 | JGI IMG/M metagenome (GOLD analysis project Ga0213833, IMG submission 160575) | Coastal seawater microbial communities from Marineland, Florida, United States - SWA TP2 #1 | ecosystem: Environmental > Aquatic > Marine > Coastal | place: USA: Florida | collected 2016-08-14
TACATGGGTGGTCATGTCTCAACCCGAAATGCTGCGGGGTGGTTCTTCTCCGCGCTACCGTGCAACACAGGGTGTGCACGCGTGCCAACGCTCTGATGTAGATGCCACCTTCGTGTTGATCCTCCCACCATCGTTGGAGGAGCTGGAGCGTCGGTTGCGAGGCCGCGCCTCGGATGATGAAGCGGCGATCAACAAGCGCATGCTTGACGCACGAGTGGAGCTGGATGTGGCTTCGCGCACACGGTTTGATGCCCGCATCAAGAATGACGACAAGGACAAGGCGTATGTGCAGCTGCGTGAGTTGCTTCGCCCCCAAATTGAGATGTGCCAAGAGTTGCGTCGCCGCCGTGGGCTAGCCGTCTCCCCTGCTCAATAGCCCGGCTCCCAAGGCAGAGTTCTTCTGGTGCTGGCCTCTCCAGCTCCCCATGCATGACGTCACGTGCGCGGGGTCTTTCAGCTGCTGCGCTGTTTGCCCCCGAATGCGTCCTGCTTTCTCTTTTTCTCTTTTTTTCGGCGTTGAGTGTGTGGTATTGGTGATGGTGGTGGCATGCACACACGTGTGTTGTAGTAGTTGTGTGGTCGTTGGACAACACCACCTTTGAACCACACCAGCAGTGCACGATGGGTGCGCCATGATGCATGCACCATGCACCATGCACCATGCACCATGCACCATGCACCATGCACCATGCACCACGCACCATGGGACCAGCACTTGTGCACTGCACACGAACCGCACGGGAACAAACAAGGCACCTGCACCAACGCGACGGCCTACACACGTCGGTCGGCGAGCCCCAGCTGCCACAGCACGAACGACAAGTCGACCGCCTTTTCGCGCATGTATCGGTACCTGCACGGTGCATGGTTGACAAAGCTGGGGTCACACACGTGCGCACCCCGCAATCGCAAGGGTGCGAACACCCACGCACCCACTGGCCACTGCGAGTGCAAGCGGAAGCGCACCACACATTGAACCACCTCCACACCACACCATGTCACGCACCTGTCGCTTGCGCTGAAATGGCCGGAGGACAGGTCAACCTTGAACAGCACAGGGTTGGAGTCCGTTTTCAGCTCGCGCAGCTTCGCTACCCACTTGCAGGGCTCCCAGTACCTGGCGAGCCATGCACGCCATGCATGGACCATGGACATGAAAGCAGTCCCCGTGACATGTTGTGAGAGCGAGGAATCGGGTGGGGTGGAAAACAACAACCAAGACACCAGGAAGCAAAGACAAATCATCCAACAACGCACGCGACTCGGTGATCGTGGAGCCCTGCGGTGACGAGAATGGATGGGTAGTTCTGGATCAAGGAGGGAGACAGAGGGGAGATGATGCAGAACGAACGAGCGAGAGAGAGCGAACAGCATGTCAGCACGAGCAACGAGCAACGCACACCACTCGAACACCGCACGTCACTGCTTCACCCACCTTGGCGGCCACATTGTCGTACGGAGAGTACTTGATCATGTAGTCATACCACTTGCGCACGTTCGGGTTGCCCCATTCTAACCACTCGGTCACTGTCAGCGGGATGGTGGGGTCGGACATGGTGTTCATGACATCCACGAACGGCACCCCCGCCACCGCCGCACGGAACAGCTGTGGTGCCATGTTCAGCACCGCACCCATCAACAATCCGCCCGCAGAGCGACCCTCAATAGCCAAGCGGTCCGGGGCAGTTACGCCAGTGTCCACCAGGTGTTGCGCACAGTCCACGAAGTCCGTGAACGTGTTCATCTTCTTCAAGAACTTGCCCTGTTCCTCATACCTGTGTGGTTCACGGGCATCAATCACGAGACCGGGGCCAGAAAAGGTGAGCTGATGTTCCTCCTTCCAACCACAGTGCGCGGCGACGCATCGACCGCGTGCTTGCCACAGCCACAGTACACCACGCCGTGCGTCGCATGCACGTTGCCACTCAAACCCACGCACCAAGCTCTGCCCATCTCCCCACCTCCTCGGATGTGCGCAATAGCAAACACCATACCGCGGTCCAGGTAGCACAGGCGGGACGAGTTGAAACTGGGGTCAATGGAAATGCCTAAGCAACAATCAACCCAGGTTCCCCCGCCGCCGCACGACCACCACACCACGCACAAGCGCCCCGACAGGGCACCACACATGGATGAGAGAACGTGCCCAACATCCCCACATCACAGCCGCCCTTTTTCTGCCGCACCATAGGAGCCGTAGCCATACAACATCATGGGGAGCGGTGCCGTCGGTGCCGAGCCGGACTCGGAAGCCCACACGTCCTTGCGATACACCAGCGACACCGGAACCTCAACACCGTCCCGAGCACGGATCATGATGCGGCGGGAGGTGTACTGCGCTGGATCATACTTGGGGCACTCATCCTGTTTCACAAGCTCCAGTTCTCGCACGGAAGGGGTGTACTCGACCACAGAACGGGGCTGTACAAGCGACGAGTAGGACAGACGAACGGTGTCGACGTCGAACTCTTCGTTCTCAGAGCTGGTCCAAGTGTCGACGCACAGGCCAGCCATATCAACACAGTGCGGCACTACCACACAAAGACAGGACCACACATAGAAAGACAAGACACTTGCGCGTGCGCACCTGACATAGACGCAGTAGAGCGGCTCTTCAAACTTGATGCGGTGCTTGCTGCCGCTGTCAACCTTGCCATCGCTTTCCAGCGACATTGTCCAGAGCTGAGTGATGCCGTCTTGGCGACCCGACATGACCACAAACTCAGCAAACGCGTCAATGTCAGACACCCTCACAGCAGGGTCGTATGGAAGCACGTCCTTCCAGTTTTCTTTGCCGGGCGTGGAGATGGGTGTGATGGACAGCTTGCGTTCCGTGGCGCCATCGGCGTTGTTGACAATCAAGAAGTAGTCTCCGCTGTGTTCCACCTGCACAAACAACAGGGTCAGTACCCACCCACACCCCAGACAGGCTTTTGTGTTTAGTTTAATTTTCCAGCGCCACCAGCACCCCACACAAGCTCCGAGGCAGACATGCGGGCGCGCAGACGTACAGAGTACATGAGTCCGTCCACACGAGGCTGCACGGGGGCGGCAGGGGGCTTCTCTCCAGCGTGCAGGTCGATGGCAAGCACTTCGGAGGTGGTTTCACTGTCGCTGGACACGAACACAAAACGGCCGGACCGCGACTTGTGTTGCAGCCCCATCCAGAACAACTCGTTGGGTTCTGTGTGCAGCAACTCGTCCGACGCTTGGGGCGTCCCCAGTACATGCCGCCACACCTTGTCGCTGTGGTATCACATCACACAACGGGGCCACCCACCCACCCACACCCACCCACCCACACACACATGCACACACATACACACAGACACAGACACAGACATACAGACACGCCCACAACAAGACAAAACAGAGAAGACCATGAGGACGTAGACATGCAGCTGGGCATGAGAAAGCGGCGGGACCAGGTGCTGCAAGCCACGCACGGGCGGTGGGCGTGGTCCACAGTCAAGTAGTACAGTTCCGCCGGCGTAGCACCCCAACAAAACCCGCCGGAGTGGTTGGTGATGATCTCATCCAGGTCTTTTCCGGTGGCAGGGTCCCTAAACTTGATGGTGTAGATTTCATTGCCCTGATCAACAAGCGACCCACCAGCACCAAGCAAGGTGCAGGAAGGCAAAGTGTTTCAGCGCGGTTGTTGTTGTTTGGCACAGGCATGTCCATGTGCGGACGCATCAAGGGATTAGATTGGGTGGTGGGTGGATGGAGGGGAGGACTTACAGTGGTGTCGATGGAGTACGCGACAAGCTTGTGGTCAGGACTCGGCACCACATCGTTGATGTCACAGTGCGCTTGGCCAGTCGCCTCCACGTTGCCGTCAATAATGATTTGTTCCGGAGCATCGTCGCCACCGTCTTTCATGCGTTCCATCATTGGCCCAACGCCACAATGTCCATCACGCACGCGCACACACAGTCGCGCGCGCAAAAAAAAAACAAACCCATCCACGTCAGCTGAGCGTCAGTGACTAACAGAGCACGTCACGTACCCATGGCACGGCGGCAGTAAATCGTGTAGCTCTTCCCTTCCTCCGTGCGTCGATAGTACATGAACGGGCCATGTCGGTACGGGGCCGTGGTTTCCGTTTCGCGGATGTGACCGCGCTGCTCTTCGAACAACGCCTCACGAAGCTTCTCCAGGTGCGCCATGCTTGCCGCCGTGTACGCGTTTTCGGCACGCAACTGCGCCAGCACGCCGGGGTCTTCCCGCGCCTCGTCCCGCATCCAAAAGTACGGGTCCGTGTGCACCAGCGGCGGGTCCATGGCACCCTCCCCACGGAACTGGCCCTGCGACACGCCAAACGTCACAGCGACGGGCCGCTTCGCAGCCTTCGGCGCGCCGTCTGGGTATGTGGCGATGGTGGCGGCCGCTCGGCGAGCTGCGGCGCGCGCGCGCAGCGACAAGGACGTCAGCGCGGCAATGCTGCCAAACGCAAGGCCGGCGCACCACGAGCGAGGGACGACGGAGGACCGCAACATTGCCGACGCGTGACGACAGGATGGACTGTCGGTCGCAGCTGAGAACAAACTGCTAGTGTTCAACAAAGAATGTCTATCGAACGCTGGTCCTGATTTTTTAGCAACGGGTAATTTTAGCCGAGACACTTGGAGTGTGGAGCTCAAGCTCCCGCTCGTTGCAAGAAGCGCTTCACACCCGCGTGGTTTTGGTGAATGGCGGGGAGGTACGGGCGCGCTCGCCACCTAGTCCACCATCGCCCGACTTGGGACGGGGGTGCAGCGTCGACCCAGGTGCGGTTGGAGCCAGAGAATCGGTACCTGTACAACTCCATGCGCACCACTGCATTGCAGGGAGCAGACAGGCACCCAGCACACGATGGGAACACGTCACCACCACCACGCATGACACACGACGCATGGCACAGCACCCAACGCAGGGATGGAGACGCTAGACTGCACATGCCACCTCCCCCACACGAAACGAACGCTTGGGAGGGGACGCGGGGTCTGGGAAGGGGTTGTGGGAAAAGAACGGGAAGACACTTGCATCACCCTGCAACAGGCGGTCTGCCAGCCGCACGAGCCATGGGTTGTGTTGGTAGTCCTGAAGCGTAATAACACCGCGCATTCAGCACATCAAGAAGTGACTGTGTAAGTGTCAAGTCAATACCCTGTGGCGATGTGTGGGCATTCATGTACCTGGAAGGCTGCAAACCACATCAGCCAGTCCATTCGGTAGTGGTACGGCGCAATGAGACAGGGGCGTCGGTTCACATCTCCGGGCTGTCACACCACACATCCCACGTCACGTGGCACCATACACTAACTGAGATCAGATCCGAGCGCACATGGCTTGAGCCGTACCTTGCACGGAAACTCATACTCTGCACACCAATACCCAGCAGTGTGTCAGGCGCACGGCAGCAAAGGACACCACCACCACACGAGCAACCCCGCACCTTGCCAGTCTTCTTCGGACGGATGAAGCACGGAAGTGGCTTGAAGGATCACCTCATGCCGATCCTTCGTCACAGAGCCAAAGGCACCGTAGGTGTTCACGATTCGGAAGGCGTCAAACGAGGTGTTCATGACCTGTGGTGTGGTTACGTTACACGATGTAATGCAGCACCACGGATGCAGCACCACGCATGGTGTCATCAGCCACACCCGCACTGCACCACCATAACGTCAGACTGCCCGCGCCTAGCCACCAGGGAAACCCACCTGCCGTCTAGATACGAGGTTCACCATGACAGGCACGCTTCTCGAGGCGAGCAAGAACGCAACGCCTGCCAACATACACCAGCGCCACACTCGGGAGACAACAGCGGCCTTGCTTGACGTGGTTGGGTCTTGGCGAGGCGTGGGTGTGCGTTGAAGGGCACACACTTGCCGACGCGTAGCATTGGAGCACAGCCACGCCAGGGACCGATCGTCGAAGCAAAAAATGGCAGGGAGGATGGTCAGATAGTTGAGAAACGAGAGGTTGCCAGAGATGATGATGGTGAGTTGAAAGAGAATCTGGTGCCCACGCTGAGGTGAGGTGAATGGACGCGCGCGCACACGGACATCGCATCGCAATGCTACGTCACCACTGGAAACACACCTGAATTATACCACCCCACAATCTCCATGAACGAGGCATCAGCAAAAAGAAGGGTGCCGGAAGCTCAACGATGTGATTAACCATGGTGGACATCTTTTGAAACCACACAGGTGCCAGCACATGCAACCCCCAAGACATCGGGTTGGGAATAGGCTGGGTTTCTGAAGAACGCCGACAAGCACAGTGTTCGAAACGACATGCCGTCAGAGTTTTCCAACACAATAATGGGCTGGGCTGTACGTGCATTGGGTGAACCATGCTGCACCACGAACCGTAGAAATACACCATGCACGTGAGGTCATGCCAGCACGCGTCACCACGAATCTTGATCAACCCGGCCCCAAGCATGATTCGGAACATGAGCCAGCGGTACCCCCACACCACAACCATGGGTGGGGGCCAGGAGCGGGGAAAGCGCGCAAGTGACACCAGCGGCACGAGAAATACGGCGAGGAACCCAGTTTCAAGCACTTGCGACTCCCACCCTGATTCGAACGGTGTCACACACCACATGCTTTGGTTGGGCTGGTTTCACACACAACGGGGGAAAGGGAGCGGAAAGCGCACCGTACCGAAGGAGAACCATGTTTGGCCGACGTTGACCAGGGCATGGTAGAGCACCCAAAGGCTGCTCATGATGACGGCATTAGCCCGGCCGGTCAACACGACCCAGCTAGAGACGAGTGCGCCCGCCGAGGCAACAGCAGAGAGGGTGCTGTCAGTGCAACCAAGCCACCACAGGATGGTGGGAGATCGCAGGAACAGACCACAGGTGGTCAGATCAGCAAAACGCGTTCGGATGGAGTCCATGTAGTCGCACACGGGCTCCAGGCCATGCTCGCCGATCAGTGGAATGTTCTGCGTGAGAGAAACAACAAACGCCACGACTGCGAACCAAGCCAAACAGCAACAGCATCAGTGCGCGTGGTGCAGACAGCGCCCAACGCTTCAGCAAGCAAGTTCTTGTATCGTACAGTACACCGCTCCAAGTGCCCGCAGGAAGAGCTGGCGTGTGACCCAGTACGATCCTGCACGAGGTGCTGGTTGTGGAGCAACAGGCACAGTGCAACACGGCGAGGTGAGCCCGCATGCTCGCAACAGCAAGCGCACACAAACAGGGATACTTGACACACCTTCCTCCTTTGGTGGTACCACAGACTCCATGACCGCGTCACTCACCTGGGTGGACATGACCCGCACGGTATGCCATGCGGTGAGCTGAACCGCGGATCCAGACCCGGGCACCACGTCATCATGGAGCGAGTCCGTGACCCTCGAAATGATCGTTCCCGCTGTGTCGGCGATATGGTGTTGAACTTCAGCACGGACGTTGGGTCCTTTTCAAGTGTCGATTTGCCGCAAATCTGTTGCAGACTTTGCCGCTGGGGCCAAGCACAGACGTCTTGCACCGAAACATCTCGGGTCTCGCCGCAAACGCTAAAGCACAAGTTGGGTGCCCGTTTCACAGTTCCTTTGCCGCGCACGTCCCCTCATCGTGTTGCATCACCGCATCACGGGCTGAGCAACCAACCGTGCGTGTGGGCTTCGTCAACGATGATCAAAGCCTGGGCCGTATGTGCCATGTTGGTGGCTGTGTCCCACGTGGCACTCGGTTACCCCCATCCCTTTTGGGGCCAGTCCAATGGCAACATCTACTCCACCTTTGGGCCCACTGTGGGCCCATCTGGGCAGTGGAAGCCGGTGGGGAGCCTGTCGTCGTACGAGCGCCTGTACAGTGAAAACCTCCACACCCTCCAATCTGTGTCGCCGGTGGTGAGCTCTTCAGGCACCGTCTTCTTCGCGGTCCCTTCATGCGAGGTTGGGGACTGCCCGACCACCCCACCTCAGGTGCACGGACTTCGCGGTCCCTTGGTTGGCCTTGCTGCTGTGGCGGCCAACGGCACAGAGTTGTGGCGCACCTCCTACGTCCCGTTGTTGTTGAATCGCCAGAGCCTGTCGTTGGGTCCCAACCAGCAGTACTTGCTGGTGAGCGGCAGCCAAAAGGGCCTGATGGTCTTCAACGTGGACACTGGCAAGCGGGTGTTCAGCTCCAGCGAAGACTACATGTACAGCGCACCCGCACAGACGTTCGTGTTGGGCTTGAACACCATGTTCGGCTGCTCCGAGTTTGGAGGCGGCATGCAGTCCATCATCTTCAACGTCGATGATGACTTTGGCTTCACTAACTCCCTCGCGTGGAGTAACCCTAAGGTGGGCAACGGAACGTCCTGCCGCGGCCGCCCGGTCATGGATGCACACTCAGGCGAGTACATCATGGCGCTGGAGGGTTGCAACATCGTGGCCTATCATCAGGGCGATGGTACACGCCAACCCATGTTCAGCGCCGTGGAGGACCTCGAATTTCCCGTTGCTGGCAGCACGATATCGTGCTCCCCACAGCTGATGGTGAACCCTGTGACCAGCGCGCTTGTGGTCACGGGCACGTACCACCCACCAGCGTCCTCTGGTCGCGCCGCCGGCTCCTTTGTGGTCGCGCGCTACATGAGCAGTCGTGTCGTGGCTTTCACGACAGCGGGCGGCACCGTGGCTTCCGCCGCAGTGACGTCCGATGGCGCGATTCTGTTTGGTGCGTGGCACGGGTGGCTGGGTGTGCTGAGCGTGCTGCTGCTGTGCATGGTGTGCATGGTGTTGGGCTTCCTGTGTCGGTGTCGTGTTGGCGTGTTGGCGTGTGTCCATTCCTTACGTTTGTGTCCCTTACCTGCACGTACCCACGCACAGCTTCTGGCTACGGCTTTGGCACCGCGGGCAACACACCGATTCAGGTGCAGCGTCTGGCGACCAACGGCAGCCTGGTGTACAGCGCCGTCTCGCCGTGCCAGTCGTGCAGCATCGGGCAAGTGTCTCTGCTCAACGACGACACCCTCGCGTGTGGCATGACCAACCCCGAGAATGGTGGCATTGCGGTGTTCAACACCCACACCGGCAACATGGTGAACTTCCTGATCGACCCCTACTTCCAAGGCCTGTCCCGCGACGACATTGCCTCCGCCCACAACCACGCCGTCCCCGTCCCGGGTGCCGGCGGCAGCATCATCTCTCCCTTCGGCTGGACCGCGTTTGTGCCCCCGTGCGGCGCCTCATCGTCGGCGAATGGCGAGCAGTGCAACTTTGCTGGTACTTGCGTCGACTCTCAGTGTGTCTGTGCTGCTGTACGTTGTTGCGGCGGGGCATGCGTGCGGTCGCAGTTCGCAGTGTGCAGTGCTGACTCGTGGACCGATCGGTGGTGCTTGCTTGGGGGATGGGCGCACAGGGCTACACTGGTGCCAACTGCTCCGCATGCGCATCTGGCTCCGTCCAACTGGCGGACGGCCGGTGCCAGCAGTGCCCAGGAGGATCTGCCGCGCCTTGCAGCAACAATGGCGTGTGTGCCGCGGTCGGTGGAAACGCGACGTGCTCTTGCAACGCTGGATTCCATGGCGCGGTACGTGTGTGTGTGTGGGTGTGTGTGTTGTGTGTGTTGGAGATACCCGCTCGGGCAGCCTGTTGAGGTCTGAGGTCTGAGGTCTGAGGTCTGAGTGAGGTCTGACGTGTGCTGGTGGATGCAGGACTGTTCGCTGTGCCCGGCTGGCCACACGGGCCCAGGGTGCAACTCGACATGCCTGGGTTACAACGCCACCGATGGCTCCATGTGGTACGCGTCACGTCCTTTGTCTTGTGTGTGTATGTGTATGTGTGTATGTGTGTGTGCATGCGGCTGTGTTGGTGGCTGGTGCTGCTGTTGGTGTGCATGTTTTGGTGTGGGGGTGTGTTGGTGTGTGTGGAGCCTGTGTTTGACTCACGTGTTTCAATTCGTTGTCATTGTGTTGGACTTGGGGTGCCCCTCAGCAACAACCGTGGGTCTTGCGACCAAAGCGTCCGCGGCTCTCCGGTATGCAACTGCCAACTCGGCTTTGCGGGCATCGGGTGTGCCGAGTGCGCATTCGGTTTCACCGGTGAGCAGTGTGATCAGTGCCTCCCTGATTTCGTTGGACCACGGTGCCAGCTGTGCCCTGGTTCCAACGGCAACGGCACCGTGTGTGACAACCGTGGCAGCTGCGAGATGGGTGCCAACGGACCCACTTGCTCGTGCGACTTTCCGTACGCGACGGATGAGAACGGTTCCTGCAACGCGTGTTTCGGAAACCGCATCGGCGCGACTTGCGATCGGTGCCACGATTGGCAGTATGGCTACGACTGCAGCCCGTGCCCTGGCTCGTACCCTGACTCCGGTACCGTGTGCAACGGCAACGGGCAGTGTGACGGTGTCGGCACTACCGGTACGTGCTACGGCTGTGTGGTGCTGCGTGTGGCTGTTTTCAAGCGGTGTTTGGGTGAACAATGATAGCGACGCGGTCGTTGTCTTGGCGTCTCTCATTGCCTTGTCCCCTCCTCTGCTCTGCTCTCCCCTCCTCTCCTCTGCTCTCCCCTCCTCTCCTCTCCTCTGCTCTGCTCTCCCCTCCTCCAGGTGGCTCCGGAGAGTGCGAGTGCGAGCACGGGTGGGTGGGTGACGGGTGCGGCTTGTCGTGCCCGGGTGGTGAGTACGACCCGTGCAACGGCAACGGCGTGTGCAGCGCGTTTGGCGGCTCCGCCACTTGCACCTGTGACGATGGGTGGGTCGGTGACGACTGTGGCTTGGCTTGCCCGAGCAACATGGACGGCATCACGTGCGGCGGAAACGGGCAGTGTATCGCCGAGGACGGCACTGC
>Ga0213833_1002898_pt1 | contig 10788 bp, 7 predicted proteins | sample SWATP21_FD_160575 | JGI IMG/M metagenome (GOLD analysis project Ga0213833, IMG submission 160575) | Coastal seawater microbial communities from Marineland, Florida, United States - SWA TP2 #1 | ecosystem: Environmental > Aquatic > Marine > Coastal | place: USA: Florida | collected 2016-08-14
CCTGGACAAACGAGGATAGCAAGTGAGGACTGGTTCAGGTGTGTTGTGTGTGTGATGATGAATGTGCCACCCTTGGACAAGCGTTGGCAACGGGGGTGTCGCTCAACGGAAAAAGGGGTGAAAGTGATGTAGGCTCACGGCAAAAGATCAGCGCGGAGAATCGCGCAGCTCCTAATCTAATGAGCCAGGCATGCGAGAAAGAGAGTGGAACATGACGTACCCAAACAACACCGCGCTTTGAAGAGAACAGAGACCCGAGGCACGCAGACAATCTGTGTCAATACACAACAAGGATCAGTATGTGAGAAAAAGCGCAGAAAGTACGCATGGAGTGTGCAAAGAAAGTGTGAGGTGCAAGAGAAATGTCGATTGCCTTAGCAGAAATGCGCGATTGCAGACAAGCTGCTGCGCACACGGTAAGCAGCAAGACAGTTGTTGTTGCCCATAAAGATAACGGCGCCGAGAGAAGGTCACACTCAACGACGGATGTAACAGGGCGTGAATGGATGAATGTGTGGTGGGCGAGGCACTCGCCGCGAGTGTGGGGTGAAGCAACTTACCACACACAAGAAGCGCGGAGGAGCCGGTAGGACGCTCGAGTCCTGTGGTGACATGACAGCACATAGTGTGTAAGAATGTGCTTGTGATTGCGCCTCAGACATCACAATGGACGATGACGCTGCACCAACAAGTGGCGACGGCAACCACGCGCGTATTGTATTGCCCAAGGTTCAAGGCAGCCAGGTGGGGATTCCCATGCCACCCCTATCATAAGGGCGTTGCAAACAACGACCCAACCCAACCCACAACACCACACATCACTCACCACAGTCTCAAGCGGGCCTTCTCACACCCTCGACAATCAGTCGGGGGGGGGGGGGTTCCACCAACAACTGTTTTGTGAGGGCGATGGTCCCACTCGATCGAGGCTCCTCAGCCGCACAATTGCAATCACGCCAGCCAAGCCCAGCAAACAAGCACTTTGACCTAAAAGTGTGGAATAGTGACATCAGTCAGTGCATCGCCGCTGTCGCTGCCTAGCTCACTGGCAGCACTCACTCACTGGCAACATGGACTTGGTTTGCTTTTGAACGCTTTGGTAGGATACATATGCTGTGCAACTGAGCTTCTTCTCAATGAGTGAGGACGAGTGGGGCGCGTTCGAAGCGACAGGCGGTCCGGACGGCGGTGGTGGAATAGGCGCGACCTCCCTTCCCGCAGATGTCGAGAAAGCGGATGATTCAGCTACGAAAGGAGACGCTTCGATGAGGGATGGAGCTGAGTCCAAGAGTGAAAACTCTGCAGCTCTGATTCCTGATACGGGCGACTCATGGAGTGCGTTTGATGATCTCGACTCCGGCAAGGATGCCGCCGGTTGGTCCGCCTTCGATAGTGCGGCTGCTGTGTCATCTGCTCCTCCCACCACAGCGCTGAATGCAAACTCGGCGGTTTCCGAAAGCGACCAGGAGATCTCGCCCTCTGCTAGTACGAGTGAGTGGGGCGGTGCCAACGATGCAGCCATTGCACCAGAAACCGGCTTGTTAACTTCTGAAATGTGTTCTGCGGCAGACGCGATCATGGAAGGTGAGGGAGCTCCCGAAGCCGCACCGTCAGCTGCACCAGTTGCAATTGCTGAAGTCTCGTTGTCATCACCTGCGGAGGTCCCGCTGTCAGTACCTGCATCAACACCCGTGACTTCCAGCACTGATGAATGGAGTGGTTTCCAAGCACCAGTTGAAGTAGCAGGCGCAGGTCACGGAACAGCAGATCCGATCACAACTGGTGCAGCCGCGCCGGATGATGCTTGGGGAACGTTTGATGAGGCGCCTGTTCCATCAACGCCATCTGTTGCGGCTGTGAACGCCCCGGTGGCGTTGCCTCCGACTCTTGCAGCAACAGTCACCGATGAGTGGGGTGGTTTCGAGGACGCCCCTGCAGCGAACGCAACAACAACAACAGATGCAGCTGCACAAGACGATGCTTGGGGAGCATTTGATGACGCCCCTGCGCAAAGTGCACCGCCGATTGCAACAACTACGACCGCTGAATCAACTCCCACACCAAGCCCTACTGCGACAGCCAACAACGACGGGGGTGGTGTTGACAATGCAAGTCCTGGCGCTGCAAACAATAATGACGAATGGGGTGGTTTCGAGGACACAGCTGCTTCCTCTACTACCATGAACACAGCGCATTCACAGCGTGATGTTCCAAGTGTTGATGAGAATCTCCCATCGTCTGAACCGTCGAACGTGCCGAGCTCAACTGCGGAGGTCCCGGTAGCGCGTCTCGCAGTCGCGAATGCTGGTGAGTATGTTGAGGACGCCACGGCAGCACTAGTTGCTCCAGTGGACACCGTGGCTGTTGCCGCAGATACTGCTGCAACTAGTGCCGCGGCGCTGGATGATGCCTCGGGTGAATTTAGCGACGCTCCCGAATCGTCGACACCGTCAACCAAACCGGACGCAAGTGTGGTTTCGGTACCAGCACCAACCCCAACTCCTGCGCTGGTCAGCGTTGATGCTGCACCAATCGTTGCGTCGGGCGCAGAAAATACTGCAGCAGATGCAATGCCACCAGATGCCTGGGGTGCGTTTGATGAGGCTCCTGTTTCGACTACACTGCCCTCAAACAACAACGATGAGTGCGGCGGTTTCGAGGAAGCAACTGCAGCACGTGTTGAAGCACCCGTTGCAACGAACGGTGCAGCACATGTGACTGAAACAGCAGTGGCGAGTGATTGGGGCGAGTTTGATGAGGCTCCGACATCCACTGCACAAGTCTCAACTGTTGAAGTCCCAGTGTCACCGGCACGGAGTCCTGCTGCTGCAGACACTGAGAAGCCCGAACAGCCATCAAGTCCTGTTGCTGCGAACAACGAGGAGCGGGGAGATTTCGAGAGCGCAACTACAGCGCCGGCCGAAGCTGCTGTTGCATCGAACGATGCAACAGATGTGTCTGCAACAGATGGGGAGGCCATGGCGAGTGATTGGGGCGCGTTTGGTGAGGCTCCGATCTCCATTGCACAAGGGTCAACTGTTGAAGCCCCAGTGTCATCGACACGGAGTCCTGCTGTTGCAGACACTGAGAAGCCCGAACAGCCAGCAAGTCCTGTTGCTGCAAACAGCGATGAGTGGGGCGATTTCGAGAACGAAACCACAACGCCGGTCAAAGCAGCTGTTGCATCTAGCGATGTATCTGCGACAGATGAGGCAGCCGTGGCGAACAGTTGGGATCCGTTTGATGTAGCCCCGAGAACCATTGCACAAGTCTCAACTGTTGGAGCCCCAGTGTCACCGACACGGAGTCCTGCTGCTGCAGACACTGAGAAGCCCGAACAGCCATCAAGTCCTGTTGCTGCAAATAACGATGAGCGGGGAGATTTCGAGAACGCAGCTACAACGTCGGTCGAAGCTGCTGTTGCTTCGAACGATGCAACAGATGTGACTGCAACAGATGAGGCAGCTGTGGCGAGTGATTGGGGCGCGTTTGATGAGGCTCCGACATCCACTGCACAAGGCTCAACTGCTGAAGCCCCAGCGTCACCGACACGGAGTCCTGTTGTTGCCGACACTGAGAAGCCCGAACAGCCAGCAAGTCCTGTTGCTGCAAACAACAATGAGTGGGGCGATTTCGAGGACGCAACTGCAACGCCAGTCGGAGCAGCTGTTGCTTCGACAGACATGGCTTCAACAGATGAGGCAGCCGTGGCGAGTGAATGGGGCGCGTTTGATGAGGCTCCGCCTTCCACTGCACACGTCTCAACTGTTGGAGCCCCAGTGTCGCCGACACGGAATCCTGCTGCTGCAGACACTGAGAAACCCGAACAGCAATCAAGTCCTGTTGCTGCAAACAACGACGAGTGGGGCGATTTCGAGAACGCAGCTGCAACGCCAGTCGAAGCAGCGGTTGCATCGAACGATGTAACAGATGTGACTGCAACAGAGGCAGCCGTGGCGAGTGATTGGGGCGCGTTTGATGAGGCTCCGACATCCACTGCGCAAGTCTCAACTGTTGAAGTCCCAGTGTCACCGCCTCGGAGTCCTGTTGTTGCAGACAACGATGAGTGGAGCGGTTTTGGAGACGCAAGTGCCACATCAGCTACTGCAACCAAACCCGTGGATCAAGCTTCAGGAACGCAAGATACCGGTTGGAGTGCTTTTGATGATGCCCCTGCAGTTGCACCAGCGCCAAGTCCTGTTGTTGGAGACAAGGACAACGACGAGTGGGGCGGTTTTGGGGACGCAACTGCTGTTGCCGCGCCAGTTGCTGCGACGAAGCCCGCGAATGATATCTCTGGTGTGAAGGATGACGCTTGGAGTGCGTTTGATGATGCTCCTGCACCAACTTCGGCATTGGCAGCGGCAACTGCAACCGCAGAGGCTGCAGCCCCAACACCCGCCCCGAATCACCAAGCTGCGGACAATGATGAGTGGAGTGGCTTTGGCACCGTTGCCGCGCCAAGTGCTGCAGCAGACGCAACGAAAGGTGGCGCAGATGCAAAAGATGGTGATTGGGGGGCGTTCGATGAAGCCCCTGCGCCAACGACGGCTTCAACAGCGCCAGCCACAACTGCGGAGGTGTCCGTGTCATCATCGGCACCAAAGGCACCAAGCAGCCCCACAAACGATGAGTGGGATAGCTTCGAGGATGCTGGTACCGGTGCAGCTGCAGCCTTGAAACTCGCCCCGAAACCCACCTCGTCGAGCGACGAGTGGGGTGGTTTTGATGATGCCCCACCCACCGTGGAGGAGACAGGGGCACAACCTAACGAAGCAGCGAGCGCTGCCACATTTTCACCGTTTGACTCTGCGCATGGTGCCACCTCACCACACGCCAGTTGGAAACTACCACTCGTGCCGCATGGTGTCAACGTGACAAACGATGTCGGCCTTCCTGCTGCTGTGAATGCTGCACGGGTGCTCCGGATGTCGGTCGTCCAGCTGCTGCAGTACTCAGGCCCAACTGTGTCGAAAGTGACTGCGGGTGACATCAGTCAACTGCGCGGGAGGGCACAAAGCAGTGGTGCCATCTTGGCATCTCTTAAAGCCCTAGTCAGTTCCTCTTCGTCTTCTTCCGCACAACCTGTGCCCCAAACGTATGATGGCACCAAACTTGACGATGAGCTTTCGTCGCGACGCAACGCGTGGACCCTCGCTGCCAAGGGCGAGGATGACATTCCTGTGCACTTGATTGGAGAGCGGCTGTGGTCCGAGGACATGCTGCTTGGTGGGCTTCCGGTTATCAACGGTGCCTCGGCGGCCGAGTGGTTCAGTCTTGCACCCTTGCAGTACCAAAACACATCGGCCCTGTCCCCACATCCTCCTTCGACGCCGCGGTATCAGGAGGGAAAGTCAGTTGCAATAGATGCAAGGGAAACCTCGGCGAGCGTGCCGCAACCCAGTAAGCCGAAGGAACCCGAAGCTACGAATGACCAAGCAACAGCCGAAGAGGCGGATGTGTTTTCTTCGTTTGATCACGCCTTTGCACCACAGAAGACCACCGACGGTTCGATGTGCTTTGTCGTTGTGGTGTGCATGCGATCTCATGTTTGTCTGTGCGATGATGACTTGCTGGATCAGGTGACAGCAAACAGGAACCAGCTACAACCGCGCCTGGATTCGACATTGACTTTTTCAATGACAGTGCGACAGCTCCAACCCCTCCCGTTGCAGTGTACGTTGCCTCCTCCATTTTTGAGGTGTTGCTGTTGGGTCATGCTCGGTGTTGTGATGTACCAGATCGTCTTCTCTTGGCGATTTGTTTGCGAGTCCTTCTTCAACTCCAACAACATCGACTGTGCACCCTGTTGTGTCTCAAGTACTGGACGGCCTCCCTGACCTAAGCTTTATGCTCAGTGCCACCGTGGTACCGCGGCAGTGAACGTTACTTGTGCTTTGGTTTGTTTCTGCGTGCCGGGTGTGACGTTTCGTTGACGCCTCGATTCACGTTTCGAGCATGTAGCGCAGCGCTTTGTGGGTCACAAATCACTATTTCGAACATCATCTCAGCAGCCACCTCCCTTCCACATCCCGACGTGCGGTGGTGTGTGCGGACACGTGAGCATTTCGTGTAGCGAAGCCTGTGGCTCACGGTGCCGCTCACCGCACGTTGGCTCAGATGAGATGAGCTTCTCACAAACACACATTGAGTAGGTGATACATGTGTGGCCGCCAATCGCATGTCGACCAACGTCACGGCGAAAGAAAACGCAGGTCCTGGGCAGTTGCTACGAGACCGTGCAACCAACCCCGTCATCGCGCCATCTTACTCCTGGGTCCACAGCGTGGACTCCACCACGCTCCTTTGGAAGGGAGCCTAGGAGTTTAAACAATTTGCAACTGACTGGCTTGAGCAGACTGAGCACCACTCCGTCTGGATCCACGCCCCGCTCCACTGCAAAGAGAGCACAAGTAGTGAACAACCAGGGGTTGTGTGTGGCAGCCTGGAACACAGCACGGTTGCCACTAGCGTCAGGATGCACCCTCACGCGTGGCTGGAAGAGAGCACAGGAATTGAATAACCGATACACGACCGTTCTGAGACGGCTGCTACGCTTCACTCGAAGAACGCAAATACTGGACAACGTGCAAGTGGTCGTTTGCGGCAGCTTGTATGAGAGCACTTTTGTGTGAGTTTGGATCTACAAGAAGTGAGCACAAGGCCTTGACGAAAAACAAGTGACCACGGCTCTTCGCTGGCTTGAACGTCCATTCTGCAATGCTCGACTCACTAACTACCATCACTTGTTGCAACACAAGCGCTCAAGAGATACAGTTTGTAGCGGCACATGACGCGTACATGGTGTCGTTCCCCAAGCCTCACGTTGTAACTTGGACATGTCCTCACCCCCCAAAGCAGCGATGTCACGAACATTCTCCCAAACGCCTGTTCGTGGACCAAAGACGTTCCACATGAAGATGAATCACGGTACAGAAGGAGAGGGTGCGACTTCCACCACTACCCAAGGTGTTCATGGCGGCAACAGTTGCTAGGCGCAAGCGCGAAAGGACGAGGCAGGACGAATGTCCCCACGCGTAACAAAGTCGGCAGCGGCCATGACGTTGGCAACGCGGTACCCAAAGAAGAGTGGTTTCGACACGTCCAACGTGCCATCAGCACGACTGTCGACGACATCGGATGTAGGTATTGGGCGACCAGGATGATACCCCGGTGTACACGGAACGGCGCTGCTGGCCCACACTTCGATGGGAATGTCGGAGGTGAGGATAACAGCGTGGCATCGGCGGCGTCTGTGCCGTAGCCCCTCTTGTTCTCGCACTACAAGGTGGTGAATGGTTGTGACCGTGCCAATGGATTTCGGTGCCATTGACGGAATCATGAGTGGGACACGAACCGCACAAGGGGTATACAATTGGTGTTGCACCACCTCGCGACGTTGTGCCGCCATCTGCAGCTGAAAATCATGGAGGACGTTCACAGAGTGCTGCACCCACAAAGTTTCCAGTCTCGCTTTATTGCTGAAGGAATCAATGCTCGTGATGGGCGGTCTATTGTGCGCTGCCGATCAACCTCGCTTGCCACGAGTACGCAGCCGTTGTTGTGCATTTGTGTTGTGCCTTCTCTCCATGACGTTCTGCCGCTCCACAGACGTCATCAACTCAGCAGCTGGCTCCTGTTTTGGAAAGATAGGTCAAACGACCGTTGTCACAGGTATCAAGTGCCAAGTTGGCGCTCCAGCTCAGCAAACACCAACCCATGGTGTCCTCGGTCCGTTTCGACTTGCAGGGGAGGGTGTTTTCTGTCTCGGTGTAACGCGTGTTGCACTCTACAGAGGTGAACGTGGAGCTTGGTCCCCTGTGTTCCTCGGCATACAAGATTGGGAAGCCTTCGGATGAAGCTCTCGCCTTGTCTCGCTTCCTAACCCGGGCGATTTTGCGAAGTGGCATGATTGACTTGAACCAGTTGTGCATTGAGGCTGGAAAGGCGGTCTGGGTGTTGAAAGCAGATGTGGTTTGCCTCGATCACGACGGCAACGTCGAGGATGCAGCATTGCTCTCGCTGTGTGGGGCTCTTCGCTCTCTCAAACTTCCCAAGCCGACCTTCAACGAACGAACAGGCCTCGTGACAGTTTCCGCAAGCGAAGAAGGTATTGCCGTGCTCGTCGCATGGAAAATGGGCACGGGAGCGTTAACCCAGTACTTGCACCGAACAGATTCTTCGTCCCTCGTTCTGCTGCACGATTTGGTTCCATTGACATGTGTTATTGCTGCTGGCGAGCTTGTCGTTGATCCGTCAGCTGATGTGGAGCGGGTTTCGTCGACGAAGTTCACAGTGGTGTACTCCACCGGAGGACAGGTGAGTTTTGGCTCTTGTGCTAGTGATATGGGTTCGGGGCCATTGGCCCTCCTGGTATTTTGTGAAACTGTTGGTGTGAGATGGAACTGAACGATTGTCGCTGTCCAGCTCTGTGGTGTGTACAAGCCCGGAAGGGCTGCGATATCCGTCGACACTCTCCGGACTGGACAGTCACTGTGCAAGCAGCGCCTTGAGCAGCTGAAGCCTTTATTTTCAAAGCTGAAGAGCACCACTGCATGAATGTGTGTGCTCGTTTACACTGTGTACGTTGAAATAAACTGCGAAGAAGAAAGAACCAATTGTTCCATGCGGGTTTACAGCACGACTTGTGGCCTTCTGCACGCTTCACACTGCAAGTGCAGAGCCTTCACGCCAAACCGCTCCACCATGGCAAAGTGAGGGGCTTCTGTACATTCAATCCTGCGCCAAAACATGCAAGTTCAGTCGACAACGCCCCAAATGGAGATTTCCATAACGATCTCACGGACCTGTGAGCAGCGTATGCACCGTTCAATAGGTGCTTCAGCTGGCCCATCGTGACTGACTCAACCTGCACCAATTGTGAGCCTGGTGTTGCGGCACCACGAGGTACAAATCAGCAAAAGCAAACGTACAGATGCATCTAAACGAAACCCACATGAACAGAAAAAGACGCCATGCAGCAGAAGCACGTGTGACTTCATGCAGATGGGACAAAGAACCGCTTCATCTTCTGTGTCGTCTGTTCGCGCAAAAACGCATCAGAAGGACAACAGAACAAGCAGCTCGAGTCACAAATTCGCACCTGCATACGAGCTAGCAGCTTTCTCCAGCTCCATCAACTCTTCTGCCGTTTCTAGAGCCTCAAGCACCTCTCGTTCCCGAATGCACGCAAGTTCTGGGCATCACCGTGGGTCAGCGTGGCGCTACGAACTCGACAAGCACCCACTTACCTTCCGCTCGCAAATCAGCCTCAAGCTCTTCCTCCATAGATGTCCAAAAGTCCACGTACCCTTCGTGAGTGAGTAAACCCTCTGACATCGCCCATTCGAGAGCCTCGTCAATTGTCATGACAGGACCTGCATCGTCGAGCTTCATGGTTTCATCCACGGCCTCGGCTGCACACCTTCTGTCAGCCTTTACAAGTTGAACCTCTTCCGCCACTATCGAACGAATGATTTGTGCCGTTGACCGCTTGTCACGCAGCTTTGCATGGGTCGCACGGCGGTGCTCACGCATGCGGGCCTTGCATCTTCGAAGAAACGAGCGTCGCTGCACAGGAGAGGAAGTTGGCAGTGATCTGGCGGCAGAGACATCGGGCACATGACTGGAACTTGCTGTAGACTTGTATTGGGCTCGCCGAGATGCTTTCATTGTCTTCACCGAGCCACAAGAGTACGCAGAGCCATCAGCGCGGGCAAGAAGCTCAAAGCAGATCTGGCGGGAGACAGAACGCTGACGCACCATCACATTGCTTTATTCATATGTGCACCCGGTCATCTGGCAGTCAGAACATCTCACTATAGCTCAGTTGGTAGAGCGGTGGATTGTAGAGGTTACCTGCACACGCAGTATTCCATTGGTCACTGGTTCGACTCCGGTTGGTGAGATTTCTTTTGCATTTTTTTTGTTCGTCGTGGCAACACATGGCTGCGAGTCGCAGCCTGCGACGCGTCGTGTTTCCAACGAAGGCCCGGGCCCGTGAGAGCCTTGGAGAAAACTTAATGACACGATCAGTGCAAACACCGATTCTCGGGCTGTGAACACTGCACTGTCACATACGTTCAGTGTACTGTGCATGCGTTGTACGTGACTGTGCGTGATCACTGACATACAGCATGTGTCCCCCACCGGGCGGCATCGAGTCGTTCTGTTCAGAGCAGCCACGCCGTAAGCATATAGACATTCACTTCTTCTTGAGGACCCACAGGACTCCAACAGGCAGGCTCTCACGTTGGAAACTGTGAAACCAACCATCTACCACGTCGCCCCATCTATGTCCCTGTGCATAATACAGAACCACAGTGGTGTGTGTTTGAAAAAGAAAGCACACACTGTCCCACGAGAGAAGAGGAACGAACGCTACGCGCCGAGCTTAGGGGACAAGGACGAAGACAGGGGGATGCAACTGTAGTGAAGGCGGTGTGGTACTTGCGGATGAACACGTCGCCCAAGAGCCACAAGGGACAGCGGGGGCGGGGATGTCAACACTGGTCATGCTGAACAGGCACTCGACGTTCTCCACGTTGATGGTGTTGTCCTTGTCGGACAGGGTGAAGGGCTGGCCATGATCATGATGTCGGGCAGGGAGTCCATCTTGAGTGGTCGATGGTGGACTCGTTGAGGTTCAGGAAGAAAGGCTCGGCGACCTTGGCGGTGATGGCCTTCACCTCAGCCAGACCGGCCAACAGGGAGGTACCAGTGTCGAGTGCAGCCTTGGTGACCTTGGTGACAGAGCCGTCGTTGATAGGCATGCCGGACACGGCAAGC
>Ga0213833_1002899_pt1 | contig 10787 bp, 5 predicted proteins | sample SWATP21_FD_160575 | JGI IMG/M metagenome (GOLD analysis project Ga0213833, IMG submission 160575) | Coastal seawater microbial communities from Marineland, Florida, United States - SWA TP2 #1 | ecosystem: Environmental > Aquatic > Marine > Coastal | place: USA: Florida | collected 2016-08-14
ATGAGCGGAGAAAGATATCTTTTTGGCTGTACAACTCATGAAAAAGCAGAGGGATGTCCAGAACGCCGTAGATCGTGTGATTTCCTACAAACAAGAGCGGGCGATCTTCTGGGACATTCTCCATGCCGAGGAAAATGGGTTGTGTCAGGGCCTGCCAGGGACGTAAGAGTTGAAATGCTGTCTCCAATTCTCGAGGATTGGGCCGCTGAAAGAGTTTTGTACTTTCCGCTTCGGAGGATGCGTTGGGTGTAGAGGTATTGCTCATGGGTGTAACGCTTTGTTTGATGTCCAAGTATAGGTGGCTTCTGTGTTCTACTTGTGAGCTTATACCACAGATTTGGAATTTTGGGATGTGGATTTGTTGTGTGCTTTTTGGGATGGAAGCGATGGGCCTTGGACGACCTTTTCGCAAAATGCGGGAAAAGCAAAGCCTCTTTTACCTTGTGGTGGTTGACTGAATATGTGGATTGTGTAATATTGAAAAGGTGCGTAATTTTAGTTGGTTGAGTGGTTTAATTGTGTGGTGCTTGCGATTTAGGCCTTGCTGTCTGTCCAGGTCACTTGTACATTCTGTTTTCCTATGTAAGAAATAGCGAATGTAGGCTACTTCAAACCTCGGCATTTGTTCTTATACGGGATAAGTCGAAGGATATCAGCGAACTTGTCAGCGATATGATGTGATGAACTTATTTAAGAGTGCAAATAACATAGCCAAAAATCTTGCAGATGGTCTTCTGCTGTTCAACTTGGATGGGCGCATTCTGAACGCAAATCCTGCTGCATGTGAACTCTTTGGTTGGCCTTTGGAAGAGTTGAAGGAGCTTCATGTCAAGAACATTCTGCCCACTCTGATCCCACAAGAGGATGGCGAGAACTTCAATTCAGATGATACCCAGCCTCTTACCGCAATGTCTATCGCTCTTCTAAAACCAGTGAAATTCGTTGGTAGACACCGCTCTGGTCAGGAAGTGGAATTGGTCTTGAGCCTTTCGTCCACTCCTGAAGATCCAAATAATGTAAACAATTCTACAGAAGTTTTGTGCTTGTGTCGGACACCTGCTCAGGATGCCAATCAGGGAGAGCTGTTAGAAACGCTTGCCCGTTATGCCCTTGCCGTAGAGGGAAGTCGCGATGGTCTCTGGCATTGGGACCTGAAAAAGAATGAAGTGTATTATTCGCCTCGTTGGAAAGCGATGTTAGGCTACCGTGATGAAGAGATTTCCACTGCTCCTAAGGAGTGGTTGGGACGGATGACCATGGAAGACCGCAAGGTCACCAAGGAACTTATCTCCAGTCACCTGAAAGGGAATACACACTTCTTCGAGAATGAATATCGGATCATGCACAAGGACGGGACCTATCGCTGGATGTTGGCGAGGGGCTTGGCTTGTCGTGATCGAGAAGGGCACCTTCACCGTCTGGCGGGCTTTCAGACAGATATGACCGCCTTCAAAGAGGACGAGAGACAACGTAAACACGATTCTCTACACGATTCTCTGACAGAATTGCCCAATCGCATGTTGTTTATCGATCGTGTGGAACAGGCTTTAGCACGTTCTAAAGCCAACAAGACCATGCTGGCTGTCCTTGTTTTGGGCCTGGATCGCTTTAAGAACATCAATAACAGTTTTGGTCGTAGAGTGGGTGACCAGCTTTTGGTAGAAGTGGCACATCGCCTGAGACCACTTTTGCCTTCCACCTATACCGCTGCTCGTTTGGGTGGAGATGAATTCGCTATCTTGATGGATGAGATTCAGGACAGCCGAGTACCACAACGTATGGTTTCTCGTATCCATACTGAGCTGGGCAAAGTCTTCCACATTGCTGAGCAAGACTTTTTTATCAAGACCAGCATCGGTGTCGCGCTGAGTACACGTCACTACGAACAAGCAGCTGATATGCTCCGTGATGCAGATGCTGCGAAAAATCGCGCCAAATCTCAAGGGCAAGGAAGCTATGAACTCTTTGCCACGAATATTCGACTTGAGGCTTTGACCACGATCCAGCTAGAAGCTGATTTACGACGTGCCTTTGAAAGAAAGGAATTTCGTGTTTTCTATCAGCCTATGATCTGTTTGCGAACAGGGGATTTACTGGGCTTTGAGTCTTTGGTTCGCTGGGTCAAAGAGGGACGAAGTACCATCTCTCCTGCGCACTTCATTCCTATCGCTGAAGATACCGGTTTGATCGTTCCTTTGGGTATGTGGATTCTCGAAGAGTCCTGCCGCCAAATGGTGGAGTGGCAAAAAGAATTTAACTTGCCTGAACCTTTGAAAATCAGTGTGAACCTTTCCAACAAACAGTTTGTCCAACCTGACCTCAAACAAGAGATCGAACGGGTTTTGCATGAGACAGGTTTGCCTGGAAGATGCCTGAAATTGGAGATCACTGAGAGCGTGATTATGGACGATGTTGAATCCGTCACCAAAGTACTCAATGATTTGAAAAAATTGGAGATCCAATTCAGTATTGATGACTTTGGTACAGGTTATTCCTCCTTGAGCTACCTGCACTTGTTACCCTTGGACACACTGAAGATCGATCGTTCGTTTGTCAGTAAAATGAACCGAGATGAAAAGCAAGCCGCCATCGTTCGAACGGTGATCTCTCTCGCTAAGAACTTGAATATGTCCGTTGTGGCAGAAGGTGTTGAGTACCCTGAACACGTGGCTGCACTTCAAGGATTGTCTTGTGATATCGGACAGGGGTACTATTTTGCAAAACCCCTTAAACAAGCTGATGCACGTGAATTGATCCACATCACTCCTCACTGGGCTTCCATCTTTAGATCTTGATTTCAACCTCTATTTTCTTTTTACAAGCATCCTTACAACCCTCGTTTTTGAATCCATGAGAGTGGTATGACTGCCAAAAAAAAATCTGTGACTTCCAAAAAGACCAAGACAAGCTCCAAAAAGAAAGCGGCTTCAAAGAAGAAGACTTCTAAGAAGAAAATTGCCACGAAAAAAGCCTCTTCCAAAAAAAAGACGGCAAGCAAAAAGGCAAAGAAAGTTGATGCAACGGAGACTTCTCTCACATTGGAGAAGCCCAAAAAGAAAGCGACCTCAAAGAAGAAGACTACTGCGAAAAAAGCCTCTTCCAAAAAGAAGAGCACAGCCAAAAAGTCCACTTCCAAAAAAGCGACCACCAAAAAGAAAGCTGTAGCAAAGAAAGCCACTTCGAAGAAAGCGACTGCAAAAAAGACTGTGTCTAAAAAGAAGAGCACAGCCAAAAAAGCAGCTTCTAAAAAGAAGACAACGACAAAGAAAGCCGTCAGACTTCCAAGAGCGAAAGCCAAAAAGATCCATGCTATTCTGGATGACCTGTACCCTGAGACGCCCATTCCTCTTGATCACATTGACCCTTACACATTGTTGGTAGCCGTCTTGCTTTCTGCCCAGTGTCGCGATGAACGGGTCAATCGGATTACGCCAGGTTTGTTTGCTATGGCCAACACACCTTACGAGATGGTGAAGAGGACGCCTGAGGACATCGAAGAGATCATTCGGCCTTGTGGACTTGCACCAAGGAAATCTAAAGCCATACACACACTGTCCCAGATCATCATTGATAAACACGATGGGAAAGTTCCGGATAATCTTGAGGATCTGGAGGCACTTCCTGGTGTGGGGCACAAGACGGCTTCTGTGGTCATTGCTCAAGCTTTCGGAAAACCTGCCTTCCCTGTAGATACCCATATCCACAGACTTGCTGCGCGTTGGGGATTGAGTTCTGGAAAGAATGTTGTCCAGACTGAACGCGACTTGAAGGAGTTGTTCCCCAAAAAAAGTTGGAATAAAGTTCACCTTCAGATCATTTTCTTTGGTAGAGAGCATTGTCCTGCGAGAGGCCACGTTATAGAAGATTGTCCAATATGCTCGTGGGGTTATGTAGAATAGAGCTTCTTTCTCTTTTTCTTGGAAAGTGACATGCTTTTTCGATGGTACATCTTGGTTTTATGCGCGCTCTTTTTGGGGAGTTCCAGTGTATCTGCAAAAAGGAAGAAAAAGCGTTTACACAAAATTACCAAATATTTACCCAAGGTTGGCCATTCCTATAGAGTCAGGCGGATCACCGAAGAAACCCAGAAGATGGGTGTGAGAAGACGTCGTCCCTTCAGAAGAGTTTTCAAAGAGATTGTACAAGATTACAAAGAGACCGTGCTCCAGGTCACCAAAGGCATGATCACTCGACGGAAACGTGTGTATCGTAAGTGTCGAGTGCGTGTTCACTTGTACCTTTCTGGAAAGCCAATGAAAAAGAAACTCCGCTGCCCGTACGAAGGCAAGACGGTGTTCATCACAGACACTGCCAAGGGTTGGCATTTCCAATACAAAAACAAGAAGACCCTTTCGGCTAGCGCTTCTCGATTGCTACTTCAGGAATTCAATAAGAAAAAGCAACAAGGCGCAATATTTTATATCCCCAGCAAGCCTGTCAAAATTGGGGAGCGTTGGAAGCTTTCCATAAAGACATTTTTGGGGGCTTTTGCTTTTCCCAAAGATACATTCCAACTGAAAGGTTCATATGCTGTCGGTTTTTTGAAGCAAGTGAAGAAAACCAAGAAAAGCCATGAAGCTTTGATTGAGCGGCATCTATTTTTACGGGTGAAAAAATTTCCTAAAGTGAAGCGAGTCAAAGGAGATTTTTCTATTCGCTTGCAAAGTATCATTCAGCCTGATGGCAGATCCCCCAAAGGGGATCGTTTGATGCAAGGTCGCTTTGTACTTCGCGGTGTGATCAAGTCTCCACAGGGTCGAAAAGTACTCGCTGTGGAAATGACTTTCACACAAAGAGATGAAATTCTCTAATCCAATCCTCCATTTCAGGTGAGGGGAGATAAAGAGCCAGATCCTGACATTTATGTCAGATAGTGGACCACTATTGACCCTACCTGTCCCTTTGAGAACCCTACTACGGGCCATTTCTCGCCTGCTTAGAACATTTTTTTTGGACAATTGAGATTTAAGATTTATAATTCTTTATAGAATAGATGTTTAGGATATCTGTTTGAAACTTTATCTCTACCAAGGTGTTTCTTTTTTGTAACCTTTGGTCCTTCTCAGACGTAGTAAAATATATAGAAGGAGCCAAAAATAAAAAGCTTTATTTTTAGACTTTTTGGTCCTATCAAGCGTCTATAAATTAAGAGACCCGAAAGAGGACGACTTGTTTCTAAGGAATTTGGAACATATCTTGAAAAGAGAAGTCTTACTCTAGAGACCCCGCGAGTTTCGCAGGACGCTAGAATGATCGAAGAGAGATAGAAGAAGCTCTTTCTAAACCAAGCTGTTGATGTTGAAATAGTTGTATTTGTAGTGCTTGAGCTTTGCAAAAATTGAGGAGGCAATTAAGGGAGTGGTCCCGGCTTTTTATGACTGTATGGGCAGGTCTTTGTAAGTAGTTTGTTTTTATGCCTTTTAGGAAAGTATTTTTTTACAGTCGGGCAAATATTTTGATTAGTTTTTGATAAATTAGGAGAAGGGCTGATGTTTGGCAGATTAATGGACGCGGGCCTTAACGGGCTTCTGGAGTCGCCGGTACTTGAAGAGCTTTCAGGCAAAGCGAGTATTAAAGCGGTCAAAGTGTTGAAAGAGCACTTCCTCCTTAGTTCATATGAAATCGGCCATGCATTTCAAGATAGTTTTCGCTGTGCTATGGCGACTATATGTGCCGGCGTTGTCTCAGAAGATAACGGCACATGGCTCTGGGAAAGACTCCTCAATGGCATCAAAAATGTCACTCGCTCCAGTGTCTCCAAAGAATTTTCTGCCCGTCTAGAACTCGAATTCTTCCAGCCTTACGTTCGTGAAAAAAGACTATCCGGTCAAGCTGTTTCCAGCTTCCGCAAGCAAGTCATCCGTGTCTGTGGCAGGCTTTCTAAAGAAGCCGAATTTGTCATCCCTGCTGACGAATTTCCCGATATGGATCTCGTGGCTTTGCTCAGTTCCATCCAAGATTTTGAAATTTCCGACTTTTTGGTTCGTCGTTCTCATGAAGTGGTCCCCTTGGATTACCTCATGGAAGATTTTCTCTGCTTTGAAAGCCTTTTGGGCGATGCCGTGCTCTTCTTCTTTAGAGAGAGACTGCGAAGAGATCCCCGAGTCGAGAGAACCTTGGGTGCGCTACAACGAGAAGGTTTGTGGATCGATCTGAGAGAGCTGTGTGTGGCTCAGCAGACCATGAAAGAGCGGCTCTCCAGTCAATTGGAAGAGATTTCAAAACAGCTCCAGAAATACCAATCTATCCAAAAAGATGCAGAGATGGCCAAAGATCAAGAGATGATCGAGTTCGTGGGTTCTCGTCTGCATAGATTTGAAGAAGAGTACAAAGCACAAAAGAACACTTTGTCCCGCCTTCCTATGATGTTGCAACGTGCCAAAGCTGCCTGGGAAGAAAAGATCGGTAATCGTCTCTCTTTGATGGAAGAGCGCCTTGGTTCCTGGCCCAATGTGATTATGGAACAACTGAAAGACGGCATGAACGAGATCTTGGAAGGGCTCGATAACATCCATTTTGAGATGAAAGGCACCCAAAATGCCGCCCACCAGGCCTACAATGCTGCCAATGAAGCTGCCCAAAATGCTCTGAGTGCCCAAAGAGCCATTGAAAAGATCGATCTCAATGTGGGTCTCAGAATGGGACAGATGCACGGTGGTGTAGAGCGTGTGGCTGGTCAAGTTGCCGAACTGTCTCATCACATGAAAGCTCTGGTGGATATGATGCGGCATATGCATCTGACGCCACAAATCAAAGCCAGAGACGAATTCAGCCAACACCACGGACACAGTCTACAGATCGTACAAAAGGCTGTTCTGGATATGGAAAGTATAAACCCAAACTCCAAAAATTATAGCCGTGCTGCCATCGTGGTGGGAAGTGCTTTGTCTTCGGCAGGTCGCTTAATGGATTCTGAACGTCTCTTGATGAAAGCTTACCGAAGTGCTCAACAACAAGACGATGTGGCGTTAGCTGCTTTCAATCTTTTTCATGTGAGGCTCCGCCAAAAGAATTTTGAAGGTGCGTTAGGTGCCTTTTTAGAAGCTGTCACACTGGATCGCAGTCGTTTCTTGCTCTTTGATATCGATAAATATATCCCTATCCGCATCTTGGGTGCTGGTGGGATGGGCTGTGCATTCTTGTGCCAGGATGAATGGAATGATCGTAAAGTTGTCATCAAGACATTTTGGGAAGCCACTTTTGGCTCACTTCGAGAAGTGTTCCAGGAAGCCTACCTGATGCGACAAATCGCCGGCAAGTATGTCCCTCTTCCACTAGATAGAGGTTATGCTTATCCTGGACGGAGAGAACATCCATTTATCGTACTTGAGTATTTGCAAAATAGTTTTGATGGCGAACAATTTCTTGACGCACATGGTCCTCTCAATTTGATCCAGTGTCTCCATGTGGGGGGCCAGATTGCAAGAGGCCTTCGCATGGCGCACAAGAATGACATCTTTCACCTGGACCTCAAACCTTCGAATCTTTTGTTCCAGGTACGTGGCCCCAATAACGCCATCCATCATGTCAAAATTATCGATTTTGGTTTGGCTCGAGTGGCTCGCTCCATTCGACAAGAAGCCAATATCAAACACCGCAATGATTTGAGTCTGATGGGACAACAGATCTTCGGGTCTCTTGATTACGCTCCTCCCGAGCAATTGGGCGATCGCAGATACGGTGAACCTGGTCATAAGAGCGATTTGTTCTCTTTTGGTGCGACCATGTACCGATTGATGAGCCACGAAAGTCCCAGAACCATCAACCGCCGCGCTTTGGGTGACGTTCCCGATGCATTTTACGATCTTCTTTGTGATTGTATGCAGCAAGATCCCGAATTACGACCTGAAGATGCTGATCAAGTGGTCCGTCGTATCGAGACCATCCATGCAGAAGTTCGACGTACACCTGAGCAACGCTTTAGAGAGCGTTTATTAAGAGAATTCTCTCCTGAACAGGCTGTTTTGGAAGCAGATGACGAGCCAGAATTGCTGATGGAAGGCCGCTTGTGTGGACTGGAATTACGAGATGTTCGTCGGATCTTGCACGAAGTGATGAATGAGCAGGGTATCCGCTTTAGACGCGAATTGGAAAGTTCTTCTGGCTTATTCGCTGTTGCTGTAAAAGCTGCCAAAGAAGAGCCTTCAGTCAGCGAAGATGAAAAGAGAAGAGTCTTTCGCACTTTGTACCAAAAGGCCGTTGATATCCGATTGGAAAAACCTGCTGAAGCATTGAGTCTTTTCAATCAAGCCAAAGAAATCGCTCCCTATTGTGTCGATGACAGTTTCCACCTTTGGGTAGATGAAATTAAGGAACTCCTGAAGGAAGACACAGACAGCCAGAAGCCTTGGATGATGCCGGGAAAGTTCCCAGGTGAGACCATTGATATCCCCGGAATCCCTGGTGCCAGTATGGTATGGGTTCCAGCTGGAGATTTCTTGATGGGCTCGCCGCCTGAGGAAGAAGGCCGTTACAAAGATGAAGACCCCCATAATAAAGTGACTTTGGCTAGAGGCGCCTGGTTCTGGCAAACACCTGTGACATGCGAACAATTTGAAGCATTGATGGGCTATCGACCTCTCTCTTTTGAAGACATCGGTCCCAAAGGTCCTATCGATATGGTTAATTGGCACGAAGCCGCAGCTTTTTGTAATGCGCTGTCTCGTCGATTCCATCTTGAAGAGACTTTTGAAACTTTGGGAACAGGAAGAGAAGTCCTTTGTTCACTTCCTGAACATGCATACATCCACCCCAAATATTATAACCATGCACCTGGTTTCCGATTGCCTACAGAAGCAGAGTGGGAATACGCTGCTCGAGCTGGCTCCACTGATGCAAGATATGGCGAATTAGAAGACATCGCTTGGTGTGAAGAGAATACTGGCGGGAAAAAACAACTCGTTGGACAAAAAGCACCCAACAACTGGGGACTCTACGATATGCTCGGGAATGTCTGGGAATGGTGTGCGGATTGGTATGGCTGGTATACCGGCAAAGAACAACAAGATCCTCTCGGTCCTTCCACTGGTTCTTTTAGAGTGAAACGCGGTGGCTCTTGTTCCTACCAGGCACGCCTGATCAGAGTCGCCTTCCGAAATCGCCTGGTTCCTGGAAATCGTGATTACGGTCTCGGATTCCGACCCCTCATTAGTGTCCCCAATACAAAAAAAGCCTAAATTATTTAAGGCCAAGGCCCCATCTACAAAAACTGTTGTGTAACTTTTGGTCTTTTTCTGTGTATCTATTCACAGGAATTTATCACCTTTACTCCAACCCTGTTTAGAAAAGTCCAAGGTGTTCAAGAGCGATTGAACTCCTGCTGCTACCGGCAATTTTTTTAAGTGCTACAAACCTAAACCTTATTCAATTGAACTCTGAGTGGTTGACAGAATGAAATATTTTCTATTTATTAGGTTTTCGTAATGAATGAAGGTTCATTCATTTTTGGGGTTCACTTTATAAAGAAGTGCAAACGGTCGTAGGGGTAAGTTGGTTCAGGATGGGTGGCGGAGCATCACATTTGATTTTTGGAGATGTACGATGAAGTATGAAAGCGAAGCCTGGGTGATCTACCCAGGGGAAGGGAAGAATCCAGGTCCTGCTAAACTTACCAAATCCACCATCGCATTTGATGCTTTGGGTAAGGAAGAGGTATATGTAAAGCCTTTGTATGGTTGTTGGGAAGGTAATATGGGGCACGCCTTGGAGCGTAAACCTGTAGATATCTGCAAGCAGCGTGGTGATGACCAGGTCGTCATTGGAAATGCCGGTGTTGTAGAGATTTTGGAGATCGGCGAAGATGTTCGCACAGTACAAGTTGGCGACAAAGCCATCCTGTTTTGTAACGGCATCTGGGATGAGTATGGTTATCCCAAAAAGATCTTTGGATTTGATACGCCAGGCTCCATCGGTTTGCTGTCCAAGTATACAAAGCTTCACCAATACCAGGTCATTCCAATCCCAGAGAACAATACATATGACCTGACTCGATGGGCTGCATTTTCACTGCGTTACGTGACTGCATGGTCCAACTTCCGTTTGGCACATGGTGTATTGCGATTGCAGATGAGTGTCAAAGAATTGCCTGTCCCTGTGGTCTGGGGATGGGGCGGTGGCGTATCCCTGGCAGAGTTGCATTTGGCGCACTTGCAGGGTTGTCGTACTTACCAGGTTTCTTCTCGGGAAAACCGTCGTGAAGCTGCACGAAATCTTGGCATCACACCAGTGGATCGCAATGAGTTTCCCGATTTGAATTTCGACGAAAAGCGATACAAAACAGATCCAGAATACAAAGCTCGGTATCGTAAGAGTGAGGAACGATTCTTGGAGATCGCCAATGATCTGACCAAGGGGCGGGGTGTCAACATCTTCTTGGATTACGTGGGTTCACCGGTCTTACGTGCGACCATGAAAGCCATGGCGCGTCAAGGGATTTTGGCAACAGCTGGCTGGAAAGAAGGGATGGCAACTTGGTTTATTCGTGCCATTGAATGTATTGATCGCCATCAGCACATTCATACGCATTATGCGCGATATTCAGAGGGCGTACAGGCTGTACAATTTGCGATAGCAAATGGTTGGCTGCCTGAGGTCGATCCTCACGTGTATGAATACGACGATATGGAGCAATTGGCCATAGATTATGGAAATGGAAACTTTACATACTTCCCTGTCTACAAAGTCCACGGCGAGTAGGAGCATTTGATGAGTTCCCTTGAAACGATTCGTAACAATATCCGTACCATTCAAGCTAAGCACCGCGCGCGTCCAGAGATGATGCACGGTGC
>Ga0213833_1002900_pt1 | contig 10783 bp, 15 predicted proteins | sample SWATP21_FD_160575 | JGI IMG/M metagenome (GOLD analysis project Ga0213833, IMG submission 160575) | Coastal seawater microbial communities from Marineland, Florida, United States - SWA TP2 #1 | ecosystem: Environmental > Aquatic > Marine > Coastal | place: USA: Florida | collected 2016-08-14
CGGCACTGTGGCTCGCTGGTGTTGCCGAGTGTGGCAGGTGTGACCGCCGCCGCAAATGTAGCAGCACGCGCAGCAGGCGCAGCTGCCTCCAGCATGGGCGCCGCTCGTCGCAGTAGTGCGGTCAGCAGCCATCACACAACGCCAGCTACCTCCATGACGTCCCCTGTCGCTCAGTATCAGGTGCTTCTCGATGTAACAGAGTGAGTGGGGGTGTGCGATGTGGCGGGTGCTGGTGCTGACGTGGGGCGCTCTGCTGGCAAGAACAGTGTCGTTGCACCCGGACACGCTGACCTTTGCATGCATGTGCTGCACCACAGTTCCCAAGGCCATCGCCAATGGAAACCACGCTACTGTGTGCTTGCGCGCGGCGCGTGGCGTTGTTATCACTCGCGGCGCTCCGCAGATGCTGCTTTGGGCCAGTCGAAGCGCCCTTGGGCACGTGTCATGGTGTCAACTATCACACGCGTGCGTCGTATCATCTCTGGCTCTGTCCTCGAAGGTATGGAGTTTGATCGGATTGTAGTTGTCTGTTGTCTGTTGTCTGCTCTGCGCTCTGCTGGTGGTTCGCTTCGCCTGGTTGCGATGGTCTGGCGTGTGCGTGCGTGACGGGTTGAGATCTGTTTCGCCACGTGCTCTGACGCGAGTACTGGACTGGGCCACGTGCAGGCACCACCACTCCCATCGGGCATGGACTTGAGATCCATCACGGTGCCCACCGCAACCAGGTCATCTTTGTCGCCACCGACTCGGGCGAAGAAGCACTCGCCCTGGGGACGCTGCTGTTTGACGCTCGCGGACTGGCTCTGCGCCGACTGCCCAGGCACCCGAGAGGAAGCGGCTCCGGCCTTGCGGGAACCGGAGCGAGCGGCGACGGCGGAACCGGCACAGGCACAGGCGGTGCGGTGCCCATGGTGAACGACTGGCAGGAGTATGTGGCGGAGGACGGCTCGCCGCTGTTCTTTCGCGCGCTCACCGGTGAGAGCACCGCGAGTGTCAGAGACCTGGCCACCAGTGCCAACGCTGGAGGTGCGACTACCGCCCACGCCACGCTGGCACAGGCGCAGGTACATGCACATGCACCTGTCCAGGCACAGGCACAGGGGCAGCCTCCGGCGCGGCAGCCACAGTCGTTTGTGCATGTACCGCCCCCTCCAATGGGCCCCCCCGGCTGCATCGCAAACACGCGCAGACGGAGCAGTAGCGCGCGAAGCGCAGACCCAGCGGCAGGTGGTGGTGGTGGCTCCAGCGGCAGCATGCGTTTTCGACAACCCCGCACCCCCGCAGGCAAGTTCCACATCCCTGGTGGGCCTGGCTCTGCTGGACCTGGCGCTGTTGGACCTGGCTCGGGACCTGCGCCTGGTTCTGGTTCCGGCCGCCGCGCGCGACCGATTCGTTTGTCCACGGCCTCCACCACAGGCTCGCCGTCGGCCACGCTGGGAGGTGGAGGTGCCAGTGTGTCATCCACGGGTGCCGCCGGCACCACACCCCCACCGTCGCACCACCACGTCGCCACCACCGCCACTTCCCCAGGTGGCCTGTCGGGCACCAGCAACAAGGTCATCCTGTCGGCCATCTCCCCTGTCAGTGCGTGTGGGCGGTCGCAGGTGTCGTCGTCGTGGCGCGCGATGGACACGGCGTCGCAGCGCCACCACACGCATGTGTCGACGGCCGCGGGTGTTGACACCGATGAAGGCGCTGACATGCTGTTCGGCGGTGGCAGTGCGGGCGTGAGTGTGGTGGCATCTCCTCGCTCGGATGGTGGCGTGTCGTTCTATTCACCCGCCTCGCGCACCACCTCCCACGGCGGACCGCGCCTGGCTGCGCTCGCGCTGACGCCACACCATGACAAGTTCGGCAGCGGACTCAACTTTGGGACTCAACCAACCGCCGTGTCGGTTGGTAGTGCGCCACACTTCCAACAGCAGCAGCAGCAGCAGCAGCAGCAGCAGCAGCAGCAGCAGCAGCAGCAGTCGACATGGGGTGCGGCGTCGCGCCGTAGCTTGTTTTCAGCTGCCTCTTCCGCGCTTGCGTCCCCCACGCGTGCTTCGCCACGCACGCCACCCCATGTGGTGGCGGGTGATGCTGTGCCGCATGGCTCCTTGGCACCGCTGCAAGCCCTTTCGGTGCCACAGCAACAGCAAGCACCCATGCAGCAAGCAGCAGGTACCCCGGCTTCTGATGTCAAGAAGTGTCTGCCTAGCACCACCTCGGAGCTCAGCACTGCTTGCACCACCAGTGCCAGCACCAGCACCAGCACTAGTGCCAGTGCCAGCACCAGCGGCGACCCAACCCGAGGTGGCGGTGCATCTGGATGTCCTGTGACCTCTGTGTCTTGTAGCCTTCGCCGCATCTCTGTGTCTACGGCTGCCTCAACCGTCGCATCGACGGCTGTCGGTTCCATGTCCATGCTGTCAGGGTCAAGGTTTTCCGTTGACCCCTCCGTCTGCGGTTCCTTGCCCGAAAACCACACTCCCCGACAGGCGCACAGCAACACCAACCTCGCCAACACCAGCGCCAGTCGGTTTGGGAGTGAAACATCCACCACTGCCGCCGCTGCAATAGTGCAAGCTGCGAAGGCAGCGTTGCTTCATCCGGCAGGCTCAACACCGCCCCCAACGTCCTCTACTGGTGAAGGCAGCGCAGCGGACTCACGATTGCGTCTAACGCAGCAGCTGCAGCAGCAGCAGCAGCAGCAGCAGTCACCTGCCGGCAGCACGCAGGTGTTGCAGGGCGTGTGGTATGAATTGTGGGACGATGCGACCGACTTTCCGTACTACGTGAACGCGGAAACGCGGCAGGCACAGTGGGAGTGGCCCCAACACCCACGGGCACAGGTACTTCATTGGGCCGACGCTGCACCGAGTGTCACGGCAGCAGCAGCAGCAGCAGCTGTTCAGGTTGGCGCAGATGCCACCACCACCGCCGCCGCCGCCACCACCACCACCACAGCTTCAGCAGCCACACCACCCTCCACAACACGTGCAGCTGCAACCACAGCAGGCGTTGGTCGTGTGACTGCTGCGGCGTCAGCCACCTCTCCACCGGTTCCGCTGCCACCGGCAACGCCCAGAGGCATCGCGACGCGCACTCGGCCTATTGTGGGGCACAAGTTGGTCGCACCATCAGCTGCCACCAATCCCACTGCCGCCGCTGCCGCTTCTACCACTCCCCCCATCACCGCCACTGCCTCTCCCTCCGGTGCTGCGAGTGTCGTCGTGAAAGAGTGCAAACCAACTCCACCCAGCAGCCGGGGGTCTCGTGGTGCTGCACCCCGGGTGTCTCCGCGATTGGCACGTGCCGTGGCACCGTGTCGAGGTTAACGACCGAGGTTAACGACCCTTCCCCTTCATCTTCTTCGTTTTTTTCGTATCGCTCCCTCTTCCATCCGTTTTTCTTTATCTCCTTCTTTCTTGTTCTCTTGTGTGTGTGCAATAGGACAGATGCCCCAAGCCGCGCCATCGCGCGTGTTTGGTGCTTCTGGTGCTTTGGGTTGCGAGCAGGCATGTATGCGCAAGTGTGGTGGCAACCGTTGTTGGTGCACCATGGACCGGTCTGGCTTGTTGTCAAGGCCAGCCGGGAGTGTCATATCATAGCCTGCTGCCGCCTCTTCATCTCTTCTCCTGTCTCCCCGGGTTTCTCTACCTCCATTTTTTGTCTCTTTCTTGTTGTCCATCTCTCTTTTGCCCTCTCCCTCCCTCTCTCTCTCTCTCTCTCGCGCGCCCTCGCCTCTGCTTGTGCCCATTCATAGCCCTTTTGCTACAAAGAGATGGTTCACTCCTCTTGGTGGTGAGCCGTTGGGGCTGGTTGGACCTGCGGGTTAGGGTCGGTCTCCATTTTTTGCTACTCCTCTCTCGCTTTCTCCCTGCGTTTCATGTCCGCCTTGTGCTCTGTGGTTGGAGTGTTCCAACTGCTGGGCGTTGTGTGTTGTGCTGTGGCTTGCCTTCTGCAACCATCCAAAATGCAGTGGTGGGTCACACAGAGGCACCAATAAAACTCCATGTCGTGTAAGCTAGTTACATGCATACCCAACCCATTCACTGCACATGGGTTGAACGCGGGATGTCAATGAACCACAGCCATCACATAACACTAAGCACTGGCTAGAAAGGTGTTTGGCGCCAAACTGACTGGAGCGGAAGGCCTCTTGACGCATAGATCGCGGAAGGCTTCTTGCTTTTACGCATAAAACGCGGAAGGCTTCTTGCTTTTACGCATAAAACGCGGAAGGCTTCTTGCTTTTACGCATAGATCGCACCCTTCGGCTGGACACACACGACGGTGGTACGCGTTCTGCGCACCACACGGTCGCTCACGGAACCCCAGCCACTGGTGCCCCCTCGAACAAACCGCCGCAACCCATCAGCGCCGATGAAAATCGCCGCTGCCAGCTCTTCGTGGGCCTGGGAACAAAACAAAGGAAGCGACAGCACGAAAAAGCATACACAATGCACGCAGGCATGAGCTACACGCATACACAGAGCTGCTAAGCGGACTCCTCAACAATGTGTGTCCCACTCGTCGCACGCACACATGGCAACCATACACACCCACGAAAAAACGACACACTTCACAACAACGCTGTCACGCTGCCACGCTTACCAAGTCGTTGAGAACATCTGCAACAGATGTGGAACCGGAGGCACGTTCGATCTTGCGCACTTCGACAGTGGCATTATCTTTGGATTCCGCCAGCTCCTCTGCCAACGCATTGTAGCGTTTCATGATGCCATCTGTCTGCAAGTGTGGGGGCATAGACTCTGCCGCACAAACACCATATGTAACCAAGCATCATAAGAAAGGGGAGACAAGGCGCCGTGTCGCCATGTCGATATGACCACACCCACCCCACGCACCTTCCGCGTTGTACTCCTGGATGTGAACGGCCAGCACAGTGTCACTGGGATCAGCAAAGCTCATTGCAAGCTCAAAGGATTCATGAGCACGATCAGACCCATCCACGCCAACGACAAAGGTTGCGCCCGTTTTCGCCGGAGGCTTGCGCGCGATGATGGATGTCAAGTGGGCAGAGCGCAAACTGTGGTCCGCGGTGGAGCCCAACACTGTCGGGTCACTGGAACGGTGCAGTGAAGGAAGCGCAGAAGAAAGCAAACAAAACAAACAAACAAACACACCCATCAGAAAAAGGAGCATGCAACAGACAAGGAACACACGCTACACAGGTGCAAGGTGTGAATGTCACCCACGCGCACGCACACGCACACACGTTCGCGCGCGCACAATGCAAGTGAACCATGTTGTGACTCGTGACGCACAGTTTTGGGCCCTTGCGGCCGACGCAGCCGACAACAAGAAAGTCAAAGTCACGGGCTTTCTGATTTACAAAGTTGCACACTGTGTCCTTGGCAGAGCGTCCGTTGCGGTCCAGGATTTGCACATCGAAGCGCTCCTCGGGGAACTGCAAGACATGCAACATATCACAGGTCACACACACCACGACTCATGGTCCACGAGGCCAACTCCGCCTTTTCTTGCACACGCGCATGCATGCCAGTCAAAGTACCTTGCTAACCAGCTCGACCTCATATCGTTCCCGAATGTGTGCTGCTTTGAGGTCATCTGGGAGGTAGTCTGCAAGCAAGGAATGGCATCAAACATGGAAGTGCGACGCCAGAGTCAAATAACAGCAATCGATCCTGTGCCAAGCAGACCAAGGAACAACGAAAAGAAGGGTACCAAAACAACATCACAACACACCTTTCTTTCTGTCTTCTGCCGCGTACACCACAGTGACAGCATCCTCCTTGCGGGAAAAGCGTATGGCAGTCAAGAACGCGTTGTGCGCAGCGTGTGATCCGTCCACTGCCACACACCAGCGGCGCCCGGCGATCTTCGCAGGCCCAGACGCTGGCTCATCGCCCTTGGTTTCATCACTCTGTATACATCATACACAAGGAGGGACGAGTGAGGCATGCTTCGGCGCACGTGCGCCGTGTCGTATGGAGAACAATACTGGCTGGGTGGGGCAGACCAACCCATAACGGCTGGGCACATGTTGTCCCAGCAGCCAGCCCCGACACCACAACCAGCGGCTGCACAAGCAAGACACGTATCAATAGCACGTATACATACCATGGCACGCTTGAAGGTGTGTACGGCGTGCACTTGCGGCCTGAAGCAGCAGTCCTCAACGTGGTGCAGTGTGATGGGTGACAGCGGTTATGTGACAACGTGTAGTACACATAAGTGACCTATGTGACACCGCGAATGACCTACACAGCCAGACGAAGCTGGTTTATAAAACTAGTGATGATTGCATCCGCTGCGGCTGCCGTTGCAACTCGGTAAAGTGTGTGGCCTCGTGGCTCTTGCGGGTGCTGCCAATCGACACACGAAGTGCCAGCCGCCGCTATGCGCAGTGGCCGTGGCCGTGGTGGATCTGCCACCACTGTGCCGCGCATCGAGTACAATGTGCGTTGCTCGTGTTATGGTATTCGCGCTTGTGATTGTCGTCGGCGTTGGTGTCGCACGCTGTCGGCTTGTTGGTGTTGCGGTGTTCCGGTGGATATCTGCCTGCGTGTGCACATCGGTGTATGTTGTGCTTTGGGCATTTTACTTGGTATTATGTAGCCACGCCCCTGTGCGTGTGACTGCATTGTGTGAACCACTGGCTTGCTCACGCGTGCGCCGATGGCTGTGTTTTGTGTTCCCAGCTGGTGAAGGAGAAGCTTAAGAAAGCCCAAACGCAGCTGGCTTCCGCTCGCCAAACCGTTCAGGACCGAGATGATGAACTGGATGACGTGAATGGTGTGGTAGACAAGTTGACGGGGCAGGTGGCTTCTCTCGAAGCACGGTTGAAGACCGCCACTGAGACGGGTAAAGACACAAGTGTCGAAGAGGCTTTGAAACGACAGGTAAAGCCTGCCCACATTGGCGTTGTCGCGGACAAGTCGCCTAACCCCCACGCTCCTCCCCTCACCCAGCTCCGTGAAGCCCATGCGGCGCTCGCAACAATGAAGTCGAGTTCGGTCACAGCGAACGCTGAGCATTCTTCGCAGGCGGTGCAGCTGCAGCAGCAGCTAGCGACAAAGGACCAAGAGGTTGCCCAGTGGCAAAGCAAGTTTGAGGAAGTTGCAACAACCGCCAAGGCGAGCGAGGAACGCATTCGTGCGCTGGAGCAGGTCGGTACCCAGTGTCCCGACAGTTGCGGTGTGTTGGTCACCCTAAACGCTGCCGCGTCTACAGGAAGTGGAACAGCAGCGTGCGAAAACTGCATCTTGCCAGGTGCAGGCTGATTCGGCCAAGCGTGCCGCGACAGATGCCGCGTCTACGGCACGTGAAGCAAAACAGCAGCTGCAGGTGCGCATGCAGGAATTGGCTGCTGCCAAGTCCACCATCCAGCAGCTGCGAGCAGACATGGAAGGTGTTCGGGCGCAGCATCGAAAAGACCTGGATGCTCAGGAAGTTAAACTCAACGCGAAAGCTGAGGTGCGTGACATGCTACTCCATGCACCGTGGTGCGGGTTGATGTTGTGTGATGTTGTGTGTGTGGCTGCGACGTCTGTTTGGTCTGTGATGACGGACGTGGTGGGTTATGCTCGTGGGGTGTACTGCTCGGCCGTCTCTGCCTGCATCCATCCATCCATGCATCCACCCATCATTCCATCCATAACAGGAAGCTCGACGCGACGCTGATGATACATGGAAACAGGCGATGCACACGGCCAAAGATGCGTGGGAGGGGCGGCTCCAGACGCTCCGCATGCAACTCACGGAAACGAAGGAGGAGTGGCAGGCAGCGGTGGCGTCACACCGAGAAGAGGCTGCAGCGCAGGTGGCTGCCACGGCGAAGGCAGCGCAAGATGACCACGCGATTGTCATTCGATCTCTGAAGAACCAATACGCCGCCAGCGTTGCCGAGTTGAAGGAGGTACGGTTGTGGCCAAGTGGGCCGCGTGCACCGTCTGTGTTGTTTGTCGCACAATTACCAGCGAGTGACGCGCATGTGCTGTATGTCCTGTTTCTCGCATGCAATGAACTGTGAACGCTCCACAACGTGTGTGGAACCATGCAGCAACACGGGAAGCTGTTGCAGCAACAAAGGCAAGAGTACGAGGAGCTGGCACACCGTCGATCGTTGGAGCACGAACAGTCGCTGAGCAAGCTCAAAGACGAGCTCGCCCAAGTCAAGGTGATGACGACGGAAGACAAACGCATGGCTGCCAGGAACTCTGAGAACATGGCAATGGAAGTGCAGAGGTCACACAATAGTCGTGTGGAGGCATTGTTGGCGAGGATTGACCAGCATGAGCAATTGGAGTCGGAGGCGATGAAGGCAAAGGCTGTTGCAGAGGCTGCTCTTCTGGAAGTACAGAGCAAGCTATCAACCACTGCATCGGCTCGCAAGGTACGGTTCATGGTGTTGTTGGCTGCCTTGTGGGATACTGCAACTACGCAACACCTCTACAAGCCTTGCTTACACATGCTATCCCTTTTACCAGGAGGAGCAAGATGCAGCGAAAAAGCAGATATCGGAACTCAAGAACGTCATCAAGGACATGGTGCAATCGTCCGAGGAACTGCAGGTCCGCCTTGACCGTGTGTGCACACACACAACCATGCGTTGTTGTGTCCGCCTTCCTCCCATCTCATTGCATGGCGGTTTGTTTACGTGCGACTGTGCAGGAACGTGCTGGGAAACTTGTCGCCGAGGCAGCAGCACAGAGTGTGGCTGTGGTGGAGGAGGCCAGTCTGACAAACAGCAGAAATGAAGCTGTCATTGACAAGATGAAGGCACTGGTTGCACAGCTTCAGCACCACAATAACCACCTCCAGGCCAAGCTGACACATGCCCAGAAGGAGCGTGAGAGACTGCTTGGTGCCCTCGGCAAGGCGCGGGACGAAGTGAAGCGCTGTGCGGCGAACTCCCGCAAGCTACAATCACAAGTCGACTTGCAAAAGACCGTGTCGATGGATTTGTTGCGTCGGTACGATGGTTTCTGTTTTGTGTCCACTGTGTCGTGCACTGCTTGCTCCTGGGGCACGTTGCTCACATTGACCATGTGACATGTCTCCCCGTTTTTGGTGTCCACCCACAACAGTTTCAGTGCGCTTACCGGTGGCGAGGTGCCTTTCGAGCATGAGCTCGAGCGCAATGCCTTGTCCCAGCAAACACTTGCACAGCGCCACGCCAAACTCCTGCGCATCGCCCAAGTCACGTCGCGGACACACGACGACAGCATGACAGCTCGGGCAGCGCAAAGAGGAGGCAGCACGGATGCTGGCAGTGTGACCGACCGCGACAGTGGCCAGGCGTCGCACGTGGGGGTGGGCAACTCGGCTGCGACCGTTACCATGTCGCCCATGCGCACGCGGACCGCATCTTCACCGCGCACTGTGTCACCTGTGGGTGGCGTGTCACCTGCTGTGTCTTCCGCCTCCTCCTCCTCCCCAACGGCAACGGGAGCGCCTCCTCGCAGGATGGACCGCGCCCCGCCAAGCCATTACCACCAACTACAGCAGCAGCAACAACAACAGCAACAACAGCAGCAACAGCAGCAACAGCAGCAACAGGCACAGAGGTCGCCGCCACCTCCACCGGAGGCAGCAGGCCAGTCGCACAGTGGCTTGGGCAACAACAACGGTAGCACTGGCGTACGCAGCGCTCGCTCGGGCGCAGTGTGGGCGTCTGTACTGAAACCTCGGCATGCACCCGGCGCTACGAGTGCAACGGCTGCTGTGGCCGATGCTGCAAGTGACGCCTCCTCCATCGCCCCATCGTTCGTAGGGAACTCGCGCCGGGGCTCGAATCACACCACGCCGTCTGTAGCAGCGGTCCAAGAGCTGTTGGAAGTAGGGGTGGACATGCGCGACATCGAGCGCGCTAGACAACGCCGCACGCAACCTTGAGAAGCACTGCAAATTTCAGTCTGAAATATACTATCCAGTTGACAACCGGGCTTGCGTTGCGGTTGTTGTAGCGGAGGCAATCATTTGCACACCTTGTTCTCCATGCAGCTCGCTAGGAGGCACCCCACGCGTGGTGTGAGTCCCCGTGTAACACGCCAGGTGCAACGAATAAATTCAGCAACACGTAGTTGCCGCGGCGCTGTGTGATTGTTGCAGCAACGTGCTTGCAAGTAACTCACATGGGCAGGCCTGTGTGCCTCTGTCTTGCGACTCGTGCGGCACAAGTCGTGCCGTCGACAGTGCTGGAGATCAGCCGATACGTATCCAGTATCGTTTGTGTGACCGCCTGCCCGAAAGCCGGTGCCCAGCATCGCAACGTTTCCACACACTGTATCCACGCACACACATAGCAACTTGCTGTCAGCAATGCACGCGCACACGTACATAACGGGTGCGCACACACCCACAAACACACGCACACTCACACACACACACGCACACACACACACGCACACACCACACGCACACACCACACGCACACAACACACGCACACAACACACGCACACAACACACGCACACAACACACACACAACACTCGCGCGCACACAACACACGCGCACACACAACACACGCACAACAGTACGTGCATGTCGGGTGCTATCCACACACGCACAATGTGTCATAGACTTCGCCTTGTTGCAATTGCCGAGCCGCAAAGGGGTTGTGTGTGCAGTCACCGCGCCGCAGCGCCTCACAGTCGTCAGGACGAGCCATGAGGGGACATTTCACATATTCTGGGGCGAGAAACACACGGCCAAGGGTTTCTTCAGCATCAACAGTTGCAGTGGTGACGCAGTGACTGGTGAGAGAACGCCAACCGTGTGTCAGTGAAGCCGCACCTGTGGTCACCAGTGG
>Ga0213833_1002901_pt1 | contig 10783 bp, 8 predicted proteins | sample SWATP21_FD_160575 | JGI IMG/M metagenome (GOLD analysis project Ga0213833, IMG submission 160575) | Coastal seawater microbial communities from Marineland, Florida, United States - SWA TP2 #1 | ecosystem: Environmental > Aquatic > Marine > Coastal | place: USA: Florida | collected 2016-08-14
CTTGATCCTGAAGGGCGGGGCCGCGATTGTGCGGCCCCGTCTTTGTGTGTGGCGTTGGGAGGCACCATGAATCCGCTCGTTCTGTTTCTGCCGATCTACCGTGCATCGGCGACCGCATTGCTCGCCGGCCTTGCCGTTCTGGCGGTCGCCGATTTCGTCCGCATCCAGTTCGGACTGGGCCCGGTGCCCATATGGATCGGCATGCTGGCGGTCTGGTTCTTCGTGCTGTCGCTCTTCATCAATCGCCGCCGCCATGCCGGCCGCGGTGTCGGGCTGGCGTTCCTGCCCGTGGGGCTGGGCATTGTCGGCAAGGGCATTGGTGCGATCGCCGGCCTGATGCCGGGCATCTACAGCGCCATGATCGATTTTGCGGCCGAAAATGGCGTCGACACCTCCGATCAGGTGGCGCTGGCCGAGGCGATGAACGAGCCGGGCTTCCAGCAGGAATTCCAGCGCGCCCTGCAGGAAAACCCGGAAATGCTGGAGCAGCTGACGGCGACCACCGGGCTGGCCTCTTTCATCGGCTTCTGGCTGGTGATCCTAGCCTTTGCCGTCTGGTTCTCGCGCATGTCGCGCCAGGGCTGACGGCTCACGCCAGCCTGTTTCAAATCAGCAACGCTTTTTGTGCGGCTGCGCCTGACGGGTGCAGCCGCAGTGCGTTGTGCTTGACGGAACGGCTCACAAGCGGTTTATGCGTCTCATTCTTAATTGCAGGTTTGAGAGTTGTTCCGCATGACCCGTCTTCTCACGACATCGGCCCTGGCCGGTTGCGCCTTCGCCCTTCTGGCTGTTCCGGCCTTCGCGGTTCAGTCCGCGGATAGCCCGAGCGCCTCTCAGTACACCGACGAAGACGTCGTCATCGTCACCGGACGCGCACGCTCGCTCTACCGGGTCGGCGAGATCAGCTCGGGCAAGCTGCCGGTCGAACCGCTGCTGTCCACCCAGACGGTGCAGGTGATCAATGAGCAGCTGATCGAGGATCAGGGCGCACGCGACGCCCAGGACCTTTACCGCAATTTCTCCGGCGTCAGCGTGTTCAGCTATGCCGGTGTGACGGCGCGGGGCTTCCGCCAGGAAGAGATCTATTTCGACGGTCTGCGTGGCGACCCTTATGCCGGCTTCTCGGTGCCGCAGCTGTTCAACGTGTCGCGCGTGGAATTCCTGAAAGGGCCGGCCGGGATGCTCTACGGTCCGGGCGCGCCGGGTGGCCTGTTCAACTACATCACCAAGACGCCGGGCGAGGAATTTGCCGCCCAGACCAGCCTGGTCGCCGGAACCGAAGGCCGCTATGGCGCGTCCGCCGAGCTGGAAGGCGGGCTGACCGACCGTGTGTCGGGCCGCGCCGGCGTCTTCTACGAGACGATGAATCAGCCGCGCCGCAATGCCGACAGCACGACGCAGATCTTCGACGCCGGCCTCGCCATCGCGCTGGATCGCGGCCGCATCCTGTTGCAGGCGACACGTTACGATCAGGATCTGGGCGGCAATCGCCTGCGCGGTGTGCCGACGGACGATGCCGGCAACTTCCTCACCGACCGCCGCTGGAACCACAATGAAGACAGCGACTTCCTGCGCCTGGTCTCGAATGTCCTGCAGGCGCGGATCGAGTATGACCTGACCTCCAGCCTCTCCTTCGATGCGGGCCTGCGCTGGAATGAGGGCGAGGAGACGCAGCAGTATCACGAGCCGCGTGGCCTGTTCGATTCGGATGGCGACGGCGCGGTCGATGCCTCGATCCGCGAATTCCGCGACCAGGAGCGCGGCAATGAGAGCTGGTCCTTCGGTGCCAATGCGATCTGGAGCCATGCCTTCGGCGCTATCGACAACCGTCTGCTGGCCGGGGTGGACTGGTATACCCAGGAATCCGATTTCCTCGGCTTCAGCCTGCGCGGCCGCAATGTGCCGACCGCTGGTCTGCCGACGCCGCTCAGCCTGTTCACGCCGGAATACGGTGTCACCGACCCGTCGACCTATGCCCTGCCGCCGCGCGCCGGCTATCGCCTGACGCGCAGCGAACAGGAACGCCGGGGCATCTACCTGTTGAACGAGGCCACGATCGGCCGCTTCATCGGTGTGGTCGGTGTGCGCCAGGACCGGTTCGAGGACACCGATCTGATCACCGGTGACGGTTTCCAGGACGAGGCGACGACCTGGCGTGCGGGTGGTGTCTATCGTCTGCGCGAGGACATCTCGCTGTTTGCCCAATGGGCGGAAAGCTTCGAGCCGCAATCCATCTCCAGCCAGGATCCCCAGGCCGGCGGTCCGTTCGATCCCAGCGCCGGCGAGATCTGGGAAGCGGGCGTTCGCACCGAATTGCTGGACGGGCACGTCCAGTCTTCGGCCTCCATCTACCGCATCGTGCGCTCCAACGTGCTGCAGTCCGATCCGCGCGGCGATGTCGGCAATGACGGTGTGGACGATCTGGTGGCGCTGGGCGAGGTCACCTCGGAGGGCTTCGAGTTCGATGTGACGGCTGACATCACCTCGAACTGGGTCGCGACCGTGTCCTATGCCTATAACGACACACTGATCACCGGCGATGCCGGGACAAATGCGCTGACCAATTCGGTCGGCGACCGGTTTGCCAATGCACCGCAGCACACGGCCGGCTTCTGGACCCGCTACCAGTTCCCGCAGATCAATACGGCGGTGGCGCTGGGCGGCGATTATGTCGATGTGCGCCAGTCTATCAGCGGCCAGAAAGTCCGGCCCTACGTCGTGTTCGACGCCTCGGTGATCTACGAGACCGACGCCTGGCGGGCGCTGCTGCGGATCGACAATCTGTTCGACGAGACCTACGCGTCGAGCGGCTTCATCGACCGCACCGGCCACTTCCCGGGGGCGCCGCGTTCTGTCTTCGTCGAACTGACCCGGCGCTGGTAGTCCGGCGATGGACGCGCAGGCCGTGACCCGTGAGGTGACCGCACCGGCAGGCAAGAAGGCGAAAGCCCGCTCGGCCTGGTGGCGCGTGCATCAATGGGCCGGCCTGCAGCTGTCGCTGTTCCTCACTTTTGTCTTCCTGACCGGCACGCTGGCCGTCTTCTCCTACGAGATCGACTGGGCGTTGCGGCCGGCGATGTGGGCACCGCCGACGGCGGTCGAGGACCGGGCCAGCTGGGGCGTGGTCGGCGAGACCGTGATGGCCGAGACCGGCGGGGAAGGGCGGATGATCGTCTATGCGCCGGTTCATCCGGCCGCGACCTTCGACGCCGTTCTGCGCCGGGATGGTGTGTCGACGCATGTCTATGTCCATCCGCGCACGGGGGAGATAACCGGCACGGGCCCCTGGGCTGGCGTGCAGCGCTTCCTGCGGAACACGCATCGCCACCTCATGCTGCCGGTGAAATACGGCGTGCCGATCGTCGCGCTGGCGGCGGTCTTCCTGGCCGTATCGCTGGTGACGTCCTTCTGGGTCTACAAGAAATGGTGGCGCGGTTTCCTGCGTCTGCCGCGCGGCCGCACGGCGCGGGCCTGGATCGGCGATGCGCACCGGGTGGCGGGCGTCTGGTCGCTCTGGTTCGTCGTGCTGATGATCGTCACCGGGCTGTGGTATCTCGTCGAGGTGCTGGGCGCCGGTGCACCGGCCGCCAACGGGGACGATCCGGACCTGCCGGAAACGGCGGGCCTGGAGCGGGAGCTGGGCACAGGCGAAGCCATCGACGCCGGCATCGCCGCGCTGATGGCCCGGCATCCGGATTTCAGGATCGAGGCCGTGTTCTGGCCGCCGGACCGGGAGACGCCCGCCGAGGTTCACGGCTATACCGGGCGCGCCATCCTTGTTCGTCCACGGGCCAATACGGCTTGGATCGATCCGCGGACCGGGGCGCTGCTCGATGTGGTCGATCCGGCGCGCTTGAGCGCGCATCAGCGGATCGCCGAAGCCGCCGACCCGCTGCATTTCGGCACGTTCGGCGGCTACTGGACCAAGGCGCTCTGGTTCCTGTTCGGCGCGGCGCTGACGGCGCTCGCCGGCACCGGTGTGGCGATCTATGCGCTTCGGCTGGCCAAGACGGCACGCGAGATGCCGGGCTGGCGCCGCGGCCTGGTGCGCAGCTGGCGGGCGATGGGGCCGGCTCGCTGGATCGCTGCCGGACTGGTCATCCTGCCCTTCGCCCTGACGCCGTTCGTGCTGTAGCCGGGCTGCGATCAGGCGGCGCTTGCGAGCGCCGGCGCGTCGACCCGCCGGGCCTCGCCGAACACATCCAGGAAGGCCAGGTGCAGGGCGGCGTCGAAGTCTGCCATCGTTGCCGTATGGCCTAGGTCAGCGAGACTGGTGACGCCATAGCGCGGATCGGAGATGCCGCAGGGCGTGATGCCGCCGAAATGGGACAGGTCCGGATCGACATTGAAGGCGATGCCGTGGAAGGACACCCAGCGGCGCAGGCGTACGCCGATGGCGGCGATCTTGTCCTCGCGGTCGGCGCCGCGATCGACCCAGACACCGACCCGTCCGTCGCGGGGGCCGGCCTCAACACCGAACTGGGCAGCCGCACCGATCAGCCAGCGCTCCAGCGACTGGATGAAGGCACGCACATCGCGGCCGCGCCGGGTCAGGTCCAGCATGACATAGGCCACGCGCTGGCCCGGCCCGTGATAGGTGTATTCGCCGCCGCGGCCCGTCTCATAGACGGGAAAGCGGTCGGGCATCAGCAGGTCTTCGCGCCTGGCACTGGTGCCGGCGGTGTAGAGCGGTGCGTGTTCGAGCAGCCAGACCAGCTCGCCGGCCGTGCCGTCGGCAATCGCCGCCGCCCGCGCTTCCATGAAGGCCAGCGCCTGCGGGTAGGGCACCTGGCCCTCGGAGACGGCCCATTCGACCGGCGGTATTGCCTTATCCATTTATCTTAACGCTCGCGAAACCGTATCGGCCCAAACATCGGTCCCGAAGCCGCGAACCGCAAGAGCAGGAGCTCATACGTGAGTCAGATCGGATCCGTCAGCGTTGAAATCTCGGTCCTTCTGGGCCGGTCGCAAATGCCGATCCAGCAATTCCTGCGGATGGGCCGGGGTGCGGTGATTCCCCTGGATACCGGCGAGGACGACCAAGTGTGGATCCTGGCCAATAACCACCCGATCGCCCGCGGCGATGTCATCATCCAGGGCGATCGCGTCGCCGTGTCGATTACCGGGCCGGCCGACGCCAACGAATTCTTTGCTGCTGCATAAAGCGTTGCAGAACACTCTTCACAAGGCGCGGCGATGTTGCTATCTCCCGCGCCTCCATGACGTGCGGTCGTGGCGGAATTGGTAGACGCGCAGCGTTGAGGTCGCTGTGGGGTAAAACCCGTGGAAGTTCGAGTCTTCTCGACCGCACCATCCTACGCTCCCCCGGATTTGATCAGGGGTTCGGCCAGGCAAGCCTCATTATCTCCCGAAAGCACGATGTCCCGCCCAAGCCTTGGCTAAGGCGAACGGCAGGAAGACATGCGCCGCCGGAACTCCCCCGCATCCCGCGCATTGTCTCCCTGTCTGCGGAACGCGCTCCAAAACCCTGCAAATTTCCGCATTTGGGCCCTGCCGTGGTCTCGATTTCGTGTGATTCCAGCCCTAGTGTAGGTCCCATTGCGACACGGTAAGGAGGATCAGATGGGCGAAGCCGCATTCGAAGACGACCTCCACGTCGATTCTCATGCCCTGGCCGATGTCGATCCCGAATTCGTCGGTAATCTCCGTCAGTCCATTGCAGATGGCGACGGGGACGCGATCCGGCGCATGCTGGCGCCGCTGCACGCGGCCGACATCGCCGACGTGCTCGAACAGCTTACCGCCGGGCAGCAGGAGGGCGTTGCGACGCTCGCGCCCGATGTCTTCACCGGTGAGGTGCTCGCCGAGATCGAGCCGGATACGCGTGAAGTCGTCATGGCCTATCTGGACCCGTCGCATCTGGCTGCGGCGATCCAGGAACTCGATTCGGATGACGCCACCGAGGTCGTCGAGGAGCTCGACGCGGAGACCCGGGCGGCTGTTCTGGCGGAAATCTCCGAGATCGACCGTCAGGCGGTCGAGCAGAGCCTGGCCTTCGAGGACGAGACGGCCGGCCGTCTCATGCAGCGCGAATTCGTCGCGGCGCCGGAATTCTGGTCGGTCGGCCACGCGCTGGACCATATGCGCGCTTCGGACGACCTGCCGGACAAGTTTCACGATCTTTTCGTCATCGATACCGGCTTCCGCCCGGTCGGCGAGATCCCGGTCTGCCGGCTCCTGAGTGCGCGGCGCGATGTGGCGTTGTCGGATCTGATGGAGCCGCCACGCATCCTCGTCGATCCGGAGACCGACCAGGAGGAGGTCGCCTACCTGTTCCAGAAATACCACCTGGTCTCGGCGCCCGTCGTCGACAGTGCCGGCCGGCTGACCGGTATGCTGACGCTGGACGATATCGTTCACGTCATCCAGGACGAGAACAAGGAAGACATGCTCGCCCTGGCCGGCGTGAACGAGGCGGGCCTGGCCGACACCGTCGTGCGCTCCGTGCGCTCGCGGGCGCCATGGCTGCTGGTCAATCTGGCGACTGCTGTGCTGGCCTCCGGCGTGATCGCCCTGTTCGAGGGCGCGATCTCACAGGTCGTTGCTCTGGCTGTGCTGATGCCGATCGTGGCGTCGATGGGCGGCAATGCCGGTACCCAGTCGCTCGCCGTTGCGGTGCGCTCCATCGCCGAGCGCGACTTGACCGCGGCCAATGCCATGCGGGTGATCTGGCGCGAACTGGCGACCGGCACGGTCAACGGGCTCATCTTTGCGGTCGTAATGGGCGCCGTGACCATCCTGTGGTTCCAGGACGTCGCACTGGCGAGTGTGATCGCCATCGCCATGGTGCTGAACCTCGCCTGCGCCGGCCTGTCCGGCATCCTGGTGCCGCTGGGCCTGGTGCGGGCCGGCGCCGACCCGGCCGTGGCCTCGTCGGTCTTTGTGACCACAGTGACCGATGTGGTCGGCTTCCTGGCCTTTCTGGGACTGGCGACACTGGTCCTGTTGTGATGATATTAGAGGGTGTCCCGGCAACGGGCCCCGGCTGACGAATGGTGACAGCGTGCGTGTTTTGACAGGTCTTGTAGCGGTGCTTCTGGCATCCGGTCCGGCTGTTCTGGCCCAGGACGCCGCGGATGGCGGGCATTGGGAAGAGACGGCGAGGCTGGACGCGCCGCGCGCGGGTCTTGCCGTTGTGGTGCATGACGGCCGCATCTTTGCCGCTGGCGGTTCGGGTCTGACATCGCCGCGCGACGAGTTCGAAAGCTATGATCCCGGCTATGAGCGCTGGTTCCCGGAAACGCCGCTGCCGCGCGGGCTCGAGCATTTCGGCATGGCCGCGACCGGCGAGCGCATCTATGCCGCCGGCGGTTATGCCGCCGACGAAACCGCGGTGGTCGGTCCCAGCGCGCGCATGTGGTCCTTCACGGTCGAGGGCAATATCTGGCAGAGCGAAGCCGCCATGCCGGCGCCGAAGGCGGATTTCTCGCTGGTTGCCATCGAGGGGCAGCTCTATGCCATAGGCGGCTTGCGCGATGATGCCTCTGTTTTCGTGTTCGATCCCGAGACCAGCGAATGGTCGACCCTCGAGGCCCCGGAAGGGATTACCCGCCGGGGCACCGCGGCTGTCGTGATCGATGGCCGCGTCCATGTGCTGGGTGGTGCGACAGCAGAGGGCGCTGTCAACCGGCACGATGTATTCGACCCGCAAAGCGGTGAATGGACGACCGGACCGGCGCTGCCGGGTGGCCGGTCGGGGCTGGCGGCCGTCGTTCGCGACGGCCGGATCCATGTTTTCGGCGGCCGCGCAGCAGACGGCGGCGCCACTTTGCAGGATCATGTCTCCTGGGCGTCGGGTGAGACGGGCTGGCGCGAGGAAGCAGCCATGCCGTCGCCGCGAACCGGCGCTGATGCCGCTTTGCTGGACGGCGATATCTTTCTGGTTGGTGGCGGTTCCGGCGGCGGATTCTTCGCGCCTTTCACCGCCATCGGCACGACGGACGTCTTCCGCGGACCGCAGGAATAGCCGTGCGGCGCCCCGCTTGCAGGGGGAGTGGACAGGGCCAGGGCAATGTCTCGAAACGGAACATGACGAAACCGCAGTTGAAATCCTCTCCGGCCGCGCGTGAGCTGATCAAGCGGTTCGAACCTTTCCGCGAGACGGCGATCCGTGGGGCGGACGGCCGCTGGGTCGTGGGCTATGGCCACCGGGCCGCAGCGCGCGGCGGTATCAAGGTCTCCGAAGAAGAGGCGTCGCTGCTGCTGATCTATGATGTCATGCAGGCCGAAACGGCGATCGACGAGATCGCGGACATTCCGCTGGCGCGCGGACAGCGCGACGCGCTGGTTTCCTTCATTCACGATATCGGCCGTGACGCTTTCCGCAATTCCGACGTTGCCCGCTATCTCTATGAGGGGCGTCTGGACGCCGCCGCCGAGGCGCTGGCTGCGCATGGTGACGGCACCAGTGCGCGCCGCGAGGCAGAAAGCCGGGCTTTCCTGGATGCGATGGTACCGGCGCGAGCCGAGCGTCCGGCCGTCGAACTGGTGATCAAGGTCGAGCACCCCCGCGAGGAGCGTGTGCTCGAAGGCGCCATTGCCGGCGGCCGGGACGAACCGGTCGAGGATTATGCACCGCCGCCCCCGCCGCCCATGCCGGACCGCCGCATCTCCAGCCGTGCCGAAGCCGAAGCGGAGATTGCCCGCATCCTCGCCACGGTCGAAGCCATGCCGCTGGAAGAGCGCGAGGCGCTGGCAGACGATCACGACATGGCTTCGGTGGAAGCCGCCGTCTCGGATATGAGCGATGCGCCGGTCGATGCTGCCTATGAGGCGGTCGACGAGGACGATGCTCCGGTCGCAGATCTGGACGAAGACCAGACCGAAGCCGCCGGGGACGCGGCTGTCGAGCCTGTTGTCGAAGACCTGGCGATTGACGCGGAAACCGTCACGGACACGCCCGAGGCGCTTGTCGCTGCCCGCATGAGCGAGGAACTGGCCGAAGCCGGGGGCGATGAGTCCGAGGCGGCTGCGCCGGCCTTCGTCCTGCCGGCCGATACCGCGCTCGGCTTTGCCCTGACCGCCATGCCGGGCCTTGAGGCCATCGAAACTGACGAAGCTGTTCCGGCAGCGCCGGCTCCGGCCGAGCCCGCCGCCGAACAGGCGACGCCGGTTCCGCAGCTGCCGCTGCAGGTCGAACTGGGCTATGCCTTCACATCGGTGATGACGGCGCGGTTCCGGCCGAACCCGGCAGAAGGCGATGTCGTGGTGCCGGCTGCGCCTGCGCAGCGGGATACCGAACCGGAGGAGGCGATCGAGCCGGAGGCCGGCGAGGCGCCTGCCGAAGAGGCGGAGTCTGTTGTCGAAGACGCGGTGGCTGCCGCCGACGAGACCGAGCCTGCACCGGAAGTGGCAATCACGGAGATCGTCGAGCGGGCCGTTGCCGTTGCCGGTCAGGACACGCCGCCGCCGCATGCGTCGAATGTGCCGGCTGAAAGCCATGGTGCCGTCGGCGAGGTGGAGGGCGAGCGCGTCGAGGAAGTCGAAGCGGTCGAGGAAGACGCGCACGACGATCTGCTGGATGGCGACGATCCTCTGACCCGCGATTCCGATGAGGACAGTTTCTCGCCGCGCGACCTGGCAGCCGATCTGCCGCCCGAGGCCGAGGAAAAGCCGGTTGGTAAATCCGACGATGGCAGCTGGGGCTATATCGCCTCGCTGGCAGCCGGCGCCGTGGTGACCGCCTTTGGTGCGGTAATGACCTGGGGCGATTGGGGCCGGATGTGGTCCGAGCGCAGCCTGACGGGGGATGCCTGGGCGCTGATTGCAGGGGTATTCCTCATGCTGGCCGCTGCGTGGTCGCTTGGCTCGGTATGGCTGGAGCGGTTGAAAAAAAATCGGCGCGCCACCGCTTGAATCGGGTAAAGTTTTTCACGCCTTTCACGCCGGTATCTTGACCGGCCCGGTCCGCGTGATACATCGCGCAGCATGATTTCGAACCAATACCCCACGCTTGATTTTCACCTCGGCGACACCGCGGACATGATCCGCGATACCGTCCGTTCCTTTGCCTCCGACGAGATCGCGCCGCGTGCGGCCGAGATCGACCAGACCGATGTCTTCCCCGCCGACCTGTGGCGCAAGATGGGCGATCTGGGCCTTCTGGGCATCACGGTCGAGGAAGAGCTCGGCGGATCCGGTCTGGGCTATCTGGAACATGTCGTGGCGATGGAAGAGATTTCGCGCGCCTCGGCTTCGGTGGGCCTGTCCTACGGCGCCCACTCCAATCTGTGCGTCAACCAGCTGCGCCGCTGGGGCAATGACGCCCAGAAAACGAAATACCTGCCGAAGCTGATGTCCGGCGAGCATGTCGGTTCGCTGGCCATGTCCGAGCCGGGCGCCGGGTCCGACGTCGTCTCTATGCGCTTGAAAGCCGAGAAGAAGGGCGACCGCTACGTCCTCAACGGCGCGAAGATGTGGATCACCAATGCGCCGTCGGCCGACACGCTGATCGTCTATGCCAAGACGGACGCCGAAGCAGGTTCGCGCGGCATTTCCGCCTTCATCATCGAGAAGGACATGAAGGGCTTCTCCGTCGCCCAGAAGCTCGACAAGCTGGGCATGCGCGGCTCGGAGACCGGCGAGCTGGTGTTCGAGGACTGCGAGGTCCCCGAAGAGAATGTCATGGGCCCGCTCAATGGCGGTGTGGAAGTGCTGATGTCGGGGCTCGACTATGAGCGCGCCGTACTGTCCTCCGGCCCCGTCGGCATCATGCAGGCCTGCATGGATGTGGTGATGCCCTATATCCGCGAACGCAAGCAGT
>Ga0213833_1002902_pt1 | contig 10781 bp, 9 predicted proteins | sample SWATP21_FD_160575 | JGI IMG/M metagenome (GOLD analysis project Ga0213833, IMG submission 160575) | Coastal seawater microbial communities from Marineland, Florida, United States - SWA TP2 #1 | ecosystem: Environmental > Aquatic > Marine > Coastal | place: USA: Florida | collected 2016-08-14
ATCAGCAACGTATTGGATATTACCATCTCCATTTTTGTCCTCAAAAGTTAGAAGTTTAGCACCTTCCCATTTTGTAAACCAACTAGGCATTTCTGTGTATGGTTGGTTACTTACTGTTTGAATTAAGTTTGTTCTCGCAAATGCAGCTACAGCAGGAGCCGTAGTATAAAGAATTGCGATAAACAATAATGCATATCCAGCGGATTTTCTCGCATCTCTAACTTTAGGAACCGTGAAAAAACGAACGATAACGTGAGGAAGTCCTGCTGTTCCAAACATTAATGCTGCCGTAATAAAAAATATGTTGACACGATCATTAATCCCATTGCTGGTATATTCTGCAAATCCCAGATCTGTACTTAACATATTCAATTTATCCAAGAGATAAGTTCCATCAGCGAGTGTTCCACCCATTCCTAATTGTGGAATTGGATTTCCTACCATTTGCAAAGAAATAAATATTGCAGGTACTGTAAACGCAAAGATTAATACACAGTATTGAGCAACCTGTGTATAGGTTATCCCTTTCATACCTCCTAGTACAGCATAGAAAAACACGATAGCAATACCGATTAAAATCCCTGTATTGAAAGGAACTTCTAAAAATCGAGCGAAGGCAACCCCTACCCCTTTCATTTGTCCCACTACATAAGTGAAAGATACGAAGATAGCACAGATCAAAGCTACCAATCTAGCCTGCTTCGAATAATACCTTTCTCCAATAAAATCTGGAACAGTAAATTTTCCAAATTTTCTCAAATAAGGTGCTAATAATAAGGCTAGAAGCACATATCCGCCTGTCCAGCCCATTAGATATTGTGATCCACCATAACCAGTAAATGAAATTAATCCGGCCATTGATAGGTACGATGCCGCTGACATCCAATCGGCAGCAGTTGCCATACCATTTGCAAGCGGAGAAACTCCACCACCAGCAACATAAAATTCCTTTGTAGAACCTGCTCTTGCCCAAATGGCAACTCCAATGTAAAGAAGGAAGGTAAGGCCTACTATTAAAAATGTCCAAGTTTGAACTCCCATTGTATTTTAATTTTTAAGTGTGTAAAGATTATTTTTCGTCAACATCAAATTCTTTGTCGAGCTTGTTCATCAAGATCACATAGACAAAGATTAATAGACAAAAAACATAGATAGACCCTTGTTGGGCAAACCAAAATCCAAGTGGAAATCCACCGATTTTTATGGTATTCAACGATTCTACGAAGAGTATCCCGCATCCATAGGAAACTGCGAACCAAATAAGGAGCAGCACCAATAGAATTCGAAGGTTTTTCTTCCAGTATTCTTTTAAGTTTTTAGTACTCATAGTTGCGTTTATTTATAAGAAAAAGTGAAATTGTAATCTAAATTGAGCCAGATTCTCTTGCCCATTTAAGGACAATCCAGCTTCTCTAAAATCTTTGGAAATGGTATGGTATTCAGCAGTAATTTTCGCACTGTGACCATTTACAAAATAGTTTATTCCAAAGTCAAATGTATTTATCGGATCATCGGCACCTTCAAAATTTCCTGTTGAAGCTGCGATGTACGGCATCAATTTAGCTGATGCTAGATAATATCCAAATTGACCATACAATGCTGTTCCAGTTCCACCCCAACGGCTAATATAATTCTCACCATAATTGAAATTTTGGAAAGCTATATAAGAGTTTACAGCACCATTTTTAACGGGCATATCTAAAAATGCATCTACTGCAAAATGTGATACTCCTGAATGTTCACCTGTTGCTGTATCATACATTCCATTTGGATGAGCAAAAAATCCCGCACCGATAGCTAGCACTTTTTTCTTTCCTAGATAAGTACCTACATAGTAAGGCAATTTAGTGGATTCATTGTCCCATAGGTTATATTTTACATAACCTTCAAAAATGCTATTTCCTAAAGGATCTCCATTTGCATCTGGGTTATTTGCACCACCATAAATTAGGGTACTAGCAGGATTTCCATCGGCACTAAATACAGAGCTATAATCTGCTCCACCACCTAAAGGAGATCGCATTGGACTATTCCATGCAAATCGATACTCAAATTTATCGTATGAGCCTTTTACATAAAGACCTAGATGTCTTGCAAACTGATCCGTAATACCTAAGGAATGCCAAGCATAAAAAGGTCTGCTTTGATCTAGCGTCATAAAGTTGAGCGTAGACTGATTTGCCAATCTGGTAAGACCTTTCCAATAATGCAATCCACCACCAAAGTAGAGATTATCATGGAGTTTGTATTCTCCCCAAGCTCCGTGTAAAAATAGTTGAGGTGCATCACCATTATTTCCCAAAGAGGTTTGATTACCAGGAGTTAATCCATTCAAACCAAAGTGTGTAAGGATGAGAAACTTTGGAGAAACCTGGGCGAAAGCTAAAATTCTAGATCTGCGAATACTTGGTGTCAATTGTAGTTTTGAATCAGAGGCTAGATTATTACTTGTGACCCATATTTGGTGCCACATAATAAAACGTAAGTATTTACTCCCTGATTCATTGAGTTTGAGTGTAAGTGGTTTATAAGAGTGATCTTCTTGTGGCGTATCCTGGCCATTTGCGTTTGATGAAAGAATCACAAACGCAAATAAAACCAGAAGTTGGAGGATGTTCCGTTTCATAAAGCGTTTTTTATTATGTTTTAACAAGTATAAATTTATATATATAGATATATATATGTGTAAATATAAAAACAACCTTTATATTAGCAAACGATTACTTAATTTAATTTGTAAATTTTAACTGAATGAAGAATTATATACTAAAAGCTAAAGATACTTTCGTATATAATTTTGATATTATCATGTGTTAGTGAATAGAATGAGTTCTTACCATCTTTCTCAGAAATGACGACTCCCCCATTCTTCATGATTCGCAAGTGATGTGATGCAACGGCTTGTTCAATTTCTAACTCAGTATATATCTCTGTTACAGACATTTTGGGATTATTTGAAAGTAATTCCACAATACTTAGACGCAATGGATGCCCCATAGTCTTTAGTAGTTCGGACTTTTCTTCCAGTAATTCAAAATTGTCAAGAAATAGATTCATAAATTAGATCAATATATCTATATATAAATATATAACAATTATAAGGCATGGATAATAATTCTTCAATTATTTTAAGAATTGCCAATTTTTTAAGGCAATTTCATCCCTTTTGCTTCTTTAGCGAAGATGATCTTTATTTGCTTGCTTCAAAGTCGGTAGTGAGTATTCGAAAACCTCAAGAAACTCTGTTTCAAAAAGGTAACCAACCTGAAGTAGCATTCTATATCGTTAAAAAAGGTTCTGTAGATATTATAGAACCTATCGACTCAGATAAAATTCTTGTAGATAAATGTGGCGAAGGGGATATGTTTGGATTGCGTCCATTGCTTGCAGAATCTCCCTATCTTTTTGACGCTATAAGCAATGAGAAAACCATTTTATATGAAATACCTATCGAGGTTTTTAAAGATATCTATATTAATTATGAAAAGGCAGTGGATTTTATGGTCCAGCGATTTGCAGCTGGAAGAACAAATCGTGAAGAAGTAATCACACATCTTCCCATCACTTCAAGTCAAATATTAGCTCCTGCTATCGTAATCAACCCTTCCAACCAAAGAAAACTAATTACTACAACATCCACTTCCACAATACACGAAGCTGTTCAAATCATGGATCAAAATAATGTTTCATCTATCATCATTGTTGATCAAAACAATCATCCCGTAGGCATAATCACTGATAGAGATATTCGTAAACTAGTAGCCAACCAGAATCCTCTACACGAAAAGGTGACATCAATTATGAATCACCCTGTTAAGTGTGTTCATCCCAATATGACATTGCAAGAAATTCAATTGACCATGATCGAAAGTGGACTACATCATCTTTGTGTCACCCAAGATGGAACACCTCATTCACAGGGTTTATCAATGATTACAGAACACGATATTTTATATGCTTCAGCAACTGATCCTGTGGTTATTCTCAAAAAAATTAAAACAGCAAAAAATATTGATGATTTATTGGAAGCTCGAATTAAAATGAATCATCTCGCTCCTACCTTCTTAAATGATAATATCAATAGAAGAATAGTACTGGATGTCATTGCAAAATTGAATAGTGCTTTGGTCACTAAAACCATTGAAATCAGTCTTAAAGAATACAATGACAGCAATCCAGAAATTTATCCTAATGAATTTTGTTTCTATTCAATGGGAAGTATGGCAAGAGGAGAACAAATTATTCCTACCGATCAAGACAATGGAATGATTATTCATGATGACCAAGCACATCGTGAGAAAGATTTTAAAAAACTCGCTTATATCATTGTCAAACATTTTGAAACCTTAGGTTATGAAAAATGTCCTGCTGACATGATGGTTACGAATGTTTCATGGCGAACTTCACTAGAGAAAATGAAACAAAAAATCACCTCATGGATTTTAGAACCTGGTCCAGATGAAGTGTTATTGACTGCGATCTTCTTCGACTTCAAATTTGAGTTTGGAAATGAACAATTAGCTACAGCAATTAAATCTCACATCGCCAATTTGCTTAGAAAACAAGACAACTACATTCGATTTCTTGCTCGACAGACAATCTCCAATCCTCCTCCCCTATCCTTTTTTAGAAAATTCATCATTGAGAAAAATGGAGAACACAAAGATTTGTTTGATATCAAATTAAGGGCTATATCCCCACTTTCAGATAGTGCAAGAGTTTTAGCCCTAGACGATGTTTATCTTGAATCTAGTAATACCCTAGATCGCTATGAATATTTAAAAGAACATGATGAAGCTAATATTGTATTGTATGATCAAGCGATAGAATCTTATTTAGAATTATTGAGCTTCAAACTTAAATTTGCTTTAGAATCTGGCGAATCCGGCAGATATATTAATGTAGATGATTTGGATAAACTTAACCGCATCAAATTGAGGCAAGACTTTGAACCGGCTAGGAAGATATTGGACATGATAGAACGAAAATATAAATTAAGTTACCTATGATGCACTGGTTCAAAAGAAAGAAAAACTACCCTTCTTATGTTCAAGATTACTTAGAACGGATTCAAGATGAAGGATTTTCTACACAGATTATCGCATTAGATATGGAAACTTCTTCAGTTGATGAAAGAAAGGCAAAAATTCTATCTTTTGGTTCTATTACTGGTGATGATCAAAGAATATTTCCTGATACGGAAAGACACTTATTTTTCATGAATGACCACGAAGCAACAGATGAAAACCTTATCATTCATGAAATTCTAGACGATGAAAATAAATCTGATTTTAAAGATCATCTTCCTGAAATTTTGCAATGGATTGGCAATAAAAAAATATTGGGTCACTTCGTTCAGTTTGATATCTCTTTAATTAATCGAGAATTAAAAAAGCAAGGGTTTCCCCTACTAAAAAACCCCTCCATTGACACACTAAAACTAGCATTAAAATATGATGGAGTTCATGATTTCAGCTTTGTAAAAAAGGAAAATTACACCTTGTATAGTTTATGTAAAAGATTTGAAATAGACATCTTCAATACTCACGATGCATTAGAAGATGCCTATTTATCATTTCTTGTTTATCATCATTTAAAGCAAGGAAATTAACCCTTCACTTTAACTTTGAAATCTTCATTCATATTATAAAACATAAATCCAAGGGCATCTGCAGCTTCCTCAATAGCTTTAGATGTTGGTTTTCCTGCACCATGCCCGGCAGAAGTTTCTACTCTGATCAACACTGGATTGTCTCCTTGATGCTTTGATTGCAACTCTGATATAAATTTAAAAGAGTGCGCAGGAACAACACGATCATCATGATCTGCTGTCATGACCATTGTTGCTGGATAAGCTTGTTCTTTAACATTATGTAATGGTGAATATTTAATCAGATATTCAAAAGCTTCTTTATCATCAGATCTTCCGTAATCTTCTGCCCACGCCCATCCGATGGTAAATTGATGATATCTCAACATATCTAAAACCCCAACACGTGGAAAAGCAACCGCAAACAAATCTGGGCGTTGGGTCATTGCAGCACCAACTAATAAACCGCCATTTGATCCACCTTCGATTGCTAACTTTTCCTTTGAAGTATAGTTATTCTCAATTAAATATTCAGCTGCAGCAATGAAGTCATCAAATACATTTTGCTTCTGTTCTTTCGTCCCCATTTTATGCCATTCCTTACCAAATTCTCCACCACCACGAAGGTTTGCTACAACATAGATACCATCATTTTCAAGGATAGGAAGTCGCGTTAAACTAAATGATGGAGTAAGGCTGACATTAAAACCTCCATAACCATATAGTAATGTTGGCCGCTTACCATCTAATTCCAATCCCTTTTTCATAGTGATGAACATTGGAACTTTCGTACCATCTTTACTGGTATACCAAACTTGCTTCGTTTCATAGTTTTCAGAATCGAAATCCACGCTTGGTTCTCTAAAAATTGAAGACTGCATCGTCTCCGTATTCAAAGAATAAATTGTAGAAGGTCTAGTATATGAAGTAAAAGAATAAAAACCTGTCTCATCTGATTTCTTACCTCTAATTCCACTCGCGCTACCAATACCAGGTAATTCTAGATCTGAAATAAACTTGCCTTCCATGTCAAATACTTTGATTTGAGTACTCGCATTATGCATGTAATTCGCAAACATCTTATTTCCAACAATTGATATATCATCCAAAGGATCTTCGGATTCTGGAATAACTGTTTCCCAGTTTTCTTTACCGTAATTATTGATATCAATGGCGATAACTTTTTGTTTTGGAGCGTCATTGTTCGTCATAAACAACAGACGATCACCATCATTATCTAAGTAAGAATAGTCACTATCAAAGGTGGTGATAATATCAATTATTGCATTAGGATCAGCACTTCTATCAATAATACTTACTGCACTTCCACTAGTTGATTCAGATTTCATAATAATCACAAATCTTTCATCTTCTGTGGTTCCAGCATAAACATTACGTTGCGGATGTTCCTTATCCACATAAATTAATTGGTCGTCCGACTGCTCACTTCCCAATTCATGATAATATAAAGCATGGAATGAATTCGCACCACTCAATTTATCATTCTCATTAGGTTCTGGATATCTGCTGTAGTAAAATCCATTTCCAGCCCATGAAAGTCCAGAAAATTTAATCCATTCTAATTTATCTTCCAATAGTTCACCAGATTTTAAATCTAGGACATAGGCAGTTCTCCAGTCTGATCCACCTTCTGATACTAAATAGCCAAGATATCTCCCTTCTTTATCAAAAGACATTCCTCCCAAAGAAGCTGTACCATCTTCCGAAAAAGTATTAGGATCTAACACTACCTCACCTTCTGCTTTCACATCATCGGTTCCATAAAGAACATATTGGTTTTGTAAGCCATCATTTTTAAAATAATAGTACTTATCTCCTTCTTTGAAGGGAGAACCATATTTTTCATAGTCCCATAATTGTTCTAATCGCTTTTCAATATCATCTCTAAAAGGAATCTGATCGAGATACATATCGGTCACTTTATTTTGTGATGTAACCCATGCTTCTGTTTCTTCGCTTCGATCATCTTCCAACCATCTGTAAGGATCACTAATTAATGTACCGTGATAATCTTCCTGTATGGTATCTTTTCGTGTGTCTGGATACTCTACAGCAATTTTTTCAAATTCTACCATTGTATTTTTTTCTGAATTACAAGAAATCACCGCAAAGATTACAAATGCTAACAAAACAATTCTGTACATAGTCTATTAATTTAGTATTGATCCGAAAGATAACAACAAAAATTATGTACAAACCATTGATTCGACTAAACAGCTTAATTCTCTAACATAGATTAAGTAAACCTAGACTAATTCTTTATTCGCACATGGAAGAATTGTTATCTTTACCCTTCATTCTTAAAAATATGAAATGAGATTATTCCTAGCTCTAACCGTTTTCTTATTTTCATTTAGCAATATTTGTACTGCCCAAAAGGTAATACGAACTTTAAGTGGTCAAGGTATTCTCTTACAAGCCAATGGAGAATGGTCATTGATTGCTGACTTAGATTCAACAAAAACAAAATCTTTAGATAGTTTAGTTGAAAATCAAAACATCCCTCCACATTTAACTCCAGATTTATATCAAAATGCAAATCAGCAGTTAGATTATTTTAAAAATGAAGAAGCAATATCTAGAGTAGAAATTGAAAATATTCATTCCTCAATCAGCTATTTAAACCTTCAAATTGAACAAGCAAAATCACAAAAAAATAAGGAAGAAGTCAAAGAGAAAAAGCAAGCATTAAAAAATCAGGAAGAGCGACTTAAAAAGGCTGAGGAAGGTTATAATAATGCATTCAAAGCTATTGAGCAAATATCAAAGGTCTTGGAAAGTGGTAAAAGAAAAGCAGAAAAAAGACTTTCAAAATACTCAGAAATATCAGGTATTTACCTACCACAACAAGAAAATAAGGCTTCTGAGACTCCTCAAATTATCACAAAAGAAATCGAATACGATAAACCTTATCCTACATCTTTTCAACCCGCGAAGGAGAAAAGTAAATCAGAATATACCTGTTCCGTAATTTTTGATGGGAAAGATGAATCAATGGGGGTAAAAAGAAAACAAATTGAACCAGCATCATTTTTTGCATTTACTCCACCTTCAATGAAGCCCGTTTTAAAAAGCGACAATTTCCTTAAATGCGATGTTAGTTTAGCAAAAATTGATGGAGATTATTACATGCTGCTTCAGTTTCGAATTCGTTCAAAAGACGCTAAAAAGAATTACGGTTTTATACAAATTGGTGAAAGGTTGAGAATTACAACTGTAAAGGGCAACAGTATTTATTGCAAAGCTGTAAATAAGGCAGAAGGTAGACTAGAGCAATATACTGGTAATACATTGTATAATGCGATGTATAAAATAGAAAAAGAAGATCTTGGAAAAATAAAAAAGCAATACATCGATGAAGTTGGTGTAATCTGGACATCAGGTTTCGAATCGTACAAGGTGTATAATGTGGATTTATTAAAAAATCAAATGGAATGTCTGGAAAGCAAGAAGTAGATTATAAAAGAGTTTTAGGATTACAATTACCCACAGATCCTCGTTGGGTCAACATGGCCGAGATGGACCTAGAAGAAATACTTTCGGATCATGCATATTGTGAATTAAAAGCTGCTACAAGTTGCATTTCATTAATCCAACAATTTCCTGATAGAGAAGAGCTTGTTGAAGAAGTATCCCCCGTTGTTACCGAAGAATGGGGTCATTTTAGACAAGTTCTTAAAGAAATGAAAAAACGAAATTTAGAACTTGGTTTGCAACGTAAAGATGAATATGTAAATGCCTTACTTAAATTTCAAAGAAAAGGAGGATCAAGAGACGATAGATTGTTAGAAAAACTGCTCACATGTGCATTAATTGAAGCCAGAAGTTGTGAAAGGTTTCGATTGCTTTCACTAAACATTGCAGATGATAATCTCAAAGAATTTTACCACAAATTCATGGTCTCAGAAGCAGGACATTACAAAATGTTCTTAGCGTTAGCAAGAAAATATTCAGGAGACGAAAAAGCTCTTAATCGTTGGAATGAATACCTCGAATTCGAAGCCGATTTAATGACAAAATTAGAACCTAGAGGAGATCGAATGCATTAATCTTCATCATTAGCATCTTCGATATTCGTAACATCAAAGATGTAAAGCATATTTTCGATTCTTTCTTTCAATTCTTTCCGGTGAACAACAAAGTCTAAAAATCCATGATCTAATAAGAATTCTGAAGTTTGAAATCCTTCTGGCAATTCTTTCTTGATGGTTTCTTTGATTACTCTAGGACCAGCAAATCCAATTAAAGCCTCAGGTTCTGCAAAATTGATATCACCAAGCATCGCATACGATGCAGTTACACCACCTGTCGTAGGATCTGTCATGAAAGAAAAATAAGGGATTTTATGCCGAGCTAATTGAGCCAATTTAGCAGAAGATTTTGCCATTTGCATTAGTGAAAATGCAGACTCCATCATCCTTGCACCACCAGATTTAGAGATAATCATTAACGGATAGCGATGTTCGATACAAAAGTCTATTGCTCTACTAATTTTCTCTCCAACTACAGATCCCATGGATCCACCAATGAATGAAAAATCCATTGCTGCAATAACAAGATCTCTTCGCCCACTCTTTCCGTGAGCAACACTCATACTATCGTATAGTCCAGTCTTTTTATGAGCAGCGCGAAGTCTATCTTCGTAAGTTTTCATATCCTTGAAATTCAATAAATCCACAGATATAATATCTTCGAATAACTCAGTGTATCGACCGTCGAAAATGATGTCAAAATAATCATGAGAACCTATACGAACATGGTAGTCGCATTTAGGGCAGACATATAAATGTTCTTTCAGCTCTTTTATTGTCGTAAGCTCCGAACATCTTTTGCATTTATGCCATAGCCCATCAGGTGCTTCTTTCTTAAATTTTGTTGCGGTTTGTATTCCGTCTTTCAGTCTTTTAAACCAACCCATATAAAGTGTTTTCGTCTAAAAATGAGGATAGGTTCACAGTAAATTTGCGGCGCTAAGGTAGAAAAAATCTAAAATACATTTTAACATATTTCACTGGACGGATAATTTTAATTCTAGTGTAATCTCATCACCGCCTTATACGTATGTACTTTTGAGTTAAATTCACCCCTGAATTTTTTGAAAAAATATTTTATTTGCCGAAATTTCTAATAGACTTGTCGAATGGAAATTGTAATCGTATAAATTTTGCTA